>Ga0074044_10002280_pt1 | contig 16821 bp, 9 predicted proteins | sample BogForMeECP23OM1_FD_94443 | JGI IMG/M metagenome (GOLD analysis project Ga0074044, IMG submission 94443) | Bog forest soil microbial communities from Calvert Island, British Columbia, Canada - Bog Forest MetaG ECP23OM1 | ecosystem: Environmental > Terrestrial > Soil > Wetlands ...
CGAAGTGCCACTCGTACGAATATGGCGTCATGCCTCCATGTGCTGCTGCGGAGAAATCAAGCGTGAGCGGCGCAGCACCATTTAGCGCGCTGGCGCTCGCGTTCAGAGAGAGAGGGATTCCAAAGGCGGTGAGGTTACCAAGTTCACCGTAATTGCCGCTCGCGACGTAGAGCCGACCGTCGTCTACTACTGGCTCGCTTACCGTCACCTCTCCATCGGGCATCGTGCAATTCCAAAGAATCGTCCCGTTGGCTGCATCGACCGCATACACATCGGACCCTGCCCCCGCGTAAACAATCCCGTCTGCCGAGGTGAGCGCACCAAAGATGTATCCTCCCGGTAGAGTCGTGGCCCATTTGAAGCTCCCGTTGGTGGGATTGACGGCGTAAAGCTCGCCGGCGCCTGTCCCAGTAGTCCTTCCCGCTAGGTAGAGGGTCTGGCCGTCGAAGGCAGCGCCGCCCCAGCCGCCCCCTGTACTCAGACTCCAGATCGGACCCCATGAACCCTCGGATGAAACGTTGCTTCGGTTGAACGCATAGGCGTATCCGTCCTTGTTCGACACGACGACTTCGGCTAAGCCCGACGATGCCGTAAAGAGCGTAGGAGTTGCGCCGAAATCAGAATCCTGACCTTGGTACGTACTCGGTATCTGCCAGGACCCGAGGGGGGCAAGCGTGGTCGCGTTAACGGCGATGACGGCATTCGCGTAGAGAGGGTACCCCTCCGAAGGGTCCTCGTTCCCGGTGTCCAACCAGACCACGTTGGAGGTAGGATCGACGGCGGGGGTCGACCAAATCGACTCGCCGGTGTCTCCGGGAGGCGTAGTGTTGAAGACGTGGCGGGCCGTGTGATCCCCCGTAATGTTCACTTCGCGGAGTCCCGCGGGGACGAGGGGGTTGTCGGCACAACTGGCAATCCCGATGTAGAGGGAGTTATTGTAAACAAGCGCGCTTGCCCAATTGAAATCGTTGGTGGTGTTGTTCCCTTCAAGGTACGACCAATCTGCGTTCCCACTCGAGGCATTTAGCGCGTACCAGTAGGTGTCGTTTCCGCTCGCCATCCCGCCACCGCCCCCGAGGTAGAGGGTTCCGTTGAGATAGGTGGGTGTCGACGTAATTCCCTGGGGAACGCCGTTGCCACAATCGTTAATCCCTAGGTATGTCTGCCACTCGACGCGCCCAGACGCGGCAGTGACCGCATATTCGTAACCATTCCACGAGCCGAAGTAGACGGTTCCGTTCACAACGATTGGGGCGCTGAAATCCGAGCCATTCGAAGACACCGACCAGAGCTCTCGGAGTTGCGAGACGTTAGATGGAGAGATCGTTCGCTCAAGCAGGTTGGCTCCAGTCCTCTCTGGGTCGTACAGGTAGGTCGGCCAATCAACCGGAGCAGAAAGTCCGGTGGCTAGGCGCATGGAAGCCTTCGTGAGGCTGGCCAAGACCGAGTGAAAGTCCGGTTCCCGACCCAGGGAGCTGGCCGACGCCTCCAAACCGAGAGAGGAGACTACGACAAGTCCTAAAGTGAAGAAAATTAGAAAACGGGTCACTCCAGCGGCCGAGGTGGCACTCCTTAATCTATCTTTTTGTCAACCCGTCACCGACGACGGTGTACGTCAACGGCGGTTACTCATACCTCGCGCCCCTGGCCGCGCTCCTTTGAGACCGGGCGGCCGTTCTTCGCGCGGCACGATCCCCTCGCAATTTCACCCCATAATCGGATACTCTCCGCGGCGTTTCCCACGGCTCTCCGAGGATTGGCCGAGCACGCCCGAACCCGAGGGCCACAATCGGTCCTTTCGGCGCGAGTTCGCTCCACGTCCAGCAGATTGACCGTTCTCCGCGGACCGCGTTTTGCTCGTTCACGCCAATGCAGGTGAGCGCCTGTGGGGGAAGGATTCGAACCGAGGTGAAAGGCCCTCCCGCGGCTTTCCACGCCATAATTGGCCACGACGTCAGAACCCCCAAAATGAATCAGCTCGTCAATGACGGGGGTTGTGTGGGACTTGTGTCCGGCATCGGGATCCCGACTTTCTTACCCGGGTTCGTCCGGGGATGCCACCGTTCTCGCCCTTAGCTCAAGAAGTGAAATTGGCGCTCCGAAGACCCCGATTGCCCTGAGATGAGGGGAAAGCCCAAGGACCCTCTGACACAGATGCGATATCAACCATCGGTCGCTCTTTCCGGAGATCGCAGGCATGTCTGTAACCAAGGGTCGCATGGTGCCGGCCGTGGAAGGGCGTGGCAGAGGGCCCCCCCGGAAGCGCCTCGTCAGGTGCTTCCGCGCGTCGACTCGGAGTGAGAACCGACTGTGACCCGGGACCACTTTCTCAGTGACATTTCCCGGACACTGAACTCGAGTCCGCTTGGAGGACCGCTCGTACACCTGAAACGAGTGTTCACCCGCTCCATCCTTCGAGGGGGGCCGATTCGCGTCGGCCATCACGAACTGTACCTGAGCCCGTTCGATACGGTATCGCTCCTGCCGTACTTGCTCGGAATCTATGAAAGAGAAGAGCTGGCCATTGCTGGCCGTTTGGTGAATCCTGGCGATTTTGTCCTCGATATTGGCGCCAACATAGGCTATTGGTCCCTTTCCCTTTCCGAAATGGTGGGCTCCGAGGGCCGCGTCTTGGCGTTCGAGCCTGACCCGGATAACTTCGCGCTCCTCGAACGGAACTTGGCGACGAATGCGATCCGAAACGTTCAGACCCAGAATTTCGCGCTGTCGAATCGAGATGGCCGGGTCAGCCTGTACCGTTCGGAAACCAATGCGGGCGATTACTCCTTGGCCTCTCGCCCGGGGGCCAGCCGACCCGCGATCACGGTCTTAGCTCGAAGACTGGATTCGTTGAGCTCCGCGATCCCGACGACCCCCGCATTCGTAAAAGTGGATGTTCAGGGGCTCGAACTCAACGTCATGCAGGGCGGCCGCCGGCTCCTAGGAGAGTGGTCCCACAAGACAGTGCTACTGAGTGAATTCGAACCCCCCTCCCTCTTCCGGGCGGGAGTGCAACCGGCGCAGTTCCTCGAGTTCATGTCGGACATCGGCTACGCAACCGTTTTGCTCCGGAAGTCCGGGTGGGGGCGTGTGAATCGTTGCCGCGTGATCGAACGCGCGGAATTTGGGCAGTATCAAGCTTGGGCAGGGAAGGGAGCGAACATCGTTTTCCTACCCTTCGAGCGGCTTTCCTTGATAGAGCGACTACGATATTGATTGTCGGGTCCCACGGCGCTCCCTGCGTCCGAAACTAACCCCGCCCGAGGCGCCCTCGAGTTCTTGGCGATACCCGCAAGGACCGCTCGGAAACTTAAGGCGGGGTTCAAGGAGCGTCTATAAAACCCGGGCATTGTTGCCCGGCCGTGGCCGACAAGACCGCACTCATCACGGGGGTCACGGGTCAGGATGGATCCTATCTTGCCGAGCTGCTGGTGAGCAAGGGTTACCGGGTATTCGGATTGGTTCGAAGGCTAAGTAGCCCGAACACGTCCAACCTGAGATCTGTGAAGGACAAGGTCGAGATTCTTGATGGAGATCTGATGGACCAGACCTCGCTCAGCCAGGCGGTCCGGACGGCCGAACCCGATGAGGTGTACAATCTCGGGGCGCAGTCCTTCGTGGGAGCGTCGTTCTCTCAACCCGTTCTGACGGGGGAAACCACCGCCTTGGGTGCACTACGATTGCTGGAGGCCGTTAAGACCGATGCTCCCGATGCCCGATTTTACCAGGCGACCTCCAGTGAGATGTTCGGTCACGTGGAAAAGGAACCTCAGAACGAGGAAACAGAGTTCCATCCACGAAGCCCGTACGGAGTGGCCAAGGTCTATGCGTTCTGGGCGGCCGTGAACTATCGGGAGGCCTATTCCATGTTCATCAGCAACGGGATCCTGTTCAACCACGAATCGCCGCGGCGAGGTATCGAGTTCGTGACTCGCAAGATCTCCTACGAAGTCGCTCGTATCGCCACCGGAGTGAGCCACTCGCTGAGCCTCGGGACCTTGGATGCAAAGAGAGATTGGGGATACGCGCCCGACTATGTGGAACTGATGTGGAAGGTCCTCCAGCACTCCACTCCCGGAGAGTTCGTCGGGGCCACGGGAGAGTCCCATACTGTGCGAGAGTTTGTCGAAGAAGCATTTCGTACGGCCGGAATCGATGACTGGAGCAAGTACGTGAGCACCGACCCCAAGTTCAATCGGCCCGCGGAGGTCGACAATTTGCGGGGAGACGCGTCCAAGGCGAAGCGGGAGCTAGGATGGGAGCCGAAGGTCCGGTTCAAGGAACTCGTGAAGCTGATGGTTCGAGCAGACCTCGAATGTCTTGAGGGAGAGTCACCTCGGCGTACCGTGCACTGACCGCTTCCCAAGATTGAACTGACCCCACGAATCCAACGCTCCCTCGGGCAGTGAGACGACGCGGAACGAACACATCAGTCCACCCAAGAAACTCGATCCCGGTTTCTTTCCCCCCGATAGCGGGGTGAGGGATCCCTGCCGTCAGTCCTTCTCGACATCCACTTGAAATCGCAGACCCGGAGGACGCCCCCGGAACGTCTCCGTGATCGCGCGAACGGTCTGTCGCAGCCGCCCCGTCCAAATCAGTTGTCGGGACCGGAATCCCCCCACCGGTCCGGAGGGAATCGTCCCGGTTCGACGCCCCTCGACCATGGAGTACAGTTCGATTCCCCCGAGGTCGTTCGGGACATACCCAGTAAGCGGCTTGCGCGCCGACACGAATACCCCGGGCTCTTGCAAGTCGCTTTCGACCGAGAGAGGGTCGAAATCGGAGAAGATCCGACGCATATCGTCCGTTTCGTATCTCCAGTAGTCGTGGGGTGCGGCGTGGAACGGGTACCCAAGCGAGCGGGTGGTCAGGACGATGATGCCGCCGGGCTTACACACCCACTTGATGCCGGCAACGGTTCGCCTCCAGTCCCGGACATGCTCCAGCATCTCTGTCGAAAGAACGACGTCAAACTGCTCCGACCCGAAGTGAGTCTGCATGTCCTCGGCGCTGCACACGACATCGACGCCGGGCCCGGGGTCGATGTCCACGCCGACATACTCGGCGGGTCCCCAGGAACGCAGGAGTGGGCGTGCACTGAAGCCTCGCGCACCCAATTCGATTACATTGCGTTGGTGAACATCTTCCACGCGGAGTTGTCGGGCAACGAAAAGGATACAACTCTCGTTACACATGAACCATCCCCACTTGCGACGCGTGGTTCGGCAACGGAAATGGCACTCTTAGAACTTTGCGCGTTCCGCCACCCGTTCCAGGCTCCGGGCCCATCGGACCGACACTTCTGAGGCGAAATACTCCCGAACGCTGGCCCTGATACGGTCGGGGTCACGCACCGCGCGGGGTTCCCGGAGGAATCGGTTGCAGAGTCGCGTGAGCCCTTCGACGTCGTTCGCAAAGCTTACGAACGGATTCTCCCGAAGCTCGATGAACGGACCCCCGCTGGGCAACGTGACCACGGGTGTCCCGACCGCCAGGGACTCGAGCGGGAGCAGACCCAACGCTTCGTAATCGAAGAGGAAGAGCGTCGCGCGGGCTCCCGCGAGAAACGAAACGAGTTCACGGTCCGGTAGAAAGCCGCGATGCGGGACGCCCGAGACCTCCTTCGGTCCGAAGGTCGTCAGGGGGATGCCCCCCCGCGCAACGGCCCGGACCAAGTCGCCGTCGGAAGGACGGAGGCTCATCGTCGGTACGGCCACGTAGGGGGTCGAATCATCCACCTGAGCCGGCGGAGTAAAGAGGTCGGAATCCAGGGCGGCCAAGGAATCTGCGGGCGTGATTCCGTACAGGAACGACCCAAGCTCCGAAACCCACCGAGAGATCGGGAACACGCGATCGAACCGGCGGATTCGTTGCGACTCGATTCGGTGGAGCACGGGGTACAGGGGCATCAACAATTGTCGGGCGATCGGAAGCGGCCGGTCCCGGGCCAGAAGGAAGATCTGCTCGATCGGGTCGAGCAAAGCGAGGGCCGTGCGGGGACGGTTGGACTCGCTCCACGACGCGACGTAGCTCGCGATCCAATGGCCCTCGTTCGCGAATACCACCACCCAATCGAACGGCTTCGTTCGATGGTCGGCGTGCAGGCAGTCACTCAGTCGGCGGTCGGGACCACGGCGTAGCTGGTGACTAAGAAGTTCGAGATTCGTCGACCGTGGCGATGACGTCGTTCGGAGCGCGCGGAATCCCGCGGGCGCTACCTGTTTTTCGACCTCCGGTACAAGTCGGTCAAGAGCGGTCTCGGCATACACCGTCACTTCGTTCGAGCGAGCCAGACCGCGGGCGAGGCAGAACGAGAGCCGGTTACCGTGAACCTTCTTGATGAGCGGTACAACGATAGCGACCCTCACGCTTCGCCCCTCCGGATCCGGTCAAGGTAGCTCTCCAGAAGACGAGCGACCGCGTCGGCGGTGCGCTCGGTTCGCACAAATGCGCTTGCGTTTCGGGAAAGTTCGTTCCAACGGGATTCATCCGACAGGATTGACGCAACCTGAGCCGCGGTGGCATCCAACTGCTCGGGCTCGACGAGGAGACCCGTACGATCGGCTTGAACCTGTTCATCCAGGCCCGGAATCGCCGAGACGACCGAAGGAGTGCCGAACGCTGCCGCCTCAATCGGAGTAAAGGGAGCCAACTCCGGCACGGGAACCCGACCGCCATCGGGATCTGTTCTCGTGCTCAACAGGGCGAAGAGGCGCGATTGCGCGTAAAGCCCGGCCACGGCCGCATCGTCCGGGCTCAGAACGAAATCGACCCGGCTCCGTGAAGCTCGCCTCTCCGCGAGGCTGCGTAGTCGCGCAAGGTACGCCGGGTCGCTTGGAGAGCCCGCGATGGTTACTCGAATACCGCGCCCGAGAATGTCTTCAATCTTGGGGATGAGCTCCAGCAACAGGTCTGCCCGCTTCCAGGGAAGTAGTCTGCCCATGTAGAGCAGGTCGATGTCGCGTTCCTCGCCTTTCATCCGGTTCGACAAATCAAGAAGAGCATTCGCAACGAACACCGGTACGACCATGCCCGGGCGACGAGCCCAGCTTTGGAGCTGATGAAGGCTGTACTTCGATACGGCCGCGTAGAAATCGATCCTTCGAGCCCAGCGACGGGGGAACGGCATGAACCGCGCTCCGTGGTCTGTGAGGAGGATCCTGAATCGGGAACGGGACGGATGGGACGTCGCCATCGCAAGCCAGGACGCCGTGGACGCTGTTCGAAGATTGTGCACGTGGATGAACTCGAGGTCGCGAGCATGCGCATTCAGAAGTTCCTTGATCTGTACGAAGGTTGAGAGGGTCGGAATCGGGTTGAGCTCAGAAAACAACGGAGGGGCAGTGAGGCTCCAACCGGCGAGGGAGGCGGCGGTGACACCTCGCACGGGTGCGTCGCGCCGATCTTGGATGGAGGCGAAGACGACTTCCTCCCGTTTCGACAGTTCTCGAGCTATTTCGAGCGGGTACCTTTCCCCTCCACCGCGGAACATCCGCCCAAAGGGTCGGGCAGTGACTTCGAAGATGGTCACGCAGTCCACCCAGCATCGGTCGTCATGGTCCCTCTTGGTGGCTTACCGGACGTCGCGGACGCAATCTCGAACGCTGAAACAAGAACCAGACGATGAGGAGAGAAGGGAGAGCGACCGCCTCGGCGATGATCCCCTCTTCCTGCAGAGACTGGCCGGCGTACTGAAACCTCAGCGTAGTGCCCGAGGAAGCGTTGATGAGCCAGGCGTTGAGGCCAAGGTCGCCCGGTTCGTGGATTGCGCTTCCCGAAGACCCAGTCAGGCTCCAATAGGGAGAATAGGATTGAGCGAGTACCACCAGTTCCCAACCCGCAGGGATCGGTCCGACGCTGATGTCCGTCGGGTCGGGCTGATTGTTGAGGTACCGGATTAAGGGACCCGGCGCAGGCGGGTTATCGATGGGTATCGGAACCAACCCAATAGTATCCAAGTTGCAGCCGGTTGCAGCGGTGACATTCAACGAGTTGCTCGCCCCGAAGGTGGCGGGGCCGATAGAGTCCAGGGTGAAGTGCGACGCGAGGCCCACGAACGAGCTCACGTTCGAGAAGGTCATGTTTCGAACCGTTCCGTTCTCGTCCAGCATTCCGACGAGAAACCGTGAATTCGTCCCGAAACTCAAAGGGGAAGGCCCCGCGCCGGCCCAGCTTCCCTGGGGAAGAAAGAACGCATACTCGAAGGCACCCGCTCCCACTTCGGTCCCAGTGGCGTACGAGGGAACCGTCAACGTCCCGTCCGGATAGGCGACCTTGAGTACCAAGGGAATCGGATTCACGCCGTGCGACCCGACATCGACACTGATTCCGTTCGCGGAGCCGAGATCGGAAAAGTCAAAATCGACGTATTGAAAACGGGGATCGTACCGTGAGAGAGACCAGTTCAGGAACGTGACGTCGTGGGCTTGGTAGGAAACCAGCGTGCCGTTGTAGCCGCTCGAGCCGCTCTCATTGTCGCCCGCGGAGACCAGAGACGTGTCGTTGTAGGGTAGGGATTCGCGGGCCGATATCGGGTCCGGGATCAACGAGTTGAGTGCGGTGCTGCCGAGAGAAAACGCCACCGCGGCTCCGGGCGCGCACTCGACGCGGGTTGTGAGATTAAAAGTCGACGATCCCAAGAGAGACGTGGTCAGGGTCCCCACGGCGAGCTGGATCGGTCGGAATATCGAGGTCGATGCGAACGCCTGTCCGTTGGATGAATTCCAGGGATTCGAAACCGCCGCCCCTCCGCTGAACGGCGTATTGAGCGAATTCATCAGGACGATCAGCGGCGTCCCGGAGGTTCGGACGGCGACCAATTGCGCCGGCGTGAGATTCGATATGTTTTCCGGGTCGGTCACGATGGCCGCCGCGTGGGTCAAGTACGGTTGGTCGGCGGGAAAAGTCAATGCGCTCCCGTCGATTAGGGGTTGCGAACCGTTGAACCATGGCTGGTTCAGAATGGAGTATACTAGGGCATCCGATCCAAAATACACGTAGTATTGCGAGTGCACCGACACGTTTCCCGCGTACCCCGGCAGGCTGTACACGGTTTGGTAGCCTCCTTGAAACACCGGCGTTCCGAGCCCCGTTTGGCGGGTCAGTGTGTCGTAGGAGACTTGCGGTACGTAGACGGAACTGGTCGGAATGCTCCAGTCCGGATAATCGGTAGCCGCAACGTACTGGATGTTGGCCGATTCCAAGAACTTGGTGATGTTATCGCTGCGCCCATAGGTAAGTCCATTCCCGATGAATGAATCCATTTCCAGCGAGTACGGTGTTCCGGCCTGGAACATCACGGAATCAACGCCGGTAAAGTACGGGGTCATGAGGAGGGTGCTTCCCGAAAGACCTCCCCACGGAGTTATCTCATAATCCGCGCCGAACGGGATCGTCAGGATGTTTCCCCGCACCGGGGCCGAGGTAATGTACTGGAACCCCGCCAAGTACGCCGACGGGAATTCAAAGAGGCCGGGGGGTTCGGAGACCACGAGCCAATTCTGGGTAACGACCGTCGCGCAAACGGCCACCATAACGACCGCGACCAGCACCTGCCGGCGCCTCCTTCCACCCGAGAGAACGGAACTAAAGGCAACCCCTGGACTCGGTCGCGGAGGGATGATCTTCTGACTCGGCGGGCTATCGTCGGCAGGGCCAGCCTCCCCCGGTCTGGACTTACGGCGAATTCCTTGGACAAACTCCCGCCAGGTCCGTAGCCCGGATCGTTCGAGGTCGGTCAGCAACATTCCGAGGAGCACGGCGAAAACCAGGTCGACGTAAACCGCCCAGCGAAACAGGGAGGGGTCGTAGTTGAAGAACGGAACGTAGTCGTACGCGAGAGCGTTGAACGTGGAAATGTATCGGTAGATTCCGCCGGTGGAAAAAATCATCGCGAGGACGGCCGAGAGGAAGAACAGCCTCGGTCCGGTCTGTCGCTGCACAATCACGAATGCGGAAATGCCGATTGGGATGGCGATGTACAGGGGCCAGAGGACGCCGACGGCCAGTGCGGCCGTTAGTTGGCTGTGAATGTAGAGGACGTAGCTCTGGTCGAAGACAAACCCCGCGAACGAGTATCCGAACGGCTGTCCCGAGGTGTTCGAGAAGGCGACGATTGTCGTCGTAATGCTGGTGGTGTATTGCGGATGGACACCCTGGGCGTACGGCACGAGCCACGGCAGCATCAACACGACGAACAGACCGAATGCCGATCCGATGCGCAGCAATTCAGGGTAGGTGTACCGGTCCGTCCGGTTGCGTTTCCAGAGCGAATAGAGTGCGACGAAGATTCCAAAGAACAGGTAGAAGTACAGCAATCCCAGGTCGCCCACGGCGGCCATGAAGTAGAGAGTCAGAGCGAGAGGAATGCCGGTCCGCGCCTGCGGTTTTTGGAAGAACCTGAACGTGAGATAGAAGAACACGGGAGCGAAGGCTACCGAGACCATCGCCGGGATGTGGCCCTCAAAGAACCCAGGGGTCTCGGCGAGGAGCGAGTAGTAAACACCCGCCGCCAATGCCGAAGCGCCGGTGCCACGGAGACTCTTAATCACCCAAAATACGGACAACCCTGCGCCGAAGATCGAAAGGAACTCGAGGAGACGGACGAGGGTCGTTGGGTTAAGATAGACGATTCCGAGCAGGAGAGGCGTAGGGCCTGTAAAGCCGGGAACCGGCACCCCCCAGTCCGTATACGGGTACAACCAAGTGGAAAGAGGATAGTGACTCCAGTACCCGTAGAGAAGGACCGAGTCCAGAGCGTTCGTCCCTTGTGGGAGGATCGAGGAGCCGCCACCGAAACCGTCCCGTAATAGAAGCCCGGCCAGGGCACCGTACACGAGAACCGCGATGAGCCACCAGCGGTGACGAAGTGCGACGTCGCGGAGGGTGCCGACAAGCTGACCGAGCGCCCTACGCATAGAACCAGGGCTTGAATCTCGCATACATGGAAATTCGCCTCTCAATTGAGCTTGCCGGACTCAAGAAACCTCTCGACACAGTTACCCTCAGTTCCGAGGGGACGAGAATCCAGAGAAGTCCGCGGGAGGGAGGATCCGCCGGAACACGTCGTTGTAGAGGGATTTCAACGATTGGCGAGGATTCTCCGCAACTTCCGAACGGGGCGAATCGGTTCGAGGGGTTTGGCCAACGACTGGTTGGACCTGGGATGCCCGGTAAGCGCTATCCATCAACTCCGCGATTTCGGGGGCCGGTGGGACCCTTCGGACGAGTTGCGCGAGCTCGGCCGGATACTCCGTAGTGGATTCGATGTTCGGGCAGATCAGCACGGATCGACACCCGTAAGAAACGGCCTCGCCGAGTGTAATCGGGAAGCCTTCATTTTCGGAGATCAGGAAGAATGCGGCGGCATGAGCGTAGAAATCCGCTAACTCTGCGTCCGACACTTTCCGCAAGAGGTGCACTCGGCTCGTCAATCCCAGTCGGTTGACAAGCTCAGCGTAGTGGCGCCACAGCGGTCCGTCTCCGACTAGGACGAGGTGGAGGGGCGTCTTCACGAACGGCATCGCCTCGATAAGCAAGTCGAAACGCTTACGTCCAGATTGTTGGCCGACGCTGAGGACGAACGGAGATACCGACGGCAGTATGCTAGTGGAGGAGTCCCGTGCCGTGGCACTTCGGGCGTCAATCGACGCAGGCAGAAACGGAACCACGGAAAGCTTGTCCGCGGGGGTGCCGGCACGGAGGAGCTGGACATGGATGGAACTTGATACGCAAAGGACGTGATTGGCTCGGCGGACTGCTGCCCGTTCGAGCAGGTCATTCATCAGAAAACGGACGGCGCGTTCCGCTCGGCCTTTGACGGTACGATGAACGAAGAGACCGTCATGGATCTGGTAAATGAGCGGCTTCCGAGGATGAAAGGTCTTCAGGATGATCGTCGCCGTACTCGTGTGCGTGATGATCACATCGGGGTGGAAGCGACCGCATTCGTCGTTGGCCTTCAGCGCGGCCTTTGCGGCACGTACGAAATGGTTCAGAAGGTACCCAAACGACGCCCCCCTCGGACCCAACCGGTCATAATCGAGAAGATCCGTGTCCCGTACCGGGAAGTAGCCCACGTCCTTGGTATCCGTCGGGTGCGAGATCCCAACATACCCTACATCGGCAAACTCCTCGGAAAGGAAGGCAGCATGTCGTAGAGCGAGGACGTCCGCGCCCCCTTTCGATTCTTCAAACGTAGCCGCCGCGTGTGAGACAACGAGGATCCTCAAGTCGGCTGCCTCCAGAACACTTCTCGCTGGGTTCGGTGAACGGCTCCCAGCCGGTTCCCCGGTCTATGTGTCGACATGTAAGCCCCGCCGGCGGAATCTGAAAAGCGGCTTCTCTCGCCGAATCTTCGCCGGTCTCGAATGGTGGCTTTCTCCCATCGAACGGAGACCTTCGAGCTGCTAAACGAATGCGATGATATGGTCTTCGGGGTCCCATCCCACGTACCAGGACCACGATTCCGAGAGGATTCCCAAACGGAGGACATCCCGTTACTCCGGAAATGAAAGCGATCGGGTACCCGGCGCAGCATCTACGGGTCGTGCCTTGGATGCCAACGGAACTTGGAGGAGCGGATCAAAAGCGAAATTGAACGGCGAGACCAGGCGGGGGGTTGCTCCAGCACATAGGTCTGCCATCATTTCGGGCCGCGGCCCGGCCGGGCAGACTGACGTCTCGGGAGCAATGCCATCGACTAGGCTTCGAGTTCCGAGTGGCGGGACGAAGATGAGCCTGCACCGATACCGCGAGGGTTTCTCTTGAACCACGCACCGGTCACCAAGAGGCGATTAAACCGCACCGCCAAGACCAGCTCCACCAAGAAGACCCGGATGAACGCAAGGTTCAGGCTGACGATCTTACTGAGCCCGTTGCAACGAGGTTGGAACGTGTACGGCACTTCTACCACGGCAAGGCGGCGGCACATCGCGAGCAAGAAAGGGAGGAGTTCATACCCCCGCCATCGCGGATCCACGGGAATGAATACGTCTCGGCGGAACCCGTAGAAACCCGAGATCGGGTCCGAGACGTGCTTGGCGTGTCGCAGGAAGAATTTCGCGGTCAACAGAGCGCAGGTGGAGATCGCGGTTCGGAGAAAGGGACGATCCCCTGGAGAGCCGCCGACGGCGAAACGGCTCGCAATGGCCAACCCCGTGCTGTTTTGTAACTGACGAAGGATCGCAGGAAGAATTTCCGGTGGATGTTGCAGGTCGGCATCCATGATGATGACAAACTCGCCCGTCGCCGCCCGAATGCCTTGGCAGTGGGCGGGGATCAGGGTTTGCCGGCCTTCGTGGAAGATCGGTCGGATCCGCTCATCTCGCTGGGCAAGCTCCCGGAGGCACTCCTTCGTTCCGTCGGTGCTTCCGTCATCCACTACGATGAGTTCGTACGGCGGCAGACCTTGCTCGTCAATCCCTTTGAAGAGAATGGGGATATTGTAGAGTTCGTTGAGAGTTGCCATCACGATCGAGACTACCGGACGTGACTCCTTCCTCTCCGGAGGGGGAAGTTGTGTCGCTGGCGGAACGGTACTCACGTCGCATCACAACCCGGCACAAAAGAATCCACAAAAACCCCATATAACCTTTGGGTCAGACTTCCGTGACTCTATCGGGTCAATTCGTTCCCCTGGGTAATCGAAGCCGCCGATGCCCTAGGAGGGACCGATATCCTGTTCGTGCTGGGAGGGCGAGGTCCTCTACACGATCACATCCGTCGACGCGTGGAACAGAAGAAGCTGACGAACGTTCGGCTCATCGGATTCGTTCCGGACAGCGACCTCATGAACCTGTTCTACGCCGCTGATATCGCGGTCTCTCCTTCGATTTCCTTGCTCGAGTGTACCCCAATCACCCTCTCGAAGCCAGTGCCCTCGGACCCCAGGTAATCGGCACGACTGCCGGTGGGACAGGTGAAACGATCCCGACGGGTGGCATCCGGGGGCTCTTGGTACTCCCCCGTGATGTGCCGGCGTTGGTCGACGCAATTAGGACTCTGCTCGCGCAATCAGGGAAGCGAACTCCGGCCAGTTCTCCCCGTTTCTGGTCCGACGTTGCCCTCGAATACTCCACGCTCATGACGCAGACTGTGGAAAAGCGGAGCATGCCGGACCATGGGTGAGGGAATCCCTCCCCCGCCGACCCCCACGAACTCGCTCGTCGCAGTGACGCCGGTGGACACCCCGAGTAGCGAAGACCAGCGCTTGCGCGCCTCTTCCGAGCAGGTCGAATGGGGTCTTCGCGGGGTTTGTGTCCTCCTTGTCGTCGCTTTCGCCAGTGTTGCGGCTGTTCGGCTCGCTGTGTTGTTCAGCTATCCATATCCTCCAGGTTCCGATGTCGCAGAGCAGCTCTTCTGGACTCATCAATGGCTGGGCACGGCATTCCCTGGTCAGCCGATTACGGTCCCGCCGGTCTATCTTCTCCTGTACTACCTGCCACTAACGACCTTCCTCCCAATGTTCACCGGCATGGAATTGTTGATGGGAGTGACACCTGCCCTCCTCGTCTTTCCTACCTACCTGCTGCTCCGGGAATCGCGGGTCTCGCAGCCCTGGAGTCTTTTCGGGGCCGCTGTGGCCGGGTTCGCACCGACATGGAGCCTGCTTCTCTCGTGGAACGCGGGGTACAGCTTGTTCTCGTTCCTTTTCGTCGTGCTCTTCTTTGCCGGCCTCGTTGGCACTCTCTATCGCACCCGGCCCTCCCGCATTGCGCTCGCCGGGGTGGCCTTCGGGCTCACGGCGGGTTCGGACTATCTCAGTTTTCTCTTTGTCGTTATCGCCTTCGCGGCTATCGTCGTGATGCTGGCCCTCTGGGGCCCCTCTCGCAGGCCAGCGCTCAAGTCGATGGCATGGGTCTCGGCGATTGGGCTGATTGCCGCCTCCCCGTTCGCTCTGGTCTATCTCACCCTCGCGCAGCAGATATACAACGTGGGTGGTCCGATGGCTGCCACGTCGTGGGGCCCCACCCTGTGGACGCTCGTCCTCGGAGCCTGGGGGCCGTTATCCTTGAGCGGCTCCCTGGTCGCAATTGCGGACGTCGTGTTTTCAGGGTTCGCGGTCGCAGTCATGGTGGTGCGGTTCCGCGAGCACGCGTTGACAAAAGTGGTCCTAGCGACAGTGGTCGCGGGAGTTGTCCTCACGTTGGCGGACCCTCAGAATCCCACTCGGGGAGCCTTCTACATTCCTCTCGTATTTGGTCCGGTGGTTGCGCTGGTTGCCGAAGAGCTCTATCGCGCTGCCCGCCGAGTGGCCCCCGATGGTTCGGTTCAAGGGCCGACCGCTGACCCCCCGACGGCCGGATCGCCGGCGAATGTCACGACGCATCCTCCCCGCTGGTACCCCGACCGGAAGAGCGCTCGCCCGATGATTGCGCTAGCACTGGTAGTGGCCTTCCTCGCATCGAACGGTGTTCAATCGTACGCGACGGCCGAGAGCGCCCACTCATCTTACAGCTTTTTGAATGAATCCAACGTCGCCGTGTTGAATTGGATTTCCGGTCATACCAATTCTTCGGCCGTCGTGTTCACCACGGATCGCACGCTGACTTCATGGATCTGGGGAGCCGCGAACCGGCAGGCCTTCGCCCCCGCTCCGCTTACCCTGGAGAACACCCGGTACTCGTACGGCGTCACGTACCAGGCGGATCTCGCGGCGCTCGGACAGTATGTCGTGGGCAATCAGTATCTCACCGTCGGCACAAGTGGGCCGCTCGTCACGGGAACTCCCCTTGTCTATGTGCGGTCACCTTCGTTTTGGTTCCCGGTGTTCAGCTTCGATCCCGGACAGATCCAATTTGTCGTGAACGCGAGCGGATCCGAGACCACACTTGGACTCGAGTCGTCGTCGATTTCCGCAGTCAATCTTAGCTCGTCCTGTCCGAACTGCGCGGGTCAATCGATTTCCTACCGGTGGAACTCCACGTCGATTGAAGTCACGCAACAAACCACTGTCGTAGGTTCCAGCGTTGCCGTCGATTGGAGGGCGTCCTCCGGGGTCATCGAGGAGGTCAATGTTGGATTGGCAGCGCTCCCAACCGGAACGAGCTTGAGCCAGGTTTCCCTTCCGCTTGGGGGACCCACCCCCTCCGTTTCGGATTCATTCTCGCTGTCCGGCGCCGTGTTTTCGGTGACGCTCAACGGGAGCCCGGGTGCGGTAGGCCCCTCGTGGACACAGGAACGCCTTTCGTCAGGATGGGTCGACACCTCCTATGCGGGAGGGCCCGAGATCACCTTTGCGTTTCAGGGGCTCGCGGGGGCCGGTTCGGACTCGCTCTATTCGTACGACACCTCGACCGTCCTGGGAACATTGGGAGTAAATTACATGCTGGTGAAAGTCGCGGACTCCCTGCCGGGATTCGGGTATCTCATGTGGTCACGCTGTACCACTGAAGGCGGACTTCCCGGGTACACCGTCGCCCCCGTCTTCAGCGATGGGACGTACTACGTATTCTCACTCACGAATTCCGGGTAGATCGACAAGCATTCCGCCATCTGTGGGGGCCGAAGAGGATTCTCGCCAGGAATCCTGCATGAAATCGGCATGCCATTTCTCGCGTGGGAACCCAGGCACGAAAGGCATCGTTCATCTTGCCATCCCAGCGAGGTGCTACCGAGCTTGCACCTGCCCCTTATGGCGGAAAGTATCCCCCGTTCGCCACGATGGATCGGTTCGTTTACCCACCAATCCACTCGGTATCGGAGAGGCCTTCGAAGTGTGGGTCCCCCGTAAGGACTCTCGCGCCCCGTCTTCGGGCGAAGGCGAGAATAATGGCATCAGTGAAACTCGGTGGTCCAAGTTTCCTTCGTTGTGCGTGA
>Ga0074044_10002281_pt1 | contig 16814 bp, 14 predicted proteins | sample BogForMeECP23OM1_FD_94443 | JGI IMG/M metagenome (GOLD analysis project Ga0074044, IMG submission 94443) | Bog forest soil microbial communities from Calvert Island, British Columbia, Canada - Bog Forest MetaG ECP23OM1 | ecosystem: Environmental > Terrestrial > Soil > Wetlands ...
TAGCCGCCTCGCCGGAGGGCGGGAAGGCTGTGCTGGCGGGCTTTTTGGAAGATGTACCGGTGGGGACGAGATTGAAGTGAGGACAACTGAAGCCTGAGCGATGCTCTTCTGGTAACGGGTCTTTGACCCGTACAGCCCGGGTGGAACCGGTACAGCAATCGCTGGACTCCGCTCATGACCGCCTAACCGCCAACGACCAATGACCAACGACCACAGGCCGACCTTTGTTGATTCCCACGCACATCTCGAGATGGAGCAGTTCAACAACGACCGCTCGGCCATGCTGCAGCGCGCCCAGGATGCAGGGATTCAAACCATTCTCGCCATTGGCAGCGGAACCGGCCCGGGCTCTCTCGACTGCGCTATCCAACTCGCCGATCAACACGAGTTCATTTATGCGACCATCGGAATTCATCCTCACGAAGCCAAGCTCGCCAGCGATGCCGACTTTGAAGAGCTAGCGCAATTGGCAAAGCGGCCCAAAGTCATTGCCTGGGGCGAGATTGGGCTCGACTATTTCTATGATCATTCCCCGCGGGATGTGCAACAGCAAGTATTTCTGAAACAACTCCGCCTGGCGCAAGCGGCCCAGTTGCCGATCGTGATTCACTGCCGCCCGTCTGACCACGGCGAAGACGCCTGGCAGGACTGCCTCAAACTCTTGCATGAACACTGGGCGCCAAGCGGACTGGGAGGCATTCTGCATTGCTTCACCGGAACATGGTCGCACGCGCAGCAGGCCCTCGATATGGGATTCATGATTTCTTTCGCCGGAAACCTCACCTTCCCCAAAGCGCAGCAGATTCGCGAAGCCGCCAAACAAGCCCCTCTCGACCGTATGCTGATTGAAACCGATTCGCCATTTCTGGCGCCCGTACCGCACCGCGGCATGCGCAACGAACCCGCGTTTGTAAAAGAAGTGGCGCGGCAGGTGGGCGAATTGCGTGGGCTTTCGAGCGAAGACATCGGTTTGCAGACGGCGAAAAACTTCTATCGCTTCTTTTCGCTTCACGAAAAGACCAACTCCATTTAGCTTGTTAGAGCATCTTTCCGGTAAACTACTTAATCTATTAATTAGAGCGAACGATCATGCCAGAAAACACTTTTGACATTGTGAGCAAGCTCGACCTGCAAGAAGTCTCGAATGCCATGCAGCAGGCGCTGAAGGAAATCCATACCCGTTTCGATCTGAAAGATTCGAAATCCAATATCGAACTCGAGGGAAAGGAGGCCATCAACCTGCATTCGATTGACGAATACAAACTGAAAGCTGTCACTGAGATCTTTCAGCAGAAACTGGTGAAACGCGGCGTCTCTCTCAAAGGACTGACCTACGGCCCCGTGGAGCCGGCCGCTGGAGGCACGGTAAAACAGAAAATCACCATGCAGCAAGGGATCCCGATTGAGAAGGCGCGCCAGATCGTGAAAGTCATCAAGGATTCCAAGAAGAAAGTGAATGCTTCGATCCAGGGAGACCTGGTTCGTGTGAGCGGGAAAGATCGGGACGCGCTGCAGGAGATTATTGTGCTCCTCCGCGGGCAGGATTTCGGCATCGATACGCAGTTTACGAACTACAGAACAAATTAGAAATTTTCTGCGATTCTACGGGTTGAGGCTTCGGACTTGGGGACGAACCGATTGAGCACGCAGGCAGCCATCAACGGGAAAGAAATTTTCGAGTTGCTGCGCGGCGACCTTTCCGCAATTGAGCGCGAGTTCGGGCGGGACACCGTTTCAGGCGTCGAAGCGATCACCGAGATCGGCGAGTATCTGCGCAGCGGCGGAGGCAAGCGCATTCGTCCCATGTTGCTGCTGCTGTCTGCCAAGCTTTTCAATTACCCGGGACGCGGCGCCATCAAACTGGGCGCCGTCGTCGAAATCATTCACACTGCCACGCTGGTTCACGATGACATCATCGACGAAGCCCAGACCCGCCGCGGACGTCCCGCTGCCAACACCCAATGGGGAAACTCCAAGTGCGTGCTGGCCGGCGATTGGCTCTACATGCAAGCTTTCAAGATCGCCGTACAGGAGCGCAACTTCCGCATCCTGGACACGCTGATCGACCTGACTCAGCAGATGGTCGAAGGCGAACTCTTGCAGATGGAGAAACTGGGTAAGCTGATTTCCTCAGACGAGCACTTCGATCTGATATTCCGCAAAACCGCGTGCCTGTTCTCCGTATGTATGCGGATTGGCGCAATTCTCGGTGGGGCGACTCCGGAACAGGAAGAGAACCTGGCACAATACGGCCGCGATCTCGGCATGGCATTTCAGATTGTGGATGACGTCCTCGACCTGACCGCTTCGGAGAACGTGCTGGGCAAGCCGGTCGCCAGCGATCTGCGTGAGGGTAAGGTGACCATGGCCGTGATCCATGCTCTCGAACGCTGCACTTTGCGGGAACGACAACGCATCGACAAGGTGGTGCGCGAACGAGCATTCGACGGCGTGACTCATGGCGAAATCCTCGCGATTCTCAATCGCTACGGTTCCGTCGAGGCTGCCAATGCTCGCGCCATGCAGTACGCTGCGCTGGCGCGAAATGCCATCTGCGGTTTCCCCGACAGCGAAATCAAGCGAGCCTTGTTGTGGGCCCCCGAATTTGTAGTGGCAAGAGAAAAGTAGTTCAAGACCTTCTAATCGCCACCCCCAGCATCTCGAACCTCCCGCCTTTCAACAGTTTCCCTGAACCGATAAAAGCCCGCGCCGGCAGGTCTTTCGAGAAACGTTTCAGATAGGCCGCATTGAAGCGTTCCCAAAGCGAAATATCCGGAGAATACACCTGCACCCACACCAGATCGTCCATGCTCATATCCGCCTCGCTAAGCACAGACTCGAAGCCGTCAAATAGCAGACGAAGCTCAGCGTCCACATCATCCGGAGCCACGCCCGTTGCCGGGTCAAGGCCGATGCGTCCGGACAGGTAAAGCGTGTCGCCTACCAGCACGGCGTCACTGAATGGCAGCTGACCTTTGCGACCAGACAGATGAATATGGCGGCGGATGGATTTGGTTTTTGCCGGCATGTCGATTATTGTTTCCTCTCTGTGACTTTGAATCCCGGTGATCTGGCGGTCTATCTAATAGTTCAGTCTAACGCGCCGAGTCGATGAATAACCTGTTTGTACTGATCGCGCATCACGGGTACCTTCTAATCTTCGCAGTCGTGCTGGCCGAGGCCATCGGACTGCCGGTTCCCGCCGCATTGGCGCTCGTTGCCGGCGGCGCGGCCGCAGCAGCACACACCTTAAGCCTGCCAAAGGCCCTGGCTGTCGCCATCACAGCCATGCTCCTCGGCGACACGTTACTGTTCATTCTCGGCGGCTACATGGGTTGGGGCTTGCTTGGTCTTCTGTGCCGGCTCTCGGTGAATCCCGAGTCCTGCGTCCTGCGCTCCGCCGAGTCCTTCTATAAACGGGGTAAGGCGACGCTGTTGATCGCCAAGTTTATTCCCGGTGTCAATACCATGGCTCCGCCGCTGGCCGGCAGCATGCGCATGCCTCCCTTGCAATTCTTCAGACTCGACGCTGCCGGTGCCTGCTTGTACATCCTGGCGTATGGCGGCCTGGGATTTGTCTTCCGTGATTTTCTGGCCGCACTCACGCGCGGATTTCAGGCTGCCAGCCACGTATTTGGAGAAGTCCTTTTCGTGGCAGCTATCGCCTACACCGCTTACCGTTTCTGGCTTTACCACAAAAACAAAGTCTACCGCGTGGTGCCGCGAGTGCAAGTGGAAGAACTGGCGCGCAAGCTGCAATCGGAGGAAAAAGAAAAAGTCCTGATCCTCGACGTCCGCAGTCACGGCTACTACGATGCCAACTCGGAACGCATCAAGGGATCCATCCGCATCGAACCCAACAATCTTTCCGAGGAAGTCAAGGCCATTCCCAAAGACAAGGACATCTATCTCTACTGTACTTGAGCCCGCGAAGCCACCAGCGCCCGGGTGGCGCTGCAACTGCGAGAACAAGGATTCAACGCGTTCGTCATCGTCGGCGGAGTGGCAGCGTGGAAGAAAGCAGGGCAACCGCTGGAGCCTGTGCCCCCGAGTGACCTCGTTAAGCTGCCAACATTTGCGTAGCAACGCATTCCTGATCCCCGAACTTCTATACTGCTTCCCATGGCCTCGCATAATGAAATCGAAATCAAGTTTCGCGTCGACGATGTACGGGCGCTTAATCGACGGCTACGAAAATCCGGCTTTCGCCTGGTTACGCGTCGCACGCACGAAATGAACACGCTCTACGATTTGCCTAGCCACGACCTACGCAAACGCGGCGAGCTGCTTCGTTTGCGCAAGTACGGAACGGACTGGGTGCTGACCCACAAAGCCAAAGGCAAGCCGGCACGCCACAAAACCCGAGCAGAAACTGAAACCAAGGTCGCCGATGGCGCAAAGATGGAATCCATTCTGCGCGCCCTGGGATTCACCCCAACCTTTCGCTACGAAAAATTCCGCGCCGAGTGGAGTGATCGCAGAGGAAATGTAGTCGTAGACGAAACCCCAATCGGCAATTTCGGCGAGATCGAAGGCCCATCGCGGTGGATTGATCGAACCGCACACCTTCTCCAAATCCAGCAGAGCGATTACATCACGGACACCTATACGGAGTTGTTCTTTCAGTGGAAGAAGCGGACTTCCAGTCCGGCGAACGAAATGACATTCAAGGCCATTCGCGCAAAACGCGTCATGGTTAACGCAACGTCAATGTGACCGCAAGTCTTTTTCCGAACGCTCGGCTCGCTCAGTTGCGCACCAAACTAACTAACAAGTTTGATAAGTGCGTGCGTGTTACTCTTTTTGTGCTCTGTTTTCTGCTTTTCCCAGCGCGCGTGGCATTGCAAAAAGACAATTTCCGGCGCCTCCTGCGAACGGTCGAAGCGCTCTCCGATCTGGGCCCGGAGATGACCGCAGAGCGCGACTTTCCGCAGACCGCGCGCGCCATGTTGTCTGCGTCCCTCGAGGCGGGGAGCGCTCGCGAAGGCGCAATTTTTACCTATAGCGACAAACCCTCTCTGCTCACCTCCATCGCCGCCGACGGGTTCGCTTTAATGCCGGAGCCTGCAGTCGTCCCACTGTTGCCCAGACACGTTCACGCCCTCATCTCTTCCCGCGAACCGGTGATTCTGGACCCGGGCTCCTACGACGTTTACATAAGCGCTAATGGCAATGTCGCCCCGGAGCTCTTTAAGTGCATCGTTCCTTTGAAGGTGGGCAACAAACTGGTTGGCATCATCGCCCTCGGCCGCCGCGACGGGGACGGCCTCTACGATTCCGGCGAGCTCGAGGCCCTGGGCTTGCTCTCGCACTACGTGGCTCTCGCCATTCACAATCACACGCTCACCCAGACTCTGGCCCAACGCGTCTCGGAGAACCTCCGCCTCATGGCGTCCCTGCACGGCTTCTACGACAACGCGCTCGAAGCTTTTGCCACCGCCATTGACGTAAAACATATCAACATTCACGGGCACTCACTGCGCGTCGGACGCTACGCTTCCGCCATCGGCGAAGCCATGAACATGGATCCCGGCGAGATTGAGGCGCTTCGCTCGGCCGGTTACTTGCACGATATTGGGAAGGTGGCCGTGGATAAACGTCTCTTCGGCAAACCAACTTCTCTGGATGCGGAAGAATTCCGCGAAATGGCTGACCACACAATCGTGGGGCATCAGATCGTCAGCGGTGTGCAGTTTCCCTGGCCCCGCGTCCCGGAGATCGTGCGCTGGCATCATGAGCGCAGTGACGGTTCCGGCTATCCCGATGGATTGCTGCTCGAAGATGTACCCATACAGGTGCGCATCGTCGGCCTGGCCGACACCTTCGACGCCATGACCAGCGAGCGCCCTTACCGCGAGCGTCTTTCGCTGGGCAGCACTCTGAATGAAATCGTGCACCTGACTCCGCTAAAATTCGATCCCAATGCCGTCCACGCTTTGCTTCTGCAAGTGCGCCGCGATACCGTCGGGAGTAATCGCACGCCTTTCCTGCAAGATCGGATGGGGGGCGACATCGCCGCTGCCGACGTCGATCAACTCGCCGCCGCCCTGCAGCACAAAATGAGCCATGGCCGGCTGTTCCTGACCTAGCAAGAATCCCTTCGATCTACCCTGATTTTTCCCTTCTTCGTCAGTGATCTCATGCCGTTTTCGTTGTGTTCCGTCCCTATTTCGTCAGGTTTTAGCACCACAATTCGCCGAATCAAGCAGGTCTCACTGTCCCCCTAAAGTTCCTGCGAGACGCGCCGATAATTCTCTCGTACCAGTCAGTTTCCATTCCTTCCTATGTTTGATCGTAATGCAATCCACCCAGACGATGTAACCACCCCTTTGCCAACCAACCAGAAAACTCGAAACGAAAGAGGTGACCATGGCAATCGCAATGAAGGATAGATATGAAGCGCTGGCCCAGCAATCTGACGCATTGCAGCTAATTTTCGAAAGCCTTCCCTGGGGTGTCGTCGTCGCGGATCAAGAGGGTAGACTTCTGTTCTCCAACCCCGCTGCGGAAAGGATCGCAGGAATCGGCATCCTCGAGGATCTACCCGATACCGGTACGTTCCTCGAAGGATGGTACCTTCCGGACCAGATCTCAGTCGTGCCACCTGACCACCTTCCCTTGGTTCGGGCCATTCGCGGCCAAAACGTTGTCGATGAGCTAATTTACCTGCGCAACTCTCAACAGCGTCCTGGAATGTGGATCCGAGTAAACGCGTGGCCACTCAAAGACTCAGCTGGAGCGAACTCCGGAGGAGTGATGCTGTTTCATGATTTCACCCAGGGACGCGAGGCGGTCCAAAGTTTCATTCTGCTTTCCCGGGTTGTCGAACAGACCGCCGACAGCGTAATACTCACTGATACTCAAGGCGTGATCCGGTACGTGAATCCAGCCTTCGAGGCCACGACTGGGTACAGTCGAGGCGAAGCCTTGGGAAAAACCCCGCGAATTCTCAAGTCGGGTCTTCACGATGCGGAATTCTACCGTCAAATGTGGACCCGGTTCGCTCAAGGGCTCCCCTTCAAAGGGATGGTCATCAATCGCAAGAAGACCGGCGAACTTTATTGGGCACAACAGACCATTACATCTATGCGCGATGAATCCGGTCATCTAACGCATTTCGTTTCCGTGTCACAAGACATCACCGAGCTCAGGAAAAAGCAGGAGCAAGAGTTTCAACTGCAACTCGCGCGCGATGTGCAGCAACGCCTCTATGCAGACGCGCCAGTAATTGCAGGCTTCGACATCGCCGGCTCCGCCCACCCCGCCGACGAAACCGGAGGAGACTACTTCGACTTCATCTCCATGGCCGACGGCTCGCTCCTGATCGCCGTGGCCGACGCCAAAGGACATGGTTTCAGCTCCGCACTGGTCATGGCCCTCACCCGCGCTTATGTACGCTGCTTCGCTGCCCTGCAGTTGGAACTCGATGACATTCTGGCTCGAGTCAACCAGATGCTGCTGAAAGACCTCGAACACGGCCATTTCGTCACTCTCTTTCTGGCTCGATTGAATCCAGATAGTCGGACTCTCTCATACGCCAGCGGCGGCCATGTTCCAGGCTTTGTCTTTCTCGACTCAGGCAAGGTGAAGTGTACGCTGGACAGCACGGGCCCTCCGCTCGGTCTGTTTTCCGGAAGCAAGTTCACACTGCAACATGCAACTCAACTCGATCCAGGCGAGATCGCAGTCTTCCTCACCGACGGAGTCACCGAGTCAACCACGCCAGATGGCCATCAATTCGGCATCCAGCGTGTCCTCGATTACGTTCAAGCCCGCAACCACGATCCGGCTCTGAACATCGCGGATGGGATTTATCACGCGGCTCGGGCCTTTGTACAAGGCGATCTTCAGGACGATGACATCACCTCAGTCATCATCAAAGCAGACGGTGCGCACTAAATTAGAACACGCCGTTTCCTGGTGGAGCGGCCCGATTTTGACTCTGTGGAGCAGCGCTTTTCAGCACTGCATTGAGAGCCTTGAACAAGATTTCACGCCCCGCATGGGCGCTATAACGATTCGGGCGCAAAGTGCCGCATTCACCCCTGCCTGGCGGTACCAACGTAACCCTCTTGCCAGCAACTTTTTGCCCACGCCGGGTTCATAATTCTAACGACCTCCCTGTGTCCGCATGAAATTAGGACGCATTCAAACCGGCCTCGTGCTCTTATTGCTGGCATTCGCTATCTCCGCCCAACTGGCGCTCGGCAAGAAGAAAGATAAATCAGCCGCGGCGCAGATGGACCAGAGAAAACAGGCCGTGCATGTCTTGAACCGGCTGACTTTCGGGCTGCGACCCGGCGACGTTAATCAGGTGATGGCCATCGGCGTAGACAAGTGGATCGACCAGCAACTTCATCCCGACAAGATTGACGACAGCGCACTCGATGCCCGCCTTTCTCCATTCCGCACGCTGCGCATGAACACTCGCGAGATGGTTGAGAACTTCCCGCCCGAGCAGATGATCAAGGCCATCGCTGACGGAAAGCAGTCGCTTCCATCCGATCCCCTTAAACGCGCCGTCTATCAAGCGCAACTGGATCGCTACCAGGACAAACAAGACCGCAAACAGCAGACCGCCATCGCCGGCGCCGAGCAAGTCGCGGACGACGAACGCGCCCGCCGCCAGCAAGAACGCGTCGACGCCGATCAGAAGATCGAGGAACTTCTCGACATGCCTCCCGATCAGCGCATGAAGGCGGTTCTCAAAATGTCTCCGGAAGAGCAGCGCTCGATGTCCGGCTCTCTCCAGGGCGACAAACGCGACGAGTTTCTCGAAGGAATGAAGCCACGCCAACGCGAAACCATCGAGGCGCTCAACTATCCCCAGCAGGTTGTCGCCAACGAACTCGTCGAAGGTAAATTGCTGCGCGCTATCTACAGCGACCGCCAGTTGCAGGAAGTGATGACCGACTTCTGGTTCAATCACTTCAATATATTCCTGGGCAAGGGCGCCGACCGCTACCTGCTCACCAGCTATGAGCGCGACGTCATTCGCCCTCGCGCCCTGGGCAAGTTTGAGGACTTACTGGTGGCGACCGCGCAGAGCCCGGCCATGCTTTTCTATCTCGACAACTGGCTGAGCGTCGGACCAAACTCCGACGTTGCCAACGGCATTCCTAAGCGAGCCAACAAAGAAGTGAAGCAACGCATCAAAAACAAGAGCCAGACCAGCCAATCCAAAGGCAAGCGCAACGGCCTAAATGAAAACTATGGCCGCGAGCTCATGGAACTGCACACTCTCGGTGTAAACGGCGGTTACACTCAACAAGATGTCACTGAGGTAGCGCGCGTCTTCACCGGATGGACGCTGAAGCAGCCCAGGCAAGGCGGCGGGTTCACCTTCGAAGAGCGCACGCATGAGCCCGGAGACAAGATCGTGCTCGGCCACCGCATCAAACCAAAAGGCGAGAAGGAAGGCCTGGAAGTATTGCACATCCTGGCTCATCATCCCTCGACGGCGAAATTTGTTTGCACCAAGTTGGCGATGCGCTTCGTCTCCGACGATCCGCCGCAACCGTTGGTGGATCGTATGGCACAGACATTCTTAAAGAAGGACGGCAACATCCGCGAAGTGCTGAAGACCATGTTGGATTCCCCGGAATTCTGGGCGCCGGACGCGTATCGCGCCAAAGTGAAAACCCCGCTGGAGTTCGTGGTCTCGGCCCTGCGCGCCAGCGGAGCCGAAGTAACGGACGCTATGCCCATCGCACGCCAACTTCAGAACATGGGAATGCCACTCTACGGCATGCAGCCGCCAACCGGCTATTCCATGAAGGCGGATGCCTGGGTCAATTCCTCAGCGCTCTTAGGGCGCATGAATTTTGCGCTGGCGCTGACCTCAGGAAAAGTGAAAGGCGTGCAAGTGGATGCCGAACGAGTGCCAGGACAAAATAATGACTCGCAGCAAACTTTGGCCGCACTGGAAAACAGTCTGCTGGCAGGAGACGTTTCCAAACAGACGCACGACGTCATCAGCCCGCGCCTGCAAGATTCCAAGATCAGCCGCCGTAAGCTGGACGATCCAGTCCGGCCGCCGAACATCGGCCTGATCGAGGGCCTGCTGTTAGGATCACCAGAGTTTCAGAGAAGATAGCTGTTGGCAATTGGCCTTTAGCCATTAGCTATGGGAGAGCGATGTGGTCAGGAGCCAAAAGCTAGGAGCTAAGAGCTAGGAGCTGTTTTTATGTCAATCACAAGGCGGATATTTCTGAGAAACGGCGGCCTAGCCGTCATAGGCACCGCGGCCATTCCGGCGTTTCTCACTCGCGCTGCATGCGCCTCCGAGTCTCTAGGCACAAAAAACAAGCGCCTGGTTGTCATCTTCCAGCGCGGCGCAGCCGACGGCCTCAACATCGTTGTCCCGCATGGCGAGCGCGCCTACTATGCCATGCGCCCCTCCATCAACATTCCCCGCAACGCAGTGATTGACCTCGACGGATTCTTCGGACTCCATCCTTCCCTCTCGCCCCTGCAGCCGCTGTGGAAGCAGCGCCATCTGGCAATCGTTCACGCCGCCGGCTCGCCCGACCCGACGCGCTCGCACTTCGACGCGCAGGACTTCATGGAATCCGGCACGCCCGGCGTCAAGGCCACGGAAGATGGGTGGCTGAACCGCGCGTTACATTCTTTACCTCCGTCTTCCCCAGCGTTTCGTGCCATCGCCCTAGGGCCTTCCCTGCCGCGAATCCTTTCCGGCAGCGAGCCCGCAGTCGCCATAAACAACATCAACGACTTCGGCGTGGGTGGAAACAATCCTAAAGCCACACCTAACGCAAACACGTTCGAAGCCATGTACGAGCACTCGGTCGATGCGGTGCTGCACGGTACGGGACAGGAGACGTTCGACGCAGTAAAGATGCTGAGATCCGCCGACCCCGCCAAATACAAGCCCGCAGCCGGTGCAGACTATCCGAACGGACGTTTTGGCGAGAGCCTGAAGCAACTCGCTCAACTCATCAAAGCCAACCTGGGAGTTCAAGTCGCATTCGCCGACATCGGCGGCTGGGACCATCACGTCAACGAAGGCAGCACGCAAGGCCAGATTGCCAACGTTCTCCGCGAGTTCTCGCAATCGCTCGCAGCCTTCTGGACCGACCTCGGCGACCTAGCCGAAGACACGGTAGTCGTAACCATGTCCGAGTTCGGCCGCACCGCCCGCGAGAACGGGAACCGCGGCACCGATCACGGCCACGCCAACGTGATGTTCGTAATGGGTGGCCCACTCAAAGGCGGCAAAGTTTATGGACGCTGGCCCGGCCTCGACCAATCCCAACTCTACGAAGGCCGCGACCTCGCCGTAACCACAGACTTCCGCCAAGTGCTAGGCGAAGCGGTGTACAAGCATCTGGGAAACAAGGCGCTGGACCAGGTCTTCCCGGGGTTCGACAATCAGCCGGGAGAGTTCTTGAAGTATTTGGGATAGCAATAAGAGTGTCGTCACCACCGCGATTTGCGGGGAAACACGCGACAAACTGTCATCCCGAGCGGAGTATCAGATTCGCGCAGCGAATCGGATGCGGAGTCGAGGGACCTTGTGTGTATCCTGTGCGCTCATGCTCTTGAGTCAGGAAAATTTCTACAACTCAACCATCACGTCGCCGCCTTCCACCCTGATCGGATAAACGGCAACTTTCGCCCCAGGATTGTGCGCGGCCTCGCCCGTCTTCGGATCCCATTGCCATCCGTGCCATGGGCAGACCAGTTTGTTGCCTTCGATGACGCCCTGTCCCAGAGGACCGCCGCGATGCAGGCAAACGTTATCCATCGCGGTGATCGTCCCATTCACGTTGGCGACGCAGATGACCTTATCGCCACAAGGAAATTCCCTGGCTTCGCCTTCGGGAGGAAGCTCGGATTGCGTGGTGAGTTTAGTGAGCATTCAGCACTCAGCAGTCAGCGAGATGGATTGGCTGATAGCTGACGGCTGAAAGCTGACAGCTATTTCGGCTGTAAAGTCTGCGCAATCATGACCTGCCGCTTGAAATTCTCTACCATGTTCTGGTCCAGCCGAACTTCGGTGGGCTTCTTGGCCAGCGTCATTTGATCGATCTTGTCTTGCAGCTTGAGCAGAGCGTAAAAGAGATTTTCCGGACGCGGCGGGCATCCGATCACGTAGACGTCTGTTGGCACGATTTTGTCCACGCCCTGCAACACCGCGTAAGTGTTGAACGGGCCGCCCACCGACGAGCATGCGCCCATCGAGATCACCCACTTGGGATCGGGCATCTGGTCATAGATACGTTTCACCACCGGCGCCATTTTCAAGGTCACCGTACCCGCCACGATCATCAGATCGCTCTGCCGCGGGCTGGGACGGAACACCTCCGAGCCAAAGCGCGCAATGTCAAACCGGGCCGTCGAAGACGCGATCATCTCAATCGCGCAACAAGCCAACCCAAACGTCATCGGCCACACCGCCGACTTGCGCGCCCAGTTAAAGACGTAATCCACGGTCGTGATCAGGAAATTCTTTTCAAACTTATTTTGCAGCCAAGCCATTAGGCGTCCTCGGTGCTCACTTTATAAGGTTGGATTCGGTCCGCGCACGCGGACCGGACCAATTCAAAATTATTTCCCGGTCGTGCTTCAGTCGTTTTCCAGTTTAGGGGCGTGTCGAAGGAGTGTCAACGTGATCCTGGGGATATCGAGAGGAGACGAGTTAGTTCCCCACTTCCCCTCCCTTGGCGAGGCGAGTGCGGGTCAATGAGCGCTATCGGATAGCGCTCAAAACTCCGCCAAAGGTCAATGAGTGCTATCGCGATTTTTCATCGCTCGACCCTCCGGCGAGCCAAGCGCGGCTACTGGTGCGTGCCCGTGCCGCTTACCACAAAGTTGCCGCAGGAGTCGCCACAGGGAGTCGTGTGCATGGCTTGTAGCCCTTCCCGGCCGCATTGATTACAAATACGCCGTCCGTCACGTTGTCTTTCGAATCGGTTAAGGCGTAGGAGCCCGTGCCGTCGCTGTTGACAGAATAGGTGCCGCTCGCCTTGACGGTCGTTATCGTGCCGGCAGTGTCATCGGTCACGGACACTTTCATATTGCCGTTGCCATCGAAGGTATCGACCCCGAGGGTGGCTTCGGCAGGCTGACTGGGATCGGGTGTCCATTTATTCAGCAGGACACCGAACGCTCCCTTGAGGCTGGCGTTGCTGAATGAAGACGACACCTGGGCAACCGCCGTGCCGCTGCTTATGCTGTCGCAGGGTTTGCTTTTGCAATCGGTCTCCATAAGTTGAAGGTTTTTGCCTGAGCCGTCGATCACCAGCGCCAATGTCACCTTATGGCCGCTCGAGGTAATACTCATGGAGCCAGTGCCATTGCTCTTGACCGAATACGTTCCAGAGAAGGTTCCGGTTTTCACCGTGCCAGCGTCGTTATCGGTATAGGACCCTGAGACATTGCCGGCGCCATCAAAGGTCATTACGCCGAGAATGCTCTCAGCATTGTTGCTCGAGTCCGATGTAAATTTGGCCAGTTGGAACCCGTAAGACCCCTTCAGACTGCCGTTGTTGAATGCTGGTGACTGCGCGATTGCCATTGGAACGGTCATCGCCACAGCCAAGGAAACCAGGACCGCAATCACTGCCGGCCTTGGCACTAACCATTGACGTATTTTGTTGTTTTTCATTTCCTACCTCCTGGGAAGCTGCGATTCCCAACCGGAACGCGGAAGCGCCGCAAAAATAGCCATGTTTTGATTTGGAACCGTACCGGAGAGCATTGGCGACTCCGTGCGACTCGGCGGTCGTGCATGACGCCGAAAAAGGTCTTACTGGAGCGGCAAACGCTTGGTTCAGATCAGGTCCCAAGAAACAAGCTGTAGTCTAGCCCAACCAACAAGGCTTTTCGGTGACCGGCCTCACCTTGCAACGTGACCTATTGGGAATGGTAAGAAAAGAAATCGGAGTAGGGATCACCCAATAAAAACGCCGCAGACAAAAGTCTCCGTCCTGCGCGACACATGGCGCCGAATTGGGTGGGCTTGCTAGGCCGACTTGTGCTGGTTAGGCACAAGAAAGGCGTGATGGCTCAGTTGAGGTGAAGGTCTGCGCTATGGCAACGAACGCTCAGCTCCGAGGGTCTAACGGGTATCTTCTTTTATCAGGCGATTACACTCATTGGGATGGCTGGCCCTCTTTCGATGTTAACTCTGACCCACGCGGGGGCCTAGGCTCTCAGTTTTCGAGACTCGGGATTTTTTCCCCCCGAGGCCTGAGTTCGCAGCGGCGCTTTATCGTTGACCGCATGACCCAACTCCGATAATCTATTACAACACACATTATCTACAAGATAATCGACGATCTTTGACAATCTGATCCGGACAGGGGTGCCTCGATACGGCCCCCAATGCCGACGCCCGATTTCCAAAATGGGCCTCCGCGTCCGCGCTAACTCCCATGTTCTCAAGATTTTGCCTCTAACTCCTGTAAACTCAAAGATTTAGCAGGTAGTCGCAAAATAAACCGTTTGTTTTCAATATTTTGTAAAAAACAGGGGGGAGGGGGGATACCCGATACTAAACAGTAAACCCCTTCCCAATACGGGAAAAACGCCAAACCAACGTAGCGTGGCCCGCCCACAGATCCCGTCCCCGATCTTGAATCGGAATCCCCCCTGCTGGCATCTGATAATACAGCTTTAAGTATCCTTTTTACTTAGACTTAGATTCTGCCGGAGAGCAAAGCCATGGCCACTATTCCGAGAGCGACTACCGCCGAATTCGCAGCCGAACATCAGCTTGCCTTTGACCAGGTAGAAGACCTGCTCAAACTGCAGAAGGCCGCCCAGAAGATCAACTCGATCCTCGATCTGGATCGACTCATTGACAAGGTCGTGAACGATGTGGCGCGCTCCTTCGGCTGCGTCGAGGCCGATGTCTACCTGCACGACGAAGAGCGCGGGGAATTGGTTCTGGCTTGCGCGCACGGTTGCGCTGGCTGCGAAGTCTGCGGCAACGGCCACAGCCTGAAGATCGGTAAAGAAGGCATGGTCGGCTACGTCGCGGCCACTGGCCAGATGCGCTATGCGCCCGATGTACGAAAAGACCCGTACTACATCGGATGTGAAGAGTGCACTCTCTCTGAGGTCGCCATTCCGTTACAGGTCGAGGGAAAACTGATCGGCGTATTCACCGCTTCCCATCCCGAACTGGATGCGTTTCCTCCCGAGCAACTTCGCCTTTTGCAGTCGCTGTGCAGCTACGTGGCCGTCGCAGTGCACAACGCGCGCCGCTATCAGAAGGAGCGGCACGAACGTCAGAAGATGAGCCGCGAGGCCAATGAAGCGCGCAAGATTCAGCAGGCTTTGTTGCCCCGGAGTTCGCCCTACATTCCCGGCTTCGTGATCTCCGGACTCTCCACTCCGGCCGGCGCAGTGGGCGGCGATTGGTACGACTTCATCGCTTTCGCCGATGGCCGCTGGGGATTGGTGCTGGCCGACGTTTCAGGAAAAGGGACGGCGGCAGCGCTGCTCATGTCCGCCACTCGCGGCATGCTTCGCTCTTTAGCGGAAGCAGCTTGCAGCCCGAGCGAGGTGCTGACCAAGCTGAATCAGTTGCTGGTCAATGATTTTCCGTCAGGCCGGTTTGTGACCATGGTTTATGCGGTTCTCGATCCCGTGGCCCACACGCTGACCTTCGCCAGCGCCGGCCACTTGCGTCCACTTCTGATCGAGAACTCGCACGCCCGCTTCCTGGATACGGAGCGGGGCATGCCGCTCGGAATCGGAGCCGGCGACTACTCCGAAGCTCAAGTGCAGTTGCCGCTGGGCTCGCGCCTGCTGTTCTACAGCGACGGCATTACCGAAGCGACCAATCCGGAAGAGGACGAGTACGGCGCCGACCGTCTCGAAAAACATTTTCGTCACACTGAAGCATCCGCGGAGAGCATCCTCGAAGACGTGCGGACATTTGCCAACGGGGCCGGCTTGCACGACGACGCCACCGTCATTTTGGTGAAGGCGTAACTTCCCCGAGGTATTTCCTTTGTGTACCTTCGTGCCCTTTGTGGTTGATGAAGTGAAAATAAAGCACCAGAGTATTTTCAGGATTGTTGTAGCCTGCCCGAAACAGCAGGTCCCTCCACTCCAGTCGGAATGACAATCCGTAACGAGCTACAGTAACCGTAAAACGCCTCACAAGGAAAATCTCTGAAACTTGCGCCGGGACTCTGGGGACCAACTTCGATGCTACAATCACGCCGTCAATGGATCGAAATCGTCCCTATTTTGGCCTTGTAGTCTGCATCTGTCTCGCCGCCGCAACCTTGGCTGTCTACAGCCGCGCCGTACGCAATCCGTTCATTCACGTCGACGATCAAAACTACGTTACCGAAAATCCTCACGTACAAGCCGGTATGACCTGGCAAACATTCACCTGGGCGTTAACCGCCACCGCAGCTGAGAATTGGCATCCGCTCACGTGGCTTTCTCACGCATTGGATTGCCAGCTTTACGGTTTGAATGCGGCGGGCCACCATTCTGCGAACATCCTGCTGCACGCGCTCAACGTGGTACTGCTCTTCCTGTTGCTGCTGCGTGTTACTGGGGCGAAAGGGCGGAGCTTGCTGGTCGCCGCCTTGTTTGCCCTGCATCCGCTCAACGTGGAATCTGTCGCCTGGATTGCCGAGCGCAAGAATGTTCTGAGCACGCTGTTTTTCCTCCTGACGCTCGGCGCCTATGGCTGGTACGCACGCAAGCCGGAGGTGAAGCGCTACCTAGCGGTGGTCGCGGCCTTCGCCCTAGGACTCGCCGCAAAGCCGATGGTCATCACGCTCCCGTTCGTGCTCCTGCTGCTCGACTTCTGGCCGTTGCAA
>Ga0074044_10002284_pt1 | contig 16804 bp, 21 predicted proteins | sample BogForMeECP23OM1_FD_94443 | JGI IMG/M metagenome (GOLD analysis project Ga0074044, IMG submission 94443) | Bog forest soil microbial communities from Calvert Island, British Columbia, Canada - Bog Forest MetaG ECP23OM1 | ecosystem: Environmental > Terrestrial > Soil > Wetlands ...
TCCCATCGCGTCTGAAATCGGTCCGCCCGAATGAACCGCGCCTCGCTCGCCATCGAATCACCTCGCTTTGCAGCGAAAGTGAATCACAAGCCGCCGCGCGGCGCCAAATTTCCTCACACGCTCTTGCGCGGGAATGAGCGGAATAAGCTCTAGACCTGCTTACGCGCTCATCTTGTTCACCAGCGCGTCGAAAATCTCGAAATTGGCATGGCCGTTCTGCGCGTCGTCGTGCTCGTTCACGGCCGGTAAAACGCAAGAGACTCTCGCCATTTGATGCGCAATCAGTCGAGTTCCATGCGCTCCAATGCCCTTAGCATATCGCGAGAACCCTCATCATTCTTTTCCTTCAGGAATAATTTGACATCCATGACATCACGACGATTGCCCAACATCAGTAATAATTGCTCGAATCCATCGAGTATAAATGCCCTTCGAGCCGCCGCTGCGACGCTTGCCTCAGAGCACTTCTCGATTGCCGCAATGGTCCTGAGTGCGTCGGCAACGCGGCGATGTTCGTCTTCGAACCCCGGCTTGACCGGGAGTATGAACTCGGCAGCAGCGCTGGCGCCCGGAACCTCTTTTGAAACAATGGAAATTCCGTCGACCCGCGATGGCCGCGCGGTCCATCCTTGCGCCAGGAGATACGTCAAAAGCGCAGTTCCGCTCAGCCCCGCAGCCGACTCGAGACTCGGTCCGGCATCAATCATCTCACAAACCTCGCCTGGGACGCGCGCAACATAACATCAATGGCGTTCGAAGTCAGGCGATTCTCGGCCGGAATCTCAATTCGCACCGTCGCGGCGTTTTCGGTCCGCGCGCCGGAATCGGTCCACCAATATGCTGAAGCGTTCAATGCCAAGACCTCGGTATCGGCAACCGCCCATTTTGCCGGATCGGAGCCGAAGCATACCAGAAACAGGTAAAAGGGAGTCGCCGATACGCGTCGAGCGACGATCAGATTGTAGTTTCGAGCCCTCAAATCGTAAGCAACAGAGCGGGATGCGCTCCTTTCGATCGCCGTTCCCTTCAGTTGAAATTCTACCGGGAAGCCGGTTTCAAAATATCCGTCATCATCGGTCGTGGCGATTTGTTTGATGGTTCCATCGACGCCATAATCCCGCCGGCTGACCGCGATTGTCGCACCGGCAACGGCAGCGAGCGCGTGAACATAGGCCGTCGCCAATTCGTCAAGCAAATGGGCTTTGGGCAGCGGCACGACGATGTGTTCCTCTCACGCGCTCATCTTGGCGACCAGCGCGTCGGAAATCTCGAAATTGGCATAGACGTTCTGCACGTCGTCGTGCTCGTTGAGGTGGTCGATGAGCCTGAGCAGCTTTTCGCCCTGGTCGTCGTCGACCGCGACGGTGTTCTGCGGCCGCCACACCAGAGCGGCCTTGCGCGGCTCGCCGAATTTTTGTTCGAGCGCCTTGGCGACCGATCTGAAATGATCCGGCGCGGCGTAAACCTCGTGGCCGTTCTCACTGGAAACGACATCGTCGGCGCCGGCTTCGAGCGCCGCGTCGAACATCGCCTCGGCGCCCGCCACCTTGGCGTCGTATTCGATGACGCCGACATGGTCGAACATGAACGAGACCGCGCCGGTCTCCGCAAGGCTGCCGCCGCTCTTGGTGAAGGTGGAGCGGACCTCGCCGGCCGTGCGGTTGCGGTTGTCGGTCAAAACCTCGACGATCACGGCGACGCCGCCCGGCCCATAGCCTTCGTAGCGGATTTCCTCGTAGTTCGCGGCGTCGCCGCCCAACGCCTTCTTGATGGCGCGTTCGATGTTGTCTTTCGGCATGTTCTCGGCACGCGCCGCGATGATCGCCGCGCGCAGCCGCGGGTTCATCGTCGGATCGGGCAGGCCGAGCTTGGCGGACACGGTGATCTCGCGCGCGAGCTTGCCGAACAGTTTTGATTTCACCGCATCCTGCCGCCCCTTGCGGTGCATGATGTTCTTGAACTGCGAATGTCCGGCCATGGCTCGTCTTCCGTGTGGATCGTCATTGCGAGTTCGGCACCGGCCTGACGGCCGACCCTTCTGAATGAAAGTGTAGTCGGTTCAATGAGATAGCACCTCGCGGGCGATCTACACTTTCTTCCTAGGAGCGAAGCGACGAAGCAATCTAGAACCGGCGCGTCCGACTGGATTGCTTCGCTCCGCTCGCAATGACGCCGTATAAATATATCGCCGCCCGAAACTCAAGCCCAGAAGGCGGGCGCGGCCGGTTCCAGGCAGCCGCCGAGGCGGACCGCGCCGACGCGCGCCGCAAGACCGGTTGCCGGGTCCGTCTCGACGGCAATTGCGCACAGCGTCGCCGGGCCGGTAGCCGGCTCGAAGCGCGCCGAGGGTATTTTGCGCAGGAACCGCAGCAGCGGTTCCTCCTTCGCCATGCCGATCACCGAATCGTAGTCGCCGGTCATGCCGACGTCGCTCACGAAGGCGGTGCCTGCGGGCAGCACACGCAGGTCGGCCGTTGGAGCGTGGGTGTGGGTGCCGACCACGAGGCTCACGCGGCCGTCGCAGAAATAACCCATCGACTGCTTCTCGCTGGTCGCCTCGGCGTGGATATCGACGATGATCGCGTCGGCACCCGAACGCAGCGGGCAGGCCGCAAGCTCGCGCTCGACGGCGGCGAAGGGATCGTCGAGGGCGTCCATGAAGATGCGGCCCATGGCATTGACGACGAGCACGCGCGCGCCGTTCTTGGCCTCGATCATGGCCGCGCCGCGGCCCGGCGTGCCGGGCGGATAATTGACGGGCCGGATCAGCCGCGGCGCCCGCTCGATGAAGACGAGCGCCTCCTTCTGGTCCCAGGCGTGATTGCCCAGCGTAATGGCGTCGGCGCCGGCCTCGACTAGGTCGCGATAGATCGGCTCGGTGATGCCGAAACCGCCCGCCGCGTTCTCGCCGTTGACCACGACCAGATCGAGCTTCCAGCCGCTGATCAGGCCGGGCAAGCGCTCGTAGACGATGGTCCGCCCGCTGCGGCCGACGACATCGCCGACGAAGAGGATGCGCATGCTCACAGCCTGAAAGTCATCGGTTCGTATCCATCCCCGCAACAATGCGCCCAGTATATAGCACCGGATATAGCACCGGTCTTATCTGGCCGGTGGAAGCTTTTGCAACGGGTCGACCACGGCGACCTCCATCGGTGCGAAATGGCGCTGATTGCGCGAAAGGATTGTCAGGTCGTGCCGCCGGGCCGTCGCAGCAATGGCGATATCGGCAAAACCCGGAGCATGACCATGGCTGCGCGCCAGATCAGACAAGGCGCCGGCAATCTCGGCTGTCGGGCTGTCGAAGGGCAGCACCCGCTCGCCATAGAGATGCAGCACGGTTCGCAGCCAGGCGGACAGATCAGAGGCTTTCCGCTTCGCCCCCTCGCGCTTGGCTTTCGCGATGCCGTCAGCGATCTCGGCAACGGTAACCGCCGACAGGAAAAGGTCGGGCGAATGCGAATCCATCCACTCAATCAACTCGGAGCGCCGCACGCCCGCGGTGGGCGCGGCGGCTGAGATGACGTTGGTATCGACCAGATATCGCGTCACAGGCCGGCGTCGCGCACCGGTGCGCGGTTGCGCTCCGGCAAATCCCCGGTCTCAAGCGGTGCCGACATCAGAAGCCGGCCGAACGAAGGGACCCGCGATAACCGCTCCCAGTCGGCGAAGCCAAGCACCACCGCCTCCGGTTTGCCGTGCCGGGTGATGACGGACGGTTTGCCGCGTGTGGCCTGATCCACCACCGCCGACAAGCTCGCTTTGGCATCCTTCAATTGAATCTTGCGCATGATCCCCACAATGACACCCTGCATATGACTACAGTAGTCATATACATGATATTGGCGTGAGCTGCAACAAGATCGGGCCTTGCCATGCGGGTTGCGAGCAAAATTCCACGTGCAAGCAAGGCCCCACCTGATGAAATTTTCACTCCCTTGCCGCGGATCTGCGAAAAATTGCGTCCAATCTCATGAGCTGGAGGCCGGGTCTTTGATCACGATCACCTCGCGCTCGGTTAGCACGAGATCGAGCCTCTCGTCCCGCGGCGTCGCCGGCACGGCGGGAACTTCCTGGGCGGCAAACGCGATGCCGATGGCGACAACCGGCTTACGCATTCGCAGCCGATTGATGGTCATGTCGTAATAGCCGGCGCCGTAGCCGATGCGGTGGCCGGCGCGGTCGAAGGCGAGAAGCGGCACCAGTAAAATGTCGGGTTCCACTTCGGGCGCCTCAGGCTTCGGCTCGCGGATGCCCCACACGCCCGCAGCCAGCGGCTCACCCCATTTCCACGCCCGCATAATGAGCGGCTTGCCGCGTCCTGCCACCACCGGCAAAGCGAGTGTCGCGCCCGCCTCCGCGAGTTTGCGCATCAGCGGCAGCGGGTTGATCTCGCTCTTGAGCGGCATGAAGCCGGACACGATCGTGCCCGGCGCAATCGCAAGCGGAAATGCGCGCACCGCAATCGCCTCGGCCGCCGCCTTGCGTGCCGCCGCCGGCAAAGCGTCGCGGCGGGCCAGCGCCTCGCGGCGGAGTTCAGCCTTTTCCGATGCAATGGACGACGTGTTTGTCGACACTCGTTTCCCGGATGCGGTGCAGCGCGTAAGCGGTGCACCGCTGATCCGGGACCGCCACAGTCTGGAACGATCCCGGTTCTGCAGCGCACCACTTCGCTACGCCACAGCGCGTCGAAGACGCGCGTGAACGCGCTTTTGCTGCGCTGCGCCCGGGAAACAAAAAGGTGCGGAGCCGCGTTGGCCGTAAGAGCGCTGATCCCGGGAACCTACATAAGTAGGTGGGCGCCATGTGACCGAGCCCAGGGGCAAGGCCAGGGACAGCTCCCTTCAGGATCGTAAGGCCCCGGAGAATTGTCTCCTACGCACCGCGCAGCCCCGCCTGCACAATGTAATGCGCGCCGGTGGCCGACGCTACTGATCTCGCTCACCGCGCGTGGACTCGCTCTCCCCCGGGCGGGAGGAGACGGTTGGGGTGAGGGGGGCTCTTCGCTCGCTCGGGCTAGCGGCTACGGCCCTCACCCGCGAGCTTTGCTCGCGGCCTCTCCCGGGGACGGGAGAGGGCATCTCCACGGGCAAAGAATGCACTTCCGTTAAACCGGACTGAAGGCGTATGCTTTTCCAATGACCAAGCTTCTTGAACAAGCAGTTGAAGCGGTCCGCCGCTTGCCACCCGATTCTCAGGACGAGATCGCGCGCGCCATGCTGACGCTGGCGGGCAACGAGGGGGAACCCGAGGCGATCGATCCCGCACACCTGGCCGACGTGCTCGAAAGTCTCGCGCAAGCAAGACGGCGCGAATTTGCTACCGATGCCGAGGTCGAGGCCGCATTTCGCCGCTTCGATCAATGAAGCTTCGATTTACGCCTCGCGCGATCGAAAATATTGTTGCCATTGCCGAGTATATTCAGGCCCGTAATCCGGCCGCCGCCCAGCGTGTGCGCGCTGCGATCTATGAGAGTCTGCAAGACCTCGTTCTGTTTCCGTATGCCGGCCGCCAGCAACAAACCGAGGGTGTGCGGAAATTTGTTACCCGTAAATATGCCTATCTGGTCTATTACATGATAGACGATGCCGCCGAGGAAATAATTATTCTAAACGTCAAGCACTCGGCGCAAAAGCGCGAACACGAGGATGCATGAAATCGGACATAAAAGAGCGCCAGGGCGCGCGATTTCGCTCGGCGATGCTCCCTCTTCCCCCAGCGGGAGGAGGGTCGGGGTGAGGGGGGCTTTTCGCTGGCCCAGAGCGCAGCAACGGCCCTCGCCCGCTTCCCCCCGATCAAGTCGGGGGTCGCGACCCTCGGGTCAAGCCCGAGGGCAGGCTCTCTCCCGGAGACGGGAGAGGTAAAACGAGGAGAGGTGAATTACCCAAGCGCGACGCCGCCGCCGGTGATCGCATTGAGTTTCTTGGTGACGCTCTCGATGCGCTCGGCGGCGGCCGTGAGCGCGGCCGCGACGGCCGCCTGTTCGGTCTTGCTGCGATCGGCCGCTGTCATACGCGCATCCTGCATGGCGGCGAGTTCCTCTTCGAGCCGTTTGATGCGTTGTCCCGTCTCGGACAGCTCGTCGGCAACGGTGAGCGCCGCCAACACGCTGAGCCGCGTATCGCCGATTTCGCCGAATTTCTTGCGCAGGCCCTCGATCCGCGTGTCGAGGTCGCGGGCGAGATTCATGAGATGGCCCTCCTGGCCATCCTCGCAGGCCATGCGGAACTGCCGCCCGTTAATGGTGACGGTGACCTGGCTCATTTTTCAGCCTTGGCTCATTTTTCAGCCTTGGGACATTGTCTTAGCCTCAGCTCAAACTCCCCCAGCCCAACCCTCCCCCGCAAGCGGGGAGGCAAGCGGGGAGGCAAGCGGGGAAGGATGGGAGGGGGAAAGCCTCTGCGCTCAGTCATCGGACTTAAGCACGCCGCGGATGGTTTCGATCGCCTGATCGATCCGTTGCGCGACCTCGCGGTTGGCGCTCTCGAGCGCGCGCGAGCGGGCGGTCGCCTGATCAAGCTCGCTGGCGAGCCGCGCGCGATCGCTGCCGAACGCCTCGACTTGAGTTGCCAGCGCTTCGTGATTGCGGTCACCTTCGCGCCGCCGCTCGGCCGCCGCCTCCAGCGCATCGAGCGCGAGCGCCAGACGCCGGCTCGCAAGCTCGATCGAATCGGTCTCGCTCATGCGCCTATCCGCGTGTTACACTGGGCGCGAAAATTATGCGATGGCAGTTATTTACGATGGGAACCTTACGTCGCATCGAGCGAGAGCGTCAACGGCTAAGGGGCGTCTTTCATCGCTGCCTGTGCATGACATGTTTGGTATGCAGCCGCGCAATTGACTCGACGGCCTCCCATGCTATCTGTGCGCCGCCTGTTCCCGGCCCCCTCCCTACCCTCCCCCGCAGGCGGGGGAGGGTAGGGAGGGGGCGCATTCGCGCCGTGCTTGGCCAGTTTCATGACGATGCCGGACCGTCTTCTCGCGGCAAGTGCAACCCTCGCCCAGGCTCCACGCATTCCCGCCGCCGCCACCAATCCGACCTCACGCGCCGACCACGACCGCATGGCGAATGCGATCCGGGCGCTGGCGATGGACGCGGTCGAACAGGCAAAATCCGGACATCCGGGCCTGCCGATGGGTGCGGCCGATATCGCGACCGTGCTGTTCTCGCGCTTCCTCAAGTTCGATCCGGCCGATCCGGCGTGGCCCGACCGCGACCGCTTCGTGCTCTCGGCCGGCCACGGCTCGATGCTGCTCTACGCGCTGCTCTACCTTCTCGGCTACGAGAAGATGACGATCGGCGAGATCAAGCGCTTCCGCCAGCTCGGTTCGCTGACGCCAGGCCACCCGGAACACGGCCACACGCCCGGCGTCGAAACCACCACCGGACCGCTCGGCCAGGGGCTTGCCAACGCCGTCGGCATGGCGATCGCCGAACGCCACCTCGCCGCGTTGTTCGGCAGCGGCGTTGTCGACCACGCCACTTACGTGCTCGCCTCCGACGGCGACCTGATGGAGGGCATCAGTCAGGAAGCGATCGCGCTCGCCGGTCACCTGCAGCTTCGAAAACTCGTCGTGCTGTTCGACGACAACGGCATCTCGATCGATGGCCCGCTCACGCTCGCCGATTCCGTCGACCAGGTGAAGCGCTTCGAGGCCGCCGGCTGGACGTCAACGCGCATCGACGGCCATGATCCCGCGGCGATCGCCGCCGCGCTGGAAGCGGCGCAAAAATCCGACCGGCCGTCGCTGATCGCCTGCCGCACCACGATCGGCTTCGGCGCGCCGACCAAAGGCGGGACCGAGAAGGCCCACGGCTCGCCGCTCGGCGCCAATGAGATCGCGGCAGCGCGCGCAAAGCTCGGGTGGAGCGCGCCGGCTTTCGAAATTCCGGCCGCGATCCGCGCGCAATGGCGGGCGGCAGGCGAGCGCGGGCGGCCGCTGCGGCTGGCCTGGGAGCAGCGCCTCGGCGCGCTCGATCCGGAACAACGCGCCGAGTTCGAGCGCCGCGTGCGCGGCGATCTCGGCGGCAAGCTCGCCGCGCCGGTGCGCGCGGTGAAAGAAAAGCTTAGCGCTGCGCCGCAGGAAATCGCCACCCGCGCCGCGTCGGAATTCGCGCTCGAAGCCTTGACCGCGGCGCTGCCGGAAATGGTCGGCGGCTCCGCCGACCTCACCGGCTCGAACAACACGCGCACCAAAACTATGACGGCGATGAGCGCTTCGGATTATTCCGGCCGCTTCATCCATTACGGCGTGCGCGAGCACGGCATGGCGGCCGCCATGAACGGCATGGCGCTGCATGGCGGCATCATTCCCTATTCCGGCACGTTCCTGGTGTTTTCGGATTATTGCCGCCCGGCGATCCGCCTGGCCGCGCTCATGGGGGAGCGCGTCATCCACGTGATGACGCACGATTCCATCGGGCTCGGCGAGGACGGACCGACGCATCAGCCGGTCGAGCATCTCGCCGCGTTGCGCGCCATCCCCAACCTCAAAGTTTTCCGCCCCTGCGACGTGGTCGAGACCATCGAGTGCTGGCAGCTGGCGCTGGAATCGAAAGGCGGCCCGAGCGTGCTCGCGTTGACGCGGCAGAACGTGCCGCAGCTGCGCCGCGGTCTTGACGAGCGCAACCGCTGCGCGGCCGGCGCCTACGAGCTGATCACAGCTGAGCCCCCACCCTTCCCTCCCCCGCAAGCGGGGGAGGGAAAATCAATGGATCCTCCCCTGCAAGCGGGGGAGGGTTGGGAGGGGGCACTCGTGTCGCTGTTCGCCTCGGGCTCGGAAGTCGCGATCGCGGTCGAGGCCAGAAAACTCCTCGCCGCGCGCAAAATCTCGGCGCGGGTCGTCTCAGTGCCGTGCTTCGAACTCTTCTTCGCCGCGCCGGAAGCCAAGCGTGCGGCGGTCATCGGCAATGCAGAAGTCAACGTCGCCGTCGAAGCCGGCATCCGCCAGGGTTGGGACGCCATCATCGGCTCGGCCGGCGCTTTCGTCGGCATGACCGGCTTCGGCGCCAGCGGGCCCTCCAAGGAGCTTTACCAGCATTTCGGAATTACGGCCGAAAAAGTGGCCGAGGCGGCATTGGCACGATTGAGAAAGTCATAAATTCAAAGAATACATACATAAGAGCTACCGCAAAGGCACTGTCCAATGAGCCATTGTCGGGTGCGGTAGGGAAGGGAGACCGGGAATGTCAGTTCGCGTCGCCATCAACGGATTCGGCCGCATCGGCCGCAATATTTTACGCGCCATCGTCGAAGCCGACCGCACGGACATCGAAGTCATCGCCATCAACGATCTCGCGCCGGTCGAGACCAACGCGCACCTGCTTCGCTACGACTCGGTGCATGGCCGCTTCCCCGGCGAGGTGACGGTCAAGGGCGACACGATCAGTTGCGGCAACGGCGCGATCAAGGTGACGGCCGTCAAGGAGCCTTCGCAATTGCCGTGGCGGGAGCTTGGCATCGACATCGCGCTCGAATGCACCGGCATTTTCACCTCGAAAGACAAGGCCGGAGCGCACCTGCAAGCCGGCGCCAAGCGCGTCTTGGTCTCGGCGCCGGCCGAGGGCGTCGACCTCACCGTCGTCTACGGCGTCAATCACGACAAGCTGACGAAGCAACACACGGTCGTCTCCAACGCTTCTTGCACGACCAATTGCCTCGCCCCGGTCGCCAAGGTGCTCAACGACGCCGTCGGCATCGACAAAGGTTTTATGACCACAGTGCATTCCTATACAAACGACCAGCCGACGCTCGATCAGGTGCACAAGGATCTCTATCGGGCGCGCGCGGCGGCGCTCAATATGATCCCGACCTCGACCGGCGCGGCCAAGGCTGTCGGCCTGGTGCTGCCGGAGCTTGCCGGGCGGCTCGACGGCGTTGCCATCCGCGTGCCGACGGCGAACGTCTCGGTGGTGGATTTCAAGTTCGTCGCCAAGCGCGCAACCAGCAAGGATGAGATCAATGCCGCGGTCAAGCGCGCCGCCGAGCAGCAGCTCAAGGGCATTCTCGGCTATACCGACGCGCCCAATGTCTCCAGCGACTTCAATCACGACCCGCGTTCCGCGGTCTTCCCCATGGACCAGACCAAGGTGCTGGACGGCACGCTGGTGCGCGTGATGTCGTGGTACGACAATGAGTGGGGCTTCTCCAACCGCATGATCGACACCGCGGTGGCGATGGGCAAGCTCGTCTGACCGCCATCGCATCGAAGCTCTCGCACCGGCGCGTGTTGATGACCTCCTTCCGCAGCCTCGATGACGCCGACGTCAAAGGTAAGCGCGTGCTGGTGCGCGTCGACCTCAACGTGCCGATGGCCGACGGCAAGGTCGCCGACGCAACCCGCATCGAGGAAATCGTCCCGACCGTCATCGAGCTTGCCGACAAGGGCGGCAAAATCATCCTGCTGTCGCATTTGGGGCGGCCGAAGGGACCCGATCCGAAAAATTCGCTCCGCCCGGTGGCTACCGAGGTGGCGAGAATTGTCAAAAGACCGGTCGCGTTCGCCGAGGATTGCGTGGGCCCGAAGGCAGAAGCTGCCGTTGCGGCGATGAAAAACGGCGACATTCTTTGTTTGGAAAATACCCGGTTTCATCCCGGAGAAGAAAACAACGACAAGGAATTCGCCAAAAAGCTTGCGGCGCTGGGCGACATGTTCGTGGCGGATGCGTTCTCGGCCGCCCACCGCGAACATGCTTCGATCACCTCGATCGTCACCGCGTCGAACTTGATCGCCTATCCGGGGCGCGCCATGAAGGCGGAGGTCGATGCGCTGACGAAAGCCTTCGAGACGCCGGAGCACCCGGTGGCGGCGATCGTCGGCGGCGCCAAAATTTCAACAAAGCTCGATCTGCTTGGACATTTGTTGCTCAAAGTCGAGACGCTGATCATCGGCGGCGGCATGGCCAACACCTTCCTTAAGGCGCAGGGCAAGGCGATCGGCAAATCGCTGTGCGAGAACGATCTCATCGGCAATGCGCGCGACATCCTCTCCAAGGCCAAGTCGCTTAATCGCGAGATCGTGCTGCCGGTGGACGCGGTCGTCGCGCAAAAGCTCGCCGCGCATGTTGCCTCCCGCGTTGTGTCGGTGGACGAGGTCGGCTCAGCCGACATCATCCTCGACATTGGACCGCGCACGATCGAGCACGTCATATCGGTGCTGGCTCGCACCAAGACCCTGGTCTGGAACGGTCCGTTCGGGGCCTTCGAGTATGAACCCTTCGACAACGGCACGGTTGAAGTGGCCGAGGCGGTGGCGGAACTCACGCAAGCCGGCAAGCTTATCAGCTTTGCCGGCGGCGGCGACACGGTGGCAGCCCTCAACGTCGCCGGCGTGATGGGCCGGCTGACCCACGTATCGACGGCCGGCGGCGCCTTCCTCGAATCGCTCGAGGGCAAGACGCTGCCGGGCGTCAAGGTGCTCATGGTATCCGAGACTCCCAAGGCGGCCCGCGAATAGAGTAAAAGACCGCTACGCTGCCGGACCGCCGGTGCTGAATTTTCGAGGAGAGTGCGATGAATCTCGCGGAATTGAACAAGGTCGCGCAGGCGATGGTCGCCCCCGGCCGGGGCATTCTGGCCGCCGACGAATCCAGCGGCACCATCAAGAAGCGCTTCGACGCGATCGGCGTGGAATCGACGGCCGATAGCCGGCGCGACTACCGCGAAATGCTGTTCCGCAGCACGGACGCGATGTCGAAATACATTTCCGGCGTCATTCTCTACGACGAGACCATCCGGCAGAATGCCAAGGACGGCACGCCTTTGGTCAAGCTGATCGAAAAGACGGGCGCGCTTCCCGGCATCAAGGTCGACAAGGGCATCAAGCCGCTGCCGTTCTGTTCCGGCGAAGTCGTCACCGAGGGGCTCGACGGACTGCGCGAGCGGCTGGTCGAATATCGCGGCCTCGGCGCCAAGTTCGCCAAGTGGCGCGCCGTGATCGACATCGGCAGTGACATCCCCACCTATGAGTGCATCAACGCCAACGCCCACGCGCTCGCGCGCTACGCCGCGCTGTGCCAGGACGAAGGCATCGTGCCGATCGTCGAACCCGAAGTGCTGATGGACGGCGGCCACGATATCGACCGCTGCTACGACATCACGGAATGGACGCTGAAGACCGTTTTTGAGGAACTGTATTACGCACGCGTCGCGCTCGAAGGCATGGTGCTCAAGCCGAACATGGCGATCTCCGGCAAGAAATCGCCAAAGCGTGCCGCGGTCGAGGAGGTCGCGGAAAAGACGCTGCGCGTGCTCAAGGCCTGCGTGCCGGCGGCGGTACCCGGCATCGCGTTTTTGTCCGGCGGCCAGTCCGACGAGGAGGCGACCGCGCATCTTGACGCCATGAACAAGCTCGGCGCCGTGCCATGGCGCATTTCATTCTCCTATGGCCGCGCGCTGCAGCACGCGCCGCAGAAGGCGTGGTCGGGCAAAACGGAGAACGTGGCGGCGGCGCAGCGCGCCTTCGGCCACCGCGCCATGATGAACGGCCTCGCCACGCTCGGGCAGTGGAAGGCCGATCTCGAGCGCAAAGCGGCGTAATAGCAGCGGCACTCCATCGTTGACCGTCATCCTGAGGTGGCCGCCAACGGGTCCGGCCCGAAGTGGCCGGACCCGTTGGCTCGCGCCTCGGGGTGACGGACACTAAGAACGTAGCTGGTATAACCCAGGCAATGAACCGACAGCGCCCGCGGCTTTATCTTGTCACGCCTCGACTTGACGATACGGCGTCCTTTGCAGGCGCGATCGATGCGGCGTTGGCGGCCGCTGATGTCGCGGCTGTTCTGCTGCGTTTGGCGCAGACCGATGAGCGCGCGCTGATCAACCGCGCCAAAACAATCGCGGCAACCGTTCAGCGCCGCGACATTGCGCTCCTGCTCGATGGCCGTGCCGAGATCGTCGGACGCGTCGGCGCCGACGGCGCCCATCTCACGGGGATCGAGGCGCTCACCGCCGCGCTCGGCACGCTCAAGCCCGATCGCATTGCCGGTGCCGGGGGCTTGCGCAGCCGTCATGATGCCATGCTCGCGGCCGAGGCTGGCGCCGACTACGTGATGTTCGGCGACCCCCTCCCCTACCTTCGCCCGCATGCGGGCGAAGACAGGGAGGGGGCCGGTCGACCGTCCTTCGACGCCGTGATGGAGCGGGTGCAATGGTGGGCGGAGCTGATCGAGCTGCCCTGCGTCGGCTATGCCGCAAACGCGGACGAGGTCCGGCCGCTGGCGCAAGCCGGCGCCGATTTCGTCGCGCTCGGTGATTGGATATGGACGCACCCGGAAGGCGCAGCGGCTGCGGTGGCGGCGGCGGCCGCAAGCCTCGCCAAGCCCGTGCCACGACCCGTGCCACGACCAGTGCCACGACCGGTGCCATGATCAGGGGCATGACCGCCTGCGCGTTGCGGTCTGCGGCAATGCTCGCGCTCGCGGCGGCCCTCGCCGCTTTCTGGCCGCACCCGGCATCGGCGCAGAGTGGCGAGCCGCGACCGCCGGCCGCTAAAACTAAGCCGCCACAACCGACCGCGAAACCGGGCGGCCCCGCACCAAGCGGCGCTGCGGCGGAGAAACATCCAACCGCGCCGACCGGCGGCAACGGCGGCAACGGCGTAGCACCCGACCTCGCCTTTGGCGCCTTTCAGCGCGGCTATTACCTCACCGCGTTCGGGCTGGCGACCAAGCGCGTCGACGAGAACAGCGACCCGAAGGCGATGACGCTCATCGGCGAACTCTACGCCAACGGTCTTGGTGTCCCGCAGGACGATAAGAAAGCGACCGAATGGTACAAGCTCGCCGCCGACCGCGGCGACCGCGAGGCGATGTTCGCGCTAGCGATGTTCCGCTTGGCCGGACGCGCCGGCCCGCGCGACCGCGAGGCCAGCGCCAAATGGCTTGCCGCCGCCGCCAAGCTCGGCCAGCCCTTGGCCGCCTACGATCTCGCGCTGCTCTATATGGAGGGCCAACTTTTTCCGCAGGATTTCGGCCGCGCCGCCGAATTGCTGCGCGTCGCCGCGCAAGCGGGCAGCCCGGAAGCGCAATATGCGCTCGGCACGCTTTACAAGGCCGGGCGCGGCGTTGCCAAGGACATGCACGAGGCGGTGCGGCTGTTTGGCCTTGCCGCGCTCGCCGACGACACCGATGCGCAGGTCGAGTACGCGATTGCGCTCTACAATGGCGACGGCGTCGCCAGGAACGAGCCGGCCGCCGCGGCGCTATTTCGCAAGGCGGCGCTCAAGAACAACCCCATTGCGCAAGACCGGCTGGCGCACATTCTCGCCTCCGGCCAGGGCGCGCCGGCCAATGCGGTCGAGGCCACGAAGTGGCACCTGATCTCCAAGGCGCGCGGCGAGACCGATCTCGTGCTCGACGACTACGTGAACAAACTCGACGCCGACACCCGCGCCGCCGCCGAGAAGGCGGCGAAGCCGTGGCTTGACGCGCTCAAGAAACCGCCGTCGTGAGAATGACGTGTCCGGCGCCAAACCCATCCGGTAGCGTTACGCCTGTCCGCTCCGGTCGAGCAGCGCAGCGAGGCGAGCGCGCAGCGCCGGCAGGCTTTCCTGGACCGTGCGCCACACCGTTCGATCGTCGATGGCGGTGTAGCCATGAATTAGAATGTTCCGGAACGCGATGGCTTGCGGAAGCTCGGGAAGCTCACGCGCCAGATTCGGCGCCGTCTTTTCCAGTTGTCGCAGCGCCTCCCCGATGATTTCGAACTGACGCTCGACGGCCGAGCGCAACATCCTGTCGGCGAGATAGTCATCGAGCGTCCGCCCTCTGACGAACTCCGCAATGGCGTCCGCGCTCTCTCTCGCATCCCAGAGGTATGCACGCGGATCACGATCCATAGATGGTCTCTGCCGACTGCTGCATGCCGGCGCGGATGAATGGATTGCGAATGCTTCCCTCCATGACGAGGTCGACCGGGCGGCCGACGGCCGCCGCAAGCGCGTCGCGCAGGGCCAGGAATTCGTCCAGCGAGGCGCCATCGGCCCGCTCGAACGCCACCACGAAATCGACGTCGGATCGCTGCGGATCGAAATCGGCCTCGCGCGCCGCCGAGCCGAAGACCGCGAGCCGCCGGACTCCGAAGCGGCGGCAGAGCGCGGCGATCTCGGACCGGCGTTCTGTGATCAATGGCAGCATGGCTTTCTCCGTATCATGCCCGAAGCAAGCGTAACCCGGATTGAGTGAAAGCGAAATCCGGGATTTCCCTCTCCAACATAACCGGGCATGTCGCTATGCTCATACGGGCCACTCGCTCCGCAAACCAACAAGGATAGCAGCATGTTGAAAACATTCGCCGCCGTGTTGCTCGCGACATCAATGGCCGCCGCAACGGCAAGCGCCCACGGCGGCAGTGCCGGCGGCTCGCTGGGTTCGATGCCGGGCACCAATTTCTCCGACATGCCCCCTTATCTGACCCATCCGGTCAAGCCTGCGGGCAAACCTGTGCGAAAGCATGTTTCGAAGCGCGATGTGCGGACATAATCGGGGAGGTTCGTAGGATGGGTTGAGCCCTTGCGAAACCCATCATCTTGCCCGCGAGAATTTGATGGAGTTTCGCTTCGCTCAACCCATCCTACGCGCTATCGCGAGTTTCCATAGCTCATGGTCGGCAGCGCCCAAGAGACCCCGGTCTCGTACGTGAACGGCGTCAACTTGATATTGCCATAAGGAGCGAATGATTCGTGGCGATGTGTTCTCATCGAGGAGAAGGACTGCCAGCAAGACCGATCTCCTCGTGTCGGGGTGGCCGGCCTACCACTGGGTGCGCCTTAAAATAGAGCCGGGCGAATTCGATGTCGCCTTTGCGCAAGTAAGGGTAGTCTTCAATAATATTTTCGATCGCCTCGCCGCCGTCGCGCAGTTTGCCAATGTGGTTGACCGATAAGCGTGTTCTCTTGAATACGGCCTCGCCGCCTAACACTCCTTCTTTCTCCTCAATGCGACGGAGCCCCTCAGCGTACGAGTCAACGCGAGGCGCCAAATCCTCGGCTACCTTCGCCAAATCAATATAAAGATATTCGTCGAGCTTAAGCCGGTCGGCGGCGACAAAGAAACTACTCGGCCGACGCCACTCGCATTTGGCGGCCATCAATGCGTCGGCATCTAGATGATCGTAGAAATGTCGACGGCAGGACGGTTCCATGAGTCCCTCAAGCTCATCGAATGCTTTCTTCCTGAGCGAGCCAGAGAGCAAATCGCTTTTATTTACCGCTGCAAATACGAAAACGTCGGCCCAGCGAAAAAACAATCGTTCGAGATTAGCTGATCTTATGGGAGACAGCAGGCCGGTTTCGATATCCTTTCGGACTCTGGCTTCTGAAACATCGGCTAGAAAAGTCGCTTCCCGCAACGAAAGCATTGCGCGGATTTCCTCGCCTCGCGCTCGTGGAAGTTTGTGCTCGACGTGGGCCATGATGTAATTACCTCACGGGACACTTAATCGTTCCCTACTTTGGGACTAATTTATGCCTGGCACGCCCGATTGTAAAGCTGTCAAATGCTAAGCCTTTGATGCTCCGTTAATTTCTGCTAGCTGTGGTGCAGTAAGAAATTCACGAGTTTTGTCATCCTTGGGGTCCTATCCCAGATCGTCTCCAATACAGCGACGATCCTTGACATCCGTCCCCATTTCGGTTATAAACTGCGAATCTTGCTCACCGAAAGGACGTCAGCCGGCGACACCGGCTGATGGAGCGAGAGCGGTTCCCGCGGGCGGGGGCTCGTCACCTCCGCTCCCGGGCGGCTTCGGGAAAACGCCCGGCCGGCATGATGACCGGTCTGCGACTTGGTCGCTGGACTGGGACA
>Ga0074044_10002286_pt1 | contig 16795 bp, 15 predicted proteins | sample BogForMeECP23OM1_FD_94443 | JGI IMG/M metagenome (GOLD analysis project Ga0074044, IMG submission 94443) | Bog forest soil microbial communities from Calvert Island, British Columbia, Canada - Bog Forest MetaG ECP23OM1 | ecosystem: Environmental > Terrestrial > Soil > Wetlands ...
ATTCGATAGCGATCTTCGGCGATGGTCATGGCACGTAAGCTCTCAGCAAATCTCGGCTAACAACTGCGCGCAGCCTGGTCTTCGTACCCGACGGCAATCTATTGGCCGGGCGATATCGCGAGCCGAACTTCAAAAGCGCGACACCAGATATGCAAAATCCGACGTATAGTGGCTTTCGCGAACGCTGAAACGCGCGCCGCTTGCATGCGCCAACCGATTTTTTTGCGCCCTTCAGTATCTGCCAATCAAGTTCCCACTGCAATCGATATCGAATGCTTGTGCTAGCGGCGGCGTCCACGAGAACGAGATCCTGTGTGGAACATTCCGGGTATCGACTTCCGCAATTTAGCCCGCGCCCGAGCTGTGTACGCTTTCACAGATCCGATCGGAACTCCCAGAACCCGCGCTGTTTCGCCAATGGAAAGATGATCCACAAACCTAAGGTGAAACGTTTTCCGCAGCGTCGGTGAAAGTTCTGCCGCTGATTTCATCAACCGCGTATTCAAAGTAGAGCTATGGCACTCATCCTCGGGATTGGGCCGCTGATCCAGCAAAGTGTCGGACAGCGAATACCCCGGCTGTTCTCCGATTCGCGAATCCAGGGACAAATGGATATAGCGCGACCGCTTGCGCAAACGCATTCTTGCGCAATTGATAACAATCGTGGTCAGCCACGTCGAAAGTTGCGCGTCGCCCCTAAATTGGTTCAAATGCTCGAAAGCCGACAACAGCGCATCCTGCACCGCATCCTCGGCATCGGCTTTGTCGCCCAAAAGTCTATAGGCATATCGATAAAGAGACGGTAAGCAATGCGACAGAACAGAGAGCAGTTCAGCGGGTGAAGGCTTCGTCGAGTCCAGGGCGATGCCCTCACTTAATTTCTCCAGGCATCGCATGCTATGTTTGCGCTCCTCTGTCCACACCAAAGCACGTGAAGTTCCAGGCAACCCAGGCGAGGAGGAATTCCGTTGTCATCTGGATTCAGGGGCGGAGCCCGGAAAAGGAACCACTAAAACCGCATCGGAGCTTGTCGTTTTCAGCGACTGCCTTGCCTGCTGCGCTGCTGCCTCGTCGATGTCATGCTGCAGAACATCATGGAGCGCGCTAAGCACCTGATACTGCGTCATTGCCATTTGGTAGCTCTGCTGGAGAAGATATTCGGCTTGTTCGCGGGTAATTTGATTTGCTTGTTGGGCCTGCACGATTACAGAGAAATCGGACGATGTCTTGTCTACCACCAGGCTCATGGCGATTTCGTAGGATTTCAGAATGTCTTGTGGGCCCAAGGGCATTTCGGGTTTGAGCGTAATCAAAATGGGGTAGAACAGGATTGGATTGCATGCTGGGACCCGCAAGAATGCTCTCCGGCGCTTCTACCGGGATGTTCTTTTTCCTCGGCTGGGCTGCGGCACTGTGCCACACCGTGGCGAGAATCAATGTCGAAATAAGGATCTGTCGAGCTTTCATCGGTGCTCCCTGCGAGCTGCACATGCTAATAAATCTGCTGCTGATTGCGTTCTGATCGCTGCCTCTTCCGCGCAGCACATTGCTGCCAGCACAAGCTATTTCGAGTTGTGCTCCGTGGCGGGTCTTTGGCTTTCTATGGGCACCTGAAGCGACCGACCCAACATGTCGTTGTAGGTAATTGTGTTTTTTCCGACTAGGACCAGCAGTTCATGCCCTCTGGCGTACTTCGGCGGCAGTTCGCCCAATGGCGGCGTGTACAGTACCACGTAAATGGTGTCGCCCACCTTGACGGAAACATCATAGCTCGCGGGCTCAGACGCACCGTCCTCTGCAGCCTGACGCGCCTTGACCTCAGTAATGATGGCTACTTGATACTTTGATGTAGGCTGGCCAAAAGCCGCCAACGTAAGTAAACACAAAGTGACTACAACGATTAGCCTTTGCATCCTTCACTCCTCGCGTTCCTGCCAGTCCGGCAATCCTTACCAGTAATGACTGCTACCCGAGTCAGGAGTTGGTCTTAACATCCGCGTTGGAACGCAATCGAGATGCCAACGCTCGAAGCGCTTACAGAGCCGACAGCGGGGCTGTCGTTTCATGTCTTTGCCACGCGTCGTGTTGCGCGGGTCGCCACTCACCACTCAAGTTGCGACCACATCCGGGCACACGTGCCTAATGCAGGGCAAAGAGACTTGGGGATCTTAGCTTGCGCGGTCCCTGTCCGCCCGTCTTAGTTTTGAGGGAGATCTTCGGTGAAGAGGACGCCAAGCACTTTCGCCGACTCGGTGCAGTTCGGGTAACTCCAAAACGAGACCCCTCGCGGTTCTGCGCGCGCGCGCAGGCGGTGCAGGTTCGGAAACTCGGAGCGTCAATGGGCGGTCCTTAATAGTGCGCAGTGCCATAGCGCGTAGTGCCCCCTTAGATTGCGATGTAAGCTATTTATTCCTCAATCACATACACAGAAAATTGTCCTCAAAGCAACCGTCGATTCCATCCTAACTTATTGATTTATAAATACGTTACAGCTAAGGCCTTATTCCTCAAAGATCCGGAAGAATCGCCCTCTAAGTCTTTTGTTTTCAAAGACCACACCAGGGGGGGCTGTTGCGTTCAAAGTGTTTCACCCTATCGGCAAAAAGCGGAATCGGTGTATGATGAGTGCCGTTTTTTAGCCCAAAAGAGGTTCCATTTGAAACGTTGTAAGAAGGCTTTCATTGAACGCTAAGGTGGAGCATGATGCCGACCGGCAACATCCTTGGGTATTTCTAATCGCGAGCGGTTTGCCGCCATCGCCATCGTTGCTTGCCTGTTGCTTGCGTGTGCTTCCGCCACCGCAACTTCGTCGGCTTATGTGCGCGTCAACCAGGCTGGCTACGAGGCCGGCAATCCCCCATTTCAGGCTTATCTTATGTCCACAGCCTCGGAATCCGGGGCGACTTTCAGCGTTATCAATTCCGAGGGACAGACGGTCTTTTCGGGCCCAATCGACGCGTCGCCTTTCACCTGGAGCAACAAGGCGCTGGTTTATAACGTGTACCCAATCAGCTTTACAGTCCCAGGGGGCGACATTTACACGATTTCAGTCCAGGGTCCCGCAGCGGCAAGGTCACCGAAGTTTGCAGTGGACGCTCCAGAGGTGCTCTACCCGGGTTTGCTCCTGAATACCTTGTGGTTTTACGAGACCGACCGTGATGGCCCGAACTATATCCCCAACGCTTTGCGTACCGCACCCGGACATCTCAACGACGAGAACGCCACGGTTTACGAAACGCCTCCCCTCAACAGCAAGGACCTGATCACCACCACGGGAACCCCGCTCACCTCCACCGGAACCGCGATTGATGGGGCCGGAGGCTGGTGGGACGCCGGTGACTACATGAAATATGTGGAGACGATGAGCTACACGGTAGCGCTCATGGAGATTGGAATTCGCGATTTTCCGAATCAGATGGGCCCGGCTGCTCCCGTGGGGCCTCCTGCTCCGCCCGCTTCGGTCTCTTACGCCGGAAATGCTTCCGGCGCGCCCTCATCGTCCGACTTCTCGGCCGAAGCCCAGTTCGGCTTCAACTGGCTCCTCAAGATGTGGGATTACGGCAACGACACGCTGTATTACCAAGTCGACAACAGTCAGGACTGGGCACACTTTCACCATCTCAAGACGGAGTATGACATCTGGACGCTGCCGCAGACGGCTGACGACTACGAAGGCTGCACCAACGACTACTTCTACATCTGCTACCGTCCAGTATTCGTCGCCGCTCCAGCCGGGTCCGAGATCAGCCCCAACCTTGCCGGCCGCATGGCGGCAGCGTTCGCCGAATATTACCAACTTTACCGCACTACGAATCCGACTACGGCGAACCAGGCGCTCCTCTATGCCGAGGATATATTCGCGCTCGCCAACACTTCTCTACCGGACCCCGCCAATTCCGTTGATGACGGGACCTGTACCTCGGGATGCCTGCTCACAATCGTCCCGTTTGACGGCTATCCCGAGACGGTATGGGATGACGATATGGAGCTGGGCGCCACCGAACTATATATTGCGCTGCAGTCCGCGGGCGGAAACCTGCCGCCAGTGTTGCCGGTCACTAATCCCCTTACCTACCTCACCGATGCCGCCCAGTATGCAAGTAACTACATCGCCAAGATCTACGGTACCGGCAACGAAGATACTCTCAACCTGTATGACGTCAGCGGCCTTGCACACTTCGAGCTCTATAGAGCCCTGGGACTCGCGGGCAATCCGAGCGGCTTAGCTGTGAATCAATCGATTATGCTCACCACGCTCGAAAACCAACTGGGCGTGGCCATTGCCCAGGCGCGAACCGACGCGTGGGGATTTGGTGTTCCATGGGAGAATGGCGACACGACCTCGGATGGCGCTGGCCTGTCGGTGATGGCGAGCGAACTCTATTACCTCACCAATATCGCCAGCTACAACACTTACTCGCAGACGTGGCTCGCCAACATCTTGGGCGCTAACTCCTGGGGCTCATCCTTCATTGTGGGGGATGGAAGCACCTTCCCCAACTGCATACAGCACCAGGTGGCAAACTTGGTGGGAGCGCTGAATGGAACCTCGGGGGGCACGCCGATACTTTGGGGCGCGGCTTCCGAAGGCCCAGCTAACGCGGCGACTTCGGGAACTCTTCCCGGCATGAATCGGTGCCCGAAGAATGGCGTAGATACCTTCAAAATCTTCAATGGAAATGACGGGAAATATAGCCGTTCGAAAGAAGCCGTTTATAGAGACAACGTGCAGTCCTATAGCACCACCGAGCCTGGCATTGACCTGACGTCTACGTCGTTCCTGATGTGGTCGTGGCGAACGGCTGGCAGTCCCAACCCGTTGCCCTGACCAGCCTGACGAATTTTAAGTTCGACGATCTCGGATAACTAAGTCCTTCCCAATTGATCTGCCCGAACAGGGGCGTCTTCGAGTAGGGTCGGACGCCCTGTCCAGATAACACCTACCGCGGCTGCATCTGAGGTTCGTCCACGACCACGGTTACTTCGGGCCACGCCCTTTTGGATATCCAACGCCGAGGAAGGTCCACCTACAATTCTGAAGGAATAGCAGCTACGTACCATTGGAGCACTTCGCGGTTACTATGCCCGAGAACAATCGAAATGCGAGGCGTGGTGGAGCCGTCTGGATCTATTACCCATGGTTGGATTTAATCGTGGGATGCGGCGCGTGGTCGGTTCCTCTATTGCTGCTCGCCTATTTCTCTTCTGCAGGCAGCACGCTGACATGGTCTGTGTTGTTTTACATGCTGGCGCTGTTCTTCAATTATCCGCATTACATGGCGACCATTTATCGCGCCTATCATACGAAAGAGGATTTTGAAAAATACAGGATCTTTACAGTGCACATCACGCTACTGCTGGCGCTGACCGTGATAGTTTCGCACTTCTGGATTAGCGCTCTGCCTTTTATCTTCACTTTCTATCTCACGGCCAGCCCCTGGCACTACAGCGGACAGAACTACGGCCTCTTCATGATGTTTGCCCGCCGCGCTGGCGCGCAGCCCACAACGCTCGAGCGGCGTGCCCTTTATGCAGCATTTCTGATCTCGTATGCAGTCTTGCTGTTGAGCCTGCACACTGGAAGTTCTGGCGATCCTCTGTTTGTCTCGCTCAACATCCCGCAGACGATGAGCTCGCGAGCCCAGGTCGTGCTCGGCGTCGCCTTTGTGGCGTGCTCCACTTTCGGCCTGACGCGGCTTACCATGCAGGCGGGATTCCGCAGACTGATCCCGTCGTTCACCCTGTTTTCCACGCAGTGCGTTTGGTTCCTGGCGCCGACTTTGCTTTCGTTGGTGGAAGGATTCCAAATTCCGCGGAGCCGCTATAGCACGGGCGTTCTGGCTGTAATGCACTCCGCGCAATATCTTTGGATCACGAGTTACTACGCCAAGCGAGAAGCTGCGACCACACCGAGCCGGGTTTGGCGTCCTTTTTCTTATTTCGCAATTCTGGTTGCCGGGGGCATTGCACTGTTCATTCCCGGGCCCTGGCTGTCGAGCCTGGTATTCCATTTTGATTTCACGCGGAGTTTTTTGCTCTTCACCGCCCTGGTGAACATTCACCACTTCATTCTTGACGGTGCGATCTGGAAATTACGAGACGGACGCATCGCCGCCTTGTTGGTAAATTCGCGCGCCCAGATTGCCGACCGCACGATGGAGGCGGGGACCAGAACGATGAGGGCATTGCGCTGGCTGGCCGGACCGAACTCTGCCGCCCACGCTTTGCGAGTGGGGACAGCCTCAGCATTGCTGGTTTGGGGTTGTGTCGATCAAGTGCACTATTACTTCGCTCTGCACAGCAGCAATCTGGCGGATTTGAAGCGTGCGGCTGCCCTGGCTCCTTATGACACGCCACTGGAGACGCGACTGGCGCGGCAAGCGCTGGAAGAAGGTAGCCCGCAGGAGTCGGTTGCAGCCTGGCAATATGCGATCAAGGCGAACCCCGCCGATCCGGCGCCCCGCGATGCGTGGCTGAGATACCTAGCCCAGGAGAAGCGTCTGGATGAGGCCTACCGGCTCACCAACAGTTGGCTCAAGATCGCGCCTAGAGACGCCGCGCTGCTGGTGAATCACGGCATCCTCGCCCAACAATTTGGAGATGCCGATGAAGCGGCGGTGAGCTGGCAGAAAGCTCTCATGCTCGACCCGTCGCAAGCCGACGTCGATCTTTATCTGGCCACAGTGTTGGAGAAGCAAGGCAAGTTTGCGGAGGCGATTAATCACTACGAGGCCTTCCTCACGAAGGTGGTGCGACGGCCTGCATCCAGCCTGCCACCCGCGGCCCAGGTGGTCGGCGTGGCGCTGAAGCTGGCCGATTGCAACCTCCGGGTCAATCACTCCGATGTCGCATTACGCTACTACAAAATGGCCCGCACCCTGGCGGCGCAAACTGGGGAAAAGAAGTCAGAGAGCTTTGCCGACGTAGCGGAGGCGGCACTCGCGGCGAAGCTCGGCGAAACCAGCAAGACGCTACCGCTCTATCAGAGAGCACTTCAGCTCGATGCTGAACTCGACGACCAACACAGCGAGGGTGTCGATTGGTACATGTACGCGACGTTCTTACGAAACGCGGGCTTCCCGGCACGCTTTGTCTACGCGAGTCTGCTCAAGTCCGAATCGTTGCTGTCTTCCGGCGCCCAAGGCGAGGAAGCAGCCACAGCCAGCCGCGTGCGCAAAGAACTGGAGCGGCAACTTGGTCCCCAGGCTGCGGTGATAAGCCACAATCCTGAACCGATATGGCGGGAGGCGCTCGAGCTCAAGCGTTGAAAATGCCGGTTACAGAGGACATGAGGAAGAGCGTGAGTCGTCGACAGACTACTTTTCGCGGACTAGCACCACATCGGAAGTGTCATGGGCGCGGGCGACGGCGAGAGTTTTCCCATCCGGGGACCATTGAAATTCGACGATGTGTTCAGAGGTGAAGTTCGTGATCTGGCGTCCGGGCGAGCCATCCAGGGGTTGTACAAAAATGTTATCCACTCCCTGGTCGCGGATAACGTAGGCCACCGATTTTCCGTCGGGAGTGAAAACCATAGTGTTGGCGAAGCCGGTCCCGCCTGCTTCGGCAATCCGTTGGTCGGGCTGAAGCAAACGGGGGGAAGACGAAGTGTCGTCAAGGTTGACTAAGGCAAGCTTGCTGACGGCCGATTGCGGGCTTTCGGGCACGGTTAACTCCGCGTTGAAAATCAGCCATTTTCCGTCCGGCGAAATGGCCTCGGCTCCCACGCCATACATGCCATGAACATCGCTTGCCGGCACCGGCTCCGGTTGCCCACCGTCCAAAGGCACTCGCATTGCAAAGTGCGGGCCCTCGGAGTCGTGGTAGTAAACCCATTTGCTATCGGCTGAGCACACTGGATAATGATCGAAAACCCGGTTGGTGAGTTGCTTCGGGTTGGAGCCGTCAATATTGGCCCGCCAGATCTCGGTGTGGTTCGTGCCGTCGTGGAAGGCCCAGGAGAGAACGATATATCGGTCGCCGCAGCGCGCCATGTCGACTATCCATGAGTTGGGATCGTTGAGCAGCATGGATTGCTGCCCACCGTCGGTGTTCATGCGGCGCACGCCTTGACCGTCGGAAACGAGCAGTTTGCCGTCGGAGGTCCAGGCAACGGACTGCACTTCCTGCACTTGCGCTACGGGCTGGACCGGAGCGTTTCCCTGATACCCAGCGCCCGGAAGCAGACTCAGACTGCTGGTTCCTTTTACCTGTACGGTGGCAGCGGTCTTGCCGTCGGCGGAGAGGGTCAGCGTTTCATACCTGTTCGTATCGCGGGTGACGGGCTGGATGGGTCCGCCCGCATGAGAAATCAGACCGATCTGCGTGCGTCCATAGCTCGGCCCCTTTTCGTTGTACATGGCAAGAAGCCATTGACCGCCCGGCAGCCACGCGAGGTCGAACGCGAGTTCGTTCTTGAAAGACGCAAAAGGCTGTACTTGCTTGCTGGCAACGTCAAACGCCTTGATCGTACCGAGAGCATCGCCTAACGTGTAGAGGCTGTATGTAATCTGCTTGCCGTCTGGCGACCAGCTGACATTGCGAGGGAAATCGTCCGCGGTGTTTGGCCCGATGCGGAGGATGGTTTCGTCGCTGCCATCTGTATTGGCGGTCAACAAACGATACTTGCCCACGTCTGGATCATTGCCGCGAGCGTAAGCCATCCGGCGGCCGTCGGGGGAAAATGTAATGCCGGTATCAATATCTCGGACAATGACCTGCGGCGTGCCGCCAAGCACGGGAGTGCGGTACAGGTCCCACTCACTCTGCGTGCCGATGCCGGCCTTACGAAAGTAAACGTAGTTTCCGTCCGGCGAAAAGGCTAGGGAACGATAAACCGCCGCCGCTGGCGCGAGAATCTGAGTGTCACTGCCGGTGGGAACATTCCGCAGCCACAAGCTTTGCAGGCCATTATCGTTCTGCACATTCAAGACGTACTTGCCATCGGGGGAAATCGCAGCCTGTTCGGCCTTCCCCGTGTTCGTGATCTGCGTGATGTTGAAATTCTGAAACGGAGTTGGCCCGCTGCGATTGAGCAGAGAGTAAATGCCGAAACCGCCCGCAGCGAGCAGAACCAGTCCCACGACAAGGACCGTCGTCAGGCCAAATTTATGTTCCCGCGCCACGGCACTGATGCTCGAACCACTGGCCGCGACCTGGGGCGCTGAGGACTGTGCGGCGACCGGGCCACTCCCCGCCGCTGGAACAGGTCCAGATGCCGCCCGCGGTGGCATTGGGCGCTCTTCTGATTCCTGGCTTTGGGCCGCGGGCTGGCGGCCGGAAGCACTGTCCCGCTGCAACCGTTTCAAGTCGCTGCGGATCTCCGAGGCGTGCTGGTAGCGCATGTCCCGGTCTTTCTCCAGGGCTTTGTTGATGATTTCTTCCAACCTGGCTGGCAGATCGGGATTGAAGCGCAGCGGCTGTAACGGGGCGCGATTGAGGATGGCGTCAAAGATGACGGCCGAGGTGTCGCCTCGAAATGGAACAGTACCGGTGACCATTTCGTACAACACGGCGCCGAAAGAAAACAGGTCAGTGCGTGTATCGAGTTCTTTGCCTTTGGCTTGCTCCGGCGACATGTAGGCCACGGTCCCAACGGCCATACCCGGACTGGTGAGATCCTCAAGACTAACGCCCGCCGTGGCTTCTGACGCCTTTCCCGTCAAAGGGGTCAGTTTAGCAAGGCCGAAATCGAGAATCTTGGCGTGTCCGCGTTTGGTGACGAAGATGTTGGCCGGCTTGATGTCGCGATGAATAATGCCCTCGCTGTGAGCCGCATCCAGTGCGTCGGCAATCTCAATGGCGAGAGACAGGATCAGTTCGCTGTCCATCGGACGCCCAGCGATACGATGCTTCAGCGTCAGCCCGTCCAGAAACTCCATGGCAATGAATGCTTGACCGTCCTGCTCGCCGATGTCAAAGATCATGCAAATGTTGGGATGATTCAGCGCCGAGGCAGCTTGCGCTTCGCGTTGAAAACGAGCGAGCGCTTGTGCATCTCGGGCCACTTCTTCGGGCAGAAATTTGAGCGCGACAAAACGGTGGAGACGAATGTCCTCGGCTTTATAGACAACACCCATTCCTCCACCGCCCAGTTTCTCGAGGATGCGGTAGTGCGATATGGTCTGGCCGATCATCAGGGGCAAATCTTACGTGGGTGAGACAGGCAAGTCAATAAACGCCATGGAGTTGGCGGTCAGCCGACAGGCAATTCCCGAGTGGCAAAGAAACCGGGAACCGAGACCGCTGTGGCTTGATGGGAGCACTGTGGCCGCCGTAGTTCTATCAGGCTCCCAGCGACGATTGAGGTTCGTAAGGCCGAAGTTTTGATCGCAGAAGTGAGAGCCATCCGTGCGCCGCAATTATAGACTGTGCAGCGCGTTGCAGCGGAGGCGACGATTCTGGGTGTGTGGTTGCTTCTGCGGCTGCTTGGTTCCAATACTGGAGAATCTTGGCGGTGGCGGGATGGGTGTCGTTTATAAGGCAGAAGACATTTTGTCGCGTAGGCGCCGGGCTTTTGCGCGTTTCCTCGTGGTGAAAGAGCGCAGTCTTCAGCTTCGCCGCCCAATTCGCGCCATGCGTGGAACCAGAATCAAAGCCACGGCATACAGGAAAATAGAGGCGGCGGTCGATCCCGGATGTCCATGTCGCAAGTCTTCAAACAGCAGTTTCGCTGTAACCAAAGCCAGCGTTCCATAGGCAATCCAAACCAGTTCACTCCGCTGCCAGCGCGAACCGCTGAAGGCAAGCGCGAGCGCGACGGCGCAAGTAATCAGCGTGCGGATGACGGCCACATGAGACGCACCGAGAGTCATGCCGATTGCGGCCAGCCACACCAGGGCAGAAACCAGGAAGACGATCACCGCCGCCACCGCCAAAATGGCTGAAAGGGTTTGCAGAAATCGCTGGTTCCACTGTTCAGTGCGGAAGCGCCCGCCAACTGCGTAGCACGGAATAGCCGAAGCAGCGACGATCCAGACGATCCAACCCGGTACGGCCGGGAACGTTCCGACGAGTGCTCCGGCAGCATAACCCAGCAGCCCGGATGCGTAAGCCGCCGCGGCTAGAAACAACAGGCCGTGGAATTCAAGCGTCAACCGCGAGGCCCGCGCGCCGAGAAGCGTAGCCACGATCGCGGCCACGCTCAAGCACAAAGCTAGCGGCATCGTCGGAAGTAGCAACCAACTGCCCGCGAGAAAAAGAGCGCCGCTCCACGTGGCATAAACGTGGTAGTTAAGATCCTCGTGGTAGCGGTCGAAATAGGCATAAGCAGCCGTGTAACACGCGACCGAGAACAGCAAACAGAAAATGCCTAACGCCAGCGCACCGGCGTTCCCACCGAAGTGCAGCACGCTAAATGCAGCCAGGAGGAATGCAATGACAGCTTGGCCGATCTCGAAGATTTTGATTTTCTGGCGCAGCCGGATCGTCCGGAAAGCGGCGCTCGTTCCATAAATCAGAAACGGAATGCACACGAGCGCAAGCAACTCTGATGTCCCGACATTTTTGTACTCCGCGGGAGGACCTTCCGGACGCGAATAAATGTAGAGCAGAACCAAAACTGCAAGATCGACCGAGGCGGCGGCGAGCGGCCTGAGCCTGAGCCAGCGTTGACATGCACCCGCCACTTCGCTGGCCAGCGCCATGAGCAGAAGCGACAAGGTGAACGGTACCAGATCGCGCGTCGCGATCAGCAATGCGAGGGAAGTGAGCATCGCGGCGCCGTTGACCACCCAGACAATCGATGTCCGATCGCGCTTCCAGGCAAGAATGTAGGCGGCAATTACGAACCCACTGAGGACGCCCGCAGTAACCGCCGTTGGTAGGACCTCGAATTTCAGCGTCAGCTCCCAAAGCATGGGAGCGAGGATTAAGACCGCGGTCGTGGCATAGACGGTACTCGCAAAATGCGCCTGCGCTGGAACTCGCGCTGCCCATAGCAGCCACATTCCGGCATAAGCAAGCGCCAGAACAACGACTGCCAGCTTTGGAACTGAGCCCGATTCCGCCACCGCCCGAAGTACGTAAGCACCCGCGATTCCAAGCATGGCTTTGCCCAGCACCGAAAACACACCACCAGCATCTGCCGGCGAAAGAGCTTCAGCGCTTGGCTGGTGCGGAACTGGACTGGCAGCCTTGGGAGTAGCTGGCTTGGTGGGAACGGCCGTGGCCATTTCAGAAAAAGGATGTTCGAGGACAGAGATTCGGCGTTCCAGGTCCTCCACGCGTGCGGTAAGCCGCGCTACGACGTCGAGATCGTTGGTAATCTCCACAATCTCCACCCGCTATGAGACTTGGCGACAAACCTGTTCGAACGTACCGCGCGCAACCTTGCGCGCGAAGATCTAATCCCGAAACTCAGTGTGCAGGCGCAGCGCCGGCGAGCACTCCAGATTTTTTCTCCGGCCAAGGAGGCAAAAGTTTCACCAGCACCCACAGAATGCCCAAAGGCAAAATGGTAAGCACAATGGCCACCAGAAGTCCTTCGCGCGTGATCAGGCTCATCTTGTACGTCGTGTATCCCAGGAAACTCTTGGAAAACAGCTGCCCTCCGATCACGACGTTCCAGCGCATGGCAAAAATGCCGATCAGAGTCAGGCATCCGGCCAGCGCGTAAATGCGTTTGCGGGCCATTTCTCCGAGCCTCAACACCTGGGTCAGGAAGAGAAGCGCGATGGGAGTGACCGTGCCAAAAATAATCTGCACCACGATATGCGACATATACAGCTTGGTGTGGACCATGAAATCCAGGCTGCGGAAGCTTTCATCCGACTCGTAGATGCGGTGAATCAGGTCGAGCATTTCCAGGCTGAAATCGATAATGAAAGTGTAGAGCAGATAGCTCGCGATCGTGTCGACGCAGCGCATGTCGATCGTCTGCTTGCGAAGCCACGTCGCCAGCATGTAAAGCAGCATCACGGCGGCGATGCCCGAAACCATGGCCGAGAAGATAAACACCACCGGCATGAGCGGCGTCGACCACCACGGGTTCGCCTTGATCGAACCAAAGATGAATCCAACATATCCGTGCAGCAGGAACGCCGAAGGGATGCCGATAAGGGTAATGACCCAGCCCACTCGTTCATCCACGTGCAGTGCGTGTTCGCTGATGTTGCTCGAGCCCAGGGTCATCACCCGGTAAATAAGGCGTTTCCATCCGGTGGTGGATTGCGAAAGCACCACGATGTCACGCCGGTAGTCGAGCCAGATCTCGAATACCAGAACGGCCATCAGATACCACAAATAAACAAACCCGAACATGGCCATGGCAGACGTTTTGTGCGGCGTCAGGTACATCTCGTACGAGCGTTCCGGATGTCCGAGGTGGAGTTGCAGTGGCAGCGGCGCGACCAGCAGGAAGGACAGAGCCGTCAGCAACGCCAACCGGTAGGTGGGCTTCACCGCCTCTACTTGGAAAACACGCTCCAGCGAAGCCAGAATGAACGCGCCAGCCACGAGTCCAGTGAGAAAGGGATACAACACGATCAGCACGCTCCACTGGAGCTCAACTTCGTTCGGATACATGAAGCCTTCAACGCCAGGCATGGTCAGCAATCTCCCTATCGCACGGAACCATCCAGATCGTTGTAAAACAACTTGGCGTGGGTCGCCATGTAGGGTTTCAAGACCTGAACGTTGTGGGTCTTCAGGAACTCGTGAATCGGGTCGTTGGGATTCTTCAAGTCCGCCAGCTGGCGGGCGCCGGTCGGGCAAGCCTCGCAACAGGCTGTGGTCAGGCCTTTGGTAATCCGGTGATAGCAGAGAGTGCATTTCTCGGCGGTCATAGTCTGCGGGTTGATGAAGCGGCAGCCGTAAGGGCAGGCCTGCACGCAATAGCGGCAGCCGAGGCAGTATTTCTTGTCCACCAGAACCACGCCATCGGGGGCTATAAATGTCGCGCCCACCGGGCAAACCTGGGTACAAGGTGAATCCGCGCAGTGATTGCACATCTTGGGCACGAAGAAGTTCTTTCCACCCTTTTCCTTGCTCGGCGGGAATCCCTCCTTGGCGCCGTCGGGCGAGTCCACGTGCGGATTTTCAATGTCGTAGTCCGTCACGTGATAGCGTTCGACCCACGTACGGAAGTATCCGTCCGGTACATCGTTCTCGGTCTGACAGGCCCGCACGCAGTTTCCGCAACCGATGCACTTGGGGAGGTCGATCAACATGCTCCACCAGTGCTCGGACAATTTGTAATTGGGCGACACTTCCGGGGTCCCGGCCAGGACGTGTTTCCAGGCAACGGCCGCCGCCGGCAACAGAAGCAGTATGTGACGCCGAGTGACGCTCATTTCGTCCCTCCGGTCATTGCTTGGCCGTCTCTTTGGTCGTCTCTTTTGCCGTACCTCCGCCGTCGATGGCCGGGCTGTGCGGCTGGTGGCAGGTATCGCAGGGCATTCCGTTAGAGTGGTCGGCGGAAGCGACTTGCGGGAATCCTTTCGGTTTGGCGATGTTTGCCTCGTGACAGCGAACGCACAGCACCGCCGTATCGAGTTTGGCGGGTTGCACGGAGCCGGGGTCGTTGGCATGTTTCGCCAGTGCTCCGTGGCATGCCTCGCAGTTGACGTGCGCATGCCGACCGCTTTTCTTTTTTTCCAGGACGTCGGTGTGGCAATCTTCGCAAGCCTGGTGGCCGGCGAAGCTCACCGGGCGGGCGGCGACTTCGGCTAAGGCATCACCGCGGTAGTGTCCATACTGCCCGAAGCTCTTCGGCACGAGAACGGCACGTATTCCCAAAAACGCGAGGATGCCGATGACGAAAACGGCGGCCAGCCGAAACAGGTGCCCTGCATCCTTGAAGGCATTCATAAAAGTGCAGTCTCTCAGTTACACCGGAGCGCACACACGCCGCTGTGCGCCGGGTCACAGACGGACGTGTTTATAGCTACAAGGGGGAGTGACTTGCGGAAAAGTATCCGGCCAAGCACTGCGGAAAAATGAGTGGCCGGGAAAGCTGGCCGAGGAAAGACATGTTCTCTTTTTCACGATAACCACTTTGCGCCGAAGCCGCACGGGCTTCCACAGTTGACGAAACCAGGATTTATCAACAATAAGCCGATTCCTGACAGGGGCGCTAGGGGGTGGATATTGTCGCAAACCTTCACCGCTCGCAGCGGCCTTCCCTACACCGTGGCCGATGGCACGACAGCGAATGTGTTTACTTCCAAGTACACACCCGTACAGGCGCTAGGACCCCCGCAGCAAAACTGCTCCAGTGGATTAAGCCAATGCTTCAATGGCAATGAATTTGTAAGCGCCAATGGATTGGCCGCGTTCCCAACCCAGACCCGCAATCAGTACCGGGGACCGGCATTCTTTAACGCCGATCTCTCGGTTGGTAAGAATTTCCAACTTACGGAAAATGTGAAGTTCATGGTGGGCGCTAACACTTATGACGTCTTCAACCACCTGAACTTTCAGAACCCGAGCGGCCTCTATACTCCCGCATGCGTTACGTCAGCGGACTGCGGTCAGATCACGAACATGACAGCTCCGCCCACCGGGTCTTATGGATCGTTCTACCCCGGACTGCCAGCGGGTCGGGTAGGTCAGATTCAAGGCAAGATCACTTTCTAATTGGTAGTTGAGAGGATCGCTTGCGCGATTCTGAGCCACCCTAGATCTTGAGATCTTGTGGATCGAGCGGTTCACGACAGTCATTCCTCTCCCACCGCCATTGGCGTTCGTCCAACCTCTGATTCCCAACGGATCGAAACCAGCGTCTGGTAGTGGTTCAAAAACAGACGTTTTCGGCCAGCCGGTAATCATATATTTCGGGTGTTCACATCTGGACGCGCCCCGACCAGTTTCATTTGCGTAGACGTCGTCCCGATCCAAACGCTCTCGAAAACGCCGCAAATCTGCTGGTAGAGGTGCTACTTGATCCAGCGTGAGCACTTCTGGGATTGAAAGACCAAGGGTGGATGGGCCGTAAGCCGCAGCTGAAAACCTACGAGTGTCAGCGTTAGGTCGCGACAAGTCTAAGTTGTAAAAGTCTTCGGGGATCTCAACGGGCATTAGCTCAATGCGATCCTTAGTGCCCAGATGCACTTGCAGTGCAGATACCAACTTTGAAATCAGCTTCCGCCGCCGATGCAACACATTCTGTGTGTAAGCTGTTGGACTTGTCGGTCCGAACGCGGCGCGTTTTCAGCAGTTCGTGGTAAATTGCTGAAAAAATTGGCGGGGACGACGAGACTCGAACTCGCGACCTCTGCCGTGACAGTGACGATTTCACTCGTAACTAACAGAAAACACGCGGCACGGATGGCGCTTCAGAAACGTTTTAGTGAGGTTCGGAAACAATTCGTGGACTGTTAATGGACCATAATTTCGGGTGTGCTTTCACACGGCAGAGCCCGGTCGAAACCGACGCTCGCTCGTTATCGTCTAAGTGGTTCGCCCCTTCCAGGCACAAGCCGAGAAGCGCTCGAAGCTGCCGGTCCGCTTGAAGACCCGAGGAACCGCCCCGAAAACGGGTCCGTCCCCGACGGGATTGAACCTGTGTTACCGCTGTCAAACGGCGCTGATTGGCTGTATCACGTTGTAATTACAAGGCAGCGGTCGCTCTGCAACGCCCTGTAAGGAACGACTGAGAGCGCGGTGGAACAGGCTTTGGTTGTACCGTTCTTGTACCGCGAGTTTTGAACTAAAGGATCTGAAAACCCGGGGAGATCTAGCATCGAATGAGGCAGATCACTTCCGCAATGCCTACTTGAACGAAGCCGCTATGCGGCGGACGCGTTCGCGTGTCACTGAGCCGACGGTCGAGATGATCTGAGGTAGTTTGTGGCGC
>Ga0074044_10002288_pt1 | contig 16789 bp, 13 predicted proteins | sample BogForMeECP23OM1_FD_94443 | JGI IMG/M metagenome (GOLD analysis project Ga0074044, IMG submission 94443) | Bog forest soil microbial communities from Calvert Island, British Columbia, Canada - Bog Forest MetaG ECP23OM1 | ecosystem: Environmental > Terrestrial > Soil > Wetlands ...
CGAACCCGGCCGTCCTGAGCGAAGCGCTCCAGCAACTGGATGCCTTGTTGCAGCATGCGGTCCCAGGTGTCGTTGCCGGAATAGGTCAGGCCCATGTCCTTACACAAGCCCCACTGCTCGAACCAGCACAGCCGCCGGGTCTTCCCGGCGAAAAAGGGCGGCGACGGCCTGTTCGAAGGCTCGGCCGAAGAGCATGGCGGCACGAGTGTCTTTTTCCTGCCATCCGTCGAGGTAGCGGTGCCGGTAACGGCGCGGACAGCTAAGGTACTGGCTGATCTGGGTATAGGAGTAGGTCATCGGGTTGCCTCCTCGGGGTTGGAGCGAGAAGCAATCGATACCGGAGCAGCGGAGAGTTCTTCCCACTGGCTGGCTGGGGCGAAGCCGTCGAGGTTGATGAGCGAAATGCCGTTGATCACGGTGTGGCTGATCTTGACGACACCGCGGAGTCCGGAGGGTGACCCGATTGGGTCACCGACCAATGAAACTGTGGCTGCCGCCGAAAGCGATGTACTAGCGGCAGAGCAGACCGGATGTCCAACCGACGCTCATTCGCCTAGCTGGACGGATGGTGGAGATGGAGCCGAGAGCAGGAGTGATGAGGCAGACGAAGCCGCGCAGGAAGAAAGTGGAGTTCCGCCGGAGGTAGATCCGATCGGGTCACCGACCAATGAAACGGTGGCTGCCTTGGAGAGCGATTTACTGTTACCGACAGAGCAGACGCGTTGTCCAACCGACGCTCATACGTCTAGTTGGACGGATGGTGGAGATGCAGCCGAGAGCAGGAGCGATGAGCCCGACGAAGCCGGGGAGGCATAGCCGCTGGCGGTCGAAAGCAAGCGGCGAAGTTTGCCGCTTCGGTGGCTTGAAGCCATCATGCGCAGCCAAGCCACGAGCCTGCCGCGAGAAAATCTTCCTGCAGCTTATCTTGTCGTATTGGAGTAAAACGAAAGGGATCGCTCCGTGGTCTTTATCGCGCGGCCTCGAAGCTGAGGAAGCTAAACCGGATTGGGGAGGGGATAGGAATGAACAAGAAATTGCAGCAGACAACAAGCAGCAAGACCTACCAGATTTCTCTTTCGGGATTTAACCTGATCAATTCTCCGCGTCTCAACAAGGGAACAGCCTTCTCGGATCACGAACGCGATGTATTTGGCCTGCACGGTTTATTGCCACCGCATGTGGGGAGTCTGGATGAACAGATTGACAGGCGGATTCAAGCATTCCGGGAGCAGCCGAACTCCTTCCATAAATACAGCTTTCTCCGCGACCTGCAGAATACGAACGAGACGCTGTTCTATGCGCTCTTGCTGCGCAATATCGAAGAGATGCTCCCCGTGGTGTATACGCCAACGGTGGGTGAAGGTTGCCAGCGCTTCAGTGAGATATGGAGAAAGCCACGAGGTTTGTTCCTCAGCTATCCGAATAAACAGCGTATCGATCAGATCCTGAGTCATTCCCGTTACGACGGTGTGAAATGCATCGTGGTCAGCGATGGTGAACGAATCCTGGGACTCGGCGATCAAGGTGCAGGAGGCATGGGTATCCCCATCGGGAAGATGGCCCTTTACACTGCGCTCGGCGGCATCCATCCGGAGCATTGCCTTCCGATTCTGCTCGATGTGGGAACGGACAATGAGGACAGGTTAAAGAGTCCAATTTACATCGGATGGACTCATCCTCGAGTTCGCGGAGAAGAGTACGACGCTTTCGTGGATGTTTTTGTAAATAGCGTGAAGAAGCGCTGGCCGCACGTTCTTTTGCAATGGGAGGACTTTGCCGGTTCGAATGCCGCTCGACTTCTGGCTCGCTACAAAGACCAACTATGCACTTTTAATGACGATATTCAAGGCACTGCGGCGGTAGCGACCGCGACGCTGCTCTCTGCGATGAACGTTACGGGCGTGCCACTGGAGCAACAGAAGATCGCTGTATTCGGCTTCGGAACCGCCGGCATAGGCATTACCACCCTGTTAGAACAGTTCATGCATGACAAGGGCATTCCGAAAGAGGAGGCTCGCAATCACTTCTACGCGATCGACCGCTACGGTCTCATCACAGAAAAGGGCAAAGATGTGCGGCCCGAGCAGCTGCCCTACGCCCGCAAAGAACAGGAAGTGCGGGCTTGGCGACAACCGAATGGAGAGATCACCTTGCAGGATGTGATTCGCCATGCCAAGCCTTCGGTCCTCATCGGAGTGTCTGGTCAAGCCGGAGCCTTCACCGAGGATGTAGTGCGCGAAATGGCCAGGAACACACTTCGGCCGGTCATCTTCCCGCTTTCGAACCCCACCGCTCGCTGCGAAGCAACTCCTCAGGACTTGTTGGATTGGACCGAAGGACGGGCGCTGATCGGTACCGGGAGCCCGTTCGAACCGGTGAGTATTTGGGGGAAGAAGGTTCGCGTCGACCAGACCAATAACTCGTACATATTTCCTGGGCTCGCTCTTGGGATTATTGCCTCCAAGGCCAAACGCGTCACCGATACGATGGTCATGGCCGCGGCTAAGGAATTGGCGCGTCTCGTCCCCACACAAAAGGATAAGAAGGCAAGCCTTCTGCCGTCACTTTCGGATTCGCGTCAGCTCAGTCGCTTGATCGCGAAGGCCGTAGGTCGGCAGGCGATTCAAGACGGCCAGGCCCAGATTGCCGGCGAAGATAATCTGGACCGCGAACTGCAAGCGAATATCTGGGAACCAGTGTACGTACCGTACGAACGCAAAGCAGGGAGGTCCTGAGATGGCGATCATCGAGACGACCGCCAATCAGCTCCGTGTCGTGGAGGATGCTTTAGCAGGCTGCGGAAAAACCCTGATTCGAGCGGGTCTTGGGAAGGGCACGACTTCAGTGGTGCCGCTAAGTCCCTGAAACTGGTTTGCGCTTTGGCGCCCGAGGCGTGATCTTTGCGCCCGCTAGGAGTTTTTCCGCAGCCTTCAGGCACTGTACAATACCGTTTCTTGGAACTCTGATCACGGAAATGATGGCAAGAACGGGGTAGAGCAATGCCTGAGTCCATTGACTGGCCGCCGACGCATCCGCCGCGCCGCCGACGACGCTTCCTTCTCATTCTCGCCGTCCTTGCCGGCATTTTCTTCGGCGGCCGGACCGCGTTGTCGTATTACGTGAACGTGCTCTGGTTCGGGTCGCTCGGCTATGGGGACGTCTTCTGGAAAACCCTGAGCCTGCAGTGGGTAATCTTCGCGGTTTTTACAGCGGCCACATTTCTCATTCTGTATGGATCGTTCCTGGCTCTGAAGCAGGCGCATCTCCCCGATCTGCCGAGCGGCCACACGATTTACATCGGCGGACAAACGCTGAAGCTGCCGGTTGAACCCGTGCTGCGCCTCATTGCGCTCGGCGTTTCGCTCGTTATCGCCGTTGCCACCGGCGCCGGCATGATGGTCGAGTGGCCGGCGCTCGCGCTCTTTTGGTACGCCCCCGGCACCACTGGTGGCGTCGTGGACCCGATTTTCGGCAAGCCGCTGAACTTCTTTCTATTCACCCTGCCGGCGTGGCAGCTCATCGCCGGCTGGCTGCTTACGCTCGCCGTGATTACCTGTTTGCTCGCCGCTTTCTTCGTCCTCATCACGGGCGGAAGCCGTGTGCTCGCCGGGCGTCTCAGCCGCTCCGTCACATTGCCTTGGCGCGGGCCCTCCATCACCTTTGCGTTCCTGTTGCTCATCGTCGCCATGCGCGTGTATATCAGCCGCTTCGAGTTATTGCTCGAGGATCATACGATCTTCGGGGGTGTGACCTACACGGACGCGCACATCACGCTCACGGGGATGCTCGTGGTCTTTGCGGCGCTCGTTCTCGGCGCGGCGATCGCAGCTGTCAATGCCGTGCGGGTGCCACGCGGGCGCTGGCTGATCGCGGCGATCCTTCCGGCCGCGGTCTGTTATGTCGCCCTGCAAGGAGTCGCCTGGTACGTCAGCAGCTTTATCGTAAAACCGAACGAACTGGTTCGCGAGAAGCCCTACATTGTCTACAACACCGAACTGACCCGCCAAGCCTATGGATTGAGCCAAATCTCGCCGCGCGAGTTTCCCGCTGAGACGACCGTCGACGCGGCCGACCCGGAAAACAATCAGGCTACGCTTCAGAACATCCGGCTGTGGGACTGGCGCGCACTCCAGGATACGCTGCGCCAGATTCAGGAAATCCGCACCTACTACGACTTCCCCGACATCGATATCGATCGCTATGAAATCGACGGCACGACGCGCGAGGTGATGCTCGCCGCTCGCGAGCTGAACGTCGACAAGCTCCCGGAGAGCAGCCGCAATTGGATTAACGACAAGCTGATCTACACCCACGGCTATGGCATCACCATGAACCCGGTCAATGGGTTCACGCCGGAAGGGCTGCCCACGCTGATTTTGAGCAACATGCCGGTCCAGAGCACGGTGCGTAGTCTGACCGTGACGCGCCCAGAGATTTATTTCGGCGAGATGACCAACACCGACGTCTACGTGAAGACACGGCAGAAGGAATTCAACTATCCGCAGGGCGCGAGCAACAGCCTCACGTCGTACGAAGGCAACGGCGGCATCGTGCTCGGCGGTTTCCTGCGCCGCATCGTTATCGCGCTCGACCGCGACGACCTCGCGAAGCTGCCGTTCAGCGATGACGTGAACCAGGATAGCCGGCTGCTGATGCGCCGCAACCTGCGCGATCGCGTATCGGCATTAGCGCCGTTCCTCACCTACGATCCGGATCCGTACATCGTGCTCGGCGACGATGGCCGGCTCTCATGGATCATGGATGCCTTCACGGTTTCAGACAGCTATCCCTACTCGACCCATTATCGTCTCGGCAACGATCTTATTAACTACATGCGGAACAGCGTCAAGGTGGTCATCGACGCCTACGACGGTACGACGACGTTTTACGTGTTTGATACCGAGGATCCGATCATCGCAGCCTACCGCCGCATCTTTCCGAGTCTGTTCAAGGATGCGGCCATGATGCCGCCCGGCCTGCGCAAGCACGTGCGCTACCCTGAGTTGCTGCTCAAACTGCAGGCGGAAGTGTACGGCCTCTATCACATGACGGATGCGGAAGCGTTCTACAACCGTGAAGATCTGTGGACGGTCGCCACCGAAGTCGGCATGGGCTCGGCAGGTGAGCAAACGACACAGGCGATGCAGCCAAACTTCGTGCTGATGAAACTGCCGGGCGAAACCGGCGTGGAGTTCGTGGAGATTCTGCCCTTCACTCCGGCCAACCGGAATAATCTGATTGGCTGGATTGCCGGACGCAGCGACGGCACTCATTACGGTACCTCGGTGGTTTATAACTTTCCCAAGACCAAACTGGTCGACGGACCGCTGCAAATCGAGGCACGAATCGACCAGAATGCGCAGCTTTCCGGACAATTGACACTGTGGAATCAGCAAGGCTCGCACGTGCGGCGCGGGGCCCTGCTGGTGATTCCGTCCGGGCGCGCGCTGTTGTATGCGGAGCCGATTTACTTGCAGGCAGAGCGCAGTCCAATGCCGGAGTTGCGTCTGGTCGTGCTCGCGCTGCAAGATCGGCTGGCGTATGGACCCACCTTCGAGTCGGCGATGGCGGCCCTTTTTGGCGGAGCGGCCTCGTCCATGAGTGCGGCATCAACGAGCGCCCCAGCCATGACCACCGCCGTCCCCACCGAACCGGTGCGAGGCGCACCGTCATCTGCGGCGTCGCCTCAGCCCGCAGCGGATATCAATGCTCTGATCGCGGAAGCCGCCAAAGACCTTGCCGACTATCAGCGCCTGACGGCGGAAGGCAGGCTCGGCGAGGCCGGACAGAAGCTTGAAGAGTTGAAGCGCGCACTCGACAAGCTGAACACGCGCCAAAGCCAAAGATAGTCTCGCTGCGGTGCTGCGCTCCTGAAATGGACTTATCGGAACAACTCTCGGGGCCGTGTATCATAATGCTCCTGGCTCCTCTCAATGCTGCGAAAAGACATCCTTGCTCTTCTGGAAGGAGGGGATCGACGGACGATCGGCCGCTCTGATCAGGTAGCGGCAATTGTCTCCAACGACCCAGAACTTTTTCCTGAACTGATCTCAGGTTTGTGGTCCGCAGATCCGCTCGTACGAATGCGGGCCGCAGACGCGACCGAGAAGGTCACGCGGAAGCAGCGTGAACTCCTCCAGCCCCACAAGAAGGAACTGCTAGGCTTGATGACCGAGGCCCAGGAACAGGAATTGCGCTGGCATCTGGCGGTCATGGTGCCAAGGCTCCTGCTGAACGCCAAGGAAGAGCAAGTCGCGATTTCTTCGTTGAATAGTTACCTGGAAGACCGTAGTTCCATTGTCAAGACTTTCGCTCTTCAGGGACTGGCTGACTTGGCGCAAGATGACCCAAGTATTCGACCCAGAGGGATAGAGATTCTACGCGAGGCTACTCGGAACGGTACGCCTGCGATGAAAGCTCGCAGCCGCAAGTTGCTGAGTCACCTGGAGCGTATTTGATGGTCAGTATTTTCCGCTGAATTATGAAGGCATCGCTGAGCCAAGCTATCGACGAGGCGCTTAGGTATCTGGGCCGCGTCATCGATCACGGGACAGGAAGAAGCCTGACTAACTGCCCGAGTTAGCCATCATGAGCGCGAACAGCGCAGGCAGATAGATAATCGTCGCCCGCAGCAAACGCCGAGCCGACGGTTTGGATGCCGCAGCCGTTGCCGGCCGTTGCGGATACGCCATTCCAATGGAAGCGCGGAACAGCGCCGCGCCCATCAGGATCGCGCCAACCAAATACAATCGTCCCGCCATTCCCAGCGCAACCGGCAACATACTCACCGGAATCAACGCTCCGGAATAGGCCAAAATCCGCCACACCGTGGACTTCCCATCGGAATCCACCACCGGCAACATCCGAATGCCGCCTTGCGCATAGTCCTCGCGATAGAGCCAGGCGATCGAAAGAAAATGCGGAAACTGCCAGACGAACATGATGGCAAAAAGAATCAGCGTCTCGACTTCCAGTTTTCCGCGCACCGCTGTCCACCCCAGCACCACCGGCATCGCTCCCGGGAATGCGCCCACAAATGTGCACACCGGAGAAACTTTCTTCAATGGAGTGTAGGCCGCCAGATACACCAGCGCCGTCAAAAACACTAATAACCCAGTTAGTAAGTTGGCATAGATCGAGAGATAAGCGGAACCACCCAGAGTCAGCGCCAATCCCACTGTGGCCGCGTGGGCTGTGCTCATTCTTCCCGCAGGCAAGGGACGCCGCGCCGTGCGCCCCATCCGCGCATCCACGCTCGCTTCCAGCACTTCATTCAGCGCCGCCGTTCCGCTCGAAACCAGCGCCACACCCAACAGGGCGTGGAATAAGCCCAGCGACCACGACGAAACCCCCAAGCGGTGCGCGCCAAAGAAGTAGCCGGACCACGTCGTAAGGACGATCAGAGTCGTAATGCGCGCCTTGGTAAGTTCGGCGTAATTGCGCAACCGAGAGACTAATTTTTGCACCATGAACCCCACACGCGCCCGTTTTCCCTGCCGCATCCGGCGGTTTAGCTCAAACCGGCGTCCCCAATGAATTCCCCACGAAACATTGGAACAGCGAAGGTCAGAAGACAGCATTGATACCGCGCCACCGCTTCAATGTCAAGCCAAAAACCTAGAGCGCCACCGCGTTTTGCTCTCACGATGCTCGCATCAAACGCAATCCTTGGCAACAGCGACAACAGTCAGCGGTTGCTCGCAGGACTGGGACCCGCAGAACTGGAAACACTGAAGGTCTCGGGCGGATCAAAATAGCACCGATGCCACAGGGCCGCGTCGGTCAACCTGCCCGCCTTCCATTGCTGAACCGTGGGCAGAGTCATTGCGATCATGCCCCCATCGACCGAATCGAAAATCAGCACCACTCCGGCGACCTCCTGTGATTTTGCCGCCAGCTCCGCATAGTTCTTGTCGAGCAAAGACTTGGTGAACTCCAGTTTTGCTCGCGCACCGCTGTTTTCTTCGTCCTCCCGGATCTTGTGCACCGAGATGATTTTCACGTTCTTGCCCCGAAGCGGATCCCAATCTCCCGGGAAGGGCGCAGTTTCCTCGCGCGACACCAGAAAGAGATCGACCGCAACCGGTGCGGCCTTCGTGCGCGCCAACGGAACGTCCGAAATACCCTCCGGCATCTCCAGGCTGGTGCGCCAAATCCACCCCCGCGACAAGCCCGAAATCCGCACGTGAACCCAGTCCTCATTGAAATCCAACATCTCAAATTCATCGTGCGCGGTCGCCAAAAACAAAGTCTTGGCATCCAAACTGGGAGACGTAACGACCGGCGTCCCGGTTTTCTTTATCCCAACCAGATTCTTCGGATGCGCCTGGTTCTTGAGCACTTCCTCCAAACTCGCCGCCTCCTCCCGCAACCTGGCTGCTGCTTGATCGGCAGTTTTGTTCTGCGAATTTTTCTTCTCTGCCAGTTGCTGACTTGGCAGGCCCTGTTGCAATGAAGACGAGAACGGGCGCCCGGTTTCCGGCAACTGGGGCATCGGCGCCGAGATCGCGGGTTCCGCAGTGCCCGGGTCCGCAACTCCTTTTTCCGGGGTTGCTGGCCGCTTAGCGGACGCTGCCGGTGGAGCGGTCACCGGAGAGCCTTCCCTCGAGTTCCCGCTCGAACTCCCGCCCGAATTCGTCGCACCAGCGCTGCCCGTCAGCAGATCGGATAGCTGGTCAAGGAGGTCGGTTTCGATCCGGCCATTCGAAGTCAGCAGTTGGTATCCCGAACGAGATGGAGTCGAATCCGCGTACCATGCCGTCACCTTCGTGCTCAGCCGCACCACCGATCCGCCCGACGCAGTTGAGCTCACCTGCACGGCAGCTTGGTAATACGCCCGCTGGTAGCGGTTCAAGGGATGATCGCTAGGCAAAGCGAATCCTTCCAGTACCGGCAACCGTCCACCCATCGACGGCTGCAACTCCTTCAAAGCTCTTTCCACCGCGCCCTTCGACTGAAAGTAGGTGCGCTCGTACGGCTCCGCTTGCGCAGTACCGCTCTGCGACGCGGCCATCACCAGCACGACCAGCAGAAACGCAGCCCGCAGCGTAGCGCGAATCAATCGGTGAGCGATTGGCAAACTCCGCCGCGTCATGGCACCTGCTCCAACTGGTCCCTTCGAATCCATCCGTGCTGCCCGTCGTGCGTCTCGACCCCGTACCAGTAAGGGGTTGAAACCAGAATCAGAACTTCGACGCCAGGCTCCAGAGATTTCAGCGTGCTCGCGGTGTGGAACGGAGCGGACTTGAGCGGAGCTCCGGGCTGCTTGACCAGTCGCTCCACCTGCTGCCGCAGCTCGGCAATGTGTTGTTCCAGCGATTCATCGGATTCCGTCGTCGGTTGCGGCATCGCGGATATCGGTGACGCAGGGGATGATTGTAGCGCAGCAGCCGCCTGGCCATTCGTGCTCTCACCGCTCGTACTCTCGCCCGCCGTACTCTCGCTGGACTTCGCCGTCGACGGCGGAGCGCCCACCACGACTGTGTCACTGCCCAAGCCGAAGTTTTGCTTCGCTAAGCGTTCCTGTTTCGCTTGTAAGGCCTCGGCGGTTTCCTTTTTCACCAGCTCAACCGCTTGCAGGTGGTCCTGAATGTCCTTGTACTCGGCGCTTTCCACCGAGCCGTTCGACAGGTGGATGGTCTGCCGAAAATCCTCCACAAACAGAGCGTCAATGCGCAGGACGGTATTTTTGTCGCCCTGCGGTTGCACCACGTAGCGCACGGCCAGCGTTCCAACATCGCCGCTGTCTTTGAAATTTCGCGGATCCAGCGCCTGCGTCCGAACCTTGTAGAAGACCCTGCCGCCCTCCGTCCATGCCGCAAACACCGGCGTAGACGTGGCCGCGACCGCTCCCGCGACGTACTCGTCTTTGTTGTATTCCTTGGTTCCCCGGATAATCGTGTTCTGCGCTACGTCCTCCACAACCTGCGCGACTTCGGGCTCTGGCAACGGAACGTTGACGATCAGGCCCGCACCATACTGGAGAACATTTTTTTCGCGGCCGTGCAAGGGGACCGCCGCCGCAGTGAGCAGAAGAAATGCTGCGGTCACCCGCAGATAAAGCGAAGCTCGATGAAACATAGCCCCGTGAAACCCAACCCAACGAACCTGCCCCTCACGGCCAAAACTCTTGTCCCACATCACGACCAGCTCCGGTGCTCCTGATGCAAGAGTCTCTTACGCTGGGTTCATCGCTGTCAACTGGCACAGCGAGCACCCTACTTGCCGTTTCTCTGATCACGCTCGGGCGGCATGTCAAAAGATTGTAAAAAAACATTTACAAATCCCTTGCACTTCATTTCTGACGGTAGTACTATCCCCGCCGGTGGGCTGGTCGGATCACTGGACCACCCAACCGTAAACTTTTGGGGTGGGGCGCACGAGCTACTAAGCCGTCGTCTTTACGCTTAGCCGCTTCCAACGCTCTCTCGTTTGGGTGTAGTGGGGAATTCCGTTTTTGCAAAAACTTGTGACCTTAGTCTGAGGAGTGCAGCATGCGTATGTGGGCGCAGTCTCATCTCTGTCAGAAGCCGCAGCGGATAACCTCCGTCCTCGCCGCTGCTTTGGCGTTGACTTGTGTGATCCTGGGCGCTAGCCAGTCGGCGAGCGCGTTGCCGGCCTTCGCCAGGAAGTATGGCCTGCGTTGCTCCGCCTGTCATGAAAGTTGGCCCATGTTGAATTACTTCGGCCAAAAGTTCAAAGACAACGGCTACCAGCTCATGAACGATCGCGACGCTCCGATCTGGCAGAATCCCGGATACTGGCCAGTCACGTTTCGCATCACTCCCATCTGGCATCGCGTCAGCACCAACAAAGTCCAGGTCGACGGCAGCGCCGGTCCGGGCGGCAACGAAGCGAAAATTACCTCCTCCGGCTTTGACCTCAGCGGTCTTGACTTCCACACCGGCGGCACGCTGGAGAAAAACTTTTCCTTCTATGTGCTCCCTTCCTCCGATGCCACCGCCTCCTTCCACTTTGAAACCGTCATGGCCCGGCTCGACAACATCTCCGGCAGTCCGTGGTTCAACGTGAAGCTGGGCAAGTTCGAGCTCGACAACTTGCTTTCTGAAAAGCGCATCCTGACGCTTACCGCAAACGGGGGCATTTATCAGCTCTATCACTTCATCCCGCTCAACGACCACAACATCTTTGGGCAAATGGGAGACAACCAGCTCGGCCTCGAGGTCATGGGGCACTCGTACAGCGATCGCACGCGCTATTCTATCTCGCTTCTTAGCTCGAACGATGGCCAGGTAGGCTTGCCCTATGGTTCCGAATCTTATTCCACATTCATTACCGGCAGTCAGGCGTTCGATGCTGGCAAGCTCGGGGTTGATCGCCTCGGCTTCTACGTTATGGCGGGCGTAGCGCCGACCAGTTGGCTCACCAACATGGGGGCGCCGATTGGCGGTTCAGGAACGCAAAACAAGGGTTACAGCCGCGAGGGCTTCGTCGGACAGTTCTACTTCGGCCACCGTGTTGACCTCACGGTTGTCACCCAGCACGGCGAGGACAGCGCGTGGTTTGGCCAGGGCTACGGCGACTTTGTCGATTACACGACCGCCCTTTGCCCCAACGCCAACCCAACCGGGCCCTGCAACAACGTGGCAGGAACGACGTTGCCCGCTGGATCGCGCAGCCCGACTTGGAATGGCGTTCTCCTCGAACCTCACTATGTAGTCAGTCCGCAAATGATTTTGCTCGCGCGCTATGAAACGATCAGAATGTCGCAGCAGTCGACTCCCGGGACTGCTTCAAACCTCGGCAACATCACGACTTACACTTTCGGCTACCGCTACAACCCGTTTATGACTAGCCGGGCCGGCTTTGCCTACCATGGCGAATACAACTGGTTCCACCAGGACGGAACCTCGCCTGTTACTGCAACTAACTTGACCAGCAGTGAGCTGTTGTTTGGAATTGACTTCGACTTCTAACCATCAGGATGACCCGCCGGCGATCTCGATTCGCCGGCGCTGACTTCGGTTTAAGGGTGCTGACCATGAACAGCTTGAAGCCAATGCGTTTTATCGGCGCGATTCTTTTCACCGCGATCCCTTGCACTGCGATTCTAGGACTGACCTTCGTCGCCGGGTTCACCGCTACGGTCTCCGCTCAGGATGAACCTCTCGTGGGTCCGAAGCCACATGTCGTAGTCAAGCCCATGGAAAGCCACATCGGGAATATCACCGGGCACGCCGCGGACGCGAAGTCCGACTACCGCCGCTATTGTGCGGGCTGTCACGGCGAGTACGGCGATGCCAACGGCGAGAACGCCGTTTGGCTGGATCCGAAGCCACGCGACTTCACGACCGCCACTTTCAAGTGCCGCTCCACTCTGACCGGCACGCTGCCCACCGATCAAGATCTCTTCAACTCCATCGGACGCGGGTTTGCCAATTCGAACATGCCGATCTGGAATGTCTTCACGAAACAGCAGCGCGCCAACCTGGTGGCTTACATCAAGATCTTCTCGCCTCGTTGGGAGCACGAGAAAGCCGGCGAGCCGATCAAAATTCCCGCCGAGCCCCCGGTCACCATCGAGAGCATTTCCCACGGCCAGGCGCTCTTCGCGAAATTGGAGTGCTGGAAGTGTCACGGCACTCACGGAGAGGGCGACGGTCCGTCCGCCTCGACCCTCACCGACAGCAAAGACAATCCGATCCGTCCCTACAACTTCGCTTCGGGCGGGAAGGATGCGCGGTTCAAGTGCGGCAGCACCAACGAGGATATCTACAAGATCTTCATGACCGGTGTGGACGGCACGCCCATGCCTTCCTTCGCGGACGTGATTCAGCCGAACGAAGCCTGGGATCTCGTCCACTTCCTGCGTACATTGCAGGTCAACCGTCACGGCAAGGAGAACGAAGTTCTAATGGCTGCGCACGGAGTGATTCCTCCGTACGTGGATAGGACCCCAGCGCCAGCAGCCGCCCCACCCGATAACAAAACACCCGGTGGCGGCCAGTAAGTGAATGCCAAGACCCTGGAAGGAGCACTCGAATGCGCACCAACCAAATGCTGCTAGCTTTTTTGACGCTGCTCGTTTGCTCGTCAATGATGTGTCCGTCCCTGATGTTCGCTGGAACCGTTAGCGGCAAGGTGACCTACACGGGCACGCCCGCCCACCAAAAACCCATCGATATGTCCAAGGAACCCAGCTGTGCCAAGCAGCACGCCACACCCATTTCGACCGAAACGGTTGTGACCGGGGCCAACAACGCGTTGGATAACGTGGTGGTGTACGTTTCCTCCGGAGCTACCGACGAGGGTCAAGTTCCGACGCAGGCCATCACCTACACTCAGAAAGGGTGCCAGTATATTCCGCACGTTTTGCCCATGCACGTCAACCAGGAATTCGATATCCTCAACGACGACCAAACTTCGCACAACATTCACCCGCTGCCCAAAGTGAACACGGAGTGGAACAAATCCCAGCCCCCCGGTACGCCGCCCATCAAGGAGAAATACGACAAACCCGAATTCATTGAGGTGAAGTGCAACATCCATCCGTGGATGCACGGCTGGTTCGTGGTGCTCAAGACCTCGCACTACGACTTAAGCAAGGATGGAGGGGACTTCAAGCTGCCGAACCTGCCTCCCGGCAAGTACACCATCACCGCCTGGCATGAAAAATACGGCACCCAGACGGCCGACGTCACTATCACCGGCAACGAAACCAAGGACGTCAACTTCACTTTCAAGGCGACGGCATACTGACGGAACGGCGGCGGAATGGAGTTCTCCGCCGAGTGCGTATCTAAAGGGAAACGACGGCGATGGGCGCAGGAAGGCTCCGCCGGTGTCGTGGATATTGACTTGACAAATCGTCACCCTCGGCACAGAGTTCTGCGCCAGAAAAGACTGGCCGACGCAGACGGCGCGCCCAGCTTAGCATGCAGCGGGTTGGCGGTAGACGGCCTTGAGCACCAAATCCGGGCTGGAAACAAGGAGAGCATATGGAAACTGCAATCGGAGTATTTTCTTCGCGTGATCACGCGGAGCAGGCGGTCAAGGAGCTGCGGGAACGGGGTGTGCCGGAAGAATCCGTCGTTTTCTTAACTCGCTCGGAAAACGAAGCCAAAACCATCGCGAAGGAGCTCGGCGCATTTGTGGGAGGCTTCGTCGGAGGAGCCGCCGGTGTGACAACCGGGGTGGTCGCTGCAACGCTGCTTCTTCCCGGGATCGGGACAGTATTCGCGCTAGGGATCGGCGCCGCCGCGCTGCTCACGGGCGCCGGTGCGGGCGCCGGTGCGGGCTCCGCCGTCGGATCGGCGGCAACACACGAGTCGGACGCGCCGCGACCGACCGCGGCTGAAAAGTCCTCTGAGGACGTGGCCTTCTTCCGGGAAGTACTCAAAGAAGGGCGTTCGCTGATTGTGGTTCGAACAGAGTCAAAGGAACTTGCGAGTTCCGCGTGCGCGGTTCTTGACCGGTTGGGAATCGGAATGCAGGAACGGACCCCTGTCAAGATGCAAGCCGTCACCCGGCAGGTGGGTGGAGTCGCCGTCGTTGACGTCAGCGGAAGAATTACGCTGGGCGAGGGAAATGTCATTCTCCGCGAGATAGTTCGAGATCTGGTGGGAAAAGGCGCCAAGGCGATCGTGCTCAACCTGGGCGAAGTCCAGTACATAGACAGTTCCGGCGTCGGGGAATTAGTCAAGGCCCACACCACGATTCGGAATCTGGGTGGGCAATTGAAACTCACCAATCTGAACAAGCGAGTACATGAGTTGCTCGAACTGACCCGGCTGTCCGCCGTTTTCGATATTCAAAAGGACGAGACAAGCGCGATCAAGTCCTTTGGCGGATCGTCCCAAGAGGCGGCATAGCGCATCGGTTTCGCGAGGAGTTTATCGTTAGGTCCTCCGCGCGGAGGGCGCGCAGTCACTCCTGAAACAGACTCATGAAGACGAGCTGAAACCGGCCAAGGCGAGGGCATCATGGCGAAGTTTTTTGCGGTCACCATCATCGTAATCGCGATCCTTTCCGCGATTCCCATCCTGCGGCACACCTGGGTGGCGCCAGAGGACATCTCGACTCATGGAGCTCTGATCGATGAGCAGATGTCAGAAACCATGGCGGAGGCTGGAATCTCCTTCCTCGCCGCACAGTTCGTTTTGGCGATTTTCATCTGGAAGTTCTCCAACCCTGGCCCCAACACAAAGATCAAGAAATTTCCCGGCGGCGCCAAGGGTTTGGTGATTGCTGCCTTGCTGGTCGTAGGCTTGGAAGTCATGGCCCTCGGAATCTTCGGAGTGAAGGCATGGGCTAACGTATATCTCACCGCGCCCTCAGCCGACGCCATGCCCATCCAGGTTCAAGCCGGACAGTTCGCTTTCTATTTCCGCTATCCCGGTCCGGATGGGAAGTTCGGCTCCATTCATCCCGAGCTCATTAATGAGGGATCGCAGAATTTCTTTGGTCTCGACCCCGAGCATGATACGGATTCCCGGGACGACATCGTGACCGCAGAAATGGCGATCCCGGTGAACAAGGAAATCCATCTGCTCATGCATGCGAAGGATGTTGGACATTCCTTTTATGTGCGGGAGTTGCGGGTGCAACAGGATTTTGTTCCCGGACTGGATGTCTCTCTACATTTCACCGCAACTAAGGTCGGCAAGTACGAAATTGTCTGCACCCAGCTTTGTGGCCTGGGACATTACAACATGAAGGCATACCTGGAAGTCATGTCGCAGCAGGACTTCGATGACTGGATCAAGAAAGAAGCGGCAATGCAGTAATCTTTTTCCTTCCGTGTTCACGCGTGAGTGGATCAAGACAACTCTTTGAGGTGAGGATATGCACGACGTAGCAGCGCACGCGGCGCACCACGTTCCTCCGACAAGTTTCATTCGGAAGCACGTCTTCAGTCTGGACCATAAGGTGATCGGCAAGCAGTATTATGCGCTGGCCCTGGTCGCCGCTCTTGCCGGAATGGTGCTTTCCTGGTTCATGCGCATTCACTTGGGCTGGACCAACGCCGCGATCCCCGGCCTGCAATTGCTTTCGAAAAACGGCGCTCCGGGCGGCCTGATAACACCAGAGTATTACCTGCAATTGATGACCATGCATGGCACCATCATGGTCTTTTTCGTGCTCACGACCGCTCCTTTCGCGGCCTTCGGTAACTTCTTCCTGCCCATCCAGGTCGGCGCCGAGGACATGCCCTTTCCGCACTTCAACATGATGTCGTTCTGGGTCACCTTCGTGGCCTTCCTCGTCCTCATGTCGTCATTCGTCCTGGGCGATGGACCAACTCTCGGGGGCTGGACCCAATACGCGCCGCTCAATGCGGTGGGTTCGGTTGCGGGTCCAGGCCAAGGCCTGGGGGTGGTGCTTTGGGCAGCTTCCATTGCGCTGTTTTGTGTTGGCCAGTTGCTGGGCTCACTAAACTTCATCACCACCACACTTGATCTCCGGGTCAAAGGTATGAGCCTCCTGCGCCTCCCGCTCACCGCGTGGGCATGGTTCATTACCTCATGCATGGGGCTGACAGCATTTGCCGTGTTAATGCCGGCATGTATCCTCGTCATTCTGGATCACGTGGCCGGGACCAGCTTCTTTGTCGCATCGAATCTGGTCATCAATGACCAGGTGCAGCCGCACTCGGGCGGATCGACTCTGCTCTGGCAGCACCTGTTCTGGTTCTTCGGACATCCCGAAGTCTACATCGCAATCGAGCCCGGCATCGGCATCGTCTCCCACATCCTGATTACCAATATGCGCAAGCCGATGCTGAGCCATCGAACACTGATCTATTCCATGGGCGCACTTGCCGTCCTTA
>Ga0074044_10002289_pt1 | contig 16788 bp, 17 predicted proteins | sample BogForMeECP23OM1_FD_94443 | JGI IMG/M metagenome (GOLD analysis project Ga0074044, IMG submission 94443) | Bog forest soil microbial communities from Calvert Island, British Columbia, Canada - Bog Forest MetaG ECP23OM1 | ecosystem: Environmental > Terrestrial > Soil > Wetlands ...
TCCATTGTTCGCGCTCAGATGAAAGCGAGCGGCGAGCCACCACGTAGACGCAGGCAGTAACAGAGGTAACAATTGAACAAGCCAGTTTTCATCACGGGGAATTCTACACACCCATGGCTTCTCGACGTGCTGGGTATTGCAGTTAATCAGTTTGTTCCCACTAAAATACTAGTGGACATAGACTGTCCATTGAGTCTCGAGGGCGTGGAGTATGAGACAAGCAGCGTCCATAATCTCTCTGAGACTGATGCTCCAGACTCCCTTGTTCTCTTGGACGAGAATGCTTCTGATCGTGTTCTCACGAAAAAGAACATCACCAACCTGCGTAAGTTCTCACCTATGGTGCGCGTGCTCGTGCCCACCCCACTGAGCACTAATCAGTCGGTCAGCGAAACCTTATTCATCAATGGCACAAAGAAGTATGAAGGAAGCTTTCTACTTGACGAGGCCGCTTGGCTTGCGGAGATTGCCAAGGCAACCAAGAAACGTAGAGTGAAGCAAGAGGCACTCTTTGATGACGACTTGACCAAGAAGACAAAGGTTAAGAAGGAGAAGAAGGTCAAGAAACCCAATGACCTTCGCTCGGTGTTCCGTCGTCATCTGGCCACGGTCACTGAAGAAGGCATCAAGAAGCCTTGGATGGCAGAGAAGTCCTTTCGCCTGATGAGCAATTCTGAGGAGCTGCGTCAGTGGTGCGCGGCCATTCTTGCAGACACTTCCCGCCATATGCAGGTGTGGGGAGTCGAACACGACGAGAAGATCCCAGTCGTGGCGGTTGACACTGAAACCATTGGCCTAGACACCCGCATTCTGGTTCACATTGAAGAGGACAAGAACTACGATCCACCGGTCTTCTACCCAGTGTACGAAGTGAAGATCGAGATCGCGGGTATCTGTCTCTCGGCAGACGGCGTCGAAGGCATCTACATCCCGATCAACCATGACGATGGCAACAACATGAATCGCGAGGAGTGTTCCGCGATTCTGCAAGACTTCTTCAACAAATCCCATCTGGTCTTCTACAACGCAAAATTTGACCGCGAAGTTCTCAAGCTTACCATGGGGATCAATATGCGTGGTTACCCATACTTTGAGGACGTGCAGGTTCTGCAGTACATCAACGATCCTAAAGCTGACCTGGGTGACAAGGGTAAGAATCAATTCACTGGCGACAGCGGCGGCTTGAAAGCCCTGTCTGAATCCATTCTGGGCATCGAACAAGTCAAGATGGACGCCATCGGCAAAGTCAAGGCCGATTTCTGGAACCCGCAGAAGCAGAAGTACACGCAGCGTATTCAGTATGTTCCGTTCACCTGGATCCCGACTAAGTTCGCTCTCTGGTATGCGGCGGGTGATGCTCTGTGTACATGGTTGCTGTGGGAGAAAGCAAAGGACGAGGCTCGCAGACGCAAGCTGGTTCATCACATCGATCATGAGTTGATCGACACCCTGGCTTGGGTCGAGCGGCAGCGTTATATCGTAGCCGATGACAAACTGACACGTTCCATCAACTGGCATCAGAGCAAGCTTGATGAGATGCGCGAGGGCTTGCGTAAGCAAGCATTGGAGCAAGGGTGGGTCGAGACGGTCAATCCTCAAGGCCAGGTCATCGAGTCATTCAACGTTGACTCAAACGATCAGCTCCGTAAGCTGCTCTACGAAATCAAGAAGCTTGATGTCGTGAAGAAGACCGACACCGGTGCCCCGTCCACTGATAAGGACGCCATGCTGGACTTGCAGAAGAAGTATCCAGATGACCTGTTCCTTAAGGAGCTTGCAAGCTACAAGCGGTATGCGTCTCTGCATCCTGGTAACTTGCGTTTTGATCCACATGACAAGTCTGCTCGCGTCTACCTCAAGCAGTGTGTTGTAGCCGGTGGTCGTTTGGCCGCGTCTGGTGGTGACTTCGACGTGGATGGTGGCTTCGGTCTGAACATTCAGGGCATCAAGCGCGTTGAGGGCAACTGGTGGGTACGTGGCAATGTACTCGTTCCAGACAAGGTAGACATCGATCAAATCGAAGAATATGCCCCTGAAGACTTGCATAAGTCTTGTACCAACAAGGACGGCAAGCAGGCTCCTGGCATCATTAAGAATCACATTGGGCATTACCTAGGCTATGCCATTTGCTTGGTGCCAAAGTGCACGACTTGCGCTGAGAAGTTCGGCATCCTGATTCCTGATTCGCGTATGGACGCGAACCAAGTGGTCAACTTGCGTTCGTTGTTCGTGGCTCCCGAAGGCTGGACGTTCTTCACCACCGACTATTCGAACATTGAAATGCGCTGTGCTGCTAATGTCAGCGGCGAACCAGAATTCATTAAGGAGTTCTTGGAGGGTGAGGGTGATTTCCACGCGCTGACTGCGTCCAAGGTCTTCCCAGCATTCAACGATCCGACCACCCCGAAGGATGTTAAGAAAGCACTCCGTTCGCTTGCTAAGATTATCAACTTTGCTCTCTTGTACGGTGGCACTGAATACACCATCTACGAGAACATGAAGAAGCAGAAACCTGACATCACCTGGGACGAATGTAAGAAGATGGTCGCTGACTATTGGTCAGGCGTGCCAGTGTTCAGACAGTGGTGCGATGGCAAACAGAATACGGCCAGAGTGGATATGCTCGTTGAAACTGCCACTGGACGTGTCGTCAAGTTTGAATCGGCCATGGCAGCGTTGCATCTGCACCGCCCAACTGAAGCTGAGAACGAAGAGATGTGGGAGTATCGCCGTCTCCAGCGCGTGGCGAAGCAACTGAAGGAAGCAGGCAACAAGGATGAAGCAGCCAAATTGACAGCTATGGCCGATCGAAAGTGGCGTGACCCTGACACCGGTGTTCGCAATGCTCTCGATTACCAGAGATTCATGAGCAAGATCCAACGTGTGGCGGTCAACACTCCGCTGCAGGGTCTCGCTGGTGACTTCATGCGCATCGCGCTCAATCGTATCCGGAAGTGGGCGAATGAGAAGGAGCCACTTGTCCAGTCAGTGCTGCGTCTGCACGGTTCGGTCCACGATGAAATCGATTATGGCGTCAAGAACCAGTACGTCCCGTTCGTGATTCCGCGTGTCACGCGTCTGATGAAGCTGCGCAAGTACCATGAGATGCGCAAGTGGCCAGTTCCGATCGAGTGCGACACAGAATACGCGCAGTCTTGGGACGTTGAGTTCCACGTGACCGGCGACGACGGACATACTCCAGCAGGATGGACCAACATCAGAGGCATGGAGAATTACTTGCCAGCTGAGTTTGACATGGCTACGATTGAGCAGTTGCTGGGGGCTATGGCCTCTGGTGTGGAGAAGCATATTGAGAAAGCTCGTGGTTGGTTGGAAGCCAATCTGCACGAGCGTGCATTCGCTGTCATCAATTATGCTTTCAAGGAAACTGATCCAAAGCTTCGCAGAAAGAATCTCATCGCGGCCATCCAACTCCATGAGTTCTGGACAGTTGACGGTACGCCTGACAACGCTGATGAGACACTTGAGACATTTGTTCAGTTCGAAACTCGCTGTGGCCTGACTCCTGCTGATCGTGGCCCGATGCCAGAGATGGGATTCCTGGGCGCTGTGCCGCTCGACAAAGTGCGCCGTCCAACACTTCAGATCCTGGGAGAAGAAGTTGCTCCAGAAGCGGTCGAGATAACGGTCGGAGAGAACACGATCAACGTGACAACCGATGCTGAGATTGTCTCACAACAACAGCCCTGTCTGGTGCTCACAGATCCAGTCGAAGGCGTCAAAGAACCGGTCTTGAATCCGGTCGTGGTTATGGAGACCACACAACAGCAGATGACCTTGGCAGTTGCTCCCGTTGAGGACGAAGATCCGTTTGGTGACTTCAAGATGCCTGTTGTGACGGCGAGCAAAGGTGCTCCACCAGCTGCACATTCAATGGTAGCAGAGCAGCCATCGGTCACAACAGTAGCGGTGAAGCCAGTTTCAGACGTTCCTGAATTGGTGCAATTGTACGGCCCTGGCTCAACGTTAGAGCCGAAAGCAGTTGACTTCAAACGAGCGTTGGGTCTCGGTTCTAACACGGTAAAGTACCGTATCAATGGAGTAGAGTATACGGTCCACAACGTTGCAGTGACTTCGATCCCGAAAGAGTTCATCAAGCATGACGGAAGTTCCTGAAAAACCGCCTGTCCCTGCCAAATTGCCTGACATGAAGAAACTGCTGAAGCAGGCGCATGACGAGGCATATGGGGAACAGAAATCTCAGCTAGTCCTCGCCAAGGAGCCGATCCCCACGGAGCCTGAAGGCGAGCCGAACTTGACCCAGGCCGTTCAGAAGCGGCGTTTCGTCAAGATGAACACCGATCGTGTTTATCAGCAACTGGGAACCACGGCCACGGCCATCAATCAACTTCGCGTCATTGCTATGTCTCTTCAGCGCATGCTGGAACAGATGCCTCGTGGCAATAACACAAAGAATGCGAGTAAATCCCAGAAGGCACTGCACGAGGAGCGTGCGAGTTACGATGATATTCTCAAGCGTTCAGTAGCCCTGCTGAGAGATCTGAAGGTGCTCGGATCGTTGAAGGCACAAGAGGCCAAAGAAATGGAGCGGCAGTTGACCGCTGCTCGCACTGACATTTATAGAGCACATCGGCGACAGGACGAGACCGAGGCCGACAAACAGAACCGTAAGGGTATTCCCCTCGAGCAACCATACCCGATGCATACAGCTCCTAATGTGACTCTCTCGCCAAAGAAACTTTTATTGACCAAGAAGCCGGTGGCCAAGGAAGCTTTGCTGGCAGCGGCGAAAGAAGAGATTCAGGCGAAGGAGAACACTAAAGATTGACGTATGCACATCTACCCTGTCGTCAGGCATAAGCTTTCGAACATAGACGAGGAAAAGAAGACTGCTAATTGCGATGTGTGCAAGGGAGCGGTCCCGATCAAATTTCGAACTCAGGGCACGGGCATACCAGGGAATTGGACCTGTCGAAAACGCTTAAATTTTGTCCGTAATCGCAGGCGTAAACCCTATCTGGCTTCCAGAGCTGATCACTGTGAGAATCCAAATTGTGAGTGTGTGATCGTCGATGTTTGCCAGCTAGATGTGGACCACAAGGACGGCGACCATGAGAATGATAGTCCAGAAAATCTCTGGACTTTGTGTGCAAATTGCCACAGGTTAAAGACTTCACGTCCTGATTTGTTTTGGAAGGAAGACTACCTAACTCAATAGTGAGCAGCTATCTCTGAGTGGAATGGGTTTATGGCGAAAGAGCAGAAGCCGCAAAGAACACGTGATGCAGGGGCTACGAGGCCTGAGAGCAGAGCTGTACGCTCTGGCGAAGCTCCTCCTGAGGGATTTCAGACGGTCGTTAAGACAGGCGTCAAGCGCCAGTCGAAGCGCAACCGTGGTGTGACAGTTTCGGTTCAACCGACTCCGGTTAAGGGTCGTGACGGTGTAGCACCGAACGGCAAGGTCTATGGTTCGGCGGGCAAGTACACTCTGTATGACGACAAGACTGGTCAGCTCAAAGACGACGCAGAGTTCCGTAGCAAGATCCGTGCTTACAAGCAATCGAAGTTAGCCGGTCTATTCGGTGGCGACATCGGTGGTGCTGACATTGCTGAGTCTGGCAACATCGGTTATTACTCGTTCGAATTCCCGGTTGACGCTCTCGAACTCCCACAGTCTCGTGCTGAAGAACTCCGTTTCTATCGCTTGGCTTACGATCGTGACCCGATCGTCGGTCGTGCCATCGACTTGCACACCGAGCTGCCTCTTTCCAAGATGGTTCTGGAGAAGCCGAAATCCTCGTCTGAGAAATTCTCGGACTACGTTTTCGACTACTTCAATCGTGTAGTCGCTGAGTCTGAAATGTTTGAGGCAATCATCGCTGCGACTCGAGAGTACTGGTCCATCGGCGAAGCTTTCCTCTTTGTCGAGGATTCAGATGTTGAGATCGATCTGTGCGATGTGGCAAAGAAGGTACTCAAGCGCCTTACTCCTGATGCTGATGCCGACGAAGGCAACGAAGCTGAGAATGAGACGATGGGTGCTTACGAAACGCTGCTCGACTACATGGAGCCGAAGCATTCGTCCTGGGTGAAGAAGGCCGCTCAGTTCCTAAAGAATGCAAAGTCGGAAGGTTTAAGTCTTGACAGCGACACGGACACGGTCGATATGGTTGTCGCCGATATCTTGCATCACCGTGCCAGCTTGATTAGCAAGCAGCGTGCAGCGGTTAAGATCGCGGCGATTATCAGTCGTAGCGATGTTCAAGCAGACAAGACAGCAGCTCCTGGGGATCCTGGCGAGCCGCTCCCTGACGATCCTACCGCTCCAGTTGGTGAACCATTCCCGGCAGGCGAAGAGGGTGATAATCCTCCTCCAGCTGGTGTGGGCGCTGGTGCTGGAGCTGACGCTGATGCTCCTGGTGATACTGGTGCTCCAGGCGGCGGTGCACCCATGGGCGGTGGCGGCGGTGGCGGATTCGGTGGCGGCGGTGATCTGCCTGACCGTACTCAGGAAGCTATCGAGACAGCTGATCAGGCGAAACAGCAAGCTGAAATCATGCAGCTGAAGCGTCTGTTGCGCTTGCTCAACAAGAAGAAAGAACTCCTTGAGGAACTCCGTGATCTGAAGATGAAGAAGCACAAGGAGAAGGAACTCTTCGGTCACATCTGCAACAAGGAGTACATGGGCTTCGAGCGCATTCAGATTCTACCACCAGAACAGGTGGAGATCAAGAACGACGGTCAGCTGGGCGAAAGCGTTGAGATCTACTACAAGCCAGCAGACAACCAGAAGAACACGTACCTTCAGGATGCTGAAGTTTCTGAAAAAGTGAAGGCAAAGATTGAAGAAGAGGGATTGATTCCTCTCAACCAGGATCCGTTCGAAGGTAGCTACGTGCTGCACCTTCCGCGCAAGAAGTCGGGCTATGAGTTGCATGGCCGCTCAATTCTGCAGCGTTGTATCCGCACGGTTATCTATCGCGAAAAACTGCGTCAAGTGCAGACCAGCATCGCGTCACGCAACATGACGCCAAAGCGTTTGATCGTGGCTCCAGATGTGGGTCTACCTGAATTGGCTGCTCTCCGTGCTCACGTGGATGAGGCAGTGGCTGATCCTGACTACTCAATCGTCGTTAACTACGAGTGCACATGGTCTGAAATCGGCAGCGAGGGCCGTCTGCTCTCACTCGATGCGGAGTGGCAGCACACGAACTCTGACTTGTCCATCGGCTTGGGTTTCTCTCCAGAGATTCTAATCGGTGAAGGCATGTACGGTGGCAACCGTATTCAGCTTGAAATTCTGAACACGACTTACCTCCAGTTCCGCGATGTCATCTCGCGCATGATTGAGGACAAAATCTTCAAGCCCATCGCGATGAAGAAGGGTTTCTACGAACTGGATGCATATGGCCAGCCGCGTTGGGTCTTCCCGAAGGTTACGTTCAGCCGCATGGCTCTGCGTGACTCTGGCGACTTATACGAGATGATGTACAACCTGCACAGCAAGGGATCGCTGCCGGTGTCCACCATCCTTGAGTTCTTGAACATCGATCCGCAAACGGCGAAGCGTCAGCTGGAAGAGGACTTGTTCACTGTCAATGACAGCAAATTCAGCATGCTGCTTGAGGGCTTGTACTCTAACATGAGCGAACAGATCATCCCGAGAACAGACGTTGTGAACAAGATCGCGAAGGGGCTGCAGTTACAGGAGAATGACATCAACGAAGAAGGCCTTGAAGGTTCTGGCGAGGGTGCTTAATGATAACAACACTCGACACCCAGTCCTGGTCGGTTGAGGATCTCACTGGTAACGCGCAGGTTGTATACGGGAACGCTGCAGGCTCGCCGCCTGAAACTCCGCTGTACCTTGCGTCGAATGTCCGCGCTGACAATACCTGGATTTTGCTGAAGTCATTGGACTTCGGCTATCATTGGTCCCCTGCAGGTAACGATGCTTCTCCACCTTCCCCTGCTGTCTTTACATTTCCAGTTCCCAACAAACAGTTTGATCCAGCTGTGGCATTGGATCCGGCCACTGGCCTGCTGTACATCATCGGCACTCAACCGAATGCTGTGCCGACAGACTTCGATCTTGTGCTGTATGTCTGGGACACAAACACTGACATGCTGTCTAGTGGACCGACCACGCTGACTACTAGTTCTCGTGTTCCATCGGACTATGACATCATCAATATGGGCAGCGGTGTCATGGGTGTTGCTGTATCCCTAGTCAATGGTTTTCTTGCAGGCAGTCCGCCAACTGCTTTCACTGGCAACAATCTGCTATATCTTGTTCTTTCGGGCGGCAACATAACGCTTGACAAGATCATTGACAGCTCACCGTTCCGTACTGGAAACTCGTTCGGCGCAGTGACCATGTTCTCACCAGATGGCGGCACGACCATCGAGTTGTACTACAACTCTCACCCGAAGCCAGTGCTGTTCGCTGACATCTCGGTCAATATCCTTTCTGCAACACGAATTGGGACTTGGGCTACTTACGGCTCGCCTCCAACAGATTCTGTTCTGCTCAATCAGTTCACCTGCCGCTACGTCGATGAGAAGCTGACCGTGGTAGGGTATGGCACTGAGCGCATGATCAGCACGTGTTACTTCAATTTCCTGGCGCACTTCGGTCAGCATACTTCCGTGCTCTCAGGAAATATTTTGCTGGGTAATTACAACGGCACGTCCTGGTCTTTCAATTCAGTTCTAGCAGCATCTCCCAATTTGTCCTTGGTGGAGCCAACATTGAGCGTGTTCTATGGTGGCTCGCCGCCAGGACCAGACTTCATCCTGGCCTATCTCGTACGAGATTTGACCAACCCTAATGTGCTCACAGGTACATTTCAGCTTGCGACGGTTACAACCACACCTAAGTTGAGTTTGGTGCCCATTGCGACTCCATTCTCCAGTCTGAACTTCACATGGCTGCGTGGCACTGTCGATGTCGTTGATAGCAACTCGATGTGGCTCGTGGTCGCCGAGCGCGAAGTCTCTGTCTCGCCACTCGTGGACACCCCGGTGTTCATGTCTGGTTTCCAGGTTCCTCCGATCGCTATTTTGGAACCGAGTGTTCTGACGCTCGATCGTAACGTCCTGTTCACATTCAGTGCGGCAGGAAGTTCTGACCCGAACTTGAATCCAGTTTCCTACAATTGGAGCTTGGTGGGTCTCGGTTCTCCTCCAGCTGACGTGTCTCAGATTCTTTTGCAGCCGAATGGAGCTACAGCTACGGTTTTGGTCGAGAATTCTGTCGGTCCTGCTGCGTTCCAGTTCGAAGTGATCGTGACGGTCACTGACACGGTTTCCAGCTTGAGTGATTCTGCTGACAGTGTCGTGACGGTGCCATACAACCCGCCACCAACTATTTCATTCTCTGCTCCATTAGTGTTCAGCGGTTCCCCTCCACAGTGGAACATGGACGCTGAGCGTAACGCTCTGGTGATCGTGACACCGGTTATTACTCTAGGTCGTCCCTCTGATCAGGCCACCTATCTGTGGCAACAAATTTCTGGTACGCCGGTCACCATTGAATCTAATCCGGCGTCTCCTCAGCTAGTTTTCACCACAAACGGCGCTGATGTTCTTGGCGATTCGCTGGTCTTCTCACTCACTGTGAACGACCAGATCAATCCTGCTGTCACGGAAACCATCACTGTGAATGTAGCAGAGTACATCTTCAATCCAGCAGACACTTCGATCCTGGGTCGAGCACTCTGGGCTGGTACGATTTCACAGCGTAACGACGACGGCTCTACAGAATTACCATCTCAGTTTCCTCGTTGGAGTGCGTTGTACCTCAGTGCTGAGGTTTGCAATCTGATTGGTGTTAAGCGAGCGACGATTCAGTCTGGTGACGATCGTTACATTCTCATTTCGCCATATTCCATCCTAGTCAAGGGTGACAGCCTTACAGCACCTACAATGGGGACGGTACTGCTTCGTCGTCTGTTCCCGCCAACGTTGCCCATTTCTCCGCCAACTCATACTTTCTGGGTTGATGCATTTCATACGGAGACAGACTACACGATCGCGCTGGGCGAGGACATGAACCTCTATCAGTACACGACCGCTCCGTTGATCAACTCGGACAACCCACAGGCTATCATCGATCTGTCGGCCCTTACGACTTTGACCTTTGAGTCTCTCTTCTCAACGGTGACGTACAACAATCGCCGCATTTTGGTGCTGTCTGGTGACCAGGGATTAATCATTGTCCAGATCAACAACATCACATTCGCAGTTGAAAGTTTCATGGAAATTACGTTAGAGTCTGGTCTGCTCTATGGTGCAGACAACGTACTGTGGGTCCGCGTGGATGACGTAGAATCGATTGGTTCTGGCCGCGTGCTCGTTGGCACCTTGGATGCACAAGGCAATACCTTTGAGACTCTCATCAACCTGAATCAGCGTACCATTGAAGGCACATGGGATGCAAGCAAGCTCATCAATCGGACTGTTGCGACCGGTGAGTTTATTGCTTCAGCTCCTGACTTCTATGATGGCATCTTGCAAGCTCCTGTCATGCTCACCCCTGGAGTGAACAGCAGGAACAACATCACGCTGAGCTGGACACAGCAGCGTTATGATCTGGCCCAGAGTTACACTCTTCAGTTCTCACTGGATGATGGGCAGTCGTGGTCATTCTTGGCCTTTGTAGGCTCGGGTTCTATCTTCACCTACAACTTCCAAGGGACGCCAGGAAACAACTATTCGTTCCAGATGTTCAGCACCAACGCAGATGGATCATCGAGCTTCTCTAACGTGTCTCAGTGCTGGGTAGGACCACTAGCCACACCGTTCTTCTCAGCTCCGATTTCAGCTACGCCAGTTGGTTCACCGTTGGTGGGCTACGCTTTTACGCTCGATTGGAGCGCGAACGATCCAAACACTGAGGAGATCGGTTCGTACCAACTGCAGATGCAGGTGGACAACGGACCATTCCTCACGATTGCTTCGCTTGAGGGCGGCGAGAACACCACCTTCACCACTGCAACCCAGCCGATTGGACATACGTACAGTTTCCAGGTCTCCGCTTTTGTGCTCGCTCAGGGCCAAGATACGGCCTACTCTCCCATCGTGTCAGTCACAATCTAACAGTAATAACGATCATGCGTCTCGATCGTATCCATCCTGCAGCCACTGACATGGAGAAAGAGTTGTGCCATCTGGTGCTGTTCCTGCTCCCGCAAGTCAGGTGGGAAAATACTCCCGGTGGTAGAATCTCCCCTGAGGCCGCTCAGGTGGTAGAGATCCAGATCCGAAACAAAGTTCTTGAGGCGCTTGGCATGAGCAGGTACAATTATGCCACGTCCAGCGTTGAAGATCTAGCCAAGAGGGGTCGATGATCGTCCAATTATTCGCTCGTATCGCCATCCGCAATGAAGAGGGTCGATACCTTGTCATCCACAACATCAAAGAAGACGTGGTATTCGACAAGGGTTTTCGTCGTAACCGTTGGGAAATCCCTGGGGGCAAGATCGATGAAGGCGAGACTGCAGCGGCAGCTGCCATCCGCGAGGCTCAAGAGGAGACCGGCATCGTCGTAGACAAGGCCAAGTACGTGAGCCGAGTCGTTATCAGCATCGACGGTAGTGAGTGGATCGGTGATTTCTACTTCGCTGAAGAGTGGCACGGCGAGGCAAGCATCAAGGAGCCGCACAAGTTTGATGACCTGCGCTGGGTGACTCCCGAAGAACTCTCCAAATTATCCCAGGTGCCCGCGCTGTCGATAGATATAGTTCGGACATGCGAAAGAGATTACTGCAACGAAGTTTACTGTGATCTGTGATGCGCGGAAAACGAAAAATCAAGCACGACTATACCCCGAAGCAGTTGGCCCCTCGTCCTGAAGAGCAGGAGGAAGAGGAGATTGTAGTACCCAAGGCCGAACGCAAACTCCCATACTTCGTACGATACACATTGCCTGGGGATCAAGAGTACGTTCCTGGCGACAGTCAGAATCGTGTCGAACGCATTGAAGCCATAAGCAGAGACGTCGCTGGCAAAGTCTGTAAGTTGGCCCACCCTGACGCCACCCACATCTTTGTTTCTCAGGCCACGATCGTTCTGTTCTGGCGCGAGAAGGGTTCAAAAGACAAGTGGGAGGGTCTCGTCCAGACTGATTCCATCTCTGGCAAAACTTTTCAACAGGAAATCGATTTGATCAATTGGATTCGAGACGATTTCGAGAAGAAACCCTACATGCTGGGTCGAGGTTTTGATTTCCTGGCGGAATTTCAACTCAAAGAGTTCAATGGTCAAGCGCCCGAGACGATATGAAATGCAAGAAACACGGCTGCGACATGCAGCGGCTGTATGTATCGGTGTCTGATTCTGAGCTTGAGATCCTGTTGTCGCCTGGGCATCCGCTGTCTGGTAATGACGTTGTGAGTTTTCCGCGCCATGGACAGAAGGGCTATCGTGAACGTTTCAAGTTCAAGAGATGGTTTTGTCAACGGTGTGCTTCAGATAGTGATTACAAGAACGGCGTTCTGACTCACTACCGCACGCAGGCTTCTTCATATCAGGTCAGTTATCCAACGCCGAATCCGAACGGGCCGTTACGCGGTGGCGGTGGGGGAGCTGGATGAGCCAGATCTATCAAGAGTTCACGATTGTCCCTGAGGATACCGTTGAACAGCGTATTACCAAGCTGTACATGGGCATCATCTCGGTGGGCGAAGACCTGTACTGCAAGGGTTCGCATCTGTCGGAGATCAAGAAATACCTCGACGACATCGAACTGCGAGTTCGACAAATGAAGATCGATCTAGCAGAAATCAAAGAACTGCGTAAGTGCCTGAGCGCAGACGGGAAATGCGAGAAAGAAGCTATGGCTCGCGCAATGGAGCACAAATGATGAGGCCAGGGAAATTCTACAACGTCTCGCTGTACAACCAGGATGGGACGAGACGTCTGATTGAGGACGTGCAGGATCCTAAAGTCCTGCCCAACGGTAACGTGACTTTCAAGAAAGAAGAGAAGAAAGATCATCTCACCGTGGTCATCACGTACACCAGCAACAAGGAGTTCGTGATCGAAGAAATCTTCGCTCACACCGGAAAGTTCTCTGTATGACACCAGTTGACAGACTGGCAGAGTTGTTCGGTCGCGTGCATGCAGGCGACAAATCCGTGCGCTGGATCGAGATGCAAAAAGCTGACCTCGATCTGCTTGAAGGAAGCTACGTCTTCCAAGAGAACTATGGATATTACATCTGGGGAGCTGCCATTAAGTTTGAGGACAGCATCACACGTGGTTATGTGAAGGTGGACAAGCTCTCTGGAGTGCACCCGTTTAGAGTTCAATGAGCGAAATCAATAACAGGTTGGCTGCATTTCGAACGAACGTCGTGGCTGTGAAGTCCCGGCGCGAATACGAGGAGCAGAACCTTCAGCGTTTGAAGGCAAAGGTAGCCCAGATCGAAGGGGATAAGACTCAGTTGGTTAAAGCGCTAGGTCTTATCGATCGTGCCATCACGGTCATCTCTGCCAACGGCATCGGAAAGATTGAGTCCATCGTTACCGCTGGTCTCCGGCTCGTGTTCAAAGATCCAGACATGGCTTTCGTCGTCGAGAAGAAGGAGACGCAGAATCGCGGCAACTCCTACCGACTGTTGGTGCGTCAGAAGGGCTTTGTCGCTCCACCCATTGATAACTTTGGTGGTGGCATAGTGAACGTTGTGGCCTTCTTGCTCCGTGTTATCCTCATCAAACGATTCAAGTTGGCCAAGTTCCTCATCGTGGACGAGGCTTTTAACAACGTGAACGGCTTGCAGAACCAAGTACGCGTCAGCGAACTGATGACCAAGTTGTGTGAGGACCACGGCTTCACTGTCATGGCTGTCACTGGTCAGCAGGTGTTCGCTCAAGCTGCGAAACGCATCTATCGAGTGTCAGGTACCGAGGACGCTCCCATCCTAACTGAAGAGAACCCAGAAGACTTCCAGGCCAGCTTAGACCTAGTGGAGGCCTGATGCACTTCAAGCCGAAGACAGCCAAGGAGATTTATGACCGACTCCTGGAACTGATGCGGAGAAGGATGAGGCGATATGTTCAGAAGAACATGCGTCCTTGTCCGATGAACTGTACCAAAGCTGTGCTTGATCGCGACAACGTGGTCGTCGGATGTGCTGGTTGCGGCTCGCATAACATCGACCGTTGCCGTCGTGCTGAGAATTTCGTTTCGGTTTCATCCAAGGATGACTTGGTGACCGAGTGGAAGAATCGATTTCGCAACCCTGAGTTGGTGCTGAGGGAGCATCAAGGTGAGGCAGCTCTTCTTTGGACACTGGGCATTTGGGATAACTACGAAGAGTTTATAAAGAAACAGTTTGGGCCACCAGATGCTAAATAGGAAATTTTACACTTACATCTATTATGATGAGGCGATGATTTCCTACTACGTTGGGAAAGGCTCGCGGTCTCGACATCTAGCGAACCATGGACTGGTCCCTGTGCCTCCTGTATCGCGTATCGTCAGGCAATACTGGGCCTCAGAGGACGAAGCTCATGAAAAGGAAATTTGGTGGATTAGTTTGTTCGGTCGTAAAGATCTTGGAACTGGGAATCTGCTCAATCGGGATGAAGGTGGACGCACACCGTCGCGAGCAACTTGTATTAAAGCAGGGAAAGCTGGAGGCCATAGGCATGTTGAGAGTGGCCACATTCTAAAGATAGCTACGCCTGAATCTTGCATTCGCGGTGGTCGCGCCAGTGGTCCAAGTAGTGGGAAGATCAGTGGCGCTATTACTGCCAGAGATCGTCGCTGGTTTATTACGAGCACGGCTACTTCTGATTCCTGTTCGATGGGCGGACGCATTGGTGGTGCAAAACACGTTGAAAGCGGGCACATTGTCAAGATTAGTTCGGCAGGAAACCATTCTCGTTGGCACGTTAGACGAAACGTGGTAAGAGATGACTGCACATTGTGTATGGAGAAAAGTGGAACATCTCGACCTAAAGACGTTCTGTGAGGGCTATTGGTTCAAGGACGTGCCTAAGCTCATGTCCGAGGTAGACATCCTCTACACCAGAGCTGGCAAAGTAAAGTGGCGCTCTGCCGCTGATCGAATCATCGAAGCTCGTCGATGGGAACCGACCCGCCGAATTATTGAACCGAATCTCGAACGAGAGATTACGAGATTGGGCGTGTTCTATGTCTCCAAGGTTTTAGGGCCAGGGCCATGCTTCGTGTTTCCTCTGCGCGACATGGGAGTGACGGCTATCCAGCGAGCACAATTGAAGCCTTGCTATACAATGAAGGATGATAAGGGCAAGGTTTGCAAGTACATTAACATCGGGCCGAAGTTGGCTCTCGGTCCAAATTGGCTTGGCAACGACTTCGAGACGATCCAGCAGATCATCAAGCAACGTCGTGTGCTCATCGTTGAAGGCGGCTTTGATCTGCTAGCTTGTCGGTTGCTTCGACCGGATATCCCGTCGTTGTGCCCGCTAAAGAAATCACTGGGCAACGAACATGAGATCTATCTCCGTATGTTGGGTGTGAAGCGTGGCTTCTTGATGTTCGATAACGAAGCGCCGAAGGACGGCAAGACACTAGGTGGTGGGAACATGTCCATGCATATGACAATTGATCGTATTAAGACCATGAAGATGGAGATGTTGCTGTCCCCGGCTGGAGATCCATCAGCCTGTTTGGAGTCGGTGGTCAAGACTCGGGCGTTGCAGAAAGTGCTTGCGGAGATTTAACTGGTGGCCAGAAACAAAGCCGTCGGAGGGGTTTTCCCTCCTTGTTCTTGCCCGTCTCACTTTCCCGTCCTTCAGGTACGCTTAAGTTAGCACCACGGCCACCGTCGTGTAAAGCAGATGTGGTCAGCAACTGCTCTTCGAGATTATACCAAAAGTTCAGGCTTTGCTTCCTCGTAAAGTGTTGAAGATAAAGCCACTTGTATCCTATAGCAAAGAAAAGCAGTTCCAAGTTCACAAGTTTGACAACAAACTTGTTGAGGCTCTCTTAGGTATGAAGCCGGTACTCTATACGATTTACAAAACGACCTGCCTTGTCAGTCAAAAGTTCTACTTCGGCGTTCACAAAACAGAAAACCCGCATGACGCCTACCTTGGATCTGGGAAATATCTGCTCAGAGCCGTGGCTAAGCATGGACCAGCAAATTTCTTGAAGCAAGTTCTATTTGTCTTCGATGAAAGCAATCGTGAATCTGCGTTCGCCAAAGAGGATGAGCTCATCCAGTGCTATCGCGGCGATCCGTTATGCATGAATTTGAGAAAAGGCGGAAGCGGAGGATTCGATTATATCAATCAGAATGGCATGGGCCGCAATTTTAGTCCCGTATTTCTAGCTACGGGACGAAGGCATTCCGAATCTGGATTCATTCAAAGGCTGGGTCGAATTTACGGCAGAAAAGCGGTAACGTCTGGTAGACTAGCCAAGCTTCGAACGCCAGAGCATCAAGCAGCAGCTGGTAAGGTCAGTGGTAGAGCAAATGTGTTGAGTGGACATCTTGACCGAATACGAACGCCGCAATCATTGGCCAAGGCTCATAGAAATGCGGGATTGGCGGCTAAGAAAAGTGGGCAGCTGGCTCGTATATCTCTTAAGGGTACCCACGTTTATTGGCATGAAAGACGCGGTATCATCTCATCAGACTGTAAGTTTTGTCAAGGAGAGGCAGCATGAGTTTGTTTTCAAGAGGCCATTGGGCTGTGTTCGGGGTTAAGCAGTCTTCGCTCGCCGCGTTCCAAGAAGGTCTCAAGAACCAGCAGAAGATGCTGATGCTTTCACAGCTGTCTGCCTCTGTGGTTGGTACCATTGGCAAGA
>Ga0074044_10002290_pt1 | contig 16781 bp, 13 predicted proteins | sample BogForMeECP23OM1_FD_94443 | JGI IMG/M metagenome (GOLD analysis project Ga0074044, IMG submission 94443) | Bog forest soil microbial communities from Calvert Island, British Columbia, Canada - Bog Forest MetaG ECP23OM1 | ecosystem: Environmental > Terrestrial > Soil > Wetlands ...
AAACTATTCAACCGCGTCCTTTCAAGGGCAGTCCAGCCGCAGCGCCTGAAGGCGATACTGATTCTTCGGTCGTTACGGCATCGCTGAAGCGATGCCCTGATACGAATCCAGCATTTTTCCGCAGCTTGGCAAGGACGGGTGCATTAATATGGCTGGACTCGGCATCAAACAACATGAGAGGACACTGGATGCTCAAAAAAGCAGGACAGTTAACTGCGGCACTATTCCTATTTACATCACTTGGGTTCAGCCAGGATAAGGGTCATTTCGACGCGAGCATCAACGGCGCAGCGGTTTTCACGAAAGCATCGAATGGAAATGGCGTGCAACAGAGCGCAACCATTGGCTCGGATTATTTCGGTACGTTGCGGTTCAAATTCAAGCCCAAACACTCGCTCATATTTAATTACGGCCGGGCGGCGAACTCGCAGGTGTATCAGTCCAACTTCGACTATCACGTCATAACGAGAACTACCGAGTACAGCGGCGCCTATCGCTACAACCTATTTCAAAAGGGCAAATTGGAGCCATTTGTGTTCGTGGGTGCGGGCGCGCTCACTTTTGCTCCTCAGAGCACATGGCTGTTTCTCCCTGATTTTGTCGTTGGCGTTCCCAATCGTGTGCAGATCAATCTAAATACGGCCAAGCAGACCAACCTCGCGTACTTGTACGGCGGGGGAGTAGATTACCGGCTGCCTTGGCGACTCGCTTTGCGGTTGCAATATCGCGGACTTCTCTACAATGCGCCGGATTTTAAAGTGGATGCGCTCTCCGGAAGCGCCGTAAACTTCTCCACGGGAGGCAAAGGCCACATGGCGGAGCCTTCGATCGGGCTGGTGTTCCGGTTCTAGGCGAAAAGCGGACGCGGATCACGGATCACAATGCGAGAAGAGGCATTCTGATCCGTAGCTGATCTTAGGAGTTCAGTGCCGCCTGGCGTAGCTTGCGGCTTTCCGCCAGCAAAGCCATGGAGTGCATGAGGTTTTGCAGGGTCACGATGCCGATCAGGTGTTCGTCCTCGACTACCGGGATAATGCTGAGATTGCGGGCGGTGAGCTTGCGGAACGCCGAGGCCAGCGATTCCTTCTTCTGGGCGACTTCGAAGATGCGGTTCATCACCGCCTGGACGTATCCGTTGCCCTCGGCGCGCAGTGCCTGCAGGATCTTCTGCTTCGAGATCACGCCCACCATGTCGCTGCCCCGAATGACGGGGAAATCGTCCTGCAGGGAGTGCACAGCTTTCTCCAACGCGTCTTCCAGAGTGTCGGCAGGCGACAGCGTGGCGAAGTCGGTCAGCATAATATCTTCCAGGCGCACGGTTTCGAGCACCGATTGAAAAACCGCCGAGCGCTCCTCCAGTTGGGCCGCGATGAACAGAAAAAACCCAATCATGGTGAGCCAGATGTTCCACAGCATGCCCACCAGCATGAACAGGGTTGCGAAGGCCTGGCCAATCGAAACGGCGCGGCGAGTAGCGCGAACTGAATCCATTCTGCGGCTGAACAAAGCTCGCAGCACTCGGCCGCCGTCCATGGGATACGCCGGCAGCAGATTGAATAGCGCCAGCCCCAGGTTGGACCAGACCAGGCTGCGGGGCAGGTTTCCGGAGTAAACGTAAGGCTTTGCCCAAAGGTGAATTTGAGGGGCCACAGCCAGCAGAACGCCGCCTGCGATTGCGGCAATGATGAGATTGACCAAAGGCCCGGCCACGGCGATGCGGATATCCCGCTTCCAGGTGAGCAAGCCTGGCTCAATGGATTGCTGGGTTTCATCGAACAGGGTGACTCCGCCGATGGGCAGCAAGATAATGGCTTTGGCGGGAACGCCAGCACGCGTGCCCACCAGTGCGTGTCCCAGTTCATGCAGTACGACACTGCCGAAAATGATTGCCACCAGAGCCAGACCGCGACCGGGGTTAGCTGGATTGTGGGTCGTGGACTCGGTCAACCATACGAAGATCAGCAGAAAAAAGAACGTCAGATGGATGCGGAGTTCGACTCCGAATATCCGACCTGCTGGAACGGACCAGTTTCTCATCTGAAAACCTGCAATGCCTCTCCTGCCTCTATTCTATATATTAGACGCCGTAACGCGGTACTGAGGTGCGGCTCCGCCAATCGAAGGTGCTGGGGCTGCTGTCCCCACGTGACCAAAGATGAGAGTGATTGCGGGAAAATTTCGGAGCCGGCGCCTGCGATCGTTGCCCGGTCTCGATCTTCGTCCTAGCGCCGATCGCTTGCGCGAAACATTATTCAACGTGCTTACGGCGGGAAACCCAACCGCCCTCGAGGAAACAGTTTGGTTTGATCTCTATGCGGGGACGGGTGCGGTGGGCATCGAGGCCATCAGCCGAGGCGCAGGCATGGTTTATTTTGTGGAATCATCGGGACGCGCGGCGCAGCTGATAAAACAAAACCTGACGTCGTTGGGAATAGAAACAGGTTTTCAGATCTTGAAACAGGATTCGAGTCGTGCCCTGAGCGGAATGGAGTTGGGTGGCGCGGCCGCAGATTTTGTTTTCCTCGATCCTCCCTATGACATGGAAGAAGCCTACCGGCAAACCCTGCAAACTCTTTCGCAATCACGGCTGCTGAAGCCCGAAAGTATCGTCATTGCCGAACACCAAAAGATGTTTGATCCGGGAGAGGCGTTTGACTCGCTGCGTCGTTATCGCAAGCTGGTGCAGGGGGATGCGGCGCTTAGCTTTTATCGGCGGGATGTTGCTTCATAGAAGAACGCCGATGCGCTCGCGTTATGGCAGGTCGTCTTCTTTTGTGAACCTTCGCGTCTTTTGTGGTTCAATAATTTAAAGGCTTCAACCACAAAGGACGCGAAGGTTCACAAAGGAAGTCCTCACATCAGAATTTCGTTGGTGCGACGCACGATCGGATGCTGCATCTCCTGCAGATCGTTCTTTACCTGGTTGAGCCCGTAAACGCACTGCTCGAAATGGCTGGACAGGCTGGCGAACAGCGGCGCGACTTTCGTGTATTCGAAATGCTCGAACTTGGAGACGATGTAGTAACTCTCCTTGCCGGCCTTGATCCAGTCCACGAAATTCTCCGTGCGGCTGCGGCGCAGGCGGAAGTGGTTAATGCTCTCCGGAAACATGCCGGTGAAGAAGAGGGTGTAGTCCCCGATGTGCTTGCGAACCTGGCGCTCGCGATCGAAGGAAGGCGCAGGCCCGTATACAGGATTGGATTCGATGAGCATCTCGCCGACATCGGTTATGGGCTGGTCAGCGCCGTTGCGAATTTTGAACAACTGCTCGACCTCGCAGAACTCGGCCATCAGATGAGCGACATAGTTCACGATCTGAGGGTCGCGAATCCCGATCTCCTCGGCATAGTGCCGTCCAACCAGCTCAACAAAGAGTTTCTGCAGCGGATGCGATTCCGGAATCATTGTTTTAGGGCTCCCGAACCCCGCTCCACACGCGGGGTTCCTTCTGCTGCGCGATTTTTATCGCGTCTTCACCCAAAAGGCAAGTGACTTTTGTAAGTCACAGCTATCTACTTTTCTTATGGTGCGCAAGTTGCGCAAAGGGTTTCCTGCGAAATTTTGGCAGCCGTGGCGCTGGACTGCTGATTGTCCCACGTTAGCCCCAAGTTACAATCACCTGCAGGAGGGAATTTCGCTTTTATGTAACGACAGAATATTTCCAGTGGTACACCTTGGGAACCGGTCGTGGGTTACTCCCGTGCGGTAAAGGTCGGACCTTACGTGCATGTGGCGGGAACCACGGCAACCGGCGCGGACGGCAAGGTCGTCGGCGTAGGCGATCCGTACGCCCAAGCTATACAGACTCTGAGGAACATTGATGCGGCTTTGCGGAAGGCCGGGGCTACATTGAAAGATGTAGTACGCACGCGGATGTTCGTGATCAACATCGCCGATTGGGAGAAGATTGGCAAAGCCCATGGTGAATTCTTCCGCGACATTCGTCCGGCGACGTCGATGGTACAGGTCAGCGCCCTGATTTCTCCGGAGATGCTGGTAGAAATTGAAGCCGACGCTGTGATTGACGCCTCCCAGGCGTAAAATGCGCTGGGAATTCGGAAGCTTTGATCCTGATCCGTGGAGCATGCGAATGAAAAACTGTTGGTGGATCGTCCTTTTGGCAGTTGCGATTTGTAGCGACGCCCAGGAAAACAACGGCAGTCCTGTGTTGCATCCGTTTACGGTCGTTCGTGCAGGCACACTCATTGACGGCAAATCCGATTCTCCTCGCCACAACCAGGTCATTATTATCCGGGGCAATCGCATTGAAAGCATCTCCGACGCCGCGGCCGCGAAGATTCCTGCCGGCGCAGACGTGATCGACCTCTCGCATGCGACCGTGCTGCCCGGCCTGATCGATTCGCATACCCACATTTTCCTGCAAGGTGAAGAACCCGCGCAGGGGGGATACGACATTAACATTCTGAAGTACCCGCTGGCGTTGCGTGCGGCTCGGGCGACGGTTTCCGTGCGGCGGGCTTTGGAGCAGGGTTTCACCACGCTGCGCGATTTGGAGACTGAAGGCGCGGGCTATGGTGATGTTGGCATCAAACAGGCCATCGAGGGCGGATACATTCCTGGGCCTCGGCTGTTCATCTCGACGCGAGCGATTTCCACAACCGGGGGCTATCAGCTCGAGGGCTATGCGCCCGAGCTTGACATGCCCACGGGTGCGCAACTCGTCGACGGCCCGGTCGAGGCGCGCAAAGCCGCCCGCGAACAATTGTCACACGGCGCCGACTGGATCAAGGTTTACATGACCCATCGCTCATGGGTGGGGAAGAACGGCGAATTGGTTTCACAACCGACGCTGACGGTCGAAGAACTGAAAGCGATTGTCGACGAAACCCACGGCTGGGGAAAGAAGGTTGCCTGTCATGCGTACGGCGGAATTGGATTGCATCGCGCGCTCGATGGGGGTTGCGATTCCATTGAACACGGCCTCGATCTGGATGACGCCGCCATTGCTCAGATGGTGAAGCAGGGCACCTGGCTGTGCCCAACCCTGAGCGCGTACTACCACGATTGGGCTCCGGCAGATACTCCTGATGGTCAGCGCGATCGGAAGCGGGTGGCGGTGCACGAGGTATCGTTCCCTAAGGCGCTGCACGCAGGAGTGAAGATCGTTTTCGGCACCGACATCGGGGGCATTCCCTGGAGTGAGCCCATCGCGCAAGAATTCCCCCACATGGTCGATCTGGGCATGCCGCCCATGGATGCGATCAAGAGCGCCACCTCGCGGGCGGCCGAGATGCTCGACATGCAAGGGCAAATTGGCACGATCGCGCCCGGAGCCTATGCGGACATCATCGCGGTAAGCGATGATCCCGTGCGCGATATAAAGGTTCTGCAGAATGTGCAGTTCGTCATGAAAGACGGCAAGGTCTTCAGGGGCGAAATCATCAGTCCGAAACGTCAATGAAGCCCTGGTAATTAATCCACTTGACACTTACTCCGCATGCGTCATAATGCCCCAATCGCTTACATCCGCCTCTGCGTTTTGCAGGGGGCAGCGCGGATACTCCCCGGTTGTAGCGCGGAGGCAAGTATGAATGTGCTTAACCTGTGCGATCCCGAAGCAGCGGCAGTTCCAGTGGAAGCCAGTGTGGCGGACGCGATCCGCAAGATGCTTGACTTTCATGTGGGTGCGGTGGCAATCGTTGACAGCGAGAGGCGAGTGGCCGGTATTTTTACCGAACGCGATGTGTTGCGCAAGTTCTCTTTGAGCGGGCGCGATCCGGCTCAGACGCCGGTTCGCGAGTTGATGACCACGCCGGTGGAGTTGGCGACCTCACAAACCGGCCCGGGCGAAGCCCTGGTCACCATGGTCGAGCGCCATTTTCGGCACCTCCCTGTGGTGGACAACAATGGCAAGCTGCTGGGCATGCTCTCCATTCGCAACGTGCTGGAGTGGCGGATCGAGGATTTGAGCCGCGAACTGGGCTCGCTCGAACAGTACGTCAGCAATGACGCCCCGGGCGGAGATTAGAAAGATGTAGGCGCGGGCGTCCGCGTCCTCGCCCGGCGCGGCGAGAACTCCACACGGCCAGGAGGAAGAGCCGCTTCCCCGCAGCACGTGTGAAATATCAATCCCACAATGGCCACACCGGGGCGGGCCTGACGAGAATTAGAGGAGATCAAGGAGTCAGCTTGAAGACAATTCCGCAGCCGTTCTGGCAGTTCGTTGAAAAGCCGCCGTAGGCAGTCGTGCCGTAGAGATTGCCCTGCGCGTCCCGAAACAAACCTCCGGGGGGATTCCCGCCATCCGCGCCCCCGGTGAATCTGTGCAGCGCAATCTCTCTGCCAGCCGTATCCACTTTAAAGACCGTACCGCAGCCATAGTTGTAGCAGTTTTCGTACCCTCCGCCATAAACGGTGGTGCCGTACAGGTTCCCTTTGAGGTCCCGGACCAGCCCCCCTAAAGGGATTATCCCGTCCAGTCCTCCCTGAAAGCGGTACAGCACGGTTTCCTTTCCGGTTTTGCTCAATTTGAAAACTACTCCATCCGAGTTTAGATTGCCGCCAGAAGAGGTCGTGCCGTAAAGGTTGCCTTTAGAGTCTCGAATCAGATCACCGTTGGGGTTCGCACCGTCTGAGTGTCCAGTCTGGTTCAACCTGAAGCTGTGGAGGACGGTCTCGTTCCCCCCTCCATCCAGTCTGAACACTGTCCCGTAACCGTATTTCCCGCCGGTCAAGGTTGCACCATAGAAGTTGCCTTTCTGATCCCGAACGAGCGCCCCGACCGGCTGTGCCCCGTCGGCCCCGCCGGTGAAGTTGTACAGGACAGCCCCGGTTCCGGTTGTGGTGACTTTGAAGACGACTCCACACCCTTCTGCGTTGTCAAGACCGCAGTTCCTATATGCGCCGCCACCGGCAGCGTTGCCGTACAAGTTGCCCTCTGCATCCCGAAGCAAACGTCCGTCGGGGAATGCGCCGTCGGCCGCACCGGTGAAGTTATACAACACGACTTCCCCGCCAGTTGGACTCAGTTGGAACACAAACCCGGTGTCGAAACTGCCCCCTGAAGCGGTGCCGTAAAGGTTCCCCTGCGTGTCGCCCGCTAAACCTGCAGTGGGATTCCCGCCCTCGTGGCAGTAGAGCTGTAAACAAAAACTGTACAGCACGGTCTCTTTGCCAGGTCCGCTGAGTTTGAACGCCGTGCCTTGCCCGAAAGTGCCGCCGCCCGCCGATGTGCTGAAAAAGTTTCCGGCCGCATCCCGGACGAAAGGTCCCGTTGGCCCTGACGCGTCCGGGGAACCTTGGAACGAGTAGAGCACTTCAAACATTTGCGCTTGTGCTGGTCGGGCCGCCACGATTACAGATGCCAGAACGATGGCCAAAAACAAAACAGTAATCGCAAAGCCTTGAGCTTCCTGAGAAATCTGGTGCGCTGGGGCGGTGATCATAGCCAGCTCTCACTCCTAAGGATTCCGATTGAAGGATATACCTCGGCCTGATCAACGCACAGTGCGCCTAGTTGTTCCAGCCAGAGCAAAAGTGGCGCTCTTAAGCCGACCTTTGGGTCAAACAAAAACGGCGAATTACTTTTTTGGCTGCAGGGGCGATCGCGTACTTGGTTTCTTTCGCCGCAACGTCGGTTCGGTGCTCAAGAAATGCGGTTGCGGCCCATTTCCACTTTTATTTCGCATCTGGCAGCAATACAGGAGGTTGGGCGCACGCTCAGCGGGGAGTGGGCTTCCTAATGGAAATCGCCGAAGTGGACGATAGGTAACTGGAGGGGGAAGGAATGAAGACATCTCCCTGCGACGTGGAACCTCTTGCACACCCAAGAGAGCCGAGCTTCAACAGGCCAAGAAACAGGCAGTGGTAGTAAAGTGTCCGGCCCTTGAAGAGATCTTCCACTTGGAAAGGAACGGCAGCGATGAGCGACAGCGATATCGTCCAGGATTTTCTGGTCGAAAGTTACGAGAACCTGGACCGGCTGGACCGGGAACTGGTGGGGTTGGAGAAAAACCCCCAAGATCGCGACGCGCTGGCAAGCGTGTTTCGCACCATTCATACCATCAAGGGCACCTGCGGATTCTTGGGCTTCAACAAGCTGGAAAAAGTTGCCCACGTTGGCGAGAATCTGCTGACGCGTCTGCGCGACGGGCAGCTCACGCTCAACCCGGAGCTCACCACGGCGCTGCTCGGCATGGTTGACGCCGTGCGCCAGATGCTCAAGGAGATTCAAGCGACGGGCCAGGATGGCCAAGTGGATTACCCGGAGCTACGAGAAAACCTGACGCGCTTATCGCAGGTTGGCGCTGCAAGCGCCGTCAAGAAAGCCGCGGCAAAGGAATCTTCCGCGCACGCCAAAGTTGAGCCAGCTACGTTAGACAAAGAGATCGCTCCCGCAAGTTCGAAAGACGTTGCATTGTCCCCAGCGCCGACATCGGGAAAAGCGGTGCTAACAGAAGCGCCCAAGCCCGCCGCGCTTGAGCCGTTCCAAGAGGCAGTTAGTGGCCCGCCGGTGGAAACCGTGCCAGAACATACCGAGGAGCCGGTGGCTGCCAAGCCGGACGACGTTCTCGCAGCCCAGCAAACCTTGGAGTCAAGGCCCCGGGAGGCTGTGGCTGAGACCATCCGAGTCGGAGTCAACGTGCTGGACAAACTGATGACTCTGGTCGGGGAGTTGGTGCTGGCGCGCAACCAACTGCTGCAGATCTCGGGCACGGTGGAAGATACCGGCCTTCAGGCGGTCTCGCAACGCATGAACCTCATCGCCACCGAGCTGCAAGGCGAGGTCATGAAGACCCGCATGCAGCCCATTGGAAACATCTGGAGCCAGTTTCCCCGAACCGTGCGCGACGTTGCGCTCGGTTTCGGCAAGGAAGTGGGCATTGAGATGGAAGGGAAAGAGACGGAACTGGACAAGACCATCATCGAGGCGATCAAGGATCCGCTTACCCATCTGGTGCGCAATTCCGTGGACCACGGCATCGAACTTCCGGACGACCGCGTGAAGGCAGGCAAGGACCGAGCCGGACGCCTGATCCTGCGCGCTTTCCATGAAGGCGGGCAGGTCAACATCGAGATCACCGACGATGGCGCTGGCCTGAACGGGGATCGCATTCGCAAGAAGGCAGTCGAAAGGGGCGTGATCACGGCCGAACAGGCAGTACGCATGACTGAGCGGGAGATCTTCAACTTGATCTTCCTTCCCGGATTCTCTACCGCGGAAAAGGTGACCAACGTCTCCGGCCGCGGCGTAGGCATGGATGTGGTGAAGACCAACGTCGAGAAGATTGGCGGCACGGTGGACGTTCAGTCCACTCGGGGCCGGGGCACTACCGTTCGAGTCAAGATTCCCTTGACGCTGGCCATCATCCCGGCGCTGGTGGTGACCTGCGGCGGCGATCGCTATGCCATCCCCCAGGTGAGCCTGCTCGAACTGGTGCGACTGGAGGCTGATGAGGTAGGCAAGGGCATCGAACTGGTCCATGGCGCGCCGGTATACCGGCTGCGCGGACGCCTGCTGCCTCTGGTGTATCTGAACCGGGAGTTGAAACTGGTTGCGGACGGGCACTCGGCGGCAGGCGACGGTGCAGTCAACATTGTGGTGCTGCAGGCTGATGAGCGGCAGTTCGGGCTGGTGGTGGATCAGATCAACGATACCGAGGAAATCGTGGTGAAGCCGCTGCGCAAACAGCTCAAGACGGTCAAGACATTTGCGGGCTCGAGCATCATGGGCGACGGGAAAGTTGCGCTCATCCTGGACGTGCTCGGCCTGGCGCAACGGGCCAGCGTGATCACGGAGACACGGGATCGCGCGCTGACCGAAAAGGCCGCAGAAGCGGCGGCGAGCGGTGAGGAGAAGCAGACCTTCCTGCTGTTCGCGGGCCCGGGCGATTCCCGCATGGCCATACCCCTCAGTACGCTGGCACGCCTCGAGGAGTTTCCGGTGGCGCAGGTGGAAATGTCGGGGAGCCAGTGGGTGACGCAGTATCGGGGGCAGATCCTGCCGCTGGTCCGGCTCAACGTAGTGCTCGAAGAGCGGCGCAATAAGCTGCGTGCGTTGCAGGCTCCGCCCACCGCAGATTCGGGACCGATTCAGGTGCTGGTGCTGAATCACGACGGGCGATCTTTTGGTCTGGTCGTGGAACGGATTCTGGACATTGTCGAAGACCGGGCGGACGTACGGTCGGCAGCGACCCGGGCTGCCGTGCTTTATTCCGTGGTGATTGGGGACCGGGTAACGGAAATGCTCGACATCCCGGCCATTCTGCGGGGCGCGGATGTGAGCGCTGCGCGTCCGGGCCTGGGCCCGAGATCAGCGGAGGTTGCGAATTAAGCTATGGCGCAAACTGCACAGTTTTGCACTTTTTATCTGGACAAGCTGCTATTCGGCGTGGAATTGAAAGGGGTTCAGGAGGTCATTCGCTCTTTGGATATGACCAAGGTTCCGCTGGCCCCGGGTGTGGTCAGCGGGCTAATCAACCTGCGCGGGCAGATCGTTACCGCAGTCGATTTGCGCCGGCGACTTGAATTAGAACCTCGGCCAGCGGGCATGCGCGCCATGAATGTGGTGGTGCGCTCGGAAGATGGAGCGGTCAGCCTGCTGGTGGACGAAATCGGCGATGTGGTTGAGGTCGAGGAAACCACCTTCGAGCGGCCTCCGGAGACTCTGCGGGGCACGGTGCGAGCGATGATCCTGGGAGTGCACAAGTTGAATGACCGGCTTATGCACGTGCTGGACATCGAAAAGGCGTGCCAGATGACAGATGTGGCCGAGGGTACGGCTGCAGGTCATTAGCACTCGCGCCTGGCGGCGCAGCTTTCCCGCTTCGGAACCGAGTTTACTGTTTAGTACTGGGTACCCCCCTCCCCCCCTGTCGTGTGCAAAATCTAGAAAACAAAGAGTTTATTTTACCACTATCCGCTAGATCTTTGAGTTTACAGGAGTTACACGCAAAATCTAGAGAACAATGGAGTTATGAGGGGTGCGCGACGAATCTCCTGTTCCATTTTGGAACCTGCAGGCCGATTCTTGACCGGGGCACCCCTGCCTGGCACTTCGGCATATTGTCAAAGATCCATTTTTATCCCATAGATAATCTACGGTAGTCAATCTTAGCTTGATTGCAGGATGGGGTCAAGCAGAGGAACCGGCGGGGCCGGTCACGGCGGGGAGGTCCGACCGCTCATCTGCTCCTTGATCGGGCCCGCTCTTACTAAAGTTAACGATTTCTGTGCCGATGAAAAGCATGTTTGGGCGATTGCTGTTCTGTGAACACTCTGCAGCGCATTAGAAAAGGAAAAGGAAATGAAACTGACACTGGGAAAGAAACTGGGACTGGGCTTTGGAGTGATCCTCGCCTTGATGGTCTTCAGCGCGGTGCTCACGTACTTGAAGGGAGCTGCTATCAACGAAACACAGAATCACACCATGACCGTGCGCGTGCCTACGATCAACGCCCTCACCAGTTTGCAAAAGGAGTTGAATCAGACCCAGAGCAAGGGCCGCCAAGTCATTCTGGCAGGAGCAGACCCGTCCAGGAGGGAGTCAGCCCAGAAACTTTTCGATTCTAGTTGGGACGCCATTGGAAAATACGTCTCCCAGTTGGACGAATTCGCTGTGCGCTGGAGCCTGCAAGTCAACCGGGACCGGTTGGCCGACATCAAGGGTCAGCTTCCTGTTCTCCGGGAGGCCCAGGAAACGGCGATGAAGCATGCGGCAGACAGCGAACGTGACGCCATCGGGAGGGCGGGAAACGAGTTTTCCGACAAAGCCACGCCGGCCACCGAGGCGATCAAGAAGTCCCTCGGCGAGGTGGTCGATTCAAACTACAAGTTACTGCAGGACGAAACGGAACAAATGAATGGGCAGAATCGCTCGCTCAACCTGACGATGGCACTGACCACTTTCGCGGCCCTGGGCGTCGGCATCTTCGTGGCCATTTTCCTGAGCCGCGGCATCTCCGGCGCGACGCGGTCGGTTCTAATCCAGGCCGAGGCCATTGCTGCGGGGGACTTGACCCGCGACGATCTGAAGGTCCAGAGCCAGGATGAACTGGGCGACCTGACTACGGCAATCAACAAAATGAGTGCCAGCTTGAAACGCATGATTCTGGCCATCACGGAAAATGCGATGCAGGTAGCCAGCGCCAGCGAGGAGCTGAATTCCACCAGCCAGCAGATCACGGCCAACTCCGAGGAAACCTCGGCCCAGGCGGACGTGGTTTCGAAAGCCGCACAGGCGGTCAGCCAGAATCTGCAGACCGTGGCCACCGGGGCGGAAGAGATGGGCGCCAGCATCAAGGAAATCGCCAAGAACGCTACCGAAGCCGCGAAGATCGCAACTTCCGCTGTGAAGGTGGCCGAGGATACGACGGTTACGGTATCCAAGCTGGGTGATTCTTCGACGGAGATTGGACAAGTCATCAAAGTCATTACTTCGATTGCGCAGCAGACCAACCTGCTGGCTTTGAATGCGACGATTGAAGCGGCGCGCGCGGGAGAAGCGGGCAAAGGCTTCGCCGTAGTGGCCAATGAGGTGAAAGAACTGGCGAAAGAGACGGCCAAGGCTACGGAAGACATCAGCCGCAAGATCGAAGCCATTCAGACCGACACCAAGGCAGCGGTCGATGCCATTGCATCGATCAGCGGGGTGATCCACCAGATCAACGATATCTCGAGCACCATTGCCACGGCGGTGGAAGAGCAGAACGCGACCACGAATGAGATGTCGCGCAACGTGAGCGAGGCGGCGACCGGCAGCGGGGAGATTACCAGCAACATTGCAGGGGTGGCGGAGGCGGCGCAGGGCACGACGCGCGGCGCCACCGATACCCAGAAGGCGTCGCAGCAACTGGTGGAGACGTCGACACAACTGCGCCGGCTGGTCGAGCAATTCAAGATCAATGCCAACGAGAATGGACGGGGGAACGGAACGGCCGCTCTTCAAGCGCAGAGCAGGGGAGCCCACGCGGGCGCGTAACCTGCTGGGTTGAATTGGCAGAGGGCTGGGGCTCTCGGAAAGCGCATCAGATGCGGTTGACCATCAAGACCAAGCTGCTCGGTTTGACGGCTACTGGGCTGGTGTTTGTGGCCGGGGTGAGCGCGACTGGATATTGGGGTATCACGTCGCTCGAGAGAACGACGGTCGAGGTGGCCGCAACCGGGGCAGCGATTCGCAACCATGTAGAAGCCGGCATGTACAAAGACATGACCCGGGACGATTTTTCCGCGATATTTGCGAAGCAAGGCCAAGACCGGCAAGACAGCCTGGATAACCTATCGACACACACTAAAGTTCTGGCGGAACGGGTGAAGGCGGCCCGAGATTCGGTGTTAAACCCGGATCTCCGGGCTACGCTGAACGAAGAGAGCAAGCTGGTGCAGGAGTACTCGAGCGCCGCCGACGCTCTGGCCCAGGCAATCACGCAGGATCCGGCTTCGGCTGCGGCCGCGGCCGAGCGCTGCCTCCAACTGTACAAACAGCTCGATGAAAAAATGGAGGACACCGGCGACCAGTTGGAACAAAGCGCGAAACGAGCCGAATTGAGCGCGACCCAGAAGGGGGCGCGCGCGACCCACGCCATATTTGTGATTTGTGGGATATCGCTATTCATACTGTTTCTCGGCAGTTTCACCCTGGTGCGAACCATTTCCGGGTCACTGCAGCGATTAACCCGGATGATTCAAGATATCGCCGAGGGCGAGGGCGATGTCACCAAGCGTCTGGAGGCGGCGGGCGGCATCGGCAATGACGAACTGGGCGAAGTGAGCCGGCTCTTCAATATATTCATGGACAAGCTGCAGGAAATCCTTCGCGGGGTATCGGCCCACACGTATAAGCTCACCACCGCCAGTCGGCAACTGCTGGATGCCAGCGAGCAGATTACGATCAATTCCGGAGAGACCGCCGGCCAGTCTAAATCGGTTTCCCGCGCGACCCAACAGGTCACCCAGAATCTGCAGAGCGTTTCTACGGGCGCCGGCGAGATGACGTTGACCATTCAGAGCATTGCCGGAAACGCCAACGAGGCCGCCAAAGTAGCGGGCTCGGCGGTGAGCGCGGCGGAGGCCGCCAATACCACGGTGGCGAAGCTGGGCCAATCCAGCGCCGAGATCGGTGTGGTGATCAAGGTTATAACGTCGATTGCGCAGCAGACCAACCTGCTGGCTTTGAATGCAACCATTGAAGCCGCCCGCGCCGGAGAAGCCGGGAAAGGCTTTGCCGTAGTCGCGAACGAAGTAAAAGAACTGGCCAAGCAGACGGCCAAAGCCACCGAGGACATCAGCCGCAAAATCACCGCCATTCAAGCGGACACCAAGGGTGCGGTAGCCGCGATTGGGACGGTCAGCGGAGTGATTCATCAGATCAACGCCATTTCCGCGACCATTGCGGCGGCGGTCGAAGAGCAGAGTGCGACCACCAATGAGATGACTCGCAACGCGAGTGAAGCAGCCAGTGGGGCGGGCGAGATCTCGGGCAACATCGGGGGCGTGGCACAGGCAGCCGAGGGCACATTGGCGCGGGCGCGGGAGTCACAGAAAGCGGCGCAGGAATTAGCTTCCATAGCGACGGAGCTAAGCCGCCTGATGCGGCAGTTTAAGATCGAGCGCCGCTACCCGCGGATCGACATATCCTTGCCGGTCACCCTCACTGGAATCGACGTCAACGGCAATCCTTTAGAGCAAGAAGTCATGACCGTGAACGTAAGCCGCAATGGAGCGCTTTTGAGAGGCATTCGTGGCAAACTTCGGACAGGCGATCAGGTTTCTCTCGGCCGCCTAGACAAGGTGGAACGGTTTCTGATTTCGTGGGTTGGAGAAGACGATACTCCCAAGGCTGGCCAGATTGGCGTCTCCGCAGCCGATCCTGCTACTTCTTTTTGGAATGATGTGGTGGAAGAGCATTCCCCAGCCGGGCTGGCCGGCGCAGAGGGAGACGATTCGGAGAAGACTCCGGCGAAGCCAAAAGCGAGGGCGCATGGAGCCTAGGTCATGACGCCCATTCGCATCCTGGTGGTGGATGATTCGGTGGTGATTCGCAAGCTGCTCTCGGAAACTTTGTCGGGAGATCCGGCGCTCGAGGTCGTGGGTGTGGCCAGCGACGGGCGGATTGCGCTGGCGAAGATTCCGCTGCTCAAACCCGATCTGATCACTTTGGACATCGAAATGCCGGTGATGGACGGGTTGCAGACTCTGGCCGCGGTGCGCAAGTTGTATCCCAAGCTGCCGGTCATCATGTTCAGCACGCTCACCGAGCACGGGGCGGCGGCGACGCTCGATGCGCTGGCGCTGGGCGCGTCCGACTACGCCACCAAGCCCAGCAATACTGGCAGCACCGCGGTAGCCCTTGAGCGGATTCGCATCGAGCTTATCCCCAAGATCAGGGCGCTGTGTGGGGCTGTTCCCTTGAAACTGGCGGCGCTGCCTCAGGTTCGTCTGGCGGTTAAGGTTCGAGTGCGGTCGAATTCGCGCATCGACATTGTGGCGATCGGAACTTCAACGGGCGGTCCGAACGCCTTGGCGGAAGTCTTGCCGCGAATCGCGAAAGACTTCCCGGTACCGATTGTCGTGGTACAGCATATGCCGCCCATTTTCACCCGCCTGCTGGCGGAGCGTCTTGCCAGCCGGTCGGCGATTCCGGTCGAAGAGGGCAGTGCGGACATAATTCTTGCCCCTGGGCGGGCGTGGATCGCACCGGGAAACTTCCATATGAAAGTGATGCGGGCGGGTCTGAGCGCGCGACTGAGCTTGAGCCAGGGACCGCAGGAGAACTCCTGCCGTCCGGCGGTCGATGTACTGTTTCGCTCGGTGGCGGCGGCTTATGGGGCAAACGTTCTTGGAGTTGTGATGACCGGGATGGGCGCGGACGGGGTGCTGGGGGCGCAAGCGATTCGCGATGCTGGTGGAGATGTCATCATCCAGGATGAGGCTTCCTCCGTGGTCTGGGGGATGCCCGGGCTGGTGCACGCCTCGGGGCTAGCCGATGCGGCCTATCCGCTGGACCACCTGGCGACCGAAATCACGCGCCGGGTGCTGCAGAGCCGCGGTTCTCACGTCCTTATTGAGCAAAGGAGTTATGCCACTTTGGAGCATCCTGCGAAATGATGACTATCGCCCAATCCGCTACTCTGCCAATTGCCCCCACCAAGAGCGTCGAAGCGGTTGATCCCGTGTACCGGCAAATTCGCGACCTGGTGTACAAGGTTTCGGGTATCTACAAGGCCGAGGAGAAACTGTACCTTCTGGCCGACGGCTGCGGGCGCCGCATGAAACAACTGGGGTCGCGAACCCCGCGCGAGTATTGGGATCAGCTCACGGCGCAACCCGGCCGCGATGGGGAACTGCGGCACCTGCTGAACGAAATCACCATTGGCGAGACTTGCCTGTTCCGCAGCCAGCCGCAGGTTGATGCGTTGCGGAAAGTCATCCTGCCTGAGATCGTGGCGGAAAAAACCAAGCAGATAACCAAGAGGTTGCGCATCTGGAGCGCGGGCTGCTCGACCGGAGAAGAATCCTATACGCTGGCTATGAACATGCTTGAGGAAAGCGAACGGCTGCTGAAGGGATGGACGGTAGAGATTGTCGCCACCGACCTGAACGACCGTTCCGTGGAAACCGCCAAGGCGGGCATTTATGGGGATTACGCTTTGCGCTCGACTACGGAATATTTCAAGCGCAAATATTTCGCGACGGTCGATGAGAAAAAACTGCAGGTGCGGCCGGAAGTGAAGAAGCTGGTCACCTTCAGCCGCCTGAATTTGCAGGATGACTCCAAGATGCTTTTCATGAAGGGGATGGATCTGATTTTCTGTTGCAATGTG
>Ga0074044_10002291_pt1 | contig 16771 bp, 17 predicted proteins | sample BogForMeECP23OM1_FD_94443 | JGI IMG/M metagenome (GOLD analysis project Ga0074044, IMG submission 94443) | Bog forest soil microbial communities from Calvert Island, British Columbia, Canada - Bog Forest MetaG ECP23OM1 | ecosystem: Environmental > Terrestrial > Soil > Wetlands ...
AACAGCAACGGGCAGAACACGCAGTCGATCTACAACCACCTCTTCAACACCCTCGAAGCCGGCGTCATCGTGGCGGGCCTCGGTGTCATCGTGATCGGAATCGGCGTCTACCTTGGGTCTCGCCAGAAGTGAGCTGAGCGGGGCGCCGTCCTCAGCCCGCCCGGGCACCCTAAGCCAACCCCTTCCTCGCGAATTCCGCCAGTGCAGTCGCTCAGATCCGTCTGAGCCGGGAGCTCTTCTCCGCTCAATGACCGGTCGGTGCCAAGCGTAGCTGTACTGCGCCTCAGGAGGGGCGGTCGCCCCCCGAAGACGGGCCGGGGGGTTTGAACCCTGGAGGAAGGGGCTGCGGGTTCAACGCCGGGTCGGGAGGGGCTGTCGACTTGGGTGGGTCGCCTCCCCCGGAGCCACCGGGGAGCTTGTCACCCGGGGGAAGTGGCTGCGGGTTAAGCGCGGGATCGGGCGGCTCGATCACCTTGCCAGCTCCGCCGCCCCCCCCCGAGGCCCACCGCCAGCCGATGCTGATTCCCATGCCGATCCCTGCGATTGCCGTGACCACGAAGATCAGGATGGAATCTGTCGTGTTGAGCCCTCCGAGTGGGCCCGAAGTCGGGCAGGTGGTGTTCGCAGAGGTCAGCGATGATCCTTGGAGGATGGCACTCCCGACGCCGAGCACCGCCACTGCCGCTTCGCTGGGTCGGGCCAGTGGGCTGTGGGGCGCCACGATCGCGCCGCCGAGAAGAACCCCCATGAACACACTTGCGACCGCTAGGACCGTCACCCGACGCCACCGCCGCACGTTCATCTTCCTTCGATTGCCACAGCCAGGGGTACGTCCGGTGCCGTGGCGAGCGGCCATCCATCGGGGTTTTCCTATTAAGACCTACCCGGTTGGAACGGTAAACCGATCGGGTTTCTGAACGTCAGCGGCAGCTGAACCGGGCTGACCTTTCCAAGGTTCTCCTCACCAACTTGGTGCGTCGCACCCTACGGGATCTCCACGACGGTATCTCGAACTCCCGATGTTAGGTGGGTCAGCCCTCTCCGAACTCGGGCTATAGGTGGTCGCGAATACGCTCGTGCACTTTGAGCCCCCGATGACCCCTCCCGGCGGACATCAGATGCAGCATCACTTTACGGCCACACACGGGTAGCTGGCTCGTCAGCCGGAGCCGGGCAGGGGTCCGGACCCCCGGACGCCCTACAAGAAGGTATTTTACCATGAATCCAGCATAGTCGGCCCGATTCACATGGCCACATCTACGATTTCGAAGGGCAAGCGCACGGTTTTTGCGGCGAGCATCGCAGTGGCATTGATCATGCTACTTGGAGGGGCGGTTTCTGCGAGCCACCTCACATCCAGGGCTGCCCCCACGGGCCCGGCCGCAACGGTAACCCCTGCGCTCGGGACGCCTGAAAAGTGGGCGTTCGGCGGCTCTGTGTCGGCTTCCTATAGCTGCTCCACGGCCAAGTGCCTGGGCGAGGTTCTCAACAACACGACATTCTCGTTCAGTCTGCACTATTTCATCGAGTGGGTCGTGATCTACACTGAGACCAACATCTCATCGACCCAGAGCCAGATCGAGGGCCAGACCGCTCTCAACATCTCCGCCTCCTACGCCTTCTCGGAGTGCACCAACGCCACGGTCGGACCCTGCACGAACAACACTTCCTACTCGATCACCCTCGGAGGGAAGGAGACATCGACCGGCTTCACCAACATCACCAACGGGACGGTCAACCTTACCGCCGGCCCGGGAAGCCCCTTGGTTCTCGACCCCGCCCTGGCCATCTTGAACGCCTCGTCCAATGCCGCGTTCAACTTCAGCGGGTCGTATTCCTTCCAGAACGTCACCGTTGGGAAGGAAAGCGCCAGCTTCGACTTCGGGGCGTCCGAGACGTCATCGGTCACCTTTGGTGCTCCGTTGGGTATAGTTCCCCTCAACCCCCAGCCCACCAACGCCTGGAACGATAACCAGACCTACACCGCTTCCGGAAGCGCCACAAGCGGCTACAGTATCTCGGTAACCGAGCTCGGCATCCCGATCACCAAGTCCCAGTGGAACACCACATCGGTCACCCACCCGGGAACCCTCCAGGTGAACGGAAGCGACCTTGGTGCCTACACACTCCATGACAACTACACGCACCCTCCGACCAACACAACCGCCCAGCTCATAATGCTCGAGTTCTCCAACGGAAACTTCTCGGGGTCGGACGGCTGGATCCTCCTGCCGACCGAGCTCTACGGTGGCCTCCTTGGTCTCGATTTGGCGAGGTCCATCGGCGGCTCCGCCCCTGCCCTGGCGATCCAGCCGAGCAGCGGAGTGACCGTTTCCTCGGGTGAGACCGCGTATTACCACGAGGGTTCCGGGTTCGTAGCGGCTAACGAGGCGGATAACTCCTCCATCCCTGGTGCGGTGGGATCCGCAGGCGTCAACATCACAGCCGGCCCTGAGCCGCTGAGCGTCGCCCAAGGGCAGCTCGCCGCGATCACGGCTTCTCCGTCGAGCGGGGGGTCGTTGCCTCTGATGTTGATCCTCGTCGTGGTCGTGGTTGCCGTCGTCGTTGTGGCCGCCGGGGCGCTCGTGTGGAAGCGGTCCGCCCGTCGGGGCAGGCCGCCCACCACCGTTCCCACGCCCGGGGGCCCTATCTCTCAACCTCCGACCGGCCCTGGTTCGGGGTAATCGGTAGCCATCGGATCGAGGGAGCCGGGAGCGGACCCCACCGCCCGTCGTCTGGCGGACGCTCCCGGCTTGGGCCCAATGTCTGTTGAGCCCGCTGCTACGGATGCCTGACGCTCCGCGGCAGGCCCCGCCCCGTGGGACCGACCCTAAAGGATCCGACCGCCCCGAGCGATGGGCTTTCCGTCCACCGTGAGGGTGCCTCCCCCCAGGAGGGCGAACCCCGTGAAGGGGATTCGGATTCGTCCGCCGGCGACCGCGTTGCCGCCGACACCCACGAGGATCGCCCCTTCCTCAGTGTCCTCGCAGGGCGGCAGTTCCCTCGCCTCCGGATTGAGCCCGATCGAGAGGTACCCGATCTGGTCCTTTCCCTTGGGCGCGGCTGCGAAGGTCTTCTCGAACACGTCACGCCCTACGGAAATGGAGTGCTGGGTCAGTCGCCCATCCTGGAACGTCCACTTGCTACCCGCGAATTTGTCGTAGTGGGCCATGTCGAAGACAGGGCGATTGCTCACGAAGGTTCCGGACGCGTCCTCTCGGTCGAGCGCAGCGAAGAGTTGCCCCGAGGGATTCCCCTCGAGCATTCCTCGCGGTCGCTCCTTCGTCGCGCCGCCGGGGATTCCCGAGGCGATCGTCGGCCGAACTCCACGCAGGGAGATGCGCAAGTCCGTACCGTTGGGGTGCTGGATGCGAAGCTCAGAGCCGTCGGAGAGCCGCTTCGCGACGCGGTTCCCCTTGGCGAGCATCGTTCGCGCGTCTACTGCTCCAGCCTTCACAAGCCTCTCCCGCCACGCGGGCCCCGCGAGCCCGAAGCGCTTCGCGGTGGGGTCGCTCGCGAGTCCGAGCGACATTCGGTAGCCCCGGAGTCCGCCCTTCCTTGCCGCGACGTACCACTCCTCGTTGAAGCCAATGAACTTCGAACCGATAGGACCCAGTTCGATCGCCTTCCGCATGTCGGCCGGTCCCCAGAAGTAGAGATAGGCGTCCGCATGCCCAACCGCCGCCTTCTCGGCAGAGGAGAGGTGGCTGAACGGTCCCGTCCTCTTCGCAGCGACCGCGTTCCACCAGGCGGCCTCGTCCTCGTAGAGGACGGTGGGCTGTGCTCCAAGGCGTCGAGCTTCGTCAACGAACGCGCGCGTGTATGGGAGGCAATGGGTCCAGGACTCGATGACAACGGACTCTCCCTTCTTCACGCGCAGGTTGCGGCTGAGGATCGTTCGGGCGAGGCGCGCGGCGGTATCGGGCATGCCGTTCTGAGTCGGCCCTAGTATTTACCAAATCTTTGAGAGCACGCGGGCCGCATCGGCGGCTGAACCCACACTGGACTGTCTGGACCAGTACGGGACCGTGAGACCGGGGTTCCCGGTCAGTCGGTGCGGTTCGATATCACGAACTCGTTACCGTCAGGGTCGGCGATGACCGCTCGAACAAAGCTTCCGATCGAGGCTTCGATGACCTTCGGCTCGACCGTCACCGTTCCGCCGCGGCGCGTGATCTCGCGACACGCCCCCACCGGATCGGTGCTTCGGAAAACGACCCCCGACACCGTGCCGGGGTCTCTGCCCTCCTCGCCGGGAGCTTGGGGGTGCATCGTGAGAAGGGTCGAGGTGCCCGGGAGGGCGAAGACGAGTCGGCTCGCCTTCACGTCGAAGAGCAGCTCCTTCAGCCCCAGAACATCCCGGTAGAACGTTCTTGCCTTCTCGGGATCCTTGATGTGGATCGTTACGGCGTGAAGCCCGGCGATGACCTCGCTCATGACGCGTCATTCGTGCCAGAAGGATTAATCCTTCCGAACAGGGACCGGTGAGCGTATCGGCCTAATGCTGAGCGCTCGTCGCCGGGTCAACGAGCCCGCACCGTAGCGATCTTCGCCGTGCAGGGTGTCCCTTGTCCATCCCGAGGCCGAAGGGACGGCCACCCTCCGTCAGTTGTACTCCGAGGTTAGCCGACTCTTGATCTCGCCCTCAAGCCATGGCTCGACGTGAATGTGTTCCACCTCGATGGTCGCTCGAATCGCCGTCACGCCTTTCAGCGCTCTCACCCATCGAATGAGCGGCTCAATCTCACCCACGTTGGAAAGGTGGGCGACGAAGAGGGAGAACTCCTTGGGCGCCGTGTTGGTCGAAACGATCCGTTCCAGCCCGGCAAGGATGGCCTTGTCAACAGCCTGCTTGCGGCTCGCCTGGGAGGTCACGAGCAGTCGGCATCGGACGCCGCCTACCTTCCCCAGGTTAAGGATGGGGTCGAGATAGAACGCATTTCCCTCAACCATGCGGATCATCCGCCTCTTTACCGTCCGTGTCGAGAGTTGGAGCGTGTGGGCGACGTCGGCGAGCCGCCCCCTTCCCTCCCTCCGCAGGGCTTGGATGATCCTCCAATCCGTTCTCGTGAGTGTCAGTTCGCAGGGAGGAAAGCCAAGCCTCCAAGAAATGGGATTGCGGCAACCACACAAGGACCCGAAAAGGCGGACCTGTCTCTCGAGGGCTGCTCGTCCCTTGTACAGGGTCAGCACCGCGAGGTCCGTCCCGTAGAGATCATCGATGAGGATCACGCCGTCCAGAAGCTTCAATCGGGCTATCGACTCGCGTTTGGATTCCTGGTCACCGACCCGCAACTCAACGATCGCGGCCTCCCGGCCGAGCAATCCCGGATTCACGATAAGCTGCCAGCGCTCCAAGAAACCGACATCGGTCATCCGTCGCAGACGGCATCGCACCGTCTCCTCGTCTACCCCGACCCTTTCCGCCACGCGGGCATGGGAGATGCGCACGTCCCACTGGAACGAGTGAGGCGACGCGAGCGCGCGAACGATTCGGATGTCGAGGTCGTCGGGTGTCCACATCCGCGAGGCAACGACCCGCAAGTCGACAGGATAGGTAAGTTTTGTCTGAGGGCTCGAAGCTGCCCCGGGAGGAGCCTAACTAGCCACGAACCATTCTGATTAACGGCGGAATACGGTAGTAGCCACCCCGGAGTGGACTCCGAACGGACTCACAGATAGTAGGTACCCCCAGCGTGCACCAGGTCGTTCCGAGACAGGACGCCGCGTCGTGGAACGCACCGGCGCGGACACGAATTCGCGTGCTAGTACCTGAGGTCCCCACTCTTGCCATTTCTTCCTAGGGTTGAATGACGACCTAAGACGGAGGCTCCGCCCCACCTAACGCGGCCCCCTTCCAAGTCCGACAACCCTGCCCCAGTAACCACTCCCTAGGACGTTCGATCGGCCTCCCTTCCCTCCGGGCCGAATCCGGGCCAAAGATGTCCTCCATGCGGCGATTCGTACAGCTGGTGCCTCCGAATCTCGATCCCTCCGAAGGGGAGCACGCGGGGGACGGTGCCGGGTGTGCCTGGTGGGTCCAACGTCTCTTGAACATACTACGGCCGCCGTAGCTTGCTGCGCTCGGACAGATGGCTCGGAGACGGACGGATCTCATACGCTCCCGCACGCTCATCGAAGGTTCGACCAGGTCGAACACCCCGCCGGTCGGACTTGGAACGTGCAACACCTATTGACCGTCCTCGGTGGCTCCCCACCGGCCCGCAATTCCCTGTTCGGAGCGATCCGCGAGTAAATCCAGGTCAGCAGGATCGGATTCACCGCGGGAACAACCTACCGAGCCAGGGTCAGCCACTTGATGTGGGAAGGGGCGCCCGGGGTGAGCGGGCGCCCCACGGAAGATACGACCTAGGGCGACGGGCCTACCCGGTTCTGGGGCATCGAGACGAGTACCTCGAGCATCAGGATGAGGCCCGCGACGACCGCCAGGAACGAGCCGGCCGCGATGAGGACCCAGCCGCCGACGATGATCCACGTGACGACGCCAAGGACGATGAGGATCAGACCGCCGGTCAGGTTCGACTCTACGCCCCGATAGTGGGTATACCCCGAGAATACGATGATGATCAGCCCGAGGATGACAGCCACGAACCCGTAGATCGCGGCTCCTGCCACGAAGTCTCCCCTAGCCCCAAATCCTGCCCCGGGGGCAAGACTGAGGAGAAAGCCGACAATTCCGCCAATGATGACCAAGACTCCGCCCAAGGCTGCCAGGAGCGTTACCAGACTTCGCTGAAACATGGGTTTCACCAATCGTGGGACCGGGAGTGCTTACTTAGCCGCGGCCTTGACTCGAGTTAAGGGAGTTCCAAGACAAACGCGCCGGGCGCATCACCGGGGAATTGACTCGCAGATCCCTCCTGCGCCGGCAGGGCCGACGAAGTCTCAAGGCGATTCAATCCCGCCTAGCGCGCTCAACGCTGGTTGCCCCTCGCTTCGGACCCGTCCAAACCCTGCATTTGGACGGAGGGCCGGAGCACCAGACCAGCGTAGTATCCGAAGATGGCCGTCGGCACCGGCGTGAGCGCTGCTCGGGCGGCTGCCAACCCGACCGGCGTGGTCGATACGGTCGCCCCGGTCCGGGGAGAGCCGATCGTTCACCTCGAGAGGTCGCCGGGTACAGTCACGGTGGAATTGAAGGACATCGATTCGCTCCTCGATCGGGCCTCCCCGACGACGTATCCACACGCCGGACCGATGCTGAACAGCGCGGTCGCAAAGTTCCTGGTCGATACCGCCCGCGAAGATCGTCGGAGCCCCGAAATCCGGATCACCATCACCCTTCACTCCCCTCCGCTCCCCACAGAGGAGGAAGCGGGCGACCGCGCCCAAATGAGCAACTTCTTCACCAACGAGGCCGAGATGGCCGCGCTCGGGAAGCGGGTGAACAGCACCGAAGCATGGGGCTCGCTTCGGTACGCACTCCCGGTAGTTGCGATCGCAGCCATTGTCGCGGCATGGCTTACACTACCGTCGAAATTCGGCGTGCCCACTTACGTAACGGAGCTAGCGTACCTCGTCGTGGTCGTGGTCATCTGGGTGATGGTATGGGACCCGATCGAGAAGCTCGTGTTTGATTCGTATTTCATTCGGCTCCGGATACGTGCGCTTCACAAACTCGCCGCGGCAACGATCGTGTTTGCCTATCGGTCGGGCCATTCCACGCCGGTGGAACCTGCTCCGTCCGACAGAACCCCGATGGAGACGATCAAGAATCTACTTGATGGGTAACGGGCGCAGCCCGGAAGGGTGCACAACCGTAGAGTCTCGTGACAGGTGCTCCGTCAGCTGCAGCGTCCGTCGCGCGTTCCTTCGGATCGACACCGAAGGTTCAGAAGCGTTGAGCTCTGAGGGTGGTTTCGACCGGGCTAAGGGAGTTCAATCACCAGCTTCTGATTCTCGACCCGGACGGGGTAGGTCTTGACCGGCTGGGTCGCGGGGCCCCGCCGCGCTGCTCCCGTTGTCAGATCGAATTGGGAACCGTGCCACGGGCAGGTCACGATACCCTCCACGACCCGGCCCTGCTCGAGAGGTCCGCGGACGTGCGTGCAGGCGGCATCGATGGCGTGCAAGGCGGGTCCGAGGTTGAACACCGCGATGGCGCGACCCTCTACCGTCACCCGGACGGCGTTACCTGGAGAGGGTGGTGGCGGGTGATTGACGACATGCGCCGTAGTCACGGGGCCATCCACGCCAGCGTCATCGTTCCGCTTCCATAACTCTTCAAGTCCATGCGGCGGAGGCCGTATCACGAATGATGGGTCTTGTCAGACCGGTTGTAACGCATCTTGACCCTTCCTCGGGTTGCTCCGTAGAGCTCCTCTTCGCGACGTTGTGCAGTATCGTGCGCCTTCCGACCCCTTGCGCCGAGAGGAAAGTCCTGGACGAGCCGGACCTTGGGACTGACGGGCTCGTCGGTCAGGTAGGAGTGCAGGGCCTTTCGGATCACTTCCTCCATCGGTTCTCCCGAGGAAGCGGCCCTCTGCTTCAAGGCCCGATACTCGGGTTCCAATATCTGAGCCTGGACAAGGATCATACGACCTGCGACACCTTCGATGCGATATGAACCACACCTGAAATTCCCTCAACCTTGTCTGGTCGCATGGAGCCGATGGCCGCGGACTCGCCGACGTCGGGTCTCTGAAGGCTTCGCCGGATACGTTCGACAAGACTTCAGCCGACGGGTGGAGTACCTGAGCCCCTTACCTCGGGGGGTTACGGGGATATCTGGATTGCTTTGGTTGCGAGTCGAACGACCTCGGAGGAGGGTGCTCCGGAGACGTCGGGGGGTTGGGGAACGTTGACGTTCATCAGAACGGCAGGCCGGCCCTCCCCGACCACGAATCCGTGGGGAGTTCCTCCTGGGACGTAGAACGAATCTCCTTCCCGAATTGCCCGTTTCTCCCCGTCGACCAGCAGTGCCCCTTGCCCCGACAGGAGTACCCCTAGCTCGGAAAAGGGGTGTTCGTGCTGCTCGAATCGGCGCCGCGGTGCGAGTTGATAGAGGTCGATAGAAGCTCCGTACCCTTCGACCATGCCTCGGATACGGACTCCACTCGCCACGGTCGTCCACGCCGGCGGGGACTCGTCCCGAATCCGGGCGGAAATCCGTTTCACGTAGGTGTCAGTGCCGCCATTGAGATAAGTCCGACCGCTTCGCCTCTTCGCTATTTGCCGCTCAATCCCGAGAACAGAGATGTTCAACGGAATTGTGCCCACAGCCGCCAGCTGTAGCGACCCGTCAGGGCCTACACGTCGCCCGGTCAGTAGTCTGGTGCTCGCGCACAGAGCGTAGTCTGGGGCGCGTTGGGAGGGTCTAACTATTATGTGTGATGGCGGGGTGTTTGAGACTCCCGGGGCAGGGGAGCATCGAGGCGTTTCGGTCCTTCTATTTCGGTTTCGTGAGACCGAGCTGAGAGAGGTCGTGCCGCATCTCCTCGCGTTCGGTCGGAGTCAAGGGCAGGAGGGGTGCTCGGACTGGACCGCCGGCCATTCCCATCAGCTCCCCCCAGAACTTCACCATCTGTACTGGCAGGGCTCCGCCGGTCCGTCCGGCCACCCTCCCCCACCACTTGCGGGAGACGGCCTTGATGGGTTGGATCTTCGAGTACACCCGGCGTGCCTCGTCCCAGTGCCCGTGCGTCGCGAGGTCGATGAATCGAACGTAGTGTTTCGAGGATTCGGTGTCGAATCGCCAGTCGCTCGTGTTCGCGAACATCACCTGCTGATGGATGCCGTACGGCTCCCCGACGAAGAAGATCTCCTCGTCCGGCATGCTGACGACCGCCTTCGAGCCCGCCTCGAGGTGGGTGTCTATCGAAAGCTGGAGATTGAAGCTCGCCTCCTTGATGGCGATCAGCGTTGGGAGGTCCGCCATTCGCGACATCGCCTTCGCGGAGAGGACTATGCCGAATTGGGGGGAGTTGTAGAAGGCGAGGCCGATGTCGACCCGCTCGGCGACCCGGGCGACCCAATCGACCACCTGCTCCTCCGTTTTGGTCACCATGTACGGCGGGGCTAGGATGACAAAGTCGAATCCGAGCTCCTCCGCTCGATGGGCCATGGAGACGACGTCCTTGAGGCAGGTATCGGTCACTTGGAACGCGATCGGAGCTCGGCCCCGAACGATGCGCGGAGCGAGCTCCATCAAGCGGTAACGTTCGTCCCGGGTCAGGCTCCAGAACTCCCCCATGTTCCAGGAGAAGCCCAGCCCGTGGGTGCCAAGGCGCAGGACGTGCTCGATGTTGGCCGCGAGCCCCTTCTCGTCAAGCTCGTCTTCGGCCGTGAATGGCGTGACCATCGTCGTCCATTGGCCGACGAGGTTCTCCCGGCCCCACGCCTTTGCTTCCGATCGAACGTAGTGCATGAACCGTCTTCCTCTCGTGAGCTCTGCCGTATCAGGTCGAGCCTACCCGGATTCCCGAGGCCAACGGAGTTCCGGGCCGCCCTCCCTTCGCCACGAGCATGTTGAACTCATCGCCCTCGCGTACGTCGTCCACGATTCGATGGCCCTTTCGATCCGCCCAGGCGCGAACGTCGATACGACTCGGTACGTCGTTCACGAGTACCCGGACCAGGCTGCCTGCCGGTAGCGGGGAGAGTGTTTCTTCGAGTCGGGCGATCGCTCCCTTACAGGTCAGCAGTCGCCCATCGACCGTGAGGGCGACGGTCGCGGAAGTCACGACGGGATCCGGGGGGCGGGAGGTTCGAGTTCGGCGAAGACATCGATCTTCCCGGTAAGCCGTTGCCGGAGCTCGCCCCGAAGCGCTGCCACAGCCGAGGCATCGACGTTTCCTTTCTCACGGTCGCCCCGGGTACATACTGCTCCGCGGACCCCGACAATGTCGGGATTGATTCGAACGAGGGTGTGAAGGTTCTCGACCTTGAGGGCTCCCGAGAGCGCCGTGCTCATGCCCGCCTCCTTCGCTTCTAGGACGAGCTCCTTCAAGGCGTGCTCTCCGAGGAAGTCGAAGAGATTTCGCCCGTCCTTGACTAGGGTGTCGATGAGCATTCCGTCGCTCCGGCTCTCCTTTCCGAGCCGCACGACGAGCGTCGGGTCGATGCCGTGGTATAGGTGGCTGTCGGCGAACGTCGCCGCAATCAGCTTGGTATCGAATCCCTCCAAGGCGCGTCGGCTCTCTCGCAGGATCCGAAGCGCAGTCTCGTAATCACTCTCGATAAATCCGACCTTTACGGACGTTGCCCCCAAAGCGGCAGCCCCATAGACCGCCATGGCGACGGTTCCGGCCTGATTCGGAACCACTCCGAGGGTGACGCTGACGTGAAATGGCTTGGGGAAGGCGTTGCGAACCTCCCGGATGACGGGAGGAAAGTTCGACCCCACGACCATTTCCCGAAGATTCTTCACATCGACGATGTCGGCGCCTCCGGCGACGGCCTCCTGGGCCTCGGGGAGATCTTGGACGCTGACCATGAGCATCATTGCGCGCCTACCACCGGTGCACCGACCCGACTTGACGTCATAGCCTTGTCCCAGAGGAGATTCTGAAACGAGGAGGGTCAAAGACCCTGCCGTCAATCCAGCTTGACGGGTTGCGTATGATACGACCTGGGTCCAAGAAAGGGTCTCTCCTCAACTGCGAACCGGTGCAGTGGCCAATTCTGTCGAACGATCGCCAGCCGTGCGTTCAATGAGAATTGCACCTTCTCAGGGTAGCGCATCGACCGGGTCGATCGTGCCAGGTCCGGAGGCGATAGCGAGATGGCTTGGGCAGCCGTACTAGTCCCGAGACCGAGTGCATGCTGAGACTACTCGGGGCATGGAACCTCCCGGCGGGGGTACGCGTATTCCTCATTCTTGCCACCGTCTTTCTCATCGTCGGGTTTATCATCAACGTTGTTGCAGCTGCGGTTAGGTCCGAACTGGTGTTCGTGTTTGGCGCGTTGCTGGTCGGTGCCGGGGCCTGCTGCGCGGTCGCTGCAGGGGTGAAAGCGGGGAGGGAGCGAGGACCCTGAAGGCTCCGCGATCCATCTAAGCAAGTCTTAGAGGTTCAACAAGAATAGAACCCCCTGAGCGAGCGGGCCATGTCGCCCCGACCGATGGCAGAGTAGCTGGGCCCGGTCGGCAACGCGGCCTGCGGTGTACTGGCAAAAGCCAAAAGGATGAATCCCCGGTTCCCGAAGGTCTTCAGGGGTTTTGGTTGGATGGAAGGACGAACACCAAAGGACATCGTTCGGGAGGGCTGGAACCAGGTTTCGTCGATCTATCGCCCTGACGATGGCGCGATCGATGCGTTCGGCCACTCCATCGCCGACCATCGGAGGTGGTTGAAACCCCTGTCGAAGCTGAAGAGTGGTTCCAAGGTGCTCGATCTTGGGTGCGGTTGCGGTGTGCCCGATGCACGAGTCCTATCGCGCCGATTCGACGTGGTTGGGGTCGACATTTCGGACGTGCAGATCGCTCGCGCCCGCGAGCTCGTCCCCCAGGCTACGTTCCTTCACACGGACATGACCCAGGTCCGATTCCTGTCCGGAAGTTTTGATGGAGCGATTTGCCTCTACTCGATCATTCACGTTCCGGTAGAGGAACAACCTGACCTGCTCGACCGCATCGGCCGATGGGTCCGGCCTGGGGGTCCTTTCATCCTCATCGCTGGAGCGACCGCGTGGACCGGCACTCAAGCGGGGTGGCTGGGTTCCGCTGCCGAGATGTACTGGAGTCACGCCGACGGAGGATCGTACGCCCGGTGGCTCGAACATGCCGGGTTCGAGATCCTCCGACGTGAACTGATTCCTGAAGGCGAGAGCCGACACGAGCTGTTCAACTGTCGCAAGGGCAAGGGGGAAGTGCCCGGACGTTCGCTGCTTGAGGATCTTCGATGAAACCGTGGGCAGGGGACCGTCGAGCACCGTCGCGAGGCCGTCCAGCCCTACCGGGTGTGTATATCTCCGCTGCTGGAGGATCAAGAAGAGTTGTGCCCGCAAGCGCCAGCTTACGCGACCGGTGAAATCTTCCCCAGGGGCGGCCCCCGCGACCGTGCGGCTGTTCACGCCATGCAATCGCCATTCGGGGCGCGGCCAATTCTCTGGTCAGACTTAGACCCCGATGAATTCACTTCTGCGTCGGTCGCATCGATTGCGGTATCTCGACCGCTACGACCTCCCCCCGGACGGTGATCTCTCCACCCACCGAAACGGTGACGTCGACAATCACTTTCCTGCCAGAAATCGAGCGTACGACACCGTGTAGGACGAGCTCCGGACCAAGGGGGGTGGGTCGAAGATAATCGACCCGGAGCGCAGCAGTTACGAACCGATGTGGCGGAAGGGTATCCATCGCTCGGTTCTCGGCGCGATAGGCCGCCGCCGCGGCTGTCCCCGTCCCGTGGCAGTCGATGAGGGAGGCGATCACACCCCCGTTCACGAACCCGGGAACGGCCGTGTGGTACGGTGCCGGGGTGAAACGGGCCTCGCTCCCGTCCCCCCTCCAGAAGCTTCTGAGGTGCAGACCGTGCTCGTTCAGGCGCCCGCATCCGGTGCAGTGAGCTAGCTCATCGGGATAGTAGTCTTGGAATGCTTCCATAGATGGCTCGAGAGAAGATCTCGCTGATGAACTGTTCGCGCGAGGTCCAAGAGGAATTGAACTGAGGGCCCGGGCGGTTATCGCACCTGAGGGGTCGATCCTAGTGAGGGTTGCCGTTCGATCATCGACTACTTCGTCTCCTTCTCGCCAATCGAGGGCCAACCGATCCTGCCCCTAGTCCCGACAACGTGAGGACGTTCGCTATGCGGCTTCCCTTTCGGGGCTGGTTTCAAGATACCGGAGGCTCGCACTGCCCATTGCTAGAAACAGGAGCGTAAGAAAAACAATGACAGCGAGGCCGACGGGAATCGAATAGGGAGCCGGATAGCCGGACAGGGGTCCCGTCGTCAGTTCCCTTGCGAGGAGGTCCCGCAGATAGAAGTTTACCGTGAGCCGGGGGACGTCTCCGGGGAGGAGAGGAAGAAGCTCCTCCCAGAGGAAGCCATACAAGAGTCCGATCAGCAGCGCGGATCGACTTACGAGGCCAAGCAAGAGGAAGAATCCTCCGTAGGCGGCCGCTGCCAGAAGCGCAGACGTCGCCAACACTACGGGGACTTTGGCTGCATACGCTGGTCCACCCGCGAGGCTGGCGACGGCGAGAGGGAGGAGCGCCGCCGGAAGGATGAGCGCGAGCGAAGCAACCAGGGCACCCAGAAACTTTCCAAGTACAATCACCACACGGCTGACCGAGCGGTCGGTGAGATAGACGAGCGTCTCCGCGTCGATCTCGTTGCGAAACTGCCCCACCGAGAGCACAAGCACGATTACCATCACCACGATCGGCACGGTTAGGCTGGCGAACAGTCCCTCGGCGGCGTTTGAAAGGGCCCGGGGGGCGGGGTGGGCCGAAGCGATCGCGGCCACGATGAGAGTTGGGACTAACGCGAACGCGGCGAGTCCTATGAGTCGCGGGCCCCGGAGGCTTCCCCGGAGGGACAGCGAGGCCACCGAAACCAAACGGGACAGCTCGCCTGTCATCGCGCGCCTTCCGAGAGATACCGAAACACCGCGTCCAGGTTGTCGTCCACGCTACGGAGGGCCGTCACGGAGACCCCCCGGGCGATGACGAGCTCGGGCAGCGCTGAGTAGAGTGCTTCCGGGGAGCGTGTCAGGACGCGAAGTCGTCTTTCGCCCGAAAACTCGATCGAGGCGATGTGGTCCCACGCACCGATGTACCGAGCAAGGTCGCGGGGATTGGGGCAGTCGATCTCGATCACGTGCGGTCGGGCGTCGATGAGGTCGCGGATCCTGTGGATATCGCCCTGCGCGATCACGCGTCCGTTCGAAATCATCACGATCTGCTCCGTGAGCCGCTCGATTTCGTAGAGGACGTGCGAGCTGACGATGATGTGATGACCGTCGGCCTTGAGCTTCCGAAGGAGCTCGCTGAGCGTCGCGCGCCCGACCGGGTCGACGCCGTTGAGCGGCTCGTCCAAGAGAATCAGGTCAGGCTCGTGCGCGATGCACTGGGCGAGCTTGATCCGTTGTCGCATTCCCTTGCTGTAGGTCCGCAGCCGTCGAAGGCGGTCTTCCGTCAACCCGACGGTGGCGATCGCGCGTCCCGCCCGCTCCCGCGCTTCGGCGCGCGGGAAGCCATCGACCCTGAGCAACGTCGTCACGAAATCCTCTCCCGACATCCAGTCAAACAGCGCCGCATTCTCCGGGCAGTACCCGACTCTTCGCCGGAACTCTCCCTGACCCCAGGCCGGGTGGCCGAGAAGCGTGAGCGTCCCTGCATCGACCCGAAGCTGTCCGGCGAGCAGGCGGAAGAAGGTCGACTTGCCCGCGCCGTTCGGGCCGACCAGACCCGTGATGCCGGGCGGGAAGGTCGCAGAGAAGCCGTTGAGCCCGAGGACCTCCCCGTACCCCTTCGTAACCCCCTCCGCGTCGACAATCCCGGTCATTCTGCCACCACCTCGACCCGGGACAGGCGCCACGCCGCCAGAGCCGCCAGGCACGCACCCCCGACGAGGAGGATGATCGCCGAGGCGACCGGGTCTGTGGGGTGTGCCCCCGACACCCCGAACGCCGCCTGGGCTACGCTGCGAACGTTCGTGATGGGATCGGCGTAGCGGACGATGGAATTGCCCGTGATCCCGGCGACAACGCCCACCCCGATGTAGAGCGAGAGAACCAGGCCGAAGGTGGCCACCCCAGCGTAGAGGGGGCGGGTCGTCAAGGATGAGAGGGCGACGACCAGTCCTGTGAAAAATATGGTGGCTAGTAATCCCGTGGCGAGGAACCCGAACGCCGCCGAAAGCGCGACCGAGGCCGAAACGGTCCCCAGGGCCGCTTCGATGACGACTACGACGATCCCGGGTCCGACCGTCGCGATCAGGATCCAGGATCCCGTGGCGGCCATCTTCGCTCCGAGATAGTCGAGCGTCTTGATGGGCCGAGACAGGAAGAGCACTATCGAGCGACTACCGAGGTCCTGCGCGATGCAACCGGCGCCGACGACCGTGGCAACGATCAGGAGCAGGAACGGGAGAACCGGTGACTCGTACGCGAATTCGAAGGTCGCGGAAGTTGCCTGACCGACGAACGAGGCAAGCAGGACGTAGAGGGCGTCGGTGAGGATTACGGCGATGTAGGTTAGTGCCACAACCGCCCACGTGGCCCCGGTGGACTGGTTTAGGAACTGTTGACGGACGATGGCCAGGGCACGGTCGGTCCGGCCGAGTCGTTCGGTTGGGGCGGAGGCATATCGGGGTGCGCTGATGCTCATGGGCCCGCCCCCGCCGGTCCCTCGCTCACCAGCGACAGGAACAGGTCCTCAATGGTGCCGATCGAGCGGCCAATGTGACTCACCTGAGTGTGGGTTTCGTAGGCCGCCTCGAATACGGGCCGCGTATTCCCACCGGGCAGGACAAGCCGCAGCTCTGATTCCGAGGCACGCAGGGTGAGCCCCTTGGCCTCGAGCGCCGCGACGAAGCGCGTTCTGTCCCCCTTCACCCGGACCACGGTCTCCTCGGAACGTCCTGCGAGGAGCCGATCCACTGGGCCGGCAGCCAACAGCTTTCCCGCATCGAGGAGGAGAACTTGGTCCACCAAGTGCTCGGCATCGGGAAGGAGATGGGTCGAGATCACGAAACTATGACCACCGACCTTCGCGAGTGCCGAGACGAGGCCTAGCATCTCCTCGCGACCTCTTGGGTCGAGGCCGGAGGTTGGTTCGTCGAGGAGGCAAAGGGGCGGGTCGTGGAC
>Ga0074044_10002292_pt1 | contig 16770 bp, 12 predicted proteins | sample BogForMeECP23OM1_FD_94443 | JGI IMG/M metagenome (GOLD analysis project Ga0074044, IMG submission 94443) | Bog forest soil microbial communities from Calvert Island, British Columbia, Canada - Bog Forest MetaG ECP23OM1 | ecosystem: Environmental > Terrestrial > Soil > Wetlands ...
GAAGCGGTCGAGGAAGCCCAGCCCGACATCTTGATTCTCTCGCTGGACGACGCCGACGAACGCGTCGCCCAATGCGGCTTTCTGCTTGGGAGGTATCCGCAGATGAAGATCCTTGCGCTCGCGCCGGAACAGAATCGCGGAGTATTCTATTGGGCGACTGTAGATGTTCGCACTAAGCCGCTGGAGAGCTCCGAGGCTGGAATCTTGAGCGCCCTGCGGGAGCGTCCGTCGCTGGTTGGAACGTTGCACACTTAGCGGGAAAAGATGATAGGTTTTTCTCATAAGCTGCTGATAAGTAAAGTTTTACCGTCATCATTCGAATGTAACTGAGAGGGCGGAGCTCTAGCTAAGGAGCGTGCGAGCGGTGCTGCAAAAAACACACTCAAACGGCGAGGAATTAGGCGGCGGAATTTCCGGCGAAGCTTTGGTCTCCACCGAAAAGCCTTTGCCGGTCGAGCACTGGTATGCTGTTTCGGTTCGTCCGAGGCACGAAAAGGTGGTCAGTCGTCATCTCGAACATCGGGGATTGCACTTCTTTCTTCCGGTATACCGCAGCGTGCGTCGATGGAAGGATCGACGCAAGGAATTGGATTTGGCGCTGTTCCCGGGCTACGTCTTCGTGAACCTCAATCTTAGAGACCGTTTGGGCGTTCTTCGGGCTCCCGGGGTCGTGCAATTTGTAACCTTTCAGGGCCAGCCCGCCGCGGTGCCGGACTTCGAGATTCGCGCACTGGAGTCGAGCCTGGCCGCAGGTTTGCAGCCGCGGCCTCATCCCTACTTGCGCCAAGGCAAGAAAGTTCGCGTAAAGAGCGGGCCCCTCATCGATACGGAAGGAATCATGATCCGCCGTAAAGAAGGCTTTCGCTTGGTACTCTCGATCGATCTGATCATGCGATCGGTGATGCTCGAGGTGGATGAAGCCGACGTTGAACCCCTCTGAGGACATCTTGTCAGTCAACCGAACTCAGTTTCAGCCGCTCGTCAAAGAGAGACTCCCAATGTTCCTGTCGCCTCGATTTCCCAACGCCAGATCGGCAATTCTCGCATCGCTCCTGATCCTCTGCGCTGTTTTGATGTTCGCGCAAGATTCGCCGGTTTATGGCCGCACTCGGGCGCTCGACGAATCGCGTTCGCAGGCGGAGCGACAGGCGGAGCAGACGGTATCGCTTTCGGCGGACAAGCTGATTACTCTACTCTATAAAGAAACTGGTCTGCTTCTGGAAGTGAAGAAGCTCCTGGTCCGAAAGGCATTCGAGCAAGGCAGGATCCTTGACTCCAAGGATTTAACCGACGAAGCACTCTTTCGCCTGTTGCGTGAGGACGAGAACATCCGGGTACTGGCGACACAGGAGGTGTCGAAGCGGCTATACATACGAGCGCTGCCCACACGAGACGAGCGTCAGCGCGAATCAGCGGTGCGCGGTGGTTCACTCGCAACAACACAAGAGGAGAGTTCGACGCAGGGAACTCCGGATAAGACTCGCAATACCAGTCAAGAAGATCGCTATTGGTCCGATCAGGAGCGGCGTCGAGATACGAGCCCTCAACAGGTGCAGCCTCCGTACAACCCTCAGTACAGTCCTCAGACTCCGGGAAGCTTGCCCGGGACTCAGCCTCAACCTGAATTCAACAACCGGCGGGCCGTCGAACAGGCGCAGATGCAGGATTCCGACGACTTGGACAGCATGCCGACGGCTTCGGGATCAATTGGATCAATGGAGCGAATCAGTCCCGAAGATCTGCCAGGGCTAATTCGCGTACGTTCCGAGCAGCAGACAACAACGGGCTTGGCCGGCTCCATGAGCCAGCCGACGACACCGGACTCCAACCGATTGCCGAGCTATCCGTCGCTAACCCAGCCAACTGGAGACCTCTCGGGCGGAAGGACGGGGACGCTACAGGATCAGAACTCGCTGAGCCAGCGCGTTTCGCTGGATACACGCCGCGACCGCGTGTCGTTGCCTCCATTCCCTCGTGACGATCATGCGCCATTGCGCCATCGGGTGAATCCCTACGCAGACGTCCCTTCGCTCTACGATCTGTACTCGCAGTACGGCAGGCGCTCGCCCGAATTGGTTCGTTTCGGGGATGACGTCTTTCGCAATGGCACCGGGAATTTCGATCAGTTGCCCATGGACCTTCCCGCTGGTCCAGACTATGTGCTGGGTCCGGGCGATGGGGTCAACATCAATCTTTGGGGCGGAGTTTCGCAGCGCTTGCGCCGCGTCGTAGACCGCGAAGGAAAGATTTCACTACCCGAGGCGGGCTCGGTGCAAGTGTCCGGGCGGAGCCTCGGCGATGTCCAGCGGCTAGTGCAGACTAGTTTGCAGAGCCAATTCCGAGACGTGCAAGTAGACGTTTCACTCGCGCGACTGCGGACAATTCGAGTCTATGTCGTGGGAGACGTCGAACGAGCCGGCGCCTATGACATCAGCTCGCTTTCGACTCCCTTGAACGCCGTATTCATGGCGGGCGGCCCCACCTCGCGGGGGTCGTTGCGCACCCTGCGCCACTATCGCGGCAACACGTTGGTCCAGGAAGTCGATGTTTACGATCTGCTGCTGCACGGTATCCGTAACGGCGTTGAGCGACTGCAGTCGGGGGACACGGTCCTGGTTCCACCGCTGGGCCCTGAAATCACGGTCGAGGGCATGGTCCGGCGCCCCGCGATTTATGAACTGCACAGTGAGAAGAATCTGGCCGAGGTGCTGGAATTGTCGGGTGGCGTCCTAACCTCCGGTACGCTGCGCCACGTCGATGTCGAGCGCGTCCAGGCGCACGAAAGCCGGACCATGCTCCGCCTCGATATCCCGGAAACCAACAACCAGGAAAGCGTCGCGAAAGCGCTTGAGGACTTCGCGGTGCAGGACGGCGACAAGATCAAGATCTCGCCCATCCTTCCCTATGCCGACAAGACCGTCTACCTCGAAGGCCACGTCTTTCGGCCGGGCAAATACGCTTTTCGCGACGGCATGCTGATCACCGACCTAATCAAGTCCTACAACGATTTGCTTCCCGAGCCCTCCAAGCTTCACGCCGAAATCGTCCGATTGAATCCGCCCGACTATACTCCGCAGGTCATTGCGTTCAATTTGGACGAAGCTTTAAGCGCGAAGGAACAGCCCGTCGCCCTGAAGCCTTTCGACACGGTGCGTGTCTTCTCGCGCTTCGATTTTGAGGACCCTCCGGTCATTACGGTATCAGGAGAAGTACGGGATCCTGGCGATCACCTGACGAACGGCGCTACTCGCGTGCGCGATGCCGTGTACTTGGCTGGAGGCTTGACTTCCGACGCTTCCACCGACTCCGTGCAGATATTCCGTCGAACCGGCGATAACAAGCTCATCGTGCTGAGCGTCAACTTGGCGCGAGCGCTCGCAGGCGACGACAAAGACAACCTTGAACTCGACCCCAAGGACCGGTTGATAATCCACCGCAATCTCGCCAAGGTCGATCCCCCGACCGTCACCATCGAAGGCGAGGTGGGACACCCTGGGAAGTACCCGCTAGGGAAGGATATGACTACCGCCGAATTGGTTCGAACGGCGGGTGGCTTTAAGCGCGGCGCCTTTACCGAAACCGCAGATTTGACGCGCTACACCGTTGAAGGTGGTAAGAGGGTGGTCGGAGAGCATGAGACCGTGCAGATTGCCCGCGCAGTAGAGGGCGAACCCGACACCGACATGCGTTTGCGCGATGGCGACGTGCTCACAATTGGCCAACTCGCCGGATGGCGAGATGTGGGGGCCATGATCACGGTGACCGGCGAAGTAATGCACCCGGGTACCTACGGGATTCAAGAAGGTGAACGGTTGAGTTCGATTATCGAGCTTGCCGGCGGTTTCCGAAGCGACGCCTATCCGTACGGTGCCATTTTCGAACGCGTGCAGGTACGCGAACTCGAAGAGCGCAATCGCGCTGAACTTGTGCAGAACATCCAGGATCAAGGCGCGTCTTTGAAAGCCACTCCAGATGGGGATGCCGATCAAAAAGCCACCAAGGATGCTGCGCTCATGCAGTGGCAGGCGACCCTGGAGCGCCTCGAGAACACGCCGCCGGTTGGACGCCTGGTGGTCCACATTTCCAAGGACCCGCATCGATGGCGAAATACTTCAGCCGACATTCAGGTGCGGGCCGGCGACGCGATTTACATTCCGAAAGTGCCGACATCCATCATGGTCGATGGCGCCGTTTACAACCCGACTGCCGTGGGCTACCACCCCGGCAAGTCCGCGGGCTGGTATTTGAGCCAGGCCGGCGGCCCCAGCAATACAGCTTACAAGAAAGGCATATTCGTGATTCGCGCCGACGGTTCCGTTGCTGGAGGCTCCGGGGGAATGTTCGGCGGAGGAGTTGAGAGCGCCGAACTCCGGCCTGGCGACATGGTTGTGGTACCCGAGAAAGCTTTCAGCGCCAATACTCGATGGAAAACCACTCTACAGGTAGCACAACTCGCGACGGCCGTCGGAATTGGTATTCAAGTCGCGCGATCGTTCTAGCCGACGCATGAGGTTCTGGGTCTTTTTCGTCATGCTTGTGATTCTCTCGCCGATCGAACGGGGCAGCGCTCAAACCGACTCGCCCGCGCCGGACTCGAAAGCGGAATCGCAGCGCTGGAACCAGCCCACATTCTTGCCCCCTGGGGAAGATCCAGAAAATCGGCTCGTTACGCCCTTCTTGAAGCATCTCGTGCTCGACCAGAAACAGTTCTGGACAGAGCCGTTTCATTTGGACCGGCAAGATGCCAAATATCTTCTTCCCTTCGCCGCGTTCACGGGAGGGCTGATCGCAGGCGACAGCTGGATCTCGCGCCAGGTTCCGACTTCGCAGATCAACCGCAGCAAGAGTATTTCAGACTACGTCACCTATTCGTTCGTCGGGGCCACCGGCGCTTCTTTCCTCTGGGGGCATTTCATCCACGATGACCATTTGCGAGAGACGGGTTTTCTGGCTGGCGAGGCCGCTCTCAACAGCACGGCGGTGGCCTATCTGTTCAAAACCATGACCCAACGTCCCAGGCCATTCGAAGGAAATGGAGATGGGACGTTCTTTCAGGGAGGATCTTCGTTTCCCTCCGAGCACTCCGCGGTTGCCTGGGCGGTCGCGAGCGTGGTCGCACACGAGTATCCCGGGGCGTTGACACAGATCGCCGCTTACGGTCTAGCCTCTACGGTGACGCTGACGCGCGTTACAAGCAAACAACACTTCTCCTCCGATGTCGTAGTTGGCACTGCTCTCGGATGGTATTTTGCACGCCAAGTCTATCGCGCTCATCACGACCCCGAGCTCGGCGGCTCGGGATGGGGAAATTTTCAAGAAGACTCCGACGTTACAGCGAAGGTTCACAATCCCGAGCACATGGGATCGCCGTACGTGCCTCTGGATAGCTGGGTCTATCCGGCCGTGGATAGGCTAGCGAGTCTGGGTTATATCAATAATGAGTTTCTCGCTTCGAGGCCCTGCACTCGCATCGAGATTGCGAATCTGTTGAACGACGCTAGAGCCAACCTGAAGACAGAAGAAAGCGCACCGGAAGGAATCCCCGCACTTGAACTTCAGCTCGAACAGGAATTCGCCTACGAACTGGGAGTGCTCGATGGCAATTCGAACATTACAGCGAAAGTTGAATCGATGTACACCCAAGTCGTTTCGATCAGCGGACCGCCACTGAACGACAGCTATCATTTTGGGCAGACGATTATCAATAACTACGGCCGGCCTTTTGAAGAGGGATTTAATACCTACGACGGTTTTTCGGGCTATGGCGCAGCCGGACCGTTCACGCTCTATGTTCGGGGTGAGTATCAGCACTCGCCTTCCGCACCTGGCTATTCACTCCCTGTTCGACAAGCGATTGCTACAGTTGACCAAAACCCGGTCCAACCATATGTTCCTGTCGCAACCGCGGATCAGTTCAGGCTGCTCGATACTTACGCCGCCGTCAAAGCAGACGGATGGAATCTCTCGTTTGGGAAGCAGAGCCTGTGGTGGGGACCCGCTGAAGGGGGCGCGTTGCTTTTCAGCGATAACGCTGAACCTATTTACATGTTCCGGGCGACCCGAATTTTCGTGGAGCTTCCCTGGATTTTCCGGCGGCTCGGCCAAGTAAGATCGGATCTATTCTTTGGTAAATTATCCGGCAACCAATTCCCGGCGCGGCCGCTGATTCACGGTCAAAAAATTAGTTTCAAACCCACGGCAAATTGGGAAGTCGGATTTGAGGTCACAGCTGAACTCGGCGGCGTAGGCCGTGCGCTAACCGCGGGCGCGATCTGGGAGAGCTATGTGTCCTACAAATCCTCTTTCGATTATCCGCTCAATCGAAATCCTGGTAAGAGGACCATAGGACTCGGTTTCTGCTATCGTCTGCCGCATCTCCGGAACTGGGCCACGCTATACGCCGATGCCCTTCTACCCGAAAGCAATCCATTCAACGTGGACACGAGCAAGAACCCCTTCTCTTTCCCGGCGCGAGCGGCAGTGCGACCAGGGATCTACATGCCCCGATTGCCGCGCTTGCCAAAACTGGATTTTCGGGTCGAATCCGTGTACACCGACCCTCCGACCCCGCGGAGCAGAACCGGTGAGTACGTCTATTGGGACGGTTTTTACCACGACCTGTACACGAACAAGAACAACCTGATCGGTGACTGGGTTGGACGAGAAGGGATGGGATTCCAAGCGTGGAGCACCTATTGGTTTACGCCTCGAAGTTCACTGCAAACCGAGTACCGGCATGCGAAGGTCGATAAAGATTTCATTCCCGGTGGAGTAACCCTGAATGACGGCTCGGTAAAGGTTAACTGGTTGGTTCGTCAGGACTTGAACTTGTCAGGCTCCATCCAATACGAAAAATGGTTGGCACCTATTTTAGCGCCGACTGCGCAAACCAACTGGACGTCAACGGTCGAAGTCACATTCTGGCCAAAATCCTTGGGTCGGTAAAGGCGTCCGCAGAGTGTGGAATCCAACCATGATGGCAACCGGCAATAGCGTCGTCCAAGCGTCCAGGAAGAGATTGTGAAGCAGACGAAGGAATCCACAGCCCGTGTGGTGGAAAACCCGCCGGAAATCGAGCCGATCACTACCAATTACCTGGAGGAGCGGCGCGCCCTCAATCGTGACCACGACCGTGTGGAATGGCTCTGGCTGCTGTGGGAATATCGCACTTTCCTGGCGCGCGCCACCGTCTGGGGCCTGATCTTGTCAACGATTATCGCCTTCGTGATTCCCAAACGCTACCAATCGACTACCCGCCTCATGCCGCCCGACGCGCAATCCGGATCGAGCATGGCCATGATGGCGGCCATGGCCGGCAAGGGAAGCCTCGGTCTCAGTTCGTTCGCCGGCGACTTGCTGGGCATGAAGAGTTCGGGCGCGCTCTTCGTCGACATTCTGGCTGGCCAAACCGTCGAGGACCGGCTCATCGATCGCTTTGATTTGCGCAAGGTTTATCACGATCGCTACTGGCAGGAAGCCCGCAGAGATCTAACACAATACACCGCCGTCTCCGAAGACCGCAAGAGCGGGGTGATCACAATTGCGGTCACGGACCGCGATCCCCATCGTGCGGCCAAAATGGCGCAGGCCTATGTCGATGAACTGGACCGATTGGTGGCGCAGGTTTCAACTTCTTCCGCGCGGCGCGAGCGCAAGTTTATTGAACAACGCTTGCAAACGGTGAAGCAGGATCTGGATACGGCATCTCGACAGTTCAGCGAGTACGCCAGCCAAAACACCACGATTGACGTTACGGCCCAGGCCAAAGCGACGGTCGAAGCGGCCGCCAAGCTAGAGGGTGAAATGATTGCGGCTGAGTCGGAACTCGAGGGCTTGGAACAGATCTACACAAAAAGGAACGTGCGGGTCCGTTCTTTGCAAGCCCGGGTTGACGAACTGCGGTTGCAACTGCACAAGATCGGAGGCGACACTTCGGATGCGGCTCCGGGCACGGCCAGCGCGCCAAAGGAATTTCCTTCAATTCGCCAGTTACCTTTGTTGGGTGTGAAGTGGGGCGACCTCTATCGTGAGACCAAGATTCAAGAGACCGTCTACGAACTTCTTACGCAGCAATACGAGTTGGCGAAGATCGAGGAGGCGAAAGAGATTCCGGTGGTCAAGGTGCTTGATCCTCCGGACGTTCCGGAGAAGCCGGTGCCGAAACGAAGAATGATCTTGCTGTTGGGTACGTCGCTTTCATTTACCTTCGCGGTGGTCTGGGTCTTTGGGACCACGATGTGGCAACGAATGGATCCCCAAGACTCAAGAAAACGGCTAGGGCAGGAAGTCGGGCGCAAAGTCGTCGCCGTTTGCTCGCGATGGGCTGCCAGAGCTCCGGCGATCGGAAGGATTTCGGCCTGGTGGAAAGATCGCGGAACTTCGCTGAAAATCTGAAATGCGTGAACTTGGCGGTGTCCGCGCAGTCGCATACTTCGTCTGACGTTTGTTTCCGCAGGAAATAGGAAAAGCTCTCTTGGCCACGGATCTGGTAGCCAGAAATCCCGTTTTGATCAGTGTCTTTGCCGCTGGGGTAACCGCTTGCGTCTTTGTTATGCCCCTGGCTATTACACTAACGGTGTTGCTGGTGCCGGCTGCTGCGGTCTGTGTAGGCTGGCTGATGTTGCACGCAGAATTCATGCCCGAGGTGTTAGTCGGTGCTGCTTATTTTGGCTTGTTGGGGCTGAAGCTGGACATCGGGGGGCTGAATCTCCGCCCCAATATGCTGCTCGCGCTGGTGGGCTCGATCTGGGCGCTGCACAGCTGGAAAAAAATCCCGCATCTCGGCTGGTTCCTGACGGCAAATGCTGTCTATTTGGCGTCGACCGTGCTGAACTCTGGGTCGCCGTTTTTTTTCCGCGGAATCGCCGACTGTTTTCTGCTTACCGTTAACCTTCTGCAATACGGAATTGTGACGCAGTCGCACAACCTTGATCGCATGTTGCGGATTCTTTTCTGGTCCTCTTCAGTGGCTTATTCAGGGCTGGTCGTGCTCTACGTATTCATGGCAGCAGGTTTTCTCCCTCAACTGGAGAAGCCGGAGGGTGATTTCGTGCGAATGGCACTGTTGGATCCGACTCCGGCTTCCTACATAATCTTCACTTTGCTCGCATTGCTTTGTTATTTGTATCTGTTTGGCTATCCCTTCTCGAAGACGTTCACTCTCTGGTGTGTGGGGTCTCACTTTGCTGCCCTCATCCTCAGTTACGCGCGCGCCGCGTGGTTGGCGTTCGCTTTTGCGTTTCTCTGCTTTTGGTTGTTCTCGATCGTCCGATTTCCTATGCGCCGGGCAATCGTTGGAACTGCTATTGTGTTGCTGACGCTAGTTCCGATCGGGCTAGGCGCCTACCTATATTTTTCTGGGAGCATCGGGGAAATGTTACTGGAGCGTGCTCAGGCTGTGTCTCTTGAGGAAGGCACCGTGGTAAATCGCTTAATTTTGTGGAATAACATGCTTGAGGATTGGCGAAGTGCTCCGATTTTGGGACACGGGGCCCACAGTTATGGCAAGTTTCTAGAAGACGCGACTCAAATTTCTGAGAACTACACTCTTGAACTTTTGCACTCGGGTGGCCTTGTAACCGCGGGACTGTACATAGTTGCACTCGGAGTTCTTTTTTTCGGAGCCTTGCCATGGAGTTGGCGCGATGCCGCCGACCGGCCGTGGGCCTTGCCGCTGGCTACTGGCTTTCTCGGGATGTGTGTATCCGCGCTCGCGAATCCAGCCATGGAAGGCGGGGTCTTTTGGGTGGGAGCCGGTATTCTTGCTACTGTGGCCAAGAGACCGGGAGATCCCGTGGGTGTGTTTGGAGCATCGGGCTCATGATTCGATGCTCGCCAGCAGCTTTACCAGGCTTAGATGGGGAGAAATGGGGAGACTAGAAACAGTCTGAGTTCCATTCAGCAAACTACGACGCACGGCTTCGATGTAGGCATTACAGCCGACCGACTGCGGGTCTGGGGTCTGCGCTCTGGCCTGTCGGTTATGGATCAAGGCCTAAGTTCGGGTGCCAGCTTCCTGGTCAATCTGTGTTTGGCCCGGTGGCTTGACAGCGAGGCCTACGGGGCTTTCGCAGTTGCTTTTGCGACCCTAGTGTTCCTTTCCGGTTTCCATGCTGCTCTATTGCTCGAGCCAATGAGCGCAGTCGGGCCCGCCAAATATTCGTGTCAGATCGTTGAGTACTGTCTGACCCAGTTGAGATTGCATTGTGTGCTTTCGCTAATGTTGTCAGTGGTACTGCTGGCCACGGCAACGACGATGAAGCTTGCGGGAATAGATTGCAAGCTCGTGGCTGCTCTTGCAGGCAGCGCCATCGCTTTGCCTTTTCTGCTGCTGTTCTGGCTGGCTCGTAGGATGTGCTATCTGGTGGCTCGGCCTGCCCTGGCATTGTGGGGCAGCAGCGGCTACCTCGTCTTGATAGCGGTGGGCTTATTCGTGCTCCGCGATGGAAGCTATCTTGGACCGTTTTCGGCCTTTGTCTTGATGGGCGTTGCGAGCATTCCCCCAGTAGTGTTGCTGCTGTGGCAACTCGGAATATTCGGCGTTAACACTGTACGCTTTCCCTGGAGCGAAGTGCTACGGGAGAACTGGAGATACGGTCGTTGGCTGGTTGCGAGCACGATTTTACTTGCCACAGCTAGCCAAGCCCAGACTTACATAGTAGCTGGCCTCATGGGTCTGGGAGCGGCCGGTGTTCTTCGCGCTTTGCAAATCCCTTCCCTTGTTATGATCCAGATCATTACTGCGTTCGGCCTGTTGGTGCTCCCTAGTATGGCAACTGAATTCGGGATCGGTCGCATCGACATGCTCCGCGAGAAGGCGGTGCTCACCACTAGTTGTTTGACGATTCTAGCCCTCATAAACGTCGTGCTCCTGTGGGCAGCAGCCAAACCGATTGAGCATCTGTTGTATGCTGGCAGATTTTCGTCCTACGCTTGGATCATACCGACCCTCGGCTTGGTGCCTGTTCTCACCGGATTTTCCATGGGGTTCACCATGGCGTTACGAGCTTGTCAGAAGCCCCGCTTCGAATTGTTCGCGAATGCGTTGGCAGCGCCCGTAGGTCTCGGGACGGCGTTCATTCTCATCAGAACGTGGGGTCTCGGAGGTGCAGTCGTCAGTCTGATCTTGGGATATGCTGCGTACGCGGCGGTGCTTCTCGTGTCATTCATAAACGAGACTGGTCCAAGGAAGCCGGCCTGATCAGTTCGTGCGTCGAGATGGATTCATACGGCTGGATCGGGTGTCAAGAATCATATGCTACCTTCATCGATTCGTAGGTTGTCCTACAACCCTGTCGCAAGAACGATTGCGCAGCACCTTCATGTCGGCGGCTTGGCCAGACGGATCTATTGTCGACTTCTCTCCAGTAGTGGCGTACTGCGCTTCTCTTGCCTCGGGGTAGAGGCGGTATTCAGCAGTCAAAACCGCGATCAGATTGGTTTCACAGACTGTGTGATCACCACAGAAAAGGACGTCATTGAAGAAACGCTGTCCAACCTCCGTGCGGGAGATACATTCCTTGATGTGGGGTGTAATTTCGGGGCTTATTCGGTAGTTGCCTCGAAGATCGTGGGGCCGAGGGGGCGAGTGATTGCCGTAGATCCACATCCCACCACGGTTGACGTCCTTCGTGAGAACTTGAAGTTGAATGGCTGCGAGAACGTGGATGTTCTGAACGTGGCATTCACCGACAGGACTGGGTTGCTATCGCTAAGCTACGGCGAAACCAATGCGCATCTTCATCGCGCAGACGATTTGGCTTCTCCTGTACAGGTGGTTCAGGCCAGAGCAGGTGACGAAGCATTGGGTGGCTTGCCAGCCGCCGCAGTGGTCAAAGTCGATGTTGAAGGACATGAATTCGCAGTCTTGGGCGGCCTGAAAAAAACGTTGTCAAGCAGTGCGTGCCGGGTACTCTGTGTGGAAATCCATCCCCAGTTTCTTCCCACCGGCGTCGACGAGAACCGCATTATCAAGTTCATTCGCGACTGCGGATTCAGTTCTGTGAAGGAGCACGCCAGGGCGAGCATGGGGAACCAGAGTTTACGTTCGGTCAAGTTTGAATTTCTTGTTATCGCGCGCCGTTAGCCTCGGTTGCGTTGGGCCATGTAATCCTTGTTTAACGCGGATCGCTATATATGGAGGCTGTAAAGCGCACTTAATTATGGATCAACAATTGGTCACTTAAGGCAGGGACACGTTCGAATGGCAAATAAAGCCTTGATTACCGGCATCACCGGTCAGGATGGCTCGTACCTTGCGGAATTTCTGCTGGCCCGGGGCTATGAAGTGCACGGAATGATCCGGCGCGCGAGTAGCTTTAATACCCGACGGCTGGATCACATCTACGAGGACCCGCACAATTCAGACGCGCGGCTGCATCTCCACTATGGAGACCTCTCTTGCGGCGAACAATTGAATAATCTGATTTACAATATTCAGCCCGACGAGATTTATCATCTCGGCGCTCAAAGCCATGTCAAGGTGAGCTTTGAGATTCCGGAGTTTACCGGGGACATCACCGGTCTCGGAACGATGCGGATCATCGAAGCGATCCGCCGGAGCGGGATTAAGACGCGTTTTTATCAGGCCAGTTCGTCCGAAATGTTCGGGAATGCCTTGCCGCCGCAAAACGAAAAAACACCGTTTCAGCCGCGTAGTCCCTATGCTGCGGCCAAGGTGTATGGGTTCTGGATAACTGTCAATTACCGTGAAGCCTATGGCTTGTTCGCTTCCAACGGTATCCTCTTCAATCATGAAAGCCCGCGGCGAGGTGAGACCTTTGTCAGTCGCAAGATTGCGCGAGCTCTAGCGCACATTCTGAACGGCAGCCAGAGCAAACTCTATCTTGGAAACCTGCAGGCGAGGCGCGATTGGGGGTATGCACCGGAATATGTAGAGGCCATGTGGAGGATCCTACAACAGCCCGAACCGGGTGACTTCGTGGTTGGAACGGGCGAGGCTCACACGGTGCAGGACTTTTTGGAAGAAGCATTCCGTTACGTCGATTTAGATTGGCGTAAATACGTCGAAGTCGATCCCAAGTATTTCAGGCCAACCGAAACCGATCATCTCCGGGCGGACACGCGGAAAATACGCGAGGAAATCAAGTGGGAACCCCGGGTGACGTTTAAAGAGTTGGTACGTATCATGGTTGACGCTGATATGGAGGAGGTCGGGCTGACGCCGGTAGGCGAAGGAAACCGAATTCTTCAGTCGAAGTTCAGCGGGTGGCATCGCTGGGACAATTCGGTGTCTAACGCAGTCAGAGCCGTTACTGGCAGCGCAACCGCCCAATGACACAAGGACCGGATGTGAGTTCTTTGAGCGACAAGCGCATTCTGGTAACGGGAGGTGCAGGATTTCTGGGCCAGTTTGTGGTTCGCAAACTTCAGCAATGTGGCTGCAGTCAGATTTATGTTCCCCGAAGCCAAGAAGAGGATCTGCGACAGGAAAGCACAATTGAGCGCGTCCTGATGAAGAGCCGGCCCAACATGGTTATCCACTTGGCCGCCGTCGTCGGCGGTATAGGAGCGAACCGTGAGAATCCGGGGCGCTTCTTTTACGACAATGCGATCATGGGGATACAGCTCATGGAGCGCGCTCGGTGTGCCGGGGTGGAGAAGTTCGTGTGCCTCGGCACCGTCTGCTCCTATCCGAAATTCACGCCCGTCCCGTTCAGGGAAGAAGACCTGTGGAACGGATATCCGGAAGAGACGAACGCTCCCTATGGGCTCGCCAAAAAAATGCTCCTTGTCCAGGCACAAGCCTATCGTCAACAGTATGGGTTCAATGCGATCTACCTGTTGCCGGTAAATCTGTATGGACCACACGACAACTTCGCCCCCCTGTCGTCGCATGTAATTCCCGCCCTGATTAGAAAGTGCATTGAAGCCCGAGATAGCGGCCGGAAGACCGTGTGTGCCTGGGGTTCTGGCACCGCGTCGCGGGAGTTCCTGTATGTACGGGACGCCGCGGATGCAATTGTTCGTGCGGCTGAGTACTACGACAAAGTTGAGCCGGTAAACCTTGGAGCCGGTGAAGAAATTACGATTCGTGAACTGGCGGAACTTATACGAGAACTGTGCGGGTTCAGTGGTACTTTCCAGTGGGATCCCAGTCTGCCCGATGGTCAGCCGCGTCGTTGCCTGGACACAAGCAGGGCCTTTCAAGAATTTGGTTTTCGCGCCTCCACCCCCCTTCAGGTCGGTTTACGGGAAACAATCTCCTGGTATGAAGGCGTGACGCGAGGTACGCGCACGATAGTCCACCAATGACGATTGGCTCTGACGGTAATTCATTATTGGTCAAGGCGAGCGGTTCAGATCCCACTTCCGTGCGGACAATACCTGAGGTTCCTCCGCGTGCCAACATCCTCGGCGTCGGTGTTCATGCCCTGAATTTGGACAGCACGTTGGGTCTGATGGAGTCCGCTATCGTGGACGGTGTGAAAGGGTATATTTGTGTAACGAACGTCCACGCAGTGATCGAGGCACGCAAAGACCCTGGTTACCGGCGTGTACTTAACAACTCGTTTCTTACCCTGCCCGATGGCATGCCGACGGTGTGGGTTGGGCAGAGTCAGGGATTCAACACAATGGAACAAGTGAACGGCCCGGATCTCATGCTGAAGCTCTGCGAGATCTCGTGCCGGAGGGGTTATACCCATTTTTTCTATGGCGGCCAACCTGGAGTGGCCGAAGAATTGAAGGATTCCCTCACGGGCAAGTTTCCTGGTTTGAAAGTGGTAGGCACATACTGTCCGCCGTTTCGTCCCTTGAATGGGGAAGAGCAGCGGGAAGTGCGCGGGCTATTTGCCCAACTAAAGCCGGATGTGACATGGATTGGTCTCGGTGCGCCCAAGCAGGAACTCTTCATGGCCGAGTACTGGAAGAGTCTGGATACGACGCTCATGGTCGGCGTTGGCGCGGCGTTCGACATGCACACGGGCAGAATCCGCGACGCGGCACCATGGGTAAAACGTGCCGGGCTTGCGTGGGTGAATCGATTAGCACAAGAGCCGGGCAGGTTGTGGAAGCGCTATTTGACAACCAACTCAAGATTTCTCTGCGAGATAACATTGCAACTCTCAAAGCTTAAGACCTACGATCTGTGAGTCTCCTCCGATCACCAACAGCGCGCGGCGAAAGATCCTGCGAGAACATGAAAAGCAAGGTCGACTCCAGGCCGTCGAGGCTATCCGCAAACCAGAACCACTGCCCTGGTTTGTTCTCCGCGGTATTGGCCTATTTTGTTTCGTACGCTCTCCTGGCAAGCTTCTGGCTTGGCTCGGTGGGCAACTTCGGGGAATCGATGCGTCGTCGGGAGGTGGGGCTGTTTTGGACGTTGATGTTCGTTTGGGCAACTCTGGTAACGGGGTTGAAAGCTGCGCCCGTTGCTGAAACAAAACATGGATTCTCCATCAATCAACACATCGTGGCGGAGGTCGTTTTCACGGGCATCCTTGCTTGCTTTTATTCGACGGGATCTGCGCCACGCCACGTGCTCACATTCTTCCTGATCGGCTCTCTGCTCTATATACCAATCCGCTGGACCTTCCTGCGAATCGGGCTTTACCTTGGACGTGCAGGGCGGCTGATACAGTACGATTCCCGGATTCTGGTAATCGGCTCGAAGGAGCGCGCCCGAGATGCGATCGCCGCAATCCAGGGATCAGGCGAAGAATATGAAGTCGTGGGCTGTCTCGACCCCGACACCTCGCGGGTGGGAAAACGCGTCGCGGAGCTGAGCGTCCTCGGGACCACCGAAGACTTATCGGACTATCTTTTCGGCCACAATGTCGATCTTATTATGTTCGCGCTGCCGCTGGAGCTTGTGCCCAATGTGGCGGAGGCGATTGGAAGAGCAATGGAGGTCGGAATACCGGTGTCGGTGATCATGGAGTGCGGGCTTTCTCGCGTGAACTCTGGCCTGAGGAACCACAGGTTGTCCTACCATGCCTTCGCAACGGTACCGACGATGATTCTATCGAACGTGCCCGACCACAGCGCGTATCTGGCTTCGAAGCGGCTCCTCGACATCGTGATCTCGGGAGTCCTGCTGATCTTGCTCTCACCCCTTTTTCTCATCATCGCGGTGCTGATCAAGGTCACTTCCCCGGGTCCGCTGCTCTATCCATGGATGGTATTGGGGCGCAACCGGAAGCCCTTCGTAGGCTACAAGTTTCGAACGATGGTGCCGAATGCTGACGAGTTGAAAACCGAACTTTTGCAACACAATGAAATGCAAGGGCCGGTGTTCAAAATGCGAGGGGATCCTAGAATCACGCCACTCGGCAAGTTTCTGCGCAAATACAGCATCGACGAGTTGCCTCAACTGTATAGCGTTCTCAAGGGGGACATGAGTCTTGTGGGACCGCGTCCCCCCGCTAAACAGGAAGCGGATCAATTCGAATTCTGGCAACGGCGCAAGTTGAGCGTCAAGCCGGGCATCACTTGTCTCTGGCAGGTAAACGGACGCAGCGAGATCAGCAGCTTTGATGAATGGGCGCGCCTTGACATCGAATACATTGAACGGGCTTCCATGTCCTTCGACTTGAGAATTCTCTTGCGCACCATACCTGCTGTCGTTCGCGGCAAGGGAGCGCACTAATTAGAATGCAACGCAAAATATGCTCGCTTTTGAAATGGTTGCTGGTCGCAACCCCGATTGCGGCCGTAGCATGGCAAATATCTGCAAAAGGATTGGATCCACCCTATCGTCTGCGCCTTAAGTCGGTTCACGTGGCTCGAGAGGTAGGAGCACAGTCCTGA
>Ga0074044_10002293_pt1 | contig 16759 bp, 14 predicted proteins | sample BogForMeECP23OM1_FD_94443 | JGI IMG/M metagenome (GOLD analysis project Ga0074044, IMG submission 94443) | Bog forest soil microbial communities from Calvert Island, British Columbia, Canada - Bog Forest MetaG ECP23OM1 | ecosystem: Environmental > Terrestrial > Soil > Wetlands ...
GCCCGGGTCACGCCCGATTCCGTGGAGGGAAGCGAAATGCTCTCGTCGCCCGCCGACGAAGTGACGGGCACGTCTACATCGAGCAGCAGCACCGAGCGCCCGACATGCGAGAGCAGCGCGGCGAGATGCCCGTTTTTGCCCTGTGCGCCGGTCACAAGCGACAGGGGCTTGCCGTCGAGACTCGCCTCGCGCACCAGCAGGCCCGCAGGCACAGGCACCCGCACCCATCCGTCTTTCAAGACGTCAACCGTGAGGCTGGCGCGCCCGGTGGCGATGTCGCCGGCCACGTGCAGGTCGTAGTCGACGCGCGTCAGCGTCGCATCAATCGGAGGCGGCTCTGGATCGCGATCCGCAGGGTACGCCTTCGCCCGCAGGACGCGATATTCTTCGACCGGAATCACGACCCATCCGGCGGCGTGGGCGGATTCGGTTGCTTTTTCTTGCGGCGCTCTGTCCGGCGCGGCTTTGTCTTGAGCGAGCGCCGCCGCTGGAGCGACGAGACAGGTAGCGACCATGCAGGCGAGAAACGGACTGAGAGCAAGATGTTGCGGGAGCTTTATCAGCGAGACAACGGAGAGAATCGAGTTTTTCATAGTCAACCCCTCATCGTTCGAACTCTGTTCAAGCCTTACACCAACTACTCACGGGATGCGTATCGTTTTCCGGGGGATGTTTCGAGGGAGGGCGCATGCAGAATAAGAATGCTCGAGCGAGCAGAAATTGCGCACAATTTCAGGGGGTGGGAGCTACGAATGAGGCAAGAGAATGCAAAAGAGTGCAGTAGAAGAGGGGTCGAACCCTAGCGTTCCCGCCGCTGCCGCGCCGCTTCGTACAGAACAATGCTGCCGGCCACTCCCGCGTTCAGAGATTCGACGTTCGCAGAGTGAGGAATGGCGATGCTCTCGTCGAGTTGCGCCAGCAGTGATCGCGGCAATCCCGAACCTTCGCTCCCGACAAAAATCGCCGACGGTCCGGTGAGTTTCGCTTCGTCGAGCGGAGTGCCTTTGTGCGAGGAGGTCGCCATTAGCCGCACGCCCTGTGCGCGGAGCTTCGCCGAGATCGCATCGAGCCCGCCGGCCGTTTTGGCAGAGATCACGGGCAATCGAAAAATCGATCCCGCCGATGCGCGGATCACCTTCGAGTTGAACGCGCTCACAGTCCCTTCGCCGAACACAACTCCGGCACTCCCGAAACCTTCCGCCGAACGCAAAATTGTCCCCAGATTCCCCGGATCCTGCAGCCCCACCACCGCGAGGATCGGACCAACCTGCATGCGCTCGATCAGATCGTCTAAAGAAAAATCTTTGAGCCGCACCAGCGCCGCCACGCCCTGCGGCGTCTCGCTCGGCACGGATCCGTCGAAAAGCTTGTCGGGGAGAAGCAGCGTGCTGACGTTGGCGCCGATCTGGGGCAGCAGGCGCTCGGCGAGATTCTGCGCTGATTCCTTGAAGAATACGGCCTTAAAGCGCAGTCCGCTGCGGATCGCTTCCTCCACAATGCGCAGGCCTTCGATCGCGCAGTCGCCTTCATCTGTAAGCTCGACATGCGCAAAGGCCTGGCGCAGTTCCTTGACGAGGGCATTGTGACGGCCCTCGATGCGGCGCAGCCACCGCTGCGCGCTAGTCCCGGATTCTGACGTTCGGCTCATGTCGTCAGACCGGTCTGCCGCAATTGACCATCCACGGCGTGCCGAACTGGTCCACCAGCATGCCGAAGCGGAGCGCCCAAAAAGTTTCCTGCAAGGGGAGTTGAACCACAGCGTTTTCTGCCAGGCTAGCGAACATCCGATCCGCGTCGGCCGTTATGTCAACGTGAAGCGTCACGGAAAAACCCTGCGGTTTCTGGAAACTTTCCGGAGGCGAATCGACGCCCTGCAACACCTGATCGCCCAGGGTGATCGTGGCATGCATGATCTTGTTGCCCCAGTCGGGCGGCACTTGACTAGCCAACGGCGAGTCGACGTAGGGGATCATCATCGCGATTTTGCCGCCGAGGCACTTTTCGTAAAACTTGAAGGCCGTCTCGCATTGGCCGTTGAACGTCAGATAAGGATTAATTCGCATCCAGACTCCATCAGTCGAAACGACTGCCACGGAACGACTGCCACAGAGAGAAGATCGCCTCTGATTCTGCCGGCCGGTCTCCTGCATAATACGCTGCAGCCTCATTTTGCGGCCTTTGCCGTATTATGATAGGTTCCGCCAAAGCACAAAGCTTGAACGTTCCAAAAGAAGGGAAGGCCGTGCGCGCCGAGATCGTCAAAATCAGTAGTGAGCATCCTGAATCATCGCTGGTGAAATACGCCGCCGATCAGATCCGTTCGGGCGAAGTGCTGGGCATGCCCACCGACACGTTTTACGGTCTGGCCGCCGATCCCTTCAACCTGCGCGCCGTCGACAAGGTCTATGACATCAAGACGCGCTCGCGCCACAAGCCGCTGTCGTTGCTGATCGAAAGCACCGACCAGGCCGAAGAACTGGCCAAGCCATTGCCGGATGAATTCTATGCACTCGCCAGAAAGTTCTGGCCCGGACCGTTGACCCTGATCGTGAAAGCAGGCTCTCGTCTGCCACTCAAAGTGACGGCCAACACGGGCAACGTGGCTCTGCGCGTGCCCAACGCGAAGATTCCGCTGGCGGTGGTTACGGCAGCAGCCATCCCCATTACTGCGACCTCAGCCAATCTCAGCGGCGCGTCGGAGTGCACTAGCGCCGAGCAGGTGCGCGATCAACTCGAGGGACGCATCAGCATCATCGTCGACGGGGGCACCTCTCCGCGCGATGTGGCTTCGACCATCATTGATCTAAGCGATGATAGCGAGCGCTGGCGCATCATTCGCGAAGGCGCAATCCCGGCCGACCAGATTTCCACTTTCTTTGCCCGAGGATGACTGCCCTCTGACCACCCGAAGGCGGACGTCAAAGCTGTAACTGACAACTGGCCACTGATGACCGACCGAAACGCAAACCAGCCTCCGCGCCGTCGCTGGTGGCTCCGCGTTTTGATCGCGGCCGTGCTGCTCGTTGGGTTGCTGCTCGGAATTACCGCGGGGCAGATTGTTCACACCGCTTCTCTTGAAGAAATTCATCCGGCCGATGCGATTGTCGTGTTCGGAGCGGCCGAATATTCGGGCCGTCCCTCGCCCGTGCTGCGCGCGCGCCTCGATCACGCCCTCGAGGTATATCACCGCGGTGCAGCTCCAGTCGTGATCACGACAGGTGGCGCAGCCGCCGATCCCAGCTTCAGCGAAGGCGGGGTAGGCCTCGACTACCTGATGCGCCACGGAGTCCCCGAGCGCAGCCTGATTGCCGAAACCCAGGGCCGCGACACCGCCGAGTCTGCGATCCGCGTGGGCGTGATCATGCGGGCTAACGGCCTGCACAGTTGCATTGCGGTCAGTGACGCCTACCACGTCTTCCGCATCCGCAAGCTTCTGGAGCACGAAGGCATTGGCCCGATCTATGTCGCGCCGCGGCCGGATTCGACCCCGCACACCGAAACGCAGCGGATGCTTGCCGTGCTACGCGAGGCGACCAGTTATTTGGTATGGCGGCTGGGGATTCGGTAAGAAGTTTCCAGTTTCTGGTTTCCAGTTTGCCGTTTTTCGCTTGTCATTCCGAGCAACGCGAGGAATCTGGGTTCCTGCTGGCGGCAAGAAAAACCTGGGTCCCTCGCTTCGCTCGGGATGACAGCGCATCGGACGAACCAGAAACCAGAAACCAAAAGCCAAAAGCCAAAGGCCATCTCCGCTCTACCAGCCCTCGCGTTCGCGTAGCGCTGTGATGTGCGCCACGTGGTGGCGTCCGTGCCAGGCGTAGAGGGCGAGACTCTTCTCCAGACTCACCAGACCAAGTTCCGGATGGCGGAACGTTCGTTTCCAGTCCTCCAGTCCGAGCGACCGCAGCAGCCGCACCCAGCGGTCGTGGAGCGAATCGAGCATGGTTAGCGAGACTTCAATCGGAGTGACCTTGCTGTCCGCAAGTTCGGCCCACAGTTGTTGCTCATAAGGCTTGATAGTCGGCTCGGTTTCGGTGAGCGCCAGCTTGAACCGGATATAGGCGTTCATGTGGCTGTCGGGCACGTGGTGCGTAACCTGGCGAACGGTCCATCCCGCGGGACGGTAAGGCGTATCAAGTTGAGCGTCGGAGAGCCCTTTGACCGCGGCGCGCAGCTTGGCGGGCGCGCGGGCAATATCGTCCACAAGTTTCTGCTTCTGGTCTTCGGTAAGAGATCCGTCAAAGTGGAACTTGCCAATGGGATAGCTGAGGTCCGCCACGGTATCCTCCGGTCCAGGGTGCTGTTCCACTCGCTAAGCTAAAGCGTCACCCCGCGAAAGTCACCTGCTGGTAGGGTTCGCCTTCATGATGCCGGCTGACCTCGATCGACACTTTCTGGTCAAGCCGTTTGAGAAAATCGAGCAGCTTGTCGGTCGTGAAACGGCTGAAATGCCCATTCATCAGGTGCGATACGTCGGGTTGTGCAATTCCCAGAACATTGGCGATTTCGCGCTGCTTCAGCTTCTTGCCTTCGAGAATCCTGAAGACATGGAATCCGATCTGCGCGCGCGCCAGCAACTGGTCGGCGTCTTTGAGGCCGAGATCCGCGAAAACATTTCCGGATCCTTCCTCGAACTTAGTTGGTTTTCGTTTTTTCGTTTTCACGTGCCAACTCCTGTGCTTCGGCGTATCGCCTCTTGATCAGCTCAACGTCTCGCTTCGGTGTTGCAATACCTTTCTTCGATTTCTTCTGGAAGGCATGCAACACATAGATCCGCTCGCCGATCTGCAGCGCAACCACGACACGATAGGCGTCAGAGGCGTATCGCAGCGCAATCTCTACGACTCCACTGCCGAAGCCCCTGAGCGGTTTGGCATCTTTCGGCATGCCGCCAAACTGGATAAGTTGAAGCTCGTCCCCCAATAGCTTGCGCGCGCCATCGGGAAAGTCCCGAAGTTTCCTTCTCGAGTCTCCGACCCAGATAACCGGTCGTTGGGACCGCGCGGTCTTAAGATTCGGCATAATTGTTTCTCTCTCCAATATCCGCCGTAAACTTGCGAATATCCGCTATTGGGTACTGCTTGCGGTTTCACGATCCCGACCGTCGGGACGCGGTTTTGAGAGAAACATCGGAAGTACTTGCTTGGTTAGATATATAGTAATATTACTATATCGTCAAGTCTGATTAATGGGAGCGTAAACATGGCCGGAATCCCATCAGTTAACCGCAACGCCTAGTATCATGCTCTCGACAACCCCATCCCCTCCGGCTTTGAATTTCGGTTCCTCTCGCCCCAACATGCCACTGCTTTGGTGCATCCAACTCCCGTTGTAGGCTAAACTCTCTCTGCTGTGGAGTTTAGCTCCACGATCTTGAAGTCGCCTTGGTTTCGGGATCGCCTGCGAGGGGGGAACTATGCCATCGTCGGTCTGGTCGGGTCACCTGACTTTCGGACTCATCTCCATGCCCGTGCGTCTATTTTCGGGCGCGCGCAGTTCCGGGATTTCTTTCAACATGCTGCACCGCACTGACAAGTCGCGGCTCAAGCAGCAATACATCTGCCAGGCCGAGGGCGTGGTGGTCGACCGCGCCGACATGGTCAAGGGCTACGAGTTCCGCAAGGACGAATACATCATCATCGAGCCCGACGAGATCAAGAAGATCGAGCCGCAGACGGCCAAGACCATGGAGATCCTCGAATTCGTGAAAGAGAGCGAGGTTGATCCCGTCTACTTCGAGTCGTCGTATTACATGATGCCGGAAGAGGCCGGGCGGCGTCCTTACGCGCTTCTCACCAAGGCGCTCGAAGAGAGCGAGTACGTGGCCATCGCCAAGATCACTATGCACAACCGCGAGTACACCGTGTTCCTGCGTCCGACGCAGGGCGGGATGATGCTGCACACCATGTACTACGCCGACGAAGTGAAGAAAGTGGAAGGCTTCGGCGCGCCCGAGGGCATTGAGTTGAAAGACGCCGAAGTGAAAGTCGCACACCAGTTGATCGAAGCCCTCGCGGATGAGTGGGACCCCGAGAAGTACAAAGATTCCTTCCAGGAAAACTTGAAGCAGCTGATCGAGACCAAGCTCGAAGGCGGAGAAGTTGCGGCCGTCGAGAAGCCCAAGAAACTCGCACCCGTGGTTGATCTGATGGCAGCGTTGAAGCAGAGCCTGGCCCAGATGGAAGGGAAGAAGAAGCCGGCCGCTACGGCTGGAGAACCACCTCAAGCTGCGGCGGCTGCAAAATCCCGTCGGGGGAGGTAGTCGCCCCCTGGCTCCGGCGTCTCAGCGCCTGTGCGCTTTCCCGGCAGCGGATTTACCACTGAATGCTCTGTTTTTTTAGCTTCAGGTTCAGGCAACTTTTCAGCCGCATCAGAGTTCCATATCAAGCGTGGCTTAGTTCGTCCATTGTTTCGCCTGGAGGGTTCGCATGCGTCGTCGCGCTCTCGGGATCCCATCCCTGTTCGTTCTGCTTGCGGTAGGTTTCTTTCTGGCAGGATGCAGCACATCTCACGTTGCCTGTCCTGGCGCGTCTGGCCTTACATGCGGTTGCGGCGCGCCCCCCAGCGCTGCCTGCCCGATCGATGCCCTCCATCTGGTCTACGCCACGACCACCTCAAATCAGATCTGGGCTTCTCGATCAGTTCATCTGGAGCTCTTACTGCGCTCCCTTCGACCACCGGTCCCGCCAGTTCTGAAAGCGTGGCAGTGAACGGCAATGCGGTGCTGTTTGCCGATACCGCGACCAATAGCGTTGACAGTGTTTCTGCCAACCTGGTCACCGGTGCTCTAGCGCCGGTTCAAGGCTCGCCATTTTCCCTCGGCACACCCGACGGCGGCCCAACCGGCATGGTAGTCGGTCCCAACTTTTATTTTTACGCCACCGAACCCAACGGAACGATCGTCGGATTCAGCGGAGGGGCAGAGCTGGGATCGCTCGGTTTAGAGCTTCCAGGGTCGCCCTACGCCGCCGGCGTGGCGCCGTCACAAATGGCATTGGCGGCAGCCGTCAATTCGGGCAATTTTTTCTTGTACGCGTCGGATCCCGGAGATCCCAATGGAGACATCCTCGCCTACTCTGCTGATTCCTCTGGTGCGCTGACTCAGCTTCAGAGCTCGCCTTTTCCCACTCTCCCCGGCGCCAACCCTTCGTTCATGTTCTCGGGAAATTACATTGCGGCTTCGAGCAGCTCGGAGACTCCATTTCTGCTGGTTTCCTTAACGAATGCCGCGAAGGTCGCGGTCTTCGCCATTGATTCGAGCACAGGAGCTTTAACTCCCGCGCCCGGATCGCCATTCTCTGCCGGCAATGGTCCCGGCACAATTCTCGAAGACAATTCCAACCATGTATTTGTCATGAATGCGGGAGACCACACCGTTTCGGCGTTCAATCTTGGCAGTAACGGCGTGCTCACCGCCGTCGGTCCACCGGTCGCGGTGGGCACTGCGAGCGGTGGAATGACATACTACCCAGGCAATCAGCTTTACGTCGCGGACGCAACATCGAGCGAAATCTGGACCTTGAATCTCGATCCCACCACCGGGCAGCTCTCCCAGGCTGGTCCGCCGCTGATGGTTCCGAGTCCGCCCGTGCAGTTAACTTACCTGGCGCCGTAATTTTGCATCCTAGTACGAAAGCCGGCACTCGGCGAAGGTGGACAAGCCAGAACTTAAGAGGCGTGTCTCTGGCGCCGATGGCCGGCAATCGTTACAATACTCACTTCTATCTACATTCATCTGAATCAGAGCTTTTTTTTCGGGGTGCCGATGAGTTTGCGACGTTTAGGCTGGCTGGCGGCAGTGGCGCTGGCGGCTGTGATTGAGATTTCCTGCGGTCAAGTCTATCGCCCGGTGGTCATCCCCAACGGCAACACGCCGCCGAATCCGGGGAGTTTTCATGAAGTCTTCGCGATCAGCGCCAACGTGCCTTTCAATCCCGGCACGGCGCTGCAGATCGACGTCGCCGGAGACACCGACATTGGGGCAGCCAATATGGGCGTCAATCCCACGCACATCGGTATCCTTCCCAACAATTCGCGCGTTTTCGTAACCAGCGCGGGCAGCATGTACCAGGGAGACTCCGACGTCGTCACGGGGTTCACCCCGGCGGCGGACAGCTCCACCGCGACCGGCCTAGGAACGGCGACAACTTTCAGCCTGCTTCCCGGATCCCTGCCCGTATTTGTAACCACCACGCAAAACTCGACCCTATATGTGGCGGACTACGGCAGCAACTCAGTGTCATTGCTGAATCCAGCTTCGAATGTCGTTACCTTGACCAACCCCGCGGGCGCACAACCGGTTTTCCTGGCGGAGACGTTCGACGCTCGGCACCTTTACGTGCTCGACCAGGGAAGCAATACAGTCACCGACCTTTCGCCGATCGACCTGACCATGCAGGGTAGCATCCCTGTGGGCAATACGCCGGCGTGGGCGGTGGTGCGGCCCGACGACCAGCGCCTTTACGTGCTCACGCAAGGTGATGGCCAGCTTTACACCATCAGTATCGCCAGCAACACGGTGCTGTCGACGCAAGCCGTGGGCGGGCCGGGCGCCAATTTCCTGCTCCTTGACAAGAGCCTGGACCGGTTGTACGTCACCAATCCCAACACAGGATCGGTCTATATTTTTGATGCCACCAGCGATCCGCCCACTCCGGTGGGAACGCTTACCATCCCCGCACCTCCGGTTTCGCAGAGCGCCACGGCCTGCGCGACGAACGCCTGCACCTATAGCGCGGTGACGCCTGTTTCGGTCGCGGCTTTGCCCGACGGCAGCCGCTTCTATGTGGCCAGCTATGTAACGGGAATCGCTGCGTCAAGCCCGGCGAGCTGTCCGGATATGACTGTACTCAACGCCGGATGCGTGATTCCGCAAGTTACGGTCTACGATGCTGCCAGTCTGACGGTGAAGACCACCATATTTCCTCTTCTGCCGGCCACCGCAACCGGCCAGCCCTTCGCGGCTGCGCCGGCTACCTACTGTGCTCCCGTGTTTCCGTACACGCCGGCCGCCGCCAGACTCCGCATGTCGGCCGTCGCCGCGGTAGACAGCAGCCGCGTCTATGCCGCCGTATGCGATGGCGGATTCATCGCGATCATCAACACCACGACCAATACCATCAACGTCGGCGCCACCAACACTCCGGACACCCTGGTCACCGACCTCGACACCCCGTTCAGCGCCGGAGTTGCAGGCCCTTCAGGCCAGCCGCCGCTGCAGAATCCCATCTTCCTGATCACCGGCCAGTAAGGACGGCTTTTTTTTTGATTTTTTCTTGGATTTCAAGAGACGAGGTAAGTGACTTTCCTGCGGGAGCCGCCCTCACGTCGAACCCTGACTGAAGGGTTCCAAGCCGGCACTAGACTTTGGCGGGAACTTCTTCTCTTACAGTTTCTTTGGCAGTCTCCCTGGTGGCGTAGTGGGAGTCGACGTACTCGTCGAGAATCTCGATGAACTCGGCGACGATGCGGTCGCCCTTCAGCGTGGTGAAAAGACGTCCATCGACGTAGACCGGAGCTTTCGGTTCTTCGAACGTGCCGGGGAGCGAGATGCCGATGTTGGCGTGTTTGGATTCGCCGGGACCGTTAACCACGCATCCCATAACGGCGAGCTTCATCTCCTCAACGCCAATGTAGCGGCCCTTCCACGACGGCATCTGCTCGCGCAGGTAGGTCTGAATCTGCTCAGCCATTTCCTGGAAGAAGGTGCTGGTAGTTCGTCCGCAGCCGGGGCAGGCCGTGACCTGCGGGGTGAAGCTGCGAATGCCCATCGACTGCAGAATCTGCTGCGCCACGCGAACTTCTTCAGTGCGGTCGCCGCCGGGCGCGGGAGTCAGAGAAACGCGAATCGTGTCGCCGATGCCTTCCTGCAGCACGATGCCCATGGCCGCGCTCGAGGCCACGACGCCTTTCGCGCCCATGCCGGCTTCGGTGAGTCCAAGATGCAGCGGATAGCTGCACCGTGCGGCCAGCGCGCGGTAGACGTCGATTAAATCCTGCACGCCGCTGACCTTCGCGCTCAGGATGATCTGATCCGGGCGTAGGCCGTATTTTTCGGCCAGCTCGGCGGAATTCAACGCGCTCACCACCATGGCTTCCATCGTGACTTCGCGCGCGTCTTTCGGTTCGGCGAGCAGCGAATTTTCATCCATCATGCGGGTGAGCAGTGCGGAGTCGAGCGATCCCCAGTTCACGCCGATACGCACCGGCTTGTTGTATTTCACCGCGACTTCAATCATGGTGCGGAAATTCGAGTCGCCGGTTTTGCCGATGCTGGCGTTGCCCGGGTTAATACGATACTTCGCGAGATCACGCGCGCACTCGGGATATTTGGTCAGCAGAACGTGGCCGTTGTAATGAAAGTCCCCGATGATCGGCACGCGCATGCCCATCTTGTCGAGCTGTTCGACGATGTGGGGCACGGCCGCGGCTGCTTCGTCGTTGTTGACCGTGACGCGCACCAGTTCCGACCCGGCGCGGGCGAGGGCCGCAACCTGTTCCACGGTGCCGGGAATATCCGCAGTGTCGGTGTTGGTCATGGATTGCACCACAATTGGTGCATCCGAGCCGACGCGCACGCCGCCGACCACGGCTGTGTAGGTTTTTCTGCGCCGACTTCCGCTCTGCGGAGAGCTGTTCTGGTCGTTTACCGGTTGAATCGTAATCATATGGGAAGCTTTATTTTAACACGCGAAAACAGGGCACCTGCCTTATCACTCGAGGTAATGGGCTACTTTCGACAAAGTAGTCCGCTGCCCACTTCGAGCACGCCAGCTATAATGGCGCGCATCGAATGGCGTTAGCCCCTGGCACGAAGATAGGTCCCTACGAGATCGTTGCACCGCTCGGGGCGGGCGGCATGGGAGAAGTGTACCGGGCCCGCGATTCGCGGCTCGGGCGCGACGTAGCCATCAAGGTCCTGCCCGCGGCGCTGGCACGCGATGTCGAACGCCTGCGGCGATTCGAAACCGAGGCGCGCGCGGTCGCCGCGCTGAACCATCCCAACATTCTTTCCATTCATGACATCGGCACGCACGAGGGCGCGCCGTATCTGGTTTCAGAGTGTCTCGAAGGGAAATCGCTCCGCATGGAATTGAGCGGATCTGCCCTGCCGGTGCGGTCCGCGGTCGAGTACGGCACGGCTATCGCGCAGGGGTTGGCGGCGGCGCACGATAAAGGGATCATTCACCGCGATCTGAAGCCGGAAAATATTTTTGTCACCCGCGACGGCCGGGTCAAGATTCTCGACTTCGGCATCGCGAAGCTGGTGCATCCTGAAACCACGCCGGATCAGGGCGCGACGCTCGACGCCGGATTGACCTCCGAAGGCGTAGTGATGGGCACGGCTGGATATATGTCGCCCGAGCAGGTGAAGGGCGAGCCCGCGGATGCGCGCTCCGACATTTTCGCGCTGGGAACGGTTTTGTACGAAATGCTCTCGGGCCAGCGCGCCTTCCGCCGCGGCACCTCCGCCGAGACCATGACCGCGATCCTCCGAGAGGATCCGCCGGAGTTGACCCTTTCGGGCAAACCGATTACGCCGGTCATGGAGCGGATCGTGCGGCGGTGTCTGGAAAAAAAGCCGCTGCAGCGCTTCCAGTCGGCGCGCGATCTGGCATTTAATCTTGAAGGCGTCTCGGGAATTTCTTCCACCAGCAGCGTTGCAATAGCCTCCGCGGTAGAACAGCCCAGTTCGAAGATGCTACTGCTGGCCGCGGGAGCTCTCGCTTTGTTGCTGGTTGCCGCCGCGGCCTGGATGCTGGGCCGCCGCAGCGCCATCGTTGCTCCGCCTGCCTATCATCAACTCACCTTCGAGCGCGGACTGGTGTATTCCGCGCGCTTCGCCGCCGATGGACGCTCCATCTATTACGGCGCCAGTTGGAGCGGACAGCCGGTGCAACTGTATTCGACCTTGCCCGACAGCCCGGAGTCGCGTCCGTTGAATCTGGTGAACTCAACGTTGTTCGCCGCGTCTGCGTCAGACCTGGCGATTTCGGTGGGCTGCCGTGACCGCTACATTGGAAACTGTCAGGGCATTTTAGGGCTGTTGCCGGTGGCCGGAGGTTCGCCGCGCGAAATCTCCGAAGACGTGCTCTCGGCCGACTGGACCGCCGATCAGAGCGACATGGCCGTGATCCGCGTGGTGCAGGGTAAGTACCGGGTGGAGTTTCCCCGCGGCAAGGTGATCTACGAAAGTACCAGCCCGATCGGATACCTCCGCATCTCGCCGCGAGGGAATGTATTGGCGTTCGCCGAGTTTATCAACGTGGAAGGCGATGGCGGCTCTGTGATTGCAATCGACGGCAACGGGAAAGTGCTGTTCCGGTCGGGAATTTTCGTCAGCCTCGAAGGACTGGCCTGGAGCGCGGCTGGTGACGAGGTGTGGGCGGGCGCGACCACGCACGAAGGCTGGGCCAACGAAATTCACGCGCTCTCGCTGAATGGAAAAGACCGAATCGTAATGCGCATGCCCGGCATGTTGCGCCTGCACGACGTTGCGCGCGATGGCCGCATGCTCATGTCCAAGGAGTCATGGCGCACCGGCCTGCAATTTCGCGGGCCCGGCGACGGCAAAGAGCGTGATTTCTCTTGGCTCGACTACGCGACCCTGCGCGACATTTCACCCGACGGGAAGCTGATGACCTGGCGGCGAGCCGCGCGCCATCACCGGCTGGTCGCCCGACGACATCTGGATTGCGTTTTCCTCCGACGGACATTCGGCTTACGTCTATCACGACGATAAAACTTCCGCCCCGGTTTACCGGCTGGATTTGAGTACGGGAAGGAGGGAACCGATCACAATCCTTGCGCCCGGCGATTCCGCCGGAGTGACCTTGATCTATAACGTTCGCATGACCGCCGATGGCAAGGCCTATGGCTACTCCTTCGCACGGAATCTGTCGGATTTGTTTCTGGTCGAAGGAGTGAAGTAGGGCCCGCTCGCTACGCTCACCGGTCGGAATGACAGAGTTTGAGGGCACGAGGGATTTCGCCAATACAGAGTTTCCTTCGTGCAACTTAGTGTCCTTAGTGGTGAATGGTTTTCGTTCTTAAAGCTGGAATCGCGAACGAGGCCACGATTTGATACGCTACGATACCTATGCGACTCCTACTGACCCTGCTATTGCTGATCTCGGCAGTTTGCGCCATGCCTGCCCAGGATTCAAAACCGCTGGCCGAACGCCTGGCCGCGCAGAACGCGCTCTTCGACGAGCAGTACGAATCCGATCTGCAGAATTTTCCCGAGCGCGCGACCGCTTTCGGCGACTACCGCTATAACGACAAACTGGCGGACCGGTCCCTGGACGCCACGTTTGCGCGTGAAAAAATCGATCGCGATTTCCTGTCTCGTCTGCAGGCGATTTCCACCGCCGGTTTCTCCGACCAGGATCAGCTTTCGCATGATCTGCTGGTTCGCGTGCTGGAACAGCGCGTCGCCGACTTTGATCTCAAAGAATACGAGATGCCGGTGAACCAGCAGAACGGCGTCCATACCAGCCTCGCCGATCTGCCGCTGTCGGTTCCGTTCGACTCAGTCAAGCATTACGAAGACTACATCGCGCGCCTGCACCAGATTCCCCGCGTCCTCAGTCAGACCACGGAAGTTCTGCGCGCCGGCATGAAAGACAAGCTCATGCCCGTCCGCTTCATCGCCGAAAAACTTCCCGGACAGTGCGACGGCATCATCGCGAGCGATCCGTTTCTTGTGCCGACGAAGAAATATCCGGCGGAAATTTCCGCCGCCGATCAGAAGCGTCTGACCGAAGAAATTACCAGCGCAATCAATACCGATGTCATCCCCGCGTACAAGGCCTTCTCCGCGTTTCTGCGCGACGAGTACGCGCCGCAGGGCCGCACCGCGCTTTCCATCACGTCATTGCCCGATGGCGAGAAGCGCTACGAGAACGACATCTACGGGCGCACCACGACCCACATGACGCCCGACGAGATTCACCAGCTCGGCCTGCGCGAGATCGACCGCATCAATGCGGAGTTGACCGCAGTCGCAAAGAAAGCAGGATTCGCCGATCTCGCCTCGTTCCGCGCTTCGATTAAGACCAATCCCAAGTACACTCCCAATTCGGCCGAGCAGATTCTCGACGATTTCCGCCACTACATCGGTCAGATGGAGCCGAAACTTCCTGAACTGTTTCATCTTCTCCCCAAGTCGCCGGTCACCGTGGAAGCGATTCCGGCGTTCCAGGCCGCGGCGGCCACGCACTACGTTACCGGCACACCCGATGGCAAGCGGCCCGGCCGCGTGGTAGTGGCCACATCGAATTTTGCCCAGCGCTCGCTCGTCGACGATGAAGCGATCGCCTATCACGAAGGTGTTCCCGGACATCACATGCAGCTCTCGGTGCAGCAGCAGCTCGAAGGCCTGCCGAAGTTCCGCCTGCACGGCCTTGGCTTCAATGCTTACACCGAAGGCTGGGCGCTCTATGCCGAGCAGCTCGGCAAAGAGGTGGGTTTCTATCAGGATCCGGTTTCGGACTACGGGCGGCTCTCTTCCGAGTTGTTCCGCGCCGTGCGGCTGGTGGTCGATACCGGAATCCACGCCAAGGGCTGGAGCCGCGATCAGGTCGTCGACTTCATGCGGAAGTCGGGCGCGGTCGACGAGCCGACGATCCAGTCGGAAACCGACCGTTACATCGCCTGGCCGGCGCAGGCGCTCAGCTACAAGCTTGGCCAGCTCAAGATCCGCGAGCTGCGCGAGCGTGCCCAGAAAGAACTCGGAGCGAAGTTCGATCTGCGCAGCTTCCACGACGAAATGCTCAACGGCGGAACGCTGCCCCTCGATCTTCTCGACGCCCGCACCGATCGCTGGATTCAGGAACAAAAAGGAAAGTAACAAGAGCGCAAAAAACAGAAGCCCCAACAGCTCGCATCTGCGAGGGTTGGGGCTTTAATCTGAAGAAGTACGTTTCCGGCTACGGCAGCCGTTCGGCCATCCAGGGTATCGTCTTACTAAGATCGTTGAAGATCACCATCACCGCGAACAGCACCAGGAATACAAAAGCGGCCTGGTAGACGCGTTCCTTGATGTTCATGCTGATGTCGCGGCGCATGAGCCCCTCGATCAGCAGAAACAGAATCACGCCGCCGTCGAGGATCGGAATCGGCAGCAGGTTGAAGATGCCGAGGTTCAGGCTGATCGCAGCGGTGAGGCCCATCAGCGGCGTCCAGCCTTTGCTCTTGGCAGCTTCGCCCGCGGCCTGGCCAATGCGGATCGGTCCCTCGATGGAGCGCACCGACATCTTGCGCTGCACCATCTTCTTCACCAACTCGAGGATCAGCAATGCATTTTGGCGGTTTTCATGCAGCGAAAGGCGAAATGCTTCGCCGAAAGGCAACGTCTTCACCTTCGTCTGCAGGGCGCCAACGCCAATGCGGTACCGTTTACCGTCGCGAACAGGCTGAACCGTAAATGTCAGCTGCTGCCCATTCCGCAATACAGTCAGCGTAAGCGGCTTGTCCTTCGTAGCCTCCAGGCTCTCCACCATCGCGGCCAAGGCCGGAAGGGGTTTGCCGTCGAGCGAGAGAATCTTGTCACCCTCTTTCAGGCCGGCCTTTTCCGCGGGCATATCCGGCTGAAGCTCGGTAATAACAACGGAATCCTCTTTCGGTGCCCAGCCTGCGTATCCAATCTGATCCAGCCCTTCAGCTTCGGGCACAATCGTTTTCTCAATGGTTTGACCATTGCGCTCAATGGCAATGTCCAAAGGTTGCCCGGGGCTCAGGTCCGCTTTCATCTCGACTTGCTTCCAATTCGGGTTCTGGATTTCGTCGACGCGAGTGATTCGGTCGCCAATCTGGAGCCCGGCCTTGGCTGCGGCTGAATCTTTGAACACCCACCCAATCACTGTGGGGTCGTCGTCCACGGCTTCGTACTCGTAATGCACCATGTAAATCGTGGTCAGCAGAACGATCGCCAGCAGAATGTTCATGGTCGGCCCGGCGATCGCGATCAGGAACCGATGCCAGCGCGAATGATTCATGAACTCGCGCGGATCGTCGGTGCGCGCGTCGACCGGATTCTCGCCGGACATCTTGACGTAGCCGCCCAGCGGGATAGCGGCGATGCGGTAGTCGGTCTCGCCCCGGCGGAAGCCGAACAGGCGCGTACCGAAGCCGATGGAAAAAACTTCAACCCGCACTCCCAGCCACTTGGCCACCGCGAAGTGGCCGAACTCATGGATCAAAACCATGAATCCCAGCACCGGGATGATATAGAGATAGTAAAACCAGTTCGGAAAATCAGACATAATGAAGGTACGTTCTCACTGACCGGTTAGATTCAGAAATCATGCAAAAGATGTTGCCCGCGGACTTATCGTCGTTTTATCGCCTTTGACTCGCCGTTGCGCCGATCGGCGCGCCTCGGCATCGGCTTCAAGTACCTGCGCAATCGACTCCAGTTTTCCGGAATTGGTGTCCGCCAGCACGTCTTCAATCATCCTGGGAATCTCGTCGAAGCCGATCTCGCCTTCCAGAAACGCCGCTACCGCCACTTCATCCGCCGCATTCAAAGCTACCGTCTTCGCGCCGCCAGCCTCAGCCGCTTCGTAAGCCAGACGCAGACAAGGGAATTTTTTCAGGTCCGGGGGGCTGAAGTCCAGATGACGCAAGTTACTGACCGGGAAGCGCATATCCGATTGGATACGCTCCGGATACGTCAGGGCATAGAGAATCGGCAGCCGCATATCGGTCACTGAAAACTGAGCAAGTATGCTGCCATCCACAAACTCCACCATGGAATGAA
>Ga0074044_10002294_pt1 | contig 16759 bp, 14 predicted proteins | sample BogForMeECP23OM1_FD_94443 | JGI IMG/M metagenome (GOLD analysis project Ga0074044, IMG submission 94443) | Bog forest soil microbial communities from Calvert Island, British Columbia, Canada - Bog Forest MetaG ECP23OM1 | ecosystem: Environmental > Terrestrial > Soil > Wetlands ...
CCCTTGCGGGCGAGTCGTTGAAGTGTTTTCGGGTGGATCTGCAGCAAGGCTGCCGCCTCGCGCGAATCGACTAACCTCTCGAAATGAGGGAACGGCTGGCTGACTGGCGTTGCTTCGTGCATCTCGCTCATAAAATCTCCTGCAGCGAGAGTCGAGACCGGGCTGAAATCACCGCGTCGTCTGAGAGTCGGCTGTGGCGTCCGACTTCGTTCGACAGATTTCGAGCCCATTCACTACTCGGCTGGCGTTAGTCTTGGCGTCATGGGCGGACGAGAACATTATTCGTATAGAAACCGTACAAGACGCATTTGTTGCTTTCTCTCAAAGAATCTTTTTTCTTTTTGACTTCGAAAAAACTTCTCAACAACTGCTTAAAGTGCCTAAAGCGCCTAGAAGTGCTTTTAGGTACGTTTGGGGAATCCACGGGAACATTGCAGTGACAGCACCCACCGGCGGATTTCTTTGGCAGGGCGGTTCCGACGATCCGCGCGAGATTTTCCCCTCTATGTATAAAAGGAACCTGCAGGAGGGAAAATGTATCGAAAATATTTTCGAACAAAGGCGCACAGGCCGAGGACCGATCCCCACGTCGAACAGCATGGCCGGGGTGCGGCTCGCGTCAAGGCTCACGACCGCTTCGCGGCGCACAGAACGCGGCCTTGACACAAGCCTTACCCCCGGCCCGTTTCTCCGCCATGTGGGGAATGTGGAAGTGTGGCTCTCCGCGAGACCTCAAAGCCCGAGACCAAGACCCGGGCCACCGAGGTCGCGTTCCACGCCGACACGGGGAGTCCTTTCCGGTTCCGGCGTGTGAGTCGGAACGGAAGAATGCTGCTCTCCGATCTGTTGTCCAGCGTGCGGGGTCACTCCAGGCACAGGGTGAACATCATGCCTGATTTCCAGAGTGTCCGGGGATAGCTGTTTTCGAGCCAGTTCAATCGCAGACTGCCGCATCGTCGATACACCGACTGACTCACGAAGCTGATCGCGGTCGCTGGTGACGACAGCGATCTCTGTCCGACCCCGGCTGGCAGCCACGTAGAACAATTCTTTCTTCATAGCGTCTGCCGAGATGATGACAGTGTCGACCGTCTTGCCCTGGCTTCTGTGGGCGGTGACCGCATAACCATGCGTGAATTCGTGATAGTTCGCAGGAAGTGTTCTTCCGTCTTCGAGATGAATGACCCCGCCATCAAGGGACTTCACTCTTACCAGCTCTCCGTTAGTCGCCCTGAATTCCGACCCACGACGGTTTGCCGTGAGCATGAGGCTGTCGCCAGGGGCAACCTCAATGGGTTGGCGTTCATAAACGGAGAATGCCCGCGTTTGCTTTGGCGAGATGTTCACCTCGTCTCCGGTTTCTTTTCGAGCAACCAGAGAATCCGGTCCAACGTGCACCACTTCCAGCGACCCATGTCGTTTTGCTAGGTTCGTGTCCCTGTGGAACTGCAGAATCAGACCTTCTTGGTAGTTCGACGGCTCCTGTTTCTGGGCTGCTGTCCACTGGAGCGATACGTACCGATCAAAAGAATGGCCGACTCCCAGTTCGCCGTGTTCTTTCCGATCCTGGCGAATCGCGTCGGTGAGTTGGGAAATCTCAGCATGACTGCCCGCAACTACCAGCGTATCCCGTCTTTCCGCTCGGCACTCACGATGCAGCTCCGCCACAATTTGGCCTCGGTCGAAGATGGATACCTCGCGAATGGCGCCGAGCTTTTCCAATTGTGCGAACCCTTCCTCGGGTGAATGCCTCATCGTCTTTACGGCTTCACGATAGAGAGAGTTCGTCTGCCGCTGTACTTCAGTAAGAGAAACACTCTTCAGGTCAGACTCCCGCTCCAAAATACGCAACGCATCCGAGGCCTCGACGCTGGGAATTTGCCGAGTGTCACCGGAAAATACAATTCTGGCTCCCTGATCTTCGCCGAGGTGAAGCAAGCTTTGCATCTGCCGGCCAGAAACCATACCTGCTTCATCAACAATCAAGACCCTGCTGCGCAGCGTCCCCTGTGGCTCCTGACTCTCCAGAAGTCGAGAGACGGTCATCGCATCTCGGAAGCCGACCTTTTCCAGTTCGTCCACGGCACTCCGGGTAGGAGCCACCGCCAGAACCTCGTGTCCGGCTTCTCTGAGACCACGGTCAATTTCACGGAGCGTAGCAGTCTTGCCAGTACCGGCAGCCCCCCGAACGTTGATCGCCAGATCACGAGAGCCGAGCACTGCCTCGACAGCGTGCCTTTGTTCGGGACGCAGCTTGTCCGAAGGCTCAAAGTCACAGCCTTTGCCGAGGCGGTCGTAGCGGTCTGTCCCTCGGTTAACTACCCCGATCATGTCGCGCTCGCGTTGGAGGGTCGCGTGTGTCGCAATTTCATCCCCGGAAGAGATGAGAATCCCTTTCGCACGTTCAAGGGAGAGTGAGCCCTGAAGGTCGCTGAGTTCGACGTTACCGCGCCCGTGACGAAGCGCCTCGGTCAGAACCTCATGTTCTCTGACAACTGAAAGACGCTCGAAAATGTGCTCCTGGGAGTATGCGAGCGACGTCTCGTGCATGCCGCGATTGATTTGAGGTGAGTAGGTGTTTGTCTGAACTTCGTTCAAAACCTCACGAAGCATTTGCCTTTGATGCGGCGTCAGCCGATCTTGCTGAAGGTCGCGGACTCGTTCAGTCGATATCTCCTGAAGCTTGTCGGCCCGCGTTTCCCGGACCAGTACCGCAACCTCGTTGTCCGTTGGGGCCCGACCATGTGATTGGGTAAATTCTTGGATTGCCGCATCGCGCTGAGCACTACGCTGACTGTACTTGTCGAGGAGATCCTGGGAGAATCCTGCGATCTCGAATCCCTTATCGCGGCCACGGACATCGTGACGATTTTCAAAGTCGTACCCCAGGGCGCGAACTTCGCGAGCCAGGGCATTGCGATAGACCTCGGTCAGGTAGCTGCGACGCTCGTATAGACCGGAAGCCTGCAGCGCCTTCCAACGTCCCTCAGTCCCATCGTAGGTGAGATTGGCAGCGACGGCGTGAGTGTGGAGCTGAGGATCTAGCTGACGACTCGTGTCGTGAGTGTATGAAGCCACGATCCAATTTCCGGTGGCTCGATTTTCGTTTAGGCCGGCGAGGCGAACCCTAGTGGCCGAGTATTTCTCCGCTTCTTCCAGGGCCTCGCGCACTGCGGTTCCGTGCGCGGCGACCAGTCTCTCATCACCGCCAACAATGGCCATGACAGAGACGGACTTCGGCGCCGAAAATGTCATGTCATAGAGGGACCGGGCCTTACTCTGTTCCGCGCCATTGCTAGCAATTCGATCCGCGCCGTGACGTTGGCGCAGAAACTCTCCCGTTCGCGGATCGAGACCCTGTCTTAGCGCCTCAAACTCCTCCGGCGTAACCTCCCCCTTGAGCCCGAGCAGTTCAGCACCGCGGCCATGCCACTGGCCTTGGACGGTTCGATTCTGGTCGTAGTAGTCGCTCTGCTGGAGATGGCGCTGAGCGTAGCCCTCGCCTCCGGTCATTGCACGAAGGGTTAACACAACCCGACGTTAACGCTGTTCGAGATCCGGAGGCAACCACGGAGCGACCGCCCGTTTGCCGCCCCGTTTGAACCTCTCGGTTGGTGTGACAGAAAGTGACCTGTCGTGTCATTGCTGTCATCCTTGCGAGAAGCTAGCATTTGACCAGAGTCAGAGCAGCAGATAGCCATATTTCTGCTCTTTGACCACCTCGGTTGTCACATCGGCTGGTGATGTGCTAGCCTCCACGGAATACTATGCGGCGATTCGTTGCCAGTCTTGTGCTTGCGCTGATGGCCTGGGGCTTTGTGGCTCCGATGGCTTTGGCGCTTACGGGAAACAACGCAGCGGCCTGCTGTCGCCGGAATGGGAAACACCACTGCATGTCCGGCATGACAAGGATATCCAGTGATGGCCTTCCTAACTTTCGTACCAAATCCTCGGAGTGTCCTTATCGTTCACAGATAGCGACGCCCAGCGGTGTGGCACAACAACAGAGTTCGAGGGTCTCCGCTTTCGAACTGCCGTGCACAATTCTTGTTCTCGCAGTAGATTCTCGCTTTTTCGATTCACGCCTTGTCACTTCCAATTCGCAACGCGGCCCACCTGCCTTTTGGCGCTAGCCAAAGCTAACTGAAGGTCTGGGGAATCCTTCCGATTGCACCTCGTGGGTGGGGACGTGTGCGCAGTGATCTCTTTTCCTATCCCGAGCTGACGGCTGATTCTTGATCCGCTACTAAGCGAAGCAATCTTCGCTGAGGATGCACCCGACCTTTGATCCAGTGGCCGATGCTGTTCCCGCAAGCCGGCAAAGGGAAGGAAACTCCGCGTATGAACGACAAGACTTATTGGAGGTATGGGGCATCGGTTGGCGTCGCGTTCCTGATGATTGCGTCCGCAGGACACAATCCGGCGGTTGGAAGTGAAGTGTCAAAATCGCGGCAACCATCGCCGATGATTTCAACGGTCCAAGGATCACTTGCCATTCCTGGACTGACCGTCGCGAAAGGAGCCTCGCGCGAATCGGTAATGCTGCAACTGTCCACCTTTTACGATCTCCAAAAGCTCAAGAGTGCTGAGGGCGAAGAGGATTCTTGGCTGATTAGCGAGAAGCAAGAGTCCGACAACTACGTGGGCGTCGTCAGTTTTGCCGCAGGAAAGGTCCGCCGCGTAGCTCGCTTCCGAAAATGGACGCAGGACGACGACTCGGTTGAACTCACCCAGAGATTTTGCGATCTGCTGGAGAAGCTCACGAGTGAGCGAGGAAACCAAGCAAATATCGTCACCCGAACCAGAGACAGCGGCAATATCTCGGTTCGGGCAGTGGAGTTGGTATTCGGCGACAAGCGCGTCTCGGTCAACGTGATCAGCCGCGACGACTCGGATTTCAAACAGACTGAAGTGCATCTCGATGAGGTCGTCCAATGACGAACCATTCGCGGAAACTAGCATCGCTGCAATCTGCTCGGCCCAACTGTTCAGCTCTTAAGTGTTGCCTTGGCTGACCTTAGCTCGACACGCATGGAGACAATATGAATTACAGAACGACTCTGATCATTACGGTTCTGCTACTGACCAGCATCGCTTCCTTCGCCAATGATTACGGTGCCGTCCGCGGCGTCGTTCACGATCCCCAGCATCGTCCCATTCAGAGCGCCATGGTGATGCTCAAAGGCAAGTCGTCGGAGTGGACAAAGAGCGCCACCACAGACACCAACGGGGAATTCCAAATCAATGGCGTCCCGCTCGGCGAATACTCCCTGAGCGTGGCCAGCAAGGGCTTCGCGCAAACTGAACAAGACGTCATCGTCATCTCGGGATCTGTGCCGGTGGTTCACTTTCAATTGAAAGTGGAGTCGGCCAAAGAGAACGTCAACGTCTCTGCAGCGCCCGCCATCGTCGCCACCGACAGTTTCACCCCCACCACCCTCATCAGCCGCCTCGACATCCAACGCACTCCCGGCGCTGATGGCACCAATAGCTTATCCATGATCACCGACTACGTTCCCGGCTCCTATGTCACTCACGATATGCTCCACATGCGCGGTGGCCATCAGACCACATGGCTCCTCGACGGCATCCCCGTTATCAACACCGCGATCGCGCAAAATCTTGGCGCTCAATTCGATCCCAAAGACATGGATTACGTGGAGGTGGATCGCGGCAGCTATGGCGCAGAATTCGGAGATCGTACTTACGGTGTATTTAACGTCGTGCCGCGCACCGGCTTCGAGCGCAACAACCAAGCGGAACTCGTCATGACCGCCGGCAACTTCTATCAGACTGACGATGCCCTCAGTTTCGGCAGCCACACCGAACGCTTCGCGTATTACGCCAGCGTCAATGGCAACCGCAGCGATCTGGGCCTCCAGTCGCCCGTTCCCCAAGTTTTGCATGATGCTGTCAACGGCTACGGGGGATTCGGATCGTTCATTTTCAACGCCGATCCCTCCAACCAGCTGCGGCTGATGACCTCCGCCCGGCGCGACTACTTTCAGATCCCATACGATCCCTTCGCCAATGACTTCGAAAACACGCAAGGCTATTCCAGCGTAGGACTCCGCGATGGCCAGCACGAGACCGATGCCGGTGTCCTGTTCAGTTGGGTCCACACCTTTAGTCCGCATCTGCTGACCACGGTTTCGCCGTTTTACCACTACAACAGCGGAGACTACGAAAGTAATCCCGGCGACATTCCCGTCGCCAGCACCGAAAACCGCAGTTCCACCTACCTCGGAGGTCAGGCCACCGCAGCTGTCAATTACAAGAAGAACGATCTGCAAGTTGGATTCCTCAGCTTCTATCAGCGCGACAATCAGTTCTTCGGCGCTATTTTCAACGACGGGAGCGGAAACTTACCGATCGCCGATCCCGAACACCCGACAGCCAATCTCGAAACGTTCTACATTGACGACAAATTCAAACCCTTTTCCTGGCTGACGCTCTCAGCCGGGATGCGCCCCACGTGGTTCTCTGAGGGAAACTTCGGGGCTGATTCCTCAGCGCCCATTTCCGAGTCCGCCATCAGCCCGCGCTTTGGCGCGGCGGTCACCATCCCTAAGCTCAATTGGACATTCCGAGCCTTTTATGGCCACTACTATCAAGCACCGCCGATCGAGACTGTCTCTGGGCCGGCCCTGATCAACTATGTCCAAGGGCAGCAACTGGGATTCATCCCACTGCCTGGGGAGCGCGACGAGGAACATCAATTCGGCGCCACCATCCCCTACCGCGGGTGGGTTCTCGACGCCGATAATTTCCAAACCAACGTGGCGAATTTTCTCGACCACAACAACATCGGAGCTTCCAACATTTTCTTTCCACTTACTGTTTCGTCGGCCTTAATCCGCGGATGGGAACTCACGCTCCGCTCTCCCCGCATTGCGCATCGCGGTCAGATTCACCTTGCCTATTCCAACCAGATCGCCGAGGGCAGCGGCACCATCACCGGCGGTCTCACCGATTTCACGCTCGCTCCCGGACTCAGCGCGCTTGACCATGACCAACGTAATACGCTCAACGTGGGCGGCGACGTTAGCCTTCCCTGGCGCTCCTATGCCTCGACCAACGTTTACTACGGCTCCGGATTCAGCAACGGAGAAAATGGCACTCCCGGCTGGCCGTACCAGGGCGACTACCTCCCCGGTCACACCACTTTCGATCTCTCTATGGGCAAAGATTTCGGCGAACGCTTCACCGCTTCCGTTACTGCCCTCAACGTTGCCAACCGCCGCGTGATCTACGACGACAGCCTTACCTTCGGCGGCTATCACTGGAATCTGCCTAGGGAGATCTACGTGCAACTGCGCTTCCGGTTCCACTATTGAGCTGGAAATTCGAAGCAATGGATCCGAGGTGACAGCGTCGTGAGATCAGGGTGGACATGGACGATCGTTCTGGCGATTGGCGCACTCATTGTCGCAATCGGAGCCTACAGCTTTCGCTTGATGCAGTATGGCCTTAGTGCACGCGACAAGCCCAAGTCGTGGGAGACCCTGCTTGCTCTGAAGTTTCGGCGTGGTGCGATTCCCGCGAGGGCGAAGAACCTCAGGAACCCCAGTGCCAGCGACTCCGGAGACGCTGGTAGAGGGCCGGAATCACTTGGCGGATCACTGCGCTACCTGTCATGCGAACAACGGGGCCGGAGAAACAGAGATTGGGCGAAATCTATATCCGAAAGCGCCGGATATGCGTCAGACGGAAACGCAATCCCTGTCGGACGGAGAACTGTACTACATCATTTGCAATGGGATACGGATGACCGGGATGCCCGCATGGGGTAATCCGGAACTTGGAGATTCCGACTCAGACAGCTGGACGTTGGTGTTGTTCATTCGACACCTGCCTCATCTCACTGCGGCCGATGAGATGGAAATGGAGGAGTTCAATCCGAAGAGTAACGCAGAACGTGAGGAAGAACAGCAAGAAGAGAATTTCCTGAATGGAAACACCAACAAGGAGGGTGCTTCTCATGAACACTAGGAATGGAATCGCCGCACAGACGGTTCTGGTTGCAAGTACGATTCTGCTTTTTGCAACGCTCGTATTTGCTCATGGAAACGAGCAGCACGTCATGGGTACAGTCATCAAGATCGATACAGGGTCGATCACGGTGAAGACCCCAAGCGGCGAAACCACAACTGTAATGATTGCCACATCTACAAAGTTTGTTAAGGGGACGTCTTCGGTGACGCAGCAGGACCTAAAAGTCGGAGATCGTGTCGTTATCCACGCGAAGCCGATGGGCGACATGCTGCATGCGACGGAAGTGAAAATCGGAGAGCAAACGCAAGAAATGGTTCACCAGCACTAAGACTGACATCATGTTCAGGCGACTGGTTGCGAATTCGTTGATCGCTGTGCTCTGTGGCGTGACGCTTGCGCCCCTAACGACGGCGTGGGAGTCCGCCTCGGTGCCGCTGTGCTGTCGTCGAAACGGCAAGCACCACTGCATGTCACATATGTCCGGCGCGCAAAGCTCTAACGAATCAGAGCCAGCCGTTCGTGCCGTCTCGGGATGCCCCTATCGGTCTAGTCTGTTAGTGACCACTGGTGTTGTGCAAACGCTCACACCAAGGTCCGTTGCTTTTCATCTTCCAATCAACACCTTTCTCCACATTGCCAACTATTTCATTTGGTACTCGTACCGAAGCGGCCTTCAGCCCGGCCGCAGTCCGCCATTGCTTCTTCCCACTCTCTAACAGCACACCTCGACATACGTGGAGCGTCCTGCGCGCAGTGAGCTAACTGCCGACGTTCCTTTGCGTTGAATTCCTGAACGTTAAGATTTCGCAGAAAAGGGGCGGGATATGTCTCAACTGGGGATACGTTTGGCAGTACTAGTATTTGCGGGGCTCATGGTTGCAGGTCAATCGGCGGCAGCACAACCACAACGAACTCCGGGTGTAACAGTAAGCGGGAATGTCGAGGACTCAACCGGCGGAGCACTCGTTGGCGCTCATATCACGTTACGCGACTCTGCGGGCCGCGTTCGAGCTTCCACAGCTTCGGACGCCGATGGGCATTTCTCAGTCTCTGGGATTGTGCCTGGAAATTATGTGCTGGAAGCAGAGAGCAAGAATTTCGAGATCACGCGAAAAGATGTCGTCGTATCTGCCACTTCGGCGACCCCACCAATTCGTATCGCCATGCGCGTGGCTTCGGTCCGTGAATCAGTGAATGTCTCTGCGGCTGGCGGCTACGTTGCTACTGAGGCTCAGGCAGGTACAAAAGTTGAGTTGCCGCTTATGGAAACTCCCGTCGCGGTACAGGTGATTCCGCAGCAGGTGCTGGCAGACCAGCAAACCGTGAGCCTCGTGAATGCTTTGGTGAACGTGAGCGGCGTGTCGTCCACAAACGACGACTATGGAACCGGGGACAGCTTCTCGATTCGAGGATTCGATGCTCTCTCAGTGCTCTATCAGGATGGAATTAAGTTGGATGAATACAGCGCCGGCGGCTTTCCGCAGGATATGGCAAATGTCGATCAGATCGAGGTGGTGAAGGGGCCAGCATCGGTCCTGTACGGCCAGGCAGAGCCGGGCGGACTGGTGAATGTTGTTACCAAGAAGCCTCATCCAGAGCGCTTCACCGACATTGAGCAGCAGGTCGGCAATCACCAGTTCTTCCGCACAACTGCCGATTTGAACCAGCCGCTCGTAGAGGACAAGCTGCTTTTTCGTTTTGTCTTCGACGGTACCGACGCCAATTCCTTCCGCGAGTTTGTTTACGTCCACTCGTTCAATGTCTACCCGTCGTTCAGTTGGCGGCCGAACAACTTCGTGAATTTCACGCTGCAAGGCGCCTATGAGATGGGTTCCGATGTGCTCGACAACGGGATTCCATTCATCACCGATGGAACTGCCACCAAGGCGGCCACGCACACTTGGATCGCTCCGGTTAAGCGCAGCAGCAATTTCGCCGATCCTGGCCTCAATGTCACACCAATCGCACAGTTCAGTCTGAAGCCAACTCTCACCTTGCAACTCGCCAAGGACTGGCCTCTGCGACTGCAGTACCGGATCGAGAAGATCGGCGGCGCGACGCCGGTGGATGAAGTCTATGCCGGCGACGCAGATTTAAGCGGCGACCTGCCACGCATCGCTTTTACGGAAGATTATTTTCATCACCGCACCAACCAGGCCGTGGCCGACTTGCCGGGAAAGTTTTCGTTAAAGGGCATCAAAAACACTTTTCTGATTGGCTTTGACTACTACTCGGAGTCCGGGGCCTACGACTACAACACAGCATTCCCGCAGTCGATCAATATCTTCAACCCCATCTACAACCAGCCGTACGCCCCGCCCGATCCCGCCGGGAAGGGTTACAACACCCAGGGCTGGAACGAATACGGAGCTTACATCCAGGACGTAGCGGAGCTACCGGGTCACATTGTCGTGTTGGGTGGAGTGCGCCTGAACTGGGCAGAAGAGTTTGAGAATTATTCTGGCTCCTACGTCGCTAGCACGAGCGTGCATGACCGACCCGTGACACCTAGGGCCGGAGTTCTATGGAGAGCACACGAGCACTTGAGTCTCTACACTTCGTACACATCCAACTACGGTGCGTCGGCTCTGGGTCAACTCAACCCAAACGGTCAATTCCTGCCTCCTCAGTCCGCCGCGCAGGTCGAGCTCGGAGCAAAGACAGAGTGGCTGAACCGCCGTCTGACCGCTTCTACGGCGGTCTATCGCATCATCAAGCACAACGTACCCGCCGCCGATCCGCAGAATCCGGCAGCCAGCATCGCCATCGGCACGGTGCGCAGTCAGGGCGTGGAATTCGATCTATCCGGTCAGGTGTCACGTGATGTGCGCGTGATCGGTGGGTACAGCTATATTGACGCCGTTGTAACCAGCGACCCGGAAGATCCCACACTGGGGATACCCAGTTTAGCCGGACTGAAGTTAGGCAGTGTGCCGCACAATGTCGGCAGCTTATGGGGAGTCTGGGAACCGACGCTACATTCCTTGCGCGGATTCAAACTCGGCGTCGGCATGCAGACACGATCGAGCGAAGTGGCGTGGGAGTATAACGCCGATCCAAACACAGGATTCGCCTATTATCTGGGCGACCGCATTCCAAATTTCTTCGTCTTCAACCTGATGACGGGCTTTGATCGGACAATTGGTAAAGCCCACATCAGCGCGCAGATCAACGTCAACAATCTGTTGAACCGACGCTACTTCTCCAACGTCAGCCCGTTTCAAGCGCTGCCGGGGGCGCCGTTTACGCTTCTGCCCCGGCTGCAAATTAAGTTCTGACCGACACGCACAAGGAGTGTTCGCCAATGATTCATCGTTACTTCGTTTGGCTGCACCGCTGGACTGGCCTGCTGATGGCCGCGTTTCTCATTCTTGTGGGCTTGACGGGTACTCTGCTGGCTTTTCGAGCCAAGATCGATCGACTCCTGAATCCGCAATTCCATGCCGACGCCAAGCCCGGCCAAAAGGCACTGGATCTCGCGACCCTGGCGGAACGCGCCGAAGCCTATATGCCCCACGCCTTTCCTGGATATTTTTCCATTGAATCCGATCAGACGGTCATCGCGATGCGTCCGCGCAACGATTCTACCGGCAAGCCCTATCCGCTCGATGCGGAGCACATCTTCCTTAATCCCTACACGGGAGAAGAACTCGGCCGCTGCTGTGACAGCAACGCGAGCTGGCGGTTGCAATTCATGCCTTTTATTTACCAACTGCACACCGCGATCGCAATGGGCAACACCGGGGCACTCATTCTAGGCATCGTCGCTCTGGTCTGGACGCTCGACTGCTTTGTGGGTTTCTACCTCACCCTCCCTCGCGGCAAAGGAGGATTCTGGAGTCGTTGGAAATATGCCTGGAACGTCAAGTGGAGCGCCAATGCTTTCCGCGTCAATTTTGATCTGCACCGGGCCGGGGGTTTGTGGTTCTGGGCGCTGCTGTTCGTCTTTGCATGGTCCAGCGTCATGCTATCTTTGCGGCCTGTCTATGAACGCGTCACAAAGACCGTGTTCGATTATCAGACCGACGAAGAACAATTCGCGTCGGCTACGCTTCCGCAGCCCCTCGATCACCCCAAGCTGAACTGGCGCGAGGCTGAGGCCGCCGGGGAGCGCCTGACGGCAGAACTGGCGGCACACCATGGCTTCTCTATCACCCGCCCTTATGGCATGGCCTATATCCCCGAATTTGGCGTGTACACCTACGACGTTCGCGCCAGCAACGACATTCGCGGCCATGGCTGGGATACCGGCGTCTGGATCGACGGCAACACCGGCGCCATGCGCCAGGTTTTTCTACCCTCGGGCCAACACGCCGGCAACACCGTTAGCACCTGGCTTTGGGGCCTGCATTACGGTGACATCCGCGACTTCCTGCCTTACCGCATTCTGGTGGCATTTTTCGGTCTTGTGCTTACCATGCTTTCCGTCACTGGTATCTACATCTGGTGGAAGAAGCGCAGGACACAACAACTATCCGTATCGCGCCGTCGCTTAGTTGAAGCCGAAGGATCGAAAGTGGCTTGACTATCAGAGCGAACATTCCGAGTTGTCATAGGAGTGGTCGCAAACATACGCATAAGAAAGGGCAATCATGAATCGACGTAACGTTTTGAAAACCATTGCGATCAGCGCGGGGGCATTTTGTGCTGAATCGTTACCGGTCCGACTTGCTTCAGCGCAGCAAACTCCACCTTCAGCGAGCACATCAGGGTATTTCAAACTGCCACCACTTCCATATGCCATGGACGCTTTGGAGCCCTTCATCGATGCACGAACTATGGAACTTCATCACGATAAACATCACTTAGCGTATGTCGACAAGCTGAATGCAGCCGTGAAGGATCACCCTGAACTGCAAAAGGGGAGCGTGGAAGATCTCTTGGCGAATCTAAACGCCGTACCCGAGAACATCCGAACCGCCGTCAAGAATCAGGGCGGAGGCCACGCCAATCACAGTTTCTGGTGGCCTCGGCTCGGCAAGTCTTCGACCAAGGAGCCCAAGGGCCGACTCGCAGCCGACATCAGCAAGCGGTTCGGCAGTTTTGCGGCGTTCCAGGATCAGTTCACGGTCGCTGCCACTGGCCTGTTCGGAAGTGGATGGATTTGGTTGAACCAGGCGAAGGACGGGCAACTGTTGATTGAATCCACGCCGAATCAAGACAGCCCAATGTTGACAGGCCGCGTTCCGGTGATGGGAATCGATCTATGGGAGCACGCCTACTACCTGAAGTATCAGAACCGGAGAGCCGAGTACGTAACTGCGTTCTATAACGTCGTGAACTGGGGCTATGTCAGCGAACAGTATCGGGCAGTGAACGCGAGTTCGACGTAGGCAACGCAGCGTAAACAGCGAGAAGGATAGCGATTTATGAATTCAGAGAAACCGCAGTGTCTGTTCAGACGAGTCGGAGTCGTCGGACTTCTGGTGCTATTGGCCTCCGTTGGCTGCAACCGTAGCAAGAAGTATCCGCTGCAAGGTGAAATAGTCAGCAAGAGCGTCGCGACCAACGAGATCACGGTGAACCATGGTGACATTCCGGGGTTCATGCCAGCCATGGCAATGCCTTACCACGTTCAAGACCCTGCAGTTGTTCAGGAGCTCCAGCCCGGCGACAAAATCGCGGCCGAAGGGTTCGTCAGCAAGAGCGGTGACTATTGGCTGGAAGATGTGCGCATCACCGATGAATCAGGACGAAGTCAGGCCAAAACGCCGGCTGCGCCTCACATGCTGATTCCGGGCGAGCGAGTCCCGAACATGTCTTTCGTGAACCAGGATGGCCGAACCATCCATCTTTCTGATTTTGCTGGTAAAGCATTGCTGGTGACGTTCATCTACACACGCTGTCCCATGCCGAATTTCTGTCCGCGGCTGAGCAGCCAATTTGCGAAGATTCACGATGAGCTCAAGAAAAACCCAGGCGTCTACAGCAAAACACACCTGTTGACCATCAGCTTCGACCCGAAGTATGACACTGCGCCCGTCTTGCGCAAATACGGTCTGGCATATCTGGATGACGATGCGACTGGTTTCGCTCACTGGGACTTTGCTTCGACGAATCCTACCGATATGGCTCGCATCGCCCAAGCATTCGGCCTTCAGTACGAGGAACAGGACAATCAGATCTCCCACACCATGAACATCGTGCTGATTGCGCCCGATGGCACGGTAGCCAAGCTTTGGTCTACCGACTGGACATGGACGGAATTGATGGAAAGCATGCAGCAGACTCTCCATTCCAACGGGCAGAGCAGCGAGATCCATGGCCAGGCGCTCTACGGCTACCTTTGCGCGTCTTGTCACGAGTTTGTCAATCCAGATCTTCGCAAGCAGCCGCCGAAGCTGCATGGGCTATTTCTTGCAAAGAACTTGCCGAGCGGGGCGCCCGCAACTGATGAACAGGTGCACCACACGATCATTGCCGGACTGCGGACCATGCCCGCTTTTAACCAGCTTGTGACCGACACGGACGCAGACGACATTGTGCGGTATTTGCACCGCTTGAACTGATATCGAAGGAGATCACCTATGGTTCGATGGGGCGAACTCATGGCCGGATCGTTTCTTTTGTTGTCGCTGATGGCGTGCTCGCCGAGCGAAAAGCTCACCAACACCGAGATTCAGGGGCAGTGGCTTTACGACGACCACTGCGCGGAGTGTCACGAAAACCCTCACCCTGAATTGCGCAAGCAGCCTCCGAATCTGCATGGGTTATTTCTGGCGAAGACCTTGCCAAGCGGCGCGCCAGCGACCGATGAACAAGTGAGCAAAACGATCATCGAAGGTCGTGGCACGATGCCGGCCTTCGACAAGCGTCTACGTGAAGCCGATGCCAGGGAACTTGTGGCATACCTTCACAGGCTGAGATGAGGCAATTCATGGGTCGTATTTGTTGCATGACCATCGTCGCGCTAATGCTTGGCGGAAGTATTCTTGCCGCGGCCGGAGATCGGCCCTTCACGCGCTCTGAAGCGGAGCGCTACAACAAATTGACACACGAGCTGATCGCGCCGTGTTGCTGGCGAGAGGCAATCGCCATTCATCGCTCGGAGGAAGCGCTGCAGATGCTGAACGAGGTTGAACAACTTGTGCTCGCCGGGCGTTCGGAAGAGGAGATCAAGGCCATTTATGTCGCTCGTTACGGCGTCCGAATCCTTGCAGACCCTCCGGGAAGGGCAGGCCAGTGGCTGTACGTGGTTCCGTTTGCGCTGCTCTGCGGTTTGTTCTTCCTCGCAACTTTGCGTCTGCGTTCGATGGTTGCGCGCGTCGCCTCCCCGCTTCCTCGTGCGCCAGCAGAGTTGATGGCGCGGGTTCGAATGGAGACCGAAAGCGAATGGAACTAATGACCCAGATGCCGGTCGCCCTCACGGATCTCGAAATCGGGGAGGGAGGCGCTATCGCCCATATCGCTTTGCCTCCAACCCATCAGCAATTTCTGACGCGGATCGGCATTGTTCCGGGAGCGGAGATCACGTTCTCCCGTCGCGCACCCTTGGGAGACCCCAGTGTGTATTCAGTGGACGGAACCGAAGTTGCATTGCGGGCGGAGACTGCGAACTACATCTTCGTTCAGCGGGGACACTTTCCACGGTTGGGTGACATGGCATGACCGCTGTTCGCACCCAACCCTTGGTCGCCTGTCCCGGAAAATCTTCGGAGATCCCGAAACGTGAAATTCACACGGTGGCCCTGATTGGCCCGCCCAATTCGGGGAAATCGACGCTCTTCAATCGCCTGACCCGCCTCCGTCAAAAGGTCGGCAACTACCCAGGCATTACCGTCGAACAACGCGTTGGCCTGCTCACTGCCGGCGGACCAGAGATCAAACTGATTGATCTCCCCGGCGTGTACAGTCTGACGCCTTATTCCGAAGATGAACGCGTCGCCGTGGACGTGCTGACCGGCAAAATGGACGGACTGCCTCGCCCGGATGCGATTTTGCTGGTGCTCGATGTAACCAATCTCTCCCGCCAACTGGTACTAGCCGCACCCGTAATTGCTCTGGGTTTGCCCATACTCGTTCTTTTGAATATGGCGGACGTCTTTACCAAAGGCGGTGGGTCGCTCGATGTTCTCAAACTCGCTGCGGAATTGCGCGCACCCGTTGCGATGGTGAGTGCAACACAGGGCAGCGGGTTGGACGCTGTGGAACGCTTCTTGCGAGAAGCTCACGATCGGCGGCCAGGAGCGTTGCTTCCCATTCTGCAAGACCTTCCGCAGTGCCGGAAATGGGCGAACCAGCTTAGCCACCGAGTCGACTACCAGCGTCCACTCCCGAGCGTGTGGACCCGCCGGCTGGATGACATATTTCTGCACAAGCTCTGGGGGCCGCTCATTTTTGTGATTGTCGTGGGTGCCGTTTTCCAGACTGTGTTTGGACTCGGCCAGCCCATGAGCACAGCGTTTCAGGACCTGCTCACAAGCCTGGGGCAGCAAGCGGCACCTTTCATTTCGAATAGTCTGCTCCGGTCACTTCTGCTCGATGGCCTGTGGAAGGGCGTGAGTTCGGTGCTGGTTTTCCTTCCCCAGATCCTTCTGCTATTCCTGTTTATAGGGATACTGGAAGACTCGGGCTATCTGGCCCGCGCGGCGCTCATCGCCGACCGCACTATGCGGAGCGTGGGATTGAACGGGAAAGCTTTTATTCCTCTTTTGTCCGCGTACGCGTGCGCTGTCCCCGCGATCATGGCGACGCGCACCATCGAAAATAAGCGCGATCGCATCGCGACCATTCTGATCGCGCCCTTCATGACCTGTTCGGCCCG
>Ga0074044_10002295_pt1 | contig 16751 bp, 7 predicted proteins | sample BogForMeECP23OM1_FD_94443 | JGI IMG/M metagenome (GOLD analysis project Ga0074044, IMG submission 94443) | Bog forest soil microbial communities from Calvert Island, British Columbia, Canada - Bog Forest MetaG ECP23OM1 | ecosystem: Environmental > Terrestrial > Soil > Wetlands ...
ATCATCGGCGAGGGCCATGCGAACGCCGCCGCATCGATCATGGCGCTCCTGTTGAGCCGCAAATTCGAACTCACCCACACCTACTTCCTGATCGCCGGAATCGCGGGAGTCGATCCGAAACGGGCAACGGTCGGGTCCGCCACCCGGGCACGATACGTCGTAGACTTCGGGCTCGAAAGCGAAATCGATGCGCGCGAGATGCCTGCAGGCTGGGAGTCCGGATATTTCGCGCTCGGCTCCACGGGACCGGGCCAGCCGCCGAAATCGAAACTGAGATCCTACGCCACCGAACACTACGAGCTTAATGAGACCCTGCTGCAAAAGATTCTGTCGCTCTCCAGCGCCGTCAAACTGGCGGACAGCGGCGCCGCGCAGGCGTATCGCGCTCGCTACCCAACCCCGCCCGCAAATCAACCGCCCAAGGTCATTCAATGTGACACGGCATCGGGCGACACCTTCTGGCAGGGACGCCTGCTTGGAATGCATGCAGAGCAATGGGTCGCGTTGATGACCCACGGCAAGGGCGTGTACTGCACGACCGAACAGGAAGACAACGCCACGATGGCGGCGCTGACACGCGGCGCCGAGGCCGGGCTCATCGATATCAATCGGGTGGCTATCTTGCGCACCGCATCCGACTTCGACCGGCCCTATCCGGGCCAGAGCGCCTATGACTCCTTGATCGCGAACAGCCCGCCGATATCGCTCGCGCTTGAGAACCTCTACAACGCGGGCGTGCCATGGGTGAACGATGTGGTCGCGAACTGGCCGCAGTGGAGAGAGGGCGTGCCCCGGCTCGCCGCCCCGGCCGCCGGCGCTTCGCCCGGAAAATGACGTGTCGAAATCACGCCGTGCAATCGACGCCAGGCGCTCATCCAAGCTCTCTGGCATCTCCTTCGAGGTCAGTTCACGGACAGATTGCATGGACTAGCCTGAGAGCGCGTTTCGCTCGGCCCGCTTGAGCCATCCGGTCATGCCGAGCGTTCGGAATTGCTGTGAGGCAATATCGAGGAACGGCTGCGCGCGTTCAGCATCACCCGGTGCGCGGCGGCGCAGGTACATCAACGCTTGATCATAGTCGGCGATCGCGCGCAGCGGCCGCGCGCCCTGTTCATCAAGCACTTCGCGCGATCGGGCGAACCACTCGGCGGCCTCGTCGTAGCGCCCCTGGAGCGCACACAGGCGCGCCAGCGACAAACGGCTGTCACGCATCGGCGTACGAAAATCCCGTTTGAGCACTTTCTCACGAATATTTCGCTCGATGCATTCAGCGTGATCGGTGCGATCGAGAAGCCATAGCGTCGACGCCGCGTTGCAGGCCACGATGGTGTAGATTGGAAACCATGACGCGCCCGCTTCGAGCGCGGGAGGCAGCGCCGCGAACCATTGCAGCGCGGTCACGGGCTGGCCAAGTTGGGCGAATACATAGGCCGCCGTGGAACTGATGCCCGCGAGGGCAAACCGTGTCTCGTTGGTGGGCTGGTTGAGGATCAGTTTAGCCGCCTCGTCCTGGCGCATTTCCTCCCATCCGGTGTCGAGCGCAATGAGCAGGTCCTGCTTCACGGAGTAGACGCTTAGGAGTTGTATCGAGCGTTCCACCGTGCGCGCGCAGAGGCCGAGCGCTCTGTCGTAGGTAGCCTGAGCGGCACCGAAGTCACCCAATGCCACGTGACAGCGCGCGACGTGGGCCCACGCGTACATTGCCACGGCGATCCGCCCTTTACGCTCAGCGTCGCTCGCTTCCTGTTCCCAGAGCGGAAGGCTGCGCCGATATTCACCGGCGAGGAGAGTCAATGCGAGCGGCGACGCGCTCGGATGCCGCAGTACCTCATCGCGCGAGTCGAATGGGATTTCGATTCCATGGCCGATGATCTCAACGGAGGGCATGTTCTTGAGCGCGGCGCGCCATTCGCGCTGGCCGGTGGAATCGAGCCTGATACCGGGATTGTGCGGATCGTCGGCTTCCTGACGATAGCGATCCAGCTCGGCCAGGCTGGCCCACGTAATGTCCCGGCGGTCGCCAATGAGTTGCAGCCCCTCTTCGGCGAGTTCCCACGCGCCACGCACCAGGCCGGCCGAATTCATGGCGCGCGCGGCCTGTTCAAAATAGTCGGCGGTGGCGGCTGAACCTTCAGTGGACGCAATCAGTGCGGCGGCTTGGCGCGTGACCTTCAGGGCCTCCTGGGTATCGAGAGTCCAGGTCAATGCGAGTCCAAGCCGTTGCAGGAGCTCGCGGCGTTTGGGGTCGTTGCGCGGCGACAACTCGAGCGCGATACGAAGAAAGACCGCGAATTCATCGTGAGCGTAAGCTTTTTCTGCATTGGCTGCCGCAGCGATCGCGTAGTCGGCTCCACGCGCCGCACCGGACGCGGTAGCGCCACGCCAAAACTGATACGCCACTTCGGCGGTATGCTCGCTCACAAGTTCGCCCCACTCCCGTTCCATCGCCTCCGCGATCTGGCGATGCAACCTCACGCGGCGCGTGGGATTCAGTTCCGAATACAACGTGTGACGGATCAGGGCGTGGGCGAAGTCGAAGGTTTCGGAGTCCGCACCGGGACGCAGTAGCTGCGCGTCAAGCGCCTCGTCTGCCGCGCCCAGCGCCGTGTTTTCATCGAGTCCTGCCACGGCAGCCGCGACGCCAAATGAGAAAGCCCCGTTGAATGCGGCGCCTACGGACAGCAAGCTGCGCGCCTGGTCGGAGAGCCGCAGAATCCTTCTGCCGATTACTTCGCGGACTCCTTCCGGGATGCCGAGGGCGTCGATGCTGACCTGCGAAGTCCAGCCTTGCCCATCGCGCAGAATCTTGCCCTCCTCCATGAGATGCAGCAGCACCTCGCGGATGAAAAAAGGATTGCCGTCGGTCTCCGCGCTGATCGCCTTGACCAGCGCTGCCGGCGCATCGTGATCGCCGATCATGCCGAGTAATTCGGCCACTTCGCCGCCATCGAGTCCCTTCATCGCGATGCTCTCGAAGTCGCGCAGCCGTCTGATCGCCGCCAGCGCACCGGCCAGCGGATGCCGCCGACCCACCTCGCCGTCGCGATAAGCACCGACCAGCAGGATGGAGTTGGAAGGGACGAAGTGTGCGACGTGGCCCAGCATCGCGATGGTGCCGCGATCGGCCCAGTGGAGATCATCGAGGATCAGAACCAGCGGCGCGATCCGCGACAACGCGATCAAGGATTGCGCCACCGCATCCAATAACCGGAAGCGCTCTTCTTCCTTGTCCAGCGCCGGCGGTTCCGGAATATCTCCCAGGTGGCGCCTGAGAGCGGGAGCGATGCGCGCGATGGTGGGAGCACTCTGCGCCAAAATTGTCCTGAGATCCTCGGCAGGAGCTATTCGCGCGTAGTCCAGGATCACTTCCGCGAAAGGACCGTAGGGCGGCTGAAATTCACCGTCGTAGCAAGCGCCGCGAAGCACCATTGCCCCACGCTGGCGCGCGAGGTCGGTGAACTCCTCCAGCGTGCGGGTTTTGCCGATACCGGGCTCGCCCAGGAGCATCGCCACCGCACCGCGGCCGTTGGATGCGACTTCGAGCTTTGCCAGCAGGCGCTTTATCTGGTGCGCTCGACCGACGAACGGCGTGCGATTGAGGAGCGCGATGGGATCATTGCGTTCGTAAACGACCTCGCAGGCCCTGACCGGTGCGGCCAGACCCTTCAGATCGAGTTCGCCGATCTCCTTGAAGGCAAACGTTTGCCGCGATGACAACAGCTCAGCGATCAGCTTGCTGCACAGAATCTGTCCCGCTTCCGCGCGATCGCAGAGCCGCCGCGCCGTTACGACCGGCGTGCCGAAGTAGCCCCCTTCGCGCCGAAGGACCTCGCCGATGTGAATTCCGACGCGAATCTCGAACTGACTGTTTCCGGCCGGCTTGCGCGCCGTCTGTTGAACCTGGATCGCGCACCGCACGGCGTCGGCAGAAGAGGAAAACGCTGCCAGCACACCGTCACCCAGCCATTCCAACTCCTCTCCACCGGTGGTGCCGATGGCATCGGCGATGAGCTTGTGATGGGTGCGGAACAAACGCTGTCCGGCTTCATCGCCGGCGCGTTGCAGATGCTCGGTGGAATTCACCAGGTCGGTGAACAGCAGAGTGACGGTCCCGGATTGCATCAATTAGAGCCTCACCTCGCGCGAAGCTTCCAACCTCGAATTTTCCCGTTTCCAATTTCGTCCGCTCAACACGCAAATGCTCACTCGTGAAGCGCGACAGGGCGCGGTCCCCACTTCAAGATTCCCAGGTCAGCCACGAAAATCGCGTAGAACGATTTCACCAGTACCAACTCGATTACAGTTGCGAGACTCAGTCCACCGATCTGTGCGAAGCATAGCGGGCGCCACAACGGTCCGCCGTGAAGAGCCAGCGGCAGCAACGCCAGCAAGGTTGCGCCCACCGTCACCATCACTGGTCGGAGCCGCTCAATCCCGGCGTCGAGCAGTCCTTGAATGAGTTCCCCGCCGAGCTCTTGCCGTTCTTCGATAAACTCGAACAAGACGATGACGTGACTCACGATCACGCCGACCAGGCTTGCAACACCGAGGAACGCCATGAAGTCGAAGGGCGTGCCCGTCAGCCACAACGCCGCGAGCGCGCCGACGGCGCCATACGGTACCGCCGTGAATACCAGCCACGGTTTGACGAGATTGTTAAATTGCACGACCAGTGCGATGAAAATCATCGTCACCGATATTGCCAGCACGACCGCCAATTCACCGAATCCCTCTTCCTGCTTGGACTGCTCCCCACCGATGACGATGCGATAGCTCGGAGGAAGCTGCGCACGAAGGGCGTCGATTCTCGGTATCGCCTGCTGCATGATTGCCGACGACAAGATGCCCGCGGCAGGAAACGCGGTGACGCTCATGGTTCGGAAATGGTCCCGGCGCACGATTCGTTCCTGGCTCATCTGGAAAGTGACCGGAGCGAGAGAATTCAGCGGGACGCGACCGTTTCCATTGAGGGCATAGACATAGAGGTTGGATACGTCCGCCAGTTGCGCGCGCTCTTCCTGCCTGAGGCGAGCGACGATCGGTATGTGCAAATCGCCGTCGAGCAGCGTTCCGACCTGCCATCCGCTGAGCCCGGCCGCCGCAGATCGCGCTATATCGGCATTGCTGATGCCGGCCATGTTGGCGCGGTCGGCGTTTATCGTCAGCCCTACGGTGGGGCTTTGCTCCATCCAGTCGGTGCGGACGTTTTGCGTGCCCGGAATCGAGCGCAGGATGTCCTCGATCCGGCTGGTAATGTGCCGCAGCGCATCAATATCCGCTTCTTCTTGCGCGGGATCGATGTCAGCCTGGCCGAAGACGTGAATCTCGATCGGATACCGTACCGGGTTGGTCAATAGCTGCCGCACATCGAGGTAGGCGCCTGGAACCGACTCCGCCAGCGCTGTTTGCAGCGGACCAACGAGCTTCGGCATATCATTCTTGTCTTCGATCTCGAGTATCAATTGCGCGTAGTTGCTCTGCGGAGACTCCGAAGGCGCGGAGATCCAGAAGCGCGGACCGCCGCCGCCCACGAAGCTGGTAACCGATTTCAGGATCTCGCGCGGCTTGCCATCGGACCCCGGATGCTCGCGGCCGTACTGAGCGGCTACGCGACGAACGACCTCTTCGGCTTCCTTTGCCGCCGCATTGGTACTGGAAATCGCAGCGCCGTTCCCCAGCCATACATCGATATAGGAAAGGTACTGCACGTCCTCGGGGAAAAAGGCCTGGCCCAACTGCTTACCGATCAAAATACCGCTGGCGAGAAACAGCGCAGAACACCCGACGAATACCTTGCGATGTTCGAGTGCGTAGTGGCCGAGCTTGTAGTAGAGCCCCGTGACTCCATGCGTGCGGCGATACTCAATTGGCGGAAGCGGTTTGCCCGGGCGCATCAGGTAGTAGCCGAGCTGGGGTATGAAAGTCATCGAGACGATTCGCGATGCGACCAGCGCGCAGGTCATCACGACCGGCAGGCTGTAGAGGAACCTTCCCGTGTCGCCGGTCAGCATCAGGAAAGGCAGATAGGCGACGATGTTGGTAATGGTCGCGAACAGGATCGCACGCTCCAGCTTGGTCGGACCGAGCCACGCGGCAATCGCCGCCGGTTGACCCATCGCAAGTTCATGCTTGATCGCGTCGCCTGCGACCACGGGATCATCGACGAGCAGGCCCAGCGCGATGATGAGCGTTGCGATCGACACTTGCTGCAGGTCGATTCCGAGCGCGTACATCGCGCCAAAGGTCATCGCGAGCGTGATTGGAATCGCAAGCGCGATCAACAGGGCCGAACGCCATTCCCAAAAGCCCACCAACGCCACGAGGATGACGAGAACTATAGCTTCGTACAGCGCGTCCATCAGCAGGTCGAGGTTCTCGCGGACCTGGCGCGGCTGATCGGAGGTTCGGGCGATAGTCAGGTCTTCGGGGAGCCTGTTTCTCAGTCCATCGAGCGCCTGATTGACGGTCTCGCCGAACGCGCCGATTTGTTCACCTGAGCGCATGAATATCGCGAGCGTAATCGCGCGGCTGCGATTCCATCGCCCGTTTGCAGCTCGCGAGCCATAAAAGTTCAGCAGCTGCGGCGGATTCTGATAGCCGCGCAGGACGTCGGCCAAATCACGCAGGTAGAGTGGCGCACCCGACTGCGACGTCTGGATGATAACGTCGCCAATTTCGGATGCGTTGGTAAACTCCCCGCTCGGATGCACCGTCACATCGGTGCCGCCGGCATTGATCGTCCCACCAGCCCGGGTGATGTTTCGTTCCGCGAGTATCTGCGCGAGCCGTGCGGGCTGCACGCCATACGACGCGAGTCGTCGTTGAGAGTAGGCCAGTTGCACCCATTCGGGCAGAACTCCCGACCGTGAAACTTTTTCCACGCCCGGCAGGGTCTGCAACGCCCGCTGAATCAGGTCGGTGTAACGCTCGAGTTGGCGGTAGGTGTACTTGTCTCCCGCCGCCGCATCCAGGGCCGATTCGGTATCCGCGGGATCGCGGATAAGTACCGGCGGCCACGCGTCGGGATGCACTACCGGGAACACCGAGGTGCCGACGTGATCGGTGATGAATTTAAGCGCGATCTGCCGAAGATCGACGCTGGGAATAACCGCGGCGTCCACGCCGACGAATCCATTCCCGTCCAGCGGACGAATATCGCGCGCGAGGCTATGAGTTCCCAGATACAGATCCAGTCCGTCGCGCGCGCGCACGACATTGTCAGTGCCTATCGCCTCCGGGAACAACATCACGAGCGAAACGCGCGATGTTTTCGCGTCCTCGCGAGCCGACTCGCGCGCTCTCTCGATTGCCGCGCGAATTGCCCGCGCACGCAATGCGAGTTCCACGCTACCAACTTTGGGGCTCGCAACCGTTAGCAACAACGCAGCGGTGTCACCAAAATCGCTCTGAAACTGGATGGGTCCGGCACCACTCGGGAGATCATTGATGCTGTTGAGCTTCAAGTTTATGTCGCTGAATTGCTTCTCTGAGTCGGTGACTTTCTCGCTTAGCTGAACATAAATGAACGCTACGCCGTCGAGGGTGACGGATCGGATGCCGTAATTGCTGCTGGCGCCAGCGGGATGGATGCTCGAATTCTCGGCGATCTTACCCTCGATTTTCCGCGTCACCATTTGCTCGATCTTCTCGGCGCGGACGCCGGGCCACGGACAGATCGCAACCGCCTGGCGAACCGGGATGTCGGGGTCCTTGCGCTTCGGCATCCGTGAATAGCCGAGGAGGCCCCACGCCATCACGCCAATCAGCAACACCCACGAGATGGCGCGGTTTTCAACGAAAAAGCGCGCCACGTTGTGCGTGGTGGCGATTATTTCGGAGTCGCTACGATGTGCCATCAGGGAATGATCGTGACTTCGGCGCCTTCCGTTACCATCGTCGCGCCGCGCACGATTACCTGGTCTCCAATCTGCACGCCCGATGAGACCGTGATTTCATTGCCAACGATTTCGCCCAGGACAACCTTGCGCAGATGCGCCAAAGTTCTGCCGGACTTATCCTCCACGACGTAGACTGCGAAATCCTTCTGATCGTCTGGGGGGCGGACGATCGCGTTGAGAGGAAGCGAAGCCGCTGTGCTGCTGGGCGCGGCCGCACCGGCGATTTTCAGCGAAGCGATCGTGCCGGTGCGTATTTTGCCGTCTTTGTTGGGGACGGTGATCTCGACATCAAAAATGCGCGTGGCCGGATCCGCATTGGGCGCGATCCGTGTGATCGTGCCGATCAATTGAACCCCGGGAATCGCCTCGGCCGCGAGTGTCTGCGACTGGCCCTGCTTGAGTTGACCCACCTCGATGTCGGAGCAACCGAAGACCGCTTTCATGTAAGAGGTGTCGGCGACCTGGAAAGCCACTGTGCTTGACTCCGCGAGTGCGCCGATTTCGATTTCGCGCTCGAGTATTACGCCGTCCATCGGAGAAGTGAGTCTGCAATACCCCAGATTGATCTGGGCTTGTTTCAACGCGGCCTCCGATTGAGCAACCTGCGATTGAGCGGACTGGTACTGCTCAACCGTCAAGTCGTAGCCCGCGCGCGCGATGATATGCTGGTTAAATAATTGCGAATCGCGATCGAAGTCGCGCCTGGCCTTTTCATAGACCGCTTGTGCACCGGCGAGCGCGGATGCGGCCTGGTTTACTTGAGCCTGATAGGTATCGGACTTTACGGTCGCGAGCAGTTCGTGCGCATTAACCGAGTCGCCTCCCTGGACATCGCGCGTGCGCCCGTCGGCTCCCGGCACCTGCTTGATGGAATCAACATAGCCGCCGACCTGAAACGCGAGCGCGGTTTGCCGAGAAGGCTGGAAGCTCGCGGTGTACGCCCCGGAATTGGGTTCCTCCGCCTCCCGGACGGTCAGAACCGTAACGGCGATCCGAGGCTGCGCGGGCTTGCTGTCGTTGCCGCAGCCGAGCGCGCAGATCATCGCACCAGCTATTAGCAATGCCACCGATGTACGAGGTCTCACGCTAAATGTGCGCTCCGCGCCGGATGGCGAAAATCGGCGGTAATTATTTTCTTCCAGATGCAGCGGTCCTCGAGGTCGGCAAACCGCGGCAGTTGGGATCGATAGCGACGCGGCCGACAATTGTTCCCTACCAAGACAAAGATGCGCAGGCTTCACGTGGCGCTGCGAAACGTAACGCAATCGCAATCATGTGCAACTCGTGCGCAAAGATTAACCCTACCACAAGTTACTCCAAGTGACACTTGATTGGCATAGATGTGAGAACCCGATCTGATTCATTCACACTTGACGCTCAAGTCGCTCTATTATATTAAGTTACTCTTAGACTGTCGCATAGTGGTCTCTTTCTCGACTTTTGCAACTTTGACGACGCGACAGTCCGTAAACCGTCGATTTGGGGGGTGTCGTCGAGTTTACCTCCGAGAAGAAGGATGAGTGTGGCTCAATATCAGAATGGTGGCAGTCACCTTGAGACGAGTGGTGCTCAGCTTGAGCCCGTGGCCAGCCTCATCAAAAAGCTCGCTGCCCTGCCGCTCCTGGAAGGCGTCGAGCACCATCTTTTAGAGGCGATCGCAACCCAATGCGATTGGTTCAGCCTCCCGGGCGGACAGCTCCTTTTTCGTCAGGGCGATAAGGACGACTCCCTTTACGTCGTTCTCTCGGGACGTCTGGGAGCTTTTCTTCGCAACGACGAAGATAAAGAGGTGCTGATACGCCAGATGCCGGCAGGAGAGACCGTTGGCGAGATGGCGGTTCTGTCGGGCGATCCGCGGTCGGCGACCGTACTGGCGCTGCGTGATACGGAACTCGTGCGCCTCTCGAAACCTGCCTTTGACCGGCTCATCGACGAGCATCCGAGGTCACTTCGCTTCATTACCGATTTACTCGTCCGGCGGCTCAAAGAGCCCCCGCGGCTGGCGGCTTCGACCGGTGCTCCAAAGACGGTCGCTTTTTTTCCGCTTGACCGCGAACTGGCCGCCTCCGGCTTCGCTCGCTCGTTCGTCAAGGCGTTTGAAGAGCTGGGACTCAAGGCGTGTGTGATCGACAACAGCTCCGCCGAACGCCCGATCGAATGGTTCAACGCGCTTGAAGAAATCCACGACATGGTCCTGTACGAGGCCGACATCGAGGTCTCGCGGTGGACTCGCCTTTGTCTGCGCCAGGCAGATCGCGTTGTGCTGCTCACTGATGCCAGGCGCCCCCTCTCGCACGTGCCACCCGCGTTCGAAGCTGCGTTGAACAATCCGCGCAGGGCATCAGTCGAGTTGGTTTTGTATCGTGATAAGCGGTCGGTTGCGCCTTCTCAGACCCTCGCTCTGCTGACGCTCTTCGATATAGGCCAGCATCATCACGTTCGCGAGGATGTGCCACGCGACTTTCGACGACTCGCCCGAATGATCACGGGGCGGGCGATTGGCCTTGTATTGTCCGGTGGCGGCGCGCGCGGCCTTGCACACATCGGGGTGATTCGTGCGCTGCGCGAATCGGGAATCGAGGTCGACCTTTTCGGCGGTGCCAGCATGGGCTCGATCATCGCCGCGGGCGCCGCGCTCGAATGGGACGATCAGATACTCTCCGAACACATACGCGCTGCCTTCTCGGACACGAATCCGATCGGCGACTACACGATCCCATTGATCGCCTTGGCGCGAGGGAGAAAAGCGACCAGTTTGTTTCGCAGACACTTCGGCGAGCAGCAGGTCGAAGACTGTCCGTGTCCGTTCTACTGCGTGTCCGCCAATCTCACCACCGGGCTGCTGAAGGTCCATCGCACCGGTCCGATCTGGCTCGCAATGCGTGCGAGTGCTGCTATTCCCGGTGTCCTGCCGCCGGTGATCGAAGGTTCCGACATCCTGGTCGACGGCGGGATCCTGAACAACCTTCCGATTGATGTCATGAGCGAAATGCGACGTGGGCCGATCATAGCGATTGACACTTCGAGAGATTATGGCTTCAAAGCGACGATCGACGACCTCGATCGCCGCTCGCTCTGGCAGTTGCTGCGCCACGCGCGGCAGGGCACTCCCAACATCGTCAGATTGCTCATGGCTGCCGGGACAATGAGTAGTCGCGCGCACCTCAAGGAGCTGATCAGCCATGTGGACTTGTTGATCGAGCCTCCGCTCGAGAACGTCAGCATGCTCGATTGGAAGGCGTTCGATTTCACGGTCGACGCCGGCTACCGGCACACGATGGAAATACTGGAGAAAAAGAAGGGCGTCCTGGTCTCGGGAGAAGCTCTCTTTCGGCCCGAGCAGGCGTCGTGAGATTCAATAAGGTCAGCGGGATTTTGTGACGCTGAAGGTAATTTCGGCCCCGGTTTAGCGCGCGTCCTGGAGACGTGCCCCTGGCCGGGAGCAAGGTGGCCGTGGGACATTCAGGCACAGTAACGCTGCTTTTTACCGACCTCGTCGACTCGACTGAGCATCTGCAGCGGGCCGGCGATGAGGCCGGCGAGCAATTGTTCCGGCTCCATCATCGGTTCATGACCGAAGCGGTCGTGGGGGGTGGCGGAGAGGAGCTGGAGTGGCTCGGCGACGGCATGCTGGCGGCGTTTTCGTCGTCGGCCGACGCAGTACGCTGTGCGATAAGCATGCAACAGACGGCCCGCCGGACGACCGGAGGGTCGCGGATCGAAATTCGAATCGGCATTCACCTCGGTGAGGTTTTGCGCCGCGACGGCGGTTACTTTGGCACCCCGGTCGTCACGGCGCGCCGCCTGTGCGATCGCGCTTCGAGCGGGCAGATCCTGTGCAGCAGGTTGATCGCGGAGTTGCTGGCGTCGCGCCAGACCTTCGGCTTCCGCGACCTCGGCAAGCTTGAATTGAAAGGCCTCGCCGAGCCGGTCGGCGTATGCGAGGTGGTCTTCGATCGCAATGATCCGGCCGTGATGTTGAACCGTACGCCGTTCGTCGGGCGAGCCGGGCAACTCAAACGACTGTCGGCCAAACTTGAAGAGGCGTGCAACGGCCGGGGCTCGATTGCGATGCTTCGGGGTGAACCCGGAATCGGCAAGACGCGCACCATTGAAGAGTTTGCGGATCTGGCCAAACAACGGGGCGCCGTCGTCCTGCGTGGTGCCTGCTACGAGGGAGAATGGCAGGCACCCTATGGCCCGTTTGCCGAGGCTATCCTCGACTACGCAAGCCAGGCGGATCGCGCGGAACTCGCGGGTGCGTTGGGAAAGGGGGCGTCAATCATCGCACGGGTAGCACCGGCGCTGCGGGAGTTGGTCCCGAATATCCCGGAACCCGTTCCACTCGACAAAGAGGAGGAGCGGTTCAGGGTGTTCGATGCAGTCGCACAATTTCTGATCGCCGCTTCGCAGCGCACTCCTCTGGTCCTGGTGCTGGACGATCTGCATTGGGCGGACCTGGGCATGGTGGCGATGCTGAGTCACCTGGCACATTTCGTTCCCGCTAATCCAATCCTGCTCATCGGCGCCTATCGCGACGCTGAAGTGGACCGCAAACACCCCCTTGCAGGCGCGCTCGCGAGCATCGGCAGGCTGCGGAACTTCGAGAACCTCCAGTTGGAGGGGCTCAAGAGCGAGGAAGTCGGGGAATTGCTTGGGATAATCGGCGACCAGGACGCGCCAGACACACTGGTGAAGGCCTTGGATGCCGCCACCGAAGGCAACCCGCTGTTCATCCGCGAAGTCCTTCTGCATCTGGTCGAGGAAGGAAAGATTCTGCGCGAAGGCCAAGGCTGGGCGTCGAAGCTCAGCGTCGAGGAACTCGGCATCCCCGAGGGCGTGCGTCAGGTAATCAGCAGGCGCTTGCTGAGATTGTCCGAGGACGCCAATCGGTTGCTCGCAGTTGCGTCGGCGTTCAATGGCCCGTTCTCGTTTGAGGTCGCCGCGGCCGCGGCCGGACTGGATGAGAGCGCCGCGCTCGGCGCGATCGATGAAGCCCTGGACGTGCAACTTCTGCGGCCCGGTTCCAACTCCGAGACTTTCGACTTCAGGCACGCGATCATTCGCAACACGCTATACTCTCAATTGAATCCCGCCCGCCGCGTGCGGCTGCATCGCAAGATCGCGGAAGAGATGGAGCGCGCATGGGGCGAGCGCATAGCTCATCACGCTGCGGAAGTGGCGTTTCAGTTCTGGCGCGGCGCTGCGGCCTCGGGTACCGAGCGCGGTGCAGACTACGCGATTGCCGCGGCGGACAATGCCGAAGCTGCCTACGCGCATGACGAGACAGCCGCGTTCCTGCGCATCGCCCTGGAGTTGATTCCACAGAATGATTCCAGACGGGCGCGCCTGACCGCGCGCCTCGGAGCAGCGATGACCTGGACGCTCGACGGCGACGATGCGGCCGAAGTCGCGCTCAAGGCAGCCAAGCTGATCGCGAGCGTCGAAGGTGAGGAGAGCGCGGCCGATTATTGTGAAAGCACCGCCCGCCAGATGGTGCGCGGCGGGCTGATGCGCTCCGCATGGGTGATGGCAGAAGAAGGCCTGCGCCACATCGGCTCGCGCCGCGATATCGTTTGGGCAAGTCTCGACGAGATCGATCTGTCTCGTTGCGAGGCCGAGGCTCCTGACAACCCCGGCATCACCATCGATTCGGAACGGCGGCGTCAGCGGCGAGCGGTTCTCAAAGGAATTTCATCCGAGCACGCCAAAGCCTGGCGCATCGACGAATATCCCTATGACTCGCGCGAGGAGATCATTCGCGATCCTCATTGCGACGGCCTCGCTCTGCTCTTTCTTGCCGGCGAGTGCCGCCGCAGCCTGCCGCTGTGGCAGGAACGCGCGGTTGACGCCGAGCGCAGTGGCCGTCTCGTGGTCGCGATGGACGCGTGGGCCCATGTGGCGCGCTGCCATAACGCGCTCGGCGAGTTCACCGAGGCGCAAGCCGCTTACGATCGCGCAATTGCGTTCTCGGCGCGTATCAACCGCCCGTCGTTGCCGCTGCTCAACCTGATCTCGGTCCGGACCGACTTTTTCATCGCGCTTGATCGGGGCGCGGGCGAAATAGTCATCGTGCCTGGTTTGGATCAACTGATGGCCGATCCGCTGCCCGTGTTCAAGTTCGTCGCTGCCGCCTCCTTTGGAACCAGAGCCCTGGCGATGGCGCAAAAGAACCAGGCTGAGCCGGCGATGCGGGCGCTCGGAACGCTCCAGGATGCCCTGCGGCGCGGAGCGCCCTGGGGAGCTGCGTATAACCTGATGGCCTGCGACGCCGCTTCGACGCTGTGGCTGCTCGGTCGCACCGAATATGTCGAGCTAATCGAGCAGAGTATTCGCGAGAAAGTGCTCGTTCCCGACTTCCGCTTCCCGATGCGCGACGGACGCCTGTCGATGGCGCGTCTGTCTGCGCTACAGGGCCGCTGCGATGAAGCGGCTGATTGGTTCAAGAAAGCGCGCGAAGTGTTCGATGAGCAGGGTTTCCGACCTCTGCGCGCGATCGCCGACTACGACGAAGCACTTATGTATTTGAGGCGCGGCTTGGCCGGCGATGCCCAACGGGCGCAGCCGTTCCTCGATGCCGCCGTCAGCCAATTCCGCACGCTCGGCATGACCGGATGGATCAAACGCGCCGCCGCGCGAATCCGCGCAGATGCATCACCTGGCGGACGGCAGGACGCGGTCGCGAGATAACCCGATGCCTCGCGGCTCGTTTGTCAGACAGGGGCGACTCGGAACGATGATTCAATAAGGTCAGCGGGATTTTGCGAAACTGAAGGTAATTTCGGCCTCGGTTTGCGGTACATGCTCGCTAACATGGATTTAATGCGGTCGCGAGATGACCCCACGTTCCGCTGTTCCCCTCGTCGGACCGGGATGACAGGGGGATGACGGACACGGCTCCAGTTTCGCTGGGATTTCCGCTCCGCTTCATCGATCGATGCGCGACAGCGCCGGTCGCGGACGCGAAGCCAGCGAGAAGATCGAGGACATCATCGATCGGTCGCCGCATCAGCGACTCTGAATATCCGCCCTGACAGAATCAGGCACAGCAACCCTGCTCTATACCGATCTCGTCAGTTCGACTCAGCATCTTCAGCAAGCCGGGGATGAGGCTCGCGAGCGCCTGTTCCGAGTCCATCACAAGCTCATGACCGAAGCTGTTGTGGCAGGTGACGGGCAAGAGCTGCGATGGCTGGGTGACGGGCCGCTGGCGGCGTTTTCATCGATGGCCGATGCGGTGCGCTGCGCGATAACTATACAACCCAATCCCGCCGTTTCGTAAAAGCGCGATCGCGCTACTGGAGGTGCAGCTTCGCAAGCACCGCAGCATGGTCGGCAGGCCACACTCCCGAAGGAGTGCGAGCGTCAGGATCCGCACCAACCAGCTTCGCGGAGATCGGCGCAATCGCGCCGCGCGTGAGGACTAGATCGAGTCGACGGTTGAGTTCTGAAATCCAGCTGCGCGGTACACGCAGCGACCCCATCAGGGGGCTCGCGGTTTCGAGAAGCCTCGTGAATGTTTCTGACTGAATGTTGTAGGGCCGCACTTGGGTGGGAAGCGGCTCGATTCTCAGGAGCACCGCATGACGATCCTCGAACCGGAGGAGGGTTCCATTCATATCGAGTGGCGCGGTCTGGTCGAGATCCTTCCTGATTGCGATCGGCGCGTAGAACGCGCCCTCTTGCTGGAGCGCTTCAAGAATGAGCAGCAGAAAATCGAACCGGGGTGACATCGCGCCGGGCTTTCCGATCGACCATTCTGCCAGCTCCTGTAGACCGACCAGGTCGGGGTCGGCTGCTGCAATCTCGCGCGCAATGCTGGTAGCTCGGGCTGAGATATCGGTGGCTTGAACGTGGGCCCATACTCCAGCGACCGTCTCGATCAACTCCGGCAAATTTCTGGCTGCGAACACGGGTTCGAGATCGACCCCGAAGTAGACGTTCATGGTCATCACCGTCACATCGCGATGACCCGAGACCGAACCTTTCATTCTTTACCTTTAGACACCGCTAGACGCTGCAGGTGTTGGCGGATGATCGGCCTTGCTGGGAGGCGCTACCACGACGACATTAATGCACATCTAGGCTAATGTATACATAAAACTAATAAAATAAGCATAACCGTGCAAGTTGTACCGGTCTGGTCCATCGATGAATCCCGTTCGACGAAAGCCAGATCGCAGGAGGAGAGTGGGAGGCGCTTCTCGACTGTCGAAAAGCCGACTAGTGTTCTTGCACGGCTTGAGAATTCTCAAGATCTGAGGTCACAGCGATGTGCAGGAATATCAAAATCCTTTTCAATTTCGAACCACCAGTGACTGCCGAAGAGGTTCGTGCCGCCTCGCTTCAGTTCGTGCGAAAAATCAGCGGCTTCAACAAACCGTCGAAGGCGAACGAAGGCCCGTTCATGGCCGCAATTGACGAAATAGCAGGGATCTCGACTCGTCTTCTTCGTTCGCTCGAAACGAATGCGCCGTCAAGGAATCGCGAAGAAGAGGCCGCAAAAGCGAAGGCTCGCGCCGCGGTGAGATTTGGCACTTGAATCATGCCATTTCCGCCACTCGCATCTTCACGTTAACGAATACAAGTGAGGGATGCCTGATCGCTTCACAGATTGGGAGACCACGATATAAGCGCTATCACGACCAAGGACGGAACCTCCATTTATTTCAAGGATTGGGGAACCGGTCAGCCGATTGTTTTCTCACACGGTTGGCCGCTTAGCGCGGACGCCTGGGACGCGCAGATGCTGTTCTTTGGCCAGCATGGCTACCGGATCATCGCGCATGACCGGCGGGGGCATGGGCGCTCCAGCCAGACGTGGGACGGCAATGAGACGGACCAGATAAACGC
>Ga0074044_10002296_pt1 | contig 16746 bp, 14 predicted proteins | sample BogForMeECP23OM1_FD_94443 | JGI IMG/M metagenome (GOLD analysis project Ga0074044, IMG submission 94443) | Bog forest soil microbial communities from Calvert Island, British Columbia, Canada - Bog Forest MetaG ECP23OM1 | ecosystem: Environmental > Terrestrial > Soil > Wetlands ...
AAGGTGGCGTCATCGCTGCCGGGGAGTCTGATCAAGCCGCAGGCGACCGTTCCCGAATTGGAGCGACCGAAGGAGACTCAGGCCTACCTTTCCTACCTTCAGGGACAAGCGCTGATCTGGAGGACGGACGAGCCCTCCCTTCGCAAATCTCTGGAACACTTCCAGAGGGCCATAGAGAACGATCCCACTTTCGCTCGGGCCTACGCCGGTCTGGCCCGTGTTTACATCAACTTGGGGAACGAAGGGTACCTGACCTGGACCGGCGCGATCGAGATGGGGCAGGCGACGGCGGAACGCGCCAGCAAACTTGATCCAGACTTGGCCGAGGCGCACGTTCTCTTGGGGGAGGTCGCATTCATGGCGGACGCGCCAGCCGAAATCTTAGACCGGGAGCTTCGAATCGCTTTGGAGCTCAATCCCAATCTTGCGCAAGCCCACAGCCTCCTCAGTTCCCTCGCGGGTTCCTTCGGCATCATGGAATCGTACGTCCTTCAGGCGGAGGAGGCATACCGATTGGATCCACTCTCGCCGCCGATGATTCGACGTCAGGGCGAGGCCTACTTCAATTCGGGTCGATACGAGGAGGCACTCGCGCACTGGAAGAAGCATCTGGAGTCGGATCCGATCGACGCCTACCGCGGTCTGGCAGAGTGCTACGTGCTCACGGGTGAATTCGATCAGGCGGAGTCGATGGTCCGCGAGCTGGAGAAGGTCGCACCGAACAGCGATCCTGCCGTCCTTTGCCGGGGGTTCCTCGCCGCGCTAACGGGAGACCGGGACACCGCGGTCGGCATGATTGCGAAAATTGACGAGCTGTTCAAGAAAGGCACCTCTCGTCAATCATCGATCGGCTACATCTACTACGCCTTGGGCGACATGGATCGATTCTTCGAGAACATGGTTGCCTCTGCAAGGAACCACACCTTGCAGGCGGTCCGGGTACGCCTTTCTCCACTTTTCACGGCCGCACGTCGGGATCCCCGGTTCGTCATGCTGGTCATCCAGGCCGGGCGGCCCATGCAGGCGTACAAACCCCCCAACTAGCACCTGGGTCTCGGCCTTCAGCTCCAGTCAACCCGTGGGCCCTTCAGCATCGCCCGTGGCGGATCGAGCGCGAGTAGGGGCTGATTCCGGATTACTGCGTGTGTGAGTGCGACCCGAGGTTCAGAGCCGTCCCTCCCAGTGGGTGCAGTAGTGCGCGCAGCCACGGCCGACGAGGCACGCGCTAGGGGGATTGCCCCTCATCGACCGTAAGGGTTCTTGCGTCAACATCAAATATTTTAGGGCCTCAATCGGTTCCGGGTTCGAATGATCGACCTCACTCCGTTCATTGTGACGGGGGCGCTGCTGTTTCTCGTTTTCCTCGTATTGCTCTGGAGGAGCCTCTACAATATCGCCCCCTTTCAACAAGGCGTCGTTACAATCGTCGGTTCGTACAAGGGCATCCTTAATCCCGGCTTCAACGTGGTATCCCCCATCGCCCACGTGGTCTACGTCGATTGGCGTTCGCAGCATCTTGCAATTCCCTAGTCAACTTTTAACTTGCCTTCTGGAACCATCCGACTTTCTGCCGAGATCACCTATCGAGTGACTGATTCAGCCAAGTCAATTTTTCAGATCGCTGACCTCAAGACTGGCCTCATCGACTCAGCGCGACAGGCCGTCATCGACTTCGCCGGCTCGGGTCTCGCGGCCAGCGTCGGGCCGAACGATTTTCAACTTGCCCAGGCAGTCACTGGGCGGCTTGGGCGGGATGGAGTTCCGTGGGGTGTGAAGATCGAATCGGTAGCCGTGCAGCGAGACGAACCGGACCGATAGGGAGCGGGGGCCGGGCCCTGAGCTCGACTGTTGTCCCTATCGCAACGTATTGAAAAGGGACTCCGACTGAATGCAACGCGACTGGGACTTCTTGTGAACTTGAAATCCGTGGTATCCTCCAGAATTTCCGTCTCAGTCCTCGAGGCTTCCCGACGGGCTTAACGGCCGGGAGAGAGTTCACGGGGAGAGGCGAATCCGCCTCCGAAGGACGAGCGCCAAAATCGCGGCTAATATCGCGAGCCCAAGTGCAATCGCAACCCATACCCAGGCCGAGGTACTCGGACTCGTTGATCCGGGAGTTCCCGGGTTCGGGGTCGTCTCGTTGAGCACGAAGGAGACGGCGACTGAGGCAGCTTGGCCGGCAACGGAGACCGTGCCGGAGCTCGGATTGGCCGAATATCCAGCCGGAGAAAGTATCGTAAACGAGTAAGTTCCGTTCGCTGCGAGGAATTGGGCGCTCGATGTCGAGACAGTCTGCGGAGAGAGGCCCACGAGTATGATTGTCCAATTCGTCCGAATAGGAAGTCCAGACTCCGTGAAGGAAACGGAGTACGTGGGAGTAATCATGGAGAATCCGATGAGAACCTCCACAGGGGCACCGCTCACGGCAACCGAACTGGTCGTACGGTTCGAAGAGAATCCGCTGACCGTGGCGACCGTGAACCCATAGCTCCCATTCGTCTCCTCGTATTCGATTGACCGAGACTGAGAGGTATTCAGACTCCCGTTCAGCGTGATACTCCAAGAGGTGCCATTGGGGAGACCGACCTCGACGAAGGTCAGTTGGAATGTGGGGTTCAGAACAAGCGAAAAGTTCAGTTCAACAGAAACCGGGTCTCCCGACACATTGACGAGACCCGCGTCGGTCGCCAGAGTATAGCCCGGGACCTGGGCCACGGTGAACCCATAGGTGCCATTCGGCATGTCGAAGGTTAAGGTCGCGCCGGCCGATTGCGCGGGCGACCCTGCTAGGGTGACCAGCCATACCGATCCTGGTTCGAGTCCACTCTCAACGAAGGTGACCGAGTAGAGAGTAGGGGAAACGGCACCGAAGGTCACGGTAGTCACTACTCCGCGCCCGTTCACCAAGAAGGACCCACCCGGGGGGCTTGGATCGTATCCCAAAACACCACCCACAGCGAAGGTGTAGGTCCCGTTTGCCAACTGAAATAGGATAGAAGTCAAATTGCTCGTGGCGGTTTGGCTACCGCCGTCGAGAGCCACGCTCCATGAGGCGCCCGTGGGTAAACCGGTCTCCTGAAACGCCACCGCGTAGACCGCGCATCCGGACGTACTGCACGGACTCGAGGCTCTGATCACGCACGTGCTCTGGTTGCCCATAGCGATGATTCCATCTGCGGGCACTTGGCTTGCGCTCAGATTGGCTTCCGGACCCGGTCCCTGGCAGTACGCTATCGCACTCCAACCGCGCGGAATAGCGGGGGTGACATTGACCGTCTCACCTTCGGATTGGTTCGCGTTCGAGATCAACAGGCTCTGATTGAGACCATCGGCGCCGGCCCCGAGGACCATGTACGTACCTACGGTGGCACCCGATGCCGTGACGTTGTAGATCCGGGAGATATCCATATGGGACAGGACGTACGAGTAGACGTAGAAGATCGCCGTCGTGCTCGAATTGGTGCCGTTGTACGTTAGGCAACTGACGCCATTGCAATCGAAGTGAAACACAACCAACTGGGGATCGCCGGCCGCCAGTGCCTGAGCCGTCACGGCGGAGTCGAACACTGCGTTCGGGGGCTGCCCTACATAACGGCAGGCCGGTTGCCCGTATTGCAGGTCCGGTGTCCCCACGCCGATGCTGAATTCCTGTACGTCCAACTGAATCTTGGTGTCGTTAATGGCCCGGACGACACTCGAATAGTTTCGTTGAATCGAAGTGAGATTGGTGGCCGAGAGTGGTGGAGCATTCGGCCCGAGGCAGTGCTGGCCGGGATAGTCGTGAAATGCGACTTCCGTGATGTTTGGGTTGACCTCCGTTGTGCTCTGAATCCATGAATCGATATTGACATTGTAAAAATCGCCACTGGACTCAATCCCAACGATACAGGCTCCGGGATCGACCTGCCAAAGAACTTTGGAGTAATTCTCCACCAGTCTTGCGAACTCGAGGGGGGTCGGCACGCTGTCGTCCGAGGACCTCCAGGAAGTCCACGGTTTATTGAAGTGGGTCCAGAGCGCTGGTTCGTTCCCAATGGCCCAGCAAGTTGGAAACCAGTTGGTAGTATTGTACAGCCACCCTACCTCGGAACGAAGCACCGTGGTGTTATTGATCTCCGCGGGAACGGCGAGATAGCAACGGTCCTCGGGTAACCACTGACAGAGCTTAGCAAAATCCACGACCGTATTGGAGGCGGGCCAGCAATAGTTGCCGGTCGTCGGGTTGATCGAACCATTGTACTGACACCCGGACGACCAGTTGGTCTGATCCGCCCAGTTCGAGCCGTACCGGAGGGTCGTGAAGGGGGTCGCGTTCAGAAGCGCCGCGACATACTTGGTGCCGGGGTCCTTCGTTCCATCCAATGAGACTCCCCAGAAGCTCGAGTTCTCGGTCTCGGTGCTCGGCCCGATCGTGATCGTGGCATTGTTCGTGATCGTGTAACCAGGACCTACGGAGCCCAAGTCGGTTACCGCGAACGGGCCTCCCACCAAACTTCCCGAAGACCGCCCGGATGCATTCATCGCTGCAGAGCCGTTCAACAACAGGATCGCGATTGAAACGGCCAACACCGAGGCGAACCCTCCTCGGATTCCAAAGCGGGCCCGGACGCTCACCTCTGATCTCACTTCCAATGGGAGGGAACAGAACACCCCACTTGTCTCAAATAGTTACTTCCGAGATATCATCCGGGTTCCGGACCAGGACTCCCTTTGGGTGCAACGATATTACACCCACCCTTCGAGGGCTCGCGCTAGCGAAGCGAGCAACGATCGCCAGCCCCAGAACCTGCCGAGGGCAGTTTGACTTCGGGGGGAGGGTCTAGCCGTTAGCGACTTAAACGGTCAAGGCGGGCCCGCCCGCCTACCCGAAGAGGGTGTGAAATTCACAGAGTCGGCTCAACTCGTGATGATAATCCGTAGGTCCTCGGCTCTTTCCGGTGGCCCCATATAGAATTAGGGGAATTAGTGTCCGTGGCAAATTGGGCCCCCCGGAGGACTGTCCCTATCGGCTTGGGTATCGCTGCCACTGCAGCTATCGTCGGTCTACTCTTGATCACTTCACTACCGCACAGTACCACCTACCAGTCTCAAGGACCACCCTGGAACGGCAATGTGAGTTCGCGCTCAGGTGAGACTAGTTGTGGCGGCGAGAACTTGTGGAGGATGGGCTGGAATCTCTCCCAAGGATTCGTCAACATGTACTCAAAGTCGTCGCAGAGCTATTCCGCCGACTACCGCGGAGGTGCCTCGATGTCCAGCTCGGAGGATCTAAAGGACGGATTCAATGGAACGGAGTTCAGATGGACCAGCCCCACCGGTAACTACAATTTCAACGTGAGCTGGGGGATCAGCTTTCGGGTCACGGCGAACGACTCGACCAGCCTCGACAATTGTGATGCGAACGCTTCCTGGTTCCTCAGGACGATTGCCACGCCATACAATCAGAATACCAGGGGCGACGTGGTCTCGGGTAACCAAACTTACACCGTGGCGAACGGTTCTCTCCTAGACAAGTGTGGAACTTACTCCATGACCGTTCCGTGGGAATCATTCTTCTACAACGTTCCTGGCGGGGTCTGGTTGGTTGACGGAGATTGGTACCAACCGTCCAGTCAGATTTGGCTGCACACAGCGGCGACTTCGGGGCAATCGAGCAACGGTGACGTGGCGATCGACGTCTGGTCAACCACGGCGCAGGCGAACTATGCTCAGTTCGACAACTATGAAATCTCCCGTTCTTGAGTTACAGTAGGACTCCCGAGTCGCAGGTCCTGGTTGGTCGATAGGCCGCAGCGAGGTTCACGGTGGGGTGATTTCGAATACCGAATCCATTTGTTGGCTTCAGTTCAGCCTAAGTCTACTGCCTGGTTTTCCCAAGTCTTGACACCCCCCGATTGCCAGGTCAACGGCCCTCGCATGCGTAAATCGATCTCCGTGGACGCGTGCGGAGGGGACCATCCACCTGAGGGTGGGGCATCGGCTGAGCCCGATGGCGGAGGTTCGCGGATGGGTGCCATAGGTCATACACACACCAGCCTGAACTGATTCTGGCGTTTGAACCGACAGGCGGGGATCACGTTCTCGAAAAGAGGCGATTCGGGGGAGGGCGACCTCCCCCGACCCCAATCTCAGAGATGGGAAATCCGACTGCCTTTTTTCGAGTCCTAGAAAGTAGTCTTGCATGCCGGTGCCACGCAATTTCCTACCATTCTCGGCGATTCGATTCGCCCGATTCCGCCCAATATCTCCGGAACAAAGGTCGAACCTTAATCATCCGGGATAGGTTCACCGCTCTATGGTGGAAAAGAGACCCAGAAAGAAAGGCGCGCGGAAGTCGGCCGGCGGGTTCACCGAGGCGGAACGAGCCGCCATTAAGGAGCGCGTCCGCGAGCTGAGGACGCCTCGGGGTTCGGGCAGGTCCAATGGGGAGGACGACGTGAGGGCCAAGATCGCTCAGATGGGGACCTCTGACCGTGTTATCGCCGAGCGGCTCCACATGATCATCAAAGCCCACGCGCCGAACCTCGTGCCGAGGACCTGGTACGGGATGCCCGCCTATTCCAAGGACGACCAGGTCGTCTGTTTCTTCCGGAACGCGGGAAAGTTCAAAACGCGATATGCGACGCTCGGCTTCAGTGACGAGGCGAAACTCGATGACGGTCGGATGTGGCCGACTGACTTCGCGCTCACGCAACTTACTGACGCGGAAGAGCTTCGAATCATCGCGCTTCTGAAGAAAGCGCTGAGCTAACTCCCGAACCGAGTGTCTCCCTCTGGGTGCACGTGGCCCTGCACCTGCGTTGGCGCAGTTGCAGCGCCTACCCCGTGGCGGACGGTCGGTTGGGCAACGGGAACGATCCGAAGATGATGAGGAGGAAGGAGCCCAACAGTGCCAGCCCTCCGAACCCCTCCATAGCGTACAAGGTGCTTTGCGCCCCGCTTCCCCAAAGGAAATCTGTTCCACTCACAGTCGCAAGCACGACCGAAACGAGGCAGAGCCATGAGGGGATCCACGCCCGTGCGCGATGCAGCCGGTGGGCGAGTAGGACCAGATACGCCCCCAGCGCGATCAGGAGAACGGAGAGCCCGATGTGTGCTGCGAGGTACCCCACCGGGTACGGGCTGCCGGCAAGAGCGAGCTGATTGCCTACGAGGATCTCCGCTAGTACTAGTACAAGGAAGGGGACCGCGTGATACCTGAGCGAAGAATCGCGCGTCGATACACTACCTGATTTCGCGAAATTTCGACTGGCTTCCACGCCAACGACGGTTGCGCTCATGCCCGGTGAGGTGGCCCAAGGTGAATTAGCTTAACTGCTTCGATGCGGAGGTCGGCGCCTCGCGTGTGCTATCGTGTGGCTGGCCCCACGAACCGGACAGTACGTCCGCCCTCATCTTGACGAACGTACGCGATTGCAATTGCCTCGTTCAAACATTCTACGAATTCGGCGGCGACCGGTCCTCCCATGGCCGATGAAAAGCTCGTAAGGTGGCCCATTGAGTGGTCGGGCCAACCTGTCGAACCGTTTCAGTCGAAAGGGTCGAGTAACGGCGAGATTTCCAGGAGTTCGGAGAATTGACCGTTCGAGGGCATGGGCCCTGGATTAAAGGGTTCGAACCTTAACTCGCACCGACACCTTTCCAGCGGAACTTGAGGGGGGAAATCGGGAGTGCGTCTCTTGGTGGCGCCGATAAGTCAAATGGTGGCGGGTATTCGCCCAGACCCTGTGTCACACGGACGAATCTCGCGCCCCAAAACCACCTCGCCTTGCTCCCGCAGGCGAACATGGCTCGCAGGAGCTCACCTCGTCAGACGGCAACAGGTATCGGGCGTACGCGGCGACCCCAAGGGACATCGCCCGCGCCGGCATGGTGATCCTTCCTGACGTTCGCGGGCTGCATCCCTATTACGAGGATCTCGCGGTTCGATTTGCGGAGGCCGGCTTCCGAACGGTCGCTATCGACTACTTCGGACGCACCGCGGGGCTGGGAGCGCGGGACGACTCGTTCGACTGGAAGTCCCATTTCGATCAGACGACCCCAGAAGGAATCGCTCGGGACGTCCGAGCTGCGATCGAGTGGATGGGGGCCCTGGCGCACCAACCTGACCTCCCGACCTTCACGGTCGGATTCTGCTTTGGGGGGGCGAACTCCTGGCGTCAGTCCGGCGAACAATCCGACCTTACCGGGTGCATCGGGTTCTACGGCGGTCATCCAATCGAACGTGCCGGCCCGGTTATCCGGAAAATGACCGCGCCGCTCCTCATGCTCTTGGCGGGCGATGACAAAGGGACTCCTCCCGCGGAGTTCGAGAAGTTCGCCGCGGATGTCCGCAGTCGTGGGCTCGAGGTCGAGTCGCACACCTACCCCGGTGCTCCCCACAGCTACTTCGACCGTTCATTCGCCGAATATCGAGAATCCTGTGACGACTCGTGGCGGAGGATTTTGGGTTTCACGGATCGCCTCGGTTCCAGCGTCGGAAAGGATCGTTAAGCGGAGTCCTTACGGTTGGTCCATCGCGGAATCCATTTTGCGACGAGGTGCAATTGTGTTTGCACACAATCGGGCCTAATGATCGACTTATGGGTCGTCGCCTAGTGTAGACTCGAACTTTCGGAGTAACGGCTCGTTCCGCACTTTCCTCGGGGCCAAGATGCCATTGGGCACCCTGAACCAACTGGTTCTGTGCTTAGATTCCGAGATTGACTTGCGGAAGGTTGAATTCCTAGCCGACTGGAGTCGAATGCATGATCGAACGTCAGTCCGGGTCTCGCAAGATAGCGTTCTTGAGCCCCATCTTGGATCGGAAGGCCGGCGGGCTGAGGAAGCGTACTCCTCGGGCGGCCAGCCGTTCGAACTCCTGCTCTACGTCTGTCACTTGGATCACCAAGACGATGTTGGAGCGTCCCACCTCACCGTGGACAGGAACCTCGAACCCGCTGACTTGAGCCCACCATTTCGCGTCCGCGATCGAAATTCTCGAATGTTCCGTCACTAATTTCGCGTACGGGGCCTTCCCATCGGCCGGCAAGTTGAGAAGGGTCTCGTAGTATCCCAGGGTCGACTGAAAATCCCGGGCTAGCAGGACTGGGGCGAAGAGCTGGCCAGTCGTCAGCTCCTCGGTCATGTGTGCGGATGGGGTGGCTAAATAGATTAGTGTGCCGAAGGCCGCTGTCGTGGCGCTTCAGTCCCTCCTCAGACTAAGCCGAACCTCGGATTGTGTCAAGCGCGACTGCTTGGCCGAGGCGCTTCCCCCTGACCTGAGACTCCTCCCTTAGGTGCGCAAAGAGCACCTTTTCCGTTTCGGAAAGCGCACTACTCTAGACACGGAACCGGCATTGCACCCCGGTGGGTGAATGCAGACCAGCCCCAGGAGCGGTTTCGGGCAGAGACGTCCGCCGCACCGTTCGGGGATCGACCCCCCCACCGGAGCGCTGAGAGAGGTCCGCTGGGATCCGGTGAGGAGTGGGGCGCTCCGATTCAGGAGGCTAGTTGGCTCCGCACCCGTAGCCTTCGACGGGCCCGTAAATTGAGATATTGTGAATCGTGGCCCCCTTGAAAACAGTCACTCCGCTACCGAGCACGTTGGAGGTGTTTGGGACGTAAACCGACAGGCTCGCCGGATTGTAGCAATCCGCATTCGGCCCAAGGCCCACGAAGTGAGCCCCGCTTACGGCGTTCGATCCGCTGATGTTGAAAACAAAGCCGGTGGCGTTGTAGAATCCGAGTGTATAGTGCGCGTCGCTGACGACGTAGACCGATTGGGAGGATGCGTCGTACGTGCTTCCCGAAAGTCCGTCACTGATGCTGGGAGGCGCGATCGTCGCCTTGTAGGCCCCTCTCTTTCCGTATTCAAACACTCCTCCTGCGTAGGCGTTGTAGTTCGGGTCCGTAATGTAAACGTTGCCCGTGTGCTGGTTTACGGTGACTCCGGAGATAGCATCCGACACCGTGAGCGTGTAAGTCCCGGCCGAGACGATGGGGCTGCCGGCGGTGGTGCCTTTGATCATGTCAATGCAGGCCGCCGAGATGAACCCTTCATTGCCGACAAACACGATCTTACTAGCCGAATCATAGTCGAGCATTCCGGGGTAGGAACCACAGGTGGCGACGGTGCCCGCCACCGTGGTGGCGGAGCTCAGGACAGTGACCGTGCCGTAACCGAAGTTGGTCACGTACAGGTCTCCGTTCGAAGTATCACCGACCATAGCGAGCGGCCCTCCCCCCGCGACCGTGATGGGGGTGCCCCAGACGTTCGTGGCCGGATTTAGGACTCGAAGTTCCCCCGCTCCGTTGTCTCCGCATGCGTCCGAGACGAGAATCGACCCAAACCACGCGTAGGCGAACTCCGGACAGGCGGATGGGTCAGAGGGGGTCAGCACAACCGAAACCGAAGCGATGAGATTGTTCCCCGAGAATACTTGGACCCCCCCAATCTTGTCCGCAACGTAGGTGCATTGAGTAGTAATCGGGCACGCCTTGTTCCCGGATGCGAGTGCTTGGGGACCGTTCGGCACGGGTATCTGGTGCGAGAGTGCGAATGTCGCGGTGCTCGACGAAGGATGACCGGTGGACGCACCCGGAACAGCCGCTGCCGAGGCCATGGTAACCGCGAAGAGGACGACGACAGCGACGACTGGAAGCACCTTGAGCCACGACAATTGCGTCTTCATTCAGATCCGCCCCATGTTCGTGCGGGTAACCACTGGCGGAGGATATACACTTGGATGAGCGCCAAAAACTCACGGAGTTCACTCTTTGAAGCTGCGTCGACCCGACCGCCCCCCCGGGTTCACGGCGGCTGCATCCTCTTCCGCGTTCGTCGTGATGCAAGAAGCCGTCGCGAGTGTCGAGCCACTGACGAGCAGACGAAGGTTCTCGACCTACGGTATCGCCGTCTGCAACGGGTCGAATCCGCCCCCCGTGCGAATCATCTCTCTCGGAGGAATCGCCCGGCGATCAAAGCATTCTCGCCAAGTTCAACGACGTCCCGTTTCATGAGCCCCCGCTCCGCTCAAATACCGATTGCGCGAGTGCTGAGTGGAGCGGTTCCGAGCCATGCGGGAGAATCGTGGTCTTGCGAGGCATCCCGAGGAAGCCAGAGTACTCGAGTGGCTGCTCGAGGAAGATCAGCCCGCGGTCCGGTACCGTGCTTTAGTGGATTTGCTGGGTCGAAAGGAAACTGACCCAGAGGTCCGATCGACTCGCTCGAAGATCTCCCGCGTGGGTTGGGCCTACGATCAACTACGCCGCCAAGGACCGAAGGGATTCTGGGAGGCGCACGAGCCCAGGAACGTCAAGGAGTGGATCGAGTTCCTCTACTTTCCGGTCTTTGGTGCAACGAATTGGAGGGCCCTGGTCCTATCCGACCTGGGCCTCGACTCCACGAACCCTCAGATCAAGAAGATCGCCGAGCTACTCTTCGATTACAAGCTCCGTCTGAGCTCGCCGGTCAACTTCTTCCACGAGGAAATGTGCATTTCTGCGAACACCGCCCGAATGTTGACTCGGTTCGGTTACGGGGACGACCCTCGGGTCGGGAGACTCTACGACTGGTTAATCGAGGATCAGCGGAAGGACGGCGGATGGAATTGTTCTCAGGACACGCCCGGGACCCTAGACGTTTGGGAACCCCTAGCTGCGTTCGCCTCCCTTCCGAAGGCGAAGCGATCATCGAAGATGGAGGACGCGATCTCGAGGGGGGCCGAGTTCTATCTCGATCGAAGGTTGTTCAAGGAGGGCCGATCATATCCACCTTGGCTCCGGCTGCACTACCCGAATCATTACTACTATGACATTCTAGTCGGGCTCGAAGTGCTCACCGAACTCGGCTATTCGGGAGACCGACGGCTAAGTCCTGCGCTGAAGATGCTGATGGACAAGCGGCAGCCCAACGGGACTTGGCTCATGGATCGTTTACACCCCGATATTGGACCCCACACAACGATCCATCCGGACAAAGAGAAGATCAAACCGCTCGTGATCGAGAGAGCGGGCAAGCCCAGCAAGTGGATCACTCTGACAGCGCTCCGAGTTCTGAGGAGCGTCGAGAACGCAAGTTAAGGGCGCAGCCCGATCACGGCTCAGTCGCTCGAACGCAAGATTGACGCAGGCGGGTGCCGACAGCTCCAAACCCCGACTGGGCCACCGCGCCGTCTTCCACGGCTAGAGCGGAGGTGCGGTGGCCAACTCCCGAAGATGAAGCGCTACCGCATCTAGGGGGGCCACGCTGTTCTCGGCGCGGCACAAGATGAGCGCTCCTTCCACCGAGGCGAGTGCCGTGACCGCCAGGGACCTCGCGCGTTGGGGCGGGAGTCCCGCCCTCGTCAACTGACGGGAAAGGAGACCTGTCCATGCGCGAAAGCTCGCGCGACCCACCTTGCCGAGCCGATCCTCGCTCGAGTGCACATCTACGATGACCCCAGCGATCGGGCAACCGGCTTGGCAATGCGACAACTTAGACGCCTGCCGAAACAATGCGACGAAGTGGTCCAACACGCCGGCCGCGGTCGCAGCCGTGCAAGACTTCTGATGGGCCACCACTTGCTCGGTCGTCCATCGCATCGCTTCCTCCACGAGCTCTTGCTTGCCCGCGGGAAAGTGATGATAGATCGATCCCCGAGGGGCCCGACTGGCCTGCAGGACGTCGGACAGGGAGGTGGCGCTGACTCCGTGGGACCCAATGAGTGACGCCGCGCTCACCACCATTCGGTGACGGCTATCTCGCACCACGGAGCTCCTGAGATTCAGTCCTCAGTTAAGGAACTCGGCCGGAACGTCGACCGTTCGCGTGGCGAAGGATTATATGATGACCGTCATAATGGGGAACGGAGACCTCCATGCCGATGATCGATGTCTACGCAACGACCGGAACCTTTCCCGACAAGCACACTCTCGCGCAAGATCTCGCGGCGGCAGTCATGCGTTGGGAGAAGGTTCCCAAGCTGCCACTGTTCCAGAAGAACACGGCGGCCTTCGTCCATGACCTCCCGAAGGACTCGATCTCCAACGTCGACGGCGACAGCAACTACGTCCGGGTCCAAGTCCTCACACCCGTCGGGGTCCTTGATCGTGAGAAGCAGCTGGGAGTGGTAAGCGAACTGACGTCCATCGTCGCGAAGGCAGCGGGCGACCCGACGTTGTCGGAACGAACATGGGTACTCATCTACGAGTCTCCCGAGGGCGGTTGGGGAATCAGCGGGCACGCAAACACCGGTGGGGACATCGCGCAAGCTGCGCGGGCTCAGATCGCAGCCTTATCGAAAAGCAAGTAGGCCGCAATTTGGCGATGCTCTGCCAAAATCGGTCTATGAGGAGAGCTTTGGGGTCCCCGGGCCGTACGCGTCTCCGAGCTTCTGGGTGATAGTGATCCGACTGTGGCCGGTCCCCACTGGGAGAGCCTGGCTTCCCGGACAGGGGCGACAGGGTCCGCTATCCGAGAGAAGAAGGGAACTCGACTCTCGTCAGTGCCGTCGAGGGAGCATGCAGAGTTCACGGCTGCATCGCTAAAAAATCGCTGATTAGGATGGATCCCTTGGTCGGGCGTCCCTCTCCGACTTCCCAGGTGCCTTCCGTGCCCGACACCCTCCACCGACACCGGAAGTCGCGCTTCACCATAACTGAGCAGAGGGGGGGTGAGAAGTGTCGGGCGATTCACCCCCCTAGATGCGGCAGGAATCCGAACAACTGATCCCAAAAGCCGCTCTCCTTCGTGCTCAAACACGATGGCGTGGGAGCGGCGTGGACTTTAGAGTGCGGTGGAGGCAGGCTAGAGTATCACGGAATTCGCCACGGAGGATTGCGCCGATTCGCTCCGGCATGATACAGGCAGAGAACGTTTCCAGAAGGGTCGCGAAGCCGTGCTTCTCGCCACAACCATCGCTGATTTTCGGGGTCTGACTCAAACACAATCCCTTGGGCTTTCAAGTCACGAACCGTACGGTCCAGCTCCTCGCACTCGAAATAGACCACAGCCCCAAACCCTTCGCGAACTCGGTCTACTCGATGAACCGAGAAGGTCGAATCACCGTCAGGGCATTCGAAGCGCGCGTAGTCTTCCGAGGTCTCGACGATCTGTCGCAGCCCCAGCCGCTTGTAGAAATCTACCGATTCGGCAACATTCTCACTCGGAACGGTGACCTGATTCAAATTCATGGGAACCTCGAAAGCAGGCTAAGGCTATCGGCCCAATAGATGGGTGCAACCCACCCCTCAACGAGCCTGGCTGCAACCATGGACGCCCATCCCCTCAGATCTCAGTGAATCCGAAACTGCACCCACATCGTGCAACGGTTAGGAGTCGCACTATTCGTCCATGCCCTCTCCGAGGTACCCAGTGTCGGATCCACAGTTTGAACGAATTGCGGTTGACTAACACGACCTGGGGGGGTGCGATGTCTCGGTTGAACTCAATGGTCCAAGGCGCTTGTCTCGAATCGCCGCGTCACTGCTTTCCGGTAGGGGGCCCCTCTATCCCCGGTTTGAAGGGGGACTCCGGTGCGGCCCCATCGAATCCTCCGCGTGACCCATTACCGTCCCGGACACCGCTGGTGGATGCGGCGCTAGAGGACCTTTCCTGCGCGGATGACGGGAGTCCCGTCGATCGCGATCTCGGAGCCGGCCAGCGAGAACCAGGTAAAGAAACTCGATTTGTTGGTGGCCTTGAGATATCGGTTCCCTCCGATTTGCAGGGAAACGTTGCCGCCCTCGACGGTCTCCAAGTTGGGGACGTCTTGGACGGCCGGGTTCAGTCCGAGTTTGAGAACACTGGTACGGTCCTTACCCGCCGTGCCGACCTTGTATTGACGGGCAAAGTCTTCCTCCCCATCCTCGAAGGAATACGAGGTGAGTTTGCCGTCCCCGAATTCGAGCGTTGCCCCGGCGTGCCATTGCCACCAGATATTTGTCCGGCGGTTGGCGAGAAAGCTCCCCTCCGCGGTTTTGGAGTCGAGGGCCACATCGACGGTTCCGGAGGGGATTTGCTGCAGCATGCCAGATAGGGAGTCTCCCTTGCGATAACCGCGGGGTCTCCCGTCTAGCAACCGCGGAGCGACCCCGGCCAGGGCGACTTCCAGGTCGGTTCCGTTGGAATGGGTGATCCGCACCTTCTTCCCGCGGGAGAGCGCCTTGACGAGCCGGGCCCCTTTTTTGGCCAATTCCTCCGGGTCGACGAGACATGCCCGTAGAGTGCTTTCCTCCCACTGAGCGCGGTCCAGGCCCCACTCCTTGGCCCGACCCTCCGTGACGAACGCCCCCGTCATTCGCCCGCCACGGAGGCCCGCCTTCCGGGCCACTTCGTACCAGGGCCAGTTCCAGGAGAGCGCTTGGTCGAAGGTCCGCTCGTCGCCGAAACGATGATCCTTCTCGATGCGGTCGGTGTCGCCCGGACCCCAGAAATTCACGTACACATCCGCAGCTTTCAACGCCGCCCATTCCGGGGCGCTCGACTTGCCGAGGAGCTTGCTCTGCTTCCGGTCCATCGCGCGCCACCACGCATCCTCATCCTCGTAGACGAGGAGGACGCTGCCGCCTACGCGGCGAATCTCATCGACCATCGCCGAGGCCATGGGCAAGGTGTGGTTCCACGACTCAATGATCGCGTTCTCTCCCGGCCGGACCTTGAGGTACTTCGTCACGATGTTGCGGGCCGCTTCGCGCTGCAGCTTCGAGGGGGTTACCGGCATGGCCCGGGGTCGAACTCGACGGGCCTACTTGTAACCTGCCCGGCTCACCTGCCGGTCCCGCGTATGTGGGTGCAATCTACGGCACCCTCAGATCGAGTATTCCCGGAGTGGGGGGGCAGTCCGCCGAGCTCTTCGTCATGTTGCACCGGAATCGTAGGTGCCGGTCGTCGACGGAACTCAATGCGGGAGGGGCAGGCGCTTCCCATCCACCTCGAAGTCTGCCCCAGCGACAATGGCCCACGCGAAGAGATTCGCTTTGTTCTTCCCGCCCAGGAATCGATTCCCTCCGACGGAGACCATGACGGCCCCCGCTTCGAGGTCCTCGACCTGGGGCGTGTTGTGCAGTTTCGGATTGAGACCGATCGCGAGCTGCCCCGGCTGGTCCCGGCCCTTCCCACCCTTTTTGAAATCTGCTTGGAACTTGTCTCCACCCGTCCCGAACGTGGCACTGGTGAGACGTCCGTTGGCGAACTCGAACCGAGGCTCAGTGGCGACTCGGTCATCGTAGTAGTCGGTCCGATTGCCCACGATAACCCCGTCGGCGATAGATTCATCCAAGGCGACCCGGACCGATCCCGAAGGCAAGGTCGTCAACATCCGGAACGGGAGCTTGATGTCCGCCGCACTCAAACGACCCGTGTTCGCCACGGGGTTGCGTCCGGCCAGCCCCAGTGTGAGGTCGGTACCGTTCTCGTGCGTGATGTGGACACTCGTTCCGGATTTTAACGCCTTAACGATGGGCGCCGCGGTCTTAGCCAGGGACCCCGGATCCACCATCGACCCTTCGACCAGGTCGCGGGTCCAACCATCAAGATCCACCCCATAGGCTTTGGCGAGATTCGGGTACGGTCGCCCCAGCTCCAGCCGCGCCCCGCGCAATCCCGCCTTCCGGGCGACGGCGTACCATGAGTCATTCCAGTCGAACAGATGGTCCGACTCCTTCGCGGGCATCGCGTTCAGCCGCAACCGGTCGCCCGGGCCCCACATGTGAATGTAGACGTCGGTCTTTGCGAGGGACGCCCACTCGTGGGCGGGCCTTTGGCCCAGCAACTTCGCACCCCCG
>Ga0074044_10002297_pt1 | contig 16737 bp, 13 predicted proteins | sample BogForMeECP23OM1_FD_94443 | JGI IMG/M metagenome (GOLD analysis project Ga0074044, IMG submission 94443) | Bog forest soil microbial communities from Calvert Island, British Columbia, Canada - Bog Forest MetaG ECP23OM1 | ecosystem: Environmental > Terrestrial > Soil > Wetlands ...
CGCGAGCAGAACTCCACCATCTCCCGCGCCCCCGCCACACACAGCCGCGCCTTCAGCGATCCCGCTTTGTAATAAACGCCACTGTGGATCACGCCGCTATTGTGTCCCGTCTGATGACGAGCCACGCCCGCCTCTTTCTCCAGGACCACCACCCGCAACCGGGGAAATTTCTCCGTTGCCTGCATGGCAAACGAAAGCCCAACAATCCCCCCGCCAATCACCGCAATGTCATAAGTCATAAGCTCGCGTAGGGACAGCCGCCCTCGCCGGGGTCCCCAGACCGCGCGCTTTTCGCGGGCTGGGGTGGGTCAGCTGTCCAAGCCGTGCAGAGCACGGCAGCCTCGCCGAACATGATCCTACCTCACAACCGCGCCCCAGGCCGTGACGCAAGAACAAGAAGATGTGACGCAAGAACCTGTGAAGCAAGAAAAAGGGCGCAGACATAGGTCCGCGCCTCACAAGATCAAGAAGTTGTTTCTCGGCGCCCTCCGCGTCTCGGTGGTAGATCGCCAGCGCCAGGCTACTGCACAGTCATCGCCACCACATCCCCGTGCGCGGGCCCGCCCGCAGCCGTAGCCGTCACCGTAATCTGCGATGTCCCCAACACCGTAGGCGCCGCCACGGTCACGAAAGCCGACCCCGCCGAAGTTGCCGACGTCGCCGTCACCGAAACCTCCTGGCTCGGCGCCAGTACCGGAGCCGCGTACATTCCCGTCCCGTTCACCGTTCCGTTTAGATTCCCGCCAGTGACCGCCCAGGTTACGCTTTGGTTAGATGTAAACTGTTGCTGAGTAGCACCCGCCGGCCACAAGTTACCCGCTTCATCCGCAAATAAAGTCGCCAGTCCCGGATTCACCGTCACCGGTGGCGGAGTCGTACTGCTGCCGGCGACCCCGCCACAAGAAAGCTCCGCCATCAACCCCAGCCCCAGGCAGATCAGCGCGATTCCTCCGTAGAGACGCGATTTGTCGCGTCTCTTTTGCCCGACCCCGACCATCCCCACCAACACCACCAAGGCGAGAGTGAAGAATGGCAAAGCATCATCGGAACGCTCGGTCGCGCGGCGACGGCCGCCGCCGGTCGTCCCCGAAGTGCCGGTGGAGCGACGGGTGTCGTTCGTCCCAAGTGGACACAGCGTTGGCAAGTTCGGCCCACAAGTCCAAATGGTCACAGTAACTGGAGTCGTCGTCGCCCCCGCCGCAATCGCCGCCGGACTGAACACGCATGCCGCACCGGGAAGCCCGCTGGTCAACGCCGGCAGGCCCGTGCACGCAAAACTCACCGCCGAACCAAACGACGCGCCCCCCGGAATCGCCGAGAACGTGTAGCTGGCGCTCTGTCCCGCCAGCACCGTAGCCGCTGCGCTGCCCGTGTCCGTCCAGGTAAAGTCCGTCGCCAGCCCGGTCACTGTCAACGTCTCTGTCGGCGTAGCATGCGTCAGCGTTCCGTCGGTTCCCTGAATCGTGAAATTAAACGTCCCAGGCGTCGGACTGCCCAACGTTACCGTGAACGGAGCACCCGCCGACGTCGGCGTCACCGCCGTCGGCGAAAGGCACGTCCCCGGGGCTCCCGCCTTACACGTCAAAGTCACGCTTCTGCTATATCCATTCACCGCTGTCAGCGTTCCGTTCCACGGGACGTTCTGATTCGCCGGCGTCGTGCTCGGAATCGGCGTCACCACAATCGTGAAGTCCGGTACCGGCGCGGTCACCGTCAGCTGGAACGTTTGTGGCTTGGCAGCCGGTGCGCCCGTCGTCATCGCCCAGATCGTCACCGTAACCGGGCCGCCCACCGGGGTTCCGGGCGCCGCTGTCACCGTCAACGTAACCGGCACCCACGCCGCTGACGTCGGACTCACCGTGCTCGAGGGTGAGAACACACAAGCCGCTCCCGCCGGCAGCCCTGTTGGACAACTCAGCGACACCGCCCCCGCAAAACTTCCCGACGCCGTCACCTGGAACATGCTCGACCCCGACGTTTCACCCTGCACGACACTCAACGAATTCGGACTGGGCGCCGTCAAATTAAAGTCCACCACATGCAGGGTCACGCTCGCGTCGTGCGTAATCGCGTGTGGGTCTGTTCCTACCGCGTGCACGGTGAAACTGTAATCGCCCGCACTTCCACTCGCCGTCACGGTGTAGGTTGCCGTCGGCGTGCTCGGAGTCGGACTCGGTGTGCAGGTCGTTAGCGCGGGCTCCTCGTCCGCGCAACTCAAATTCACCGGGCTCGCATATCCGGCTTGCGCCGTCAGTGTTCCGGTGAACGCGGCCGTCTGCGTAGGAAATACCGTCTGCGGCGAATCCGAGATGGAATTCCCGTAGTCGGGCGCGAGTGCGTAGTTCCAGATCCCCCGCCCATACGTCGACGCGACCAGCGTCTTAACGCCCGTGCCCGGCGGACTAAAAATCTGCAGCGCCGTCACTGGAGCGTTCGGCAGAAATCCTGATGCACCTGCCCCCGGCGTGGGACCAACTTCCGTCCAGCCAGGCGCGCTCGTCGAACTCACGAAGATGCCAACATCGGTACCCGCATAGATCTGAGAGGGAGTCACCGAGGAATCCACCAGCAACGCGTTTACAGGAGCGTCTGGCAGTTCCGTCAGCAGCGTCCCAGTCCAGTCCGTCCAACTCGCGCCCGCATTCGTAGTCTGCCAAACATGCGACGTCGGAAACCCCGCCGTGCTGAATCCCATGATCCCGACGTATGCCGTCTTGCCGGTTGCATCCGACGCGTCCATTGCGACCGACGAAATCGCATACCCGTTAGGATTCACATTTTGGGTTTCGTTCTGCGTAACATTCGACATCGCGGTGACGCCGGCATTGGTCGTAACCCAAACTTCGCCCCCAGGCGATCCGCTTAGCGGCCCATATCCGTTGGTCACCGCATACACCACCGATGAATAGCCATTCGGCGTCGTACCGCCCGCCGCCAGTCCATTTACCAGGTTGATCTCATCGCCCGTGCACACGCCCGTCCCTAGCGTCTCAAAGTCATTGCTAAGCTGCAGCGGAGCCGTTCCGCTGGTAGTGATCTGCCACACCCGGCAGGTCCCCACCAGCATTTCACTGGTATTCTGCGGGTCCAGAATATAAGGAGTATTGAATGCTCCCTGATCTCCACCCAGACTGTCCGGCCCGACGACTTGAAGAAATCCATTGTCGTCGCAGTCCGTTCCCAACTCGCATTTCAGAATCGTGAGATAAGGATTCGCCGCGAACCACTCGCCAGCACCGGCAGGATTGATCGCCGTAAATCCGCCATCCCCGCCGAGAGCGTTCTGCCAGGTGCTGTTCTCGGTCGCGGTGCTGGTTTTCGGCGAGCCGTTGCCCTGCGTTCCCCCTAGAAGAATGTCCGCGTTCGTAGGGTGCACCGAAACCGAGACGAATTCCGTCATCGAGCCCAGGGTCGCGCTCAGGCTGTCAAACTGATTCGTCCCCGAGCAACTTCCCGTGTCCAGCCCGGCATAGCCATCGAGCGTCCGGCTGATTCCACCGTCGTGCGCGAAGTAGCCGGGCGTGGTCTCGCCGACCACCGTGAACGCGATTCCGTGCTGATCCGGATGCACATGCGCTGGCGCCGCCAGCGGGCTGCACCCATAGGCGTGCGTCAGATTGATCCAGTCGCCTTGCGTGCAGGTCGTGCCCCCCGCTAACGTGCACTTGTAAAGATTGACCGCACCGGCGTAAACATCGGTGAGCGCAGCCGTGTTGGGGATCGCGGCCAGCGCCAGGTTGTACCAACCCTGCTCCACTCCGCAGCCGCTGGCGGGCCCGAACGCGGTGTCACCGCAGTTGGTGATGCCGTTATCGGGAATCTGTTTCCAAGTCGCGCCGCCGTTCACCGTCTGCCAGATGCCCTCGTCGGCGGCCACTGGGTTTCCGTAACTGTCCGGCTGCACGTCAACAATCCACGCATACATCTCGCTGCGCCCCGACACCACCGCGAACTCACCGCGATAAATCGGGCAAGTGGTTGCGTTCGAACTAACCGGGCAGTTCAAAGGCACAAGGCCCGCGCCCGGTTGCGCAGTCAGCGGCGTGAAGTTCTGGCCATCGGTCGAGGAGTACAGCCCATGCCGCCGGATAGAAGCATAGAAAGTTCCGCCAGGTCCCTGGTTCGGGTTGTAAATCACCGCCGAAGCCGAGGCCGGAGCCGCACCGTCCGTAAGGGTCGCGCGGCTCCACGTCGCTCCCGCGTTCGTCGAAAAGTAAAGTCCGCGCACCGTCGAATTCCCATCCTCTTCCGGACCAAGGCACGGGCCGTTGTCTACTCCCGGCGCCGCTTCCAGGCCAAGGCACAAGCCGTTGTCGCCCGCCGTCGCCGCCACCACCACGTTTGGATTCGCCGTGCTGAAGGCTATCTTGCTGAACCCGATACCTTCAAACGACTGGTCCGGAGTCTGCCCAATCCCCGTGATCTGTGTCCACGTCAAACCTCCATCCCCAGAAAGCAGAATTCCCAGTCCGTAATAAGAATCGGCCGAGTTATTCGTCTCCCCGGTTCCCACCACAATGACGTTGCTGTTCCCCGGCTGTAAAGCAATCGCGCCCACCGCCAGCGTGGGCTCATCGTCAATCAGAGCTTGCCACGTGACCAACGCAGGATTGGAATTCTGATTCCCCGCATTGGTTGATTTCCAAAGTCCGCCATAAGCCCCGCCCAGAAGCACCGTGTTTCCGCTCGTGTCCGCCGGATCGATCACCACCGAAGTAGCGCGCCCCGAAACCCAGTTGTAATCCTGCGCTCCACCTCCGGTAGCATCGGAAGCTAGCGGAGCCGGTCCCAACGGCACCCAAGTCGTAGATTCCGAAATCGCAGCGGGTGCCCCACCCAAGCTCCGCTTGGGTGGGTGTGTGGAGGACGACGCAGCCGAGGACGAACTAGCCGCAGCGGCACGCTGCGCCCGCATAGCCATCTTCCGCCGGTAAGCCCGTAGCCGCAGTCGAGCCGCCGACTCTTCGCCAGGCACAGTCCGCCCCCGCAGATTCCAGCTCCATTTCAGCCCCAGTCCACGGGTAGAGACGGGGCTTGCCCCGTCTAGCCGCGAGCCACTCCTTGGAGAAGATGAATACCCCGTCTTCTTCTCCACCTCCTGACCAGACGCGCTGCCCGAAACCCCGCTGCGGAAAAGAAAAGCGACCGGGAAACAGAGGAAGAGAATGGCGAAAATGAAACTGAAACGAAGGGAACGCAAACCACGGCAGGCCATAAATTGAAACGCCACTGGCGCGCCGGCACGACCAAGCGCACCACTAGAGTCTCAACCATTAACAGAAGAATTCCACGTCCTCGAAAGTCCCCCCGTCCTTGGTAGCCCATCCTCCGAAAAGCCAAGAAGTTAATGACCAAGACCTGCGACCTGCCGACTGACACCTGACACCTGCCCCCCCAACATCCGCTATACTAGTCAGGCATGTCCGTGATCAAAAACATCGGCGCCATCGCCCAGGGAATGACCATCACCCTCAAGGAGATGTTTCAGCCCACCATCGTCGAGAACTATCCCGACGGCGACGGCCCCCTGAAAGGCGCAAAGTTCCAGGAACGTTTTCGCGGCATGCACGTGTTGCAGCGCGACGAAAACGGACTGGAAAAATGTGTAGCCTGTTTCCTCTGTGCCGCCGCGTGCCCCTCCAACTGCATCTACATAGAGGCCGCGGAAAACACCGCTGAAACCAGAGTCTCCGGCGCCGAACGTTACGCCCGTGTCTACAACATCGACTACAATCGATGTATATTTTGCGGATATTGTGTGGAGGCGTGCCCGACCGATGCGATCACGCACGGCCATGGCTTCGAGCTGGCCAGTTTTAATGCCAGCAATCTGATTTACCGGAAAGAGCAGATGCTGGCGCCGGCTCCGGCGCATATGGGAGCCAATCAGGTGTTTGCGCAATCGGAAACGGACGCGGGCGTGAAGGGGAGCTAGCAAACTTAGAGATTTTCCACCAAACGCCGGTCCCCAGCGGGACCGGCGTTGTTGTATAAAGCCAGTTCTCAGTTCTCGGTTCTCAGTTCTCAGTCAAATCGCTGGGAACCTGAGAACTGAGAACTGAGAACTGAGAACTGAGAACTGAGAACTGAGAACTGAGAACTGATTGTCTGATTTTCTCCAACTCGTAAAACAGCGCGTCGTAATCTACGACGGCGCCATGGGCACCAACATCCAGAAGCGCAATCCCACTCTGGACGATTACTGGGGCAAGGAGAACTGCAGCGAAGTTCTGGTGCTGAGCCGTCCCGACATTATCCGCGAAATTCACGCCGACTTTTTCCAAGTGGGCTGCGACATAGTGGAAACGAACACCTTCGGCGGGACGGGCCTGGTACTAGGCGAGTTCGAACTGCGCGACAAAGTGCGCGAGATCAATCTGAAAGCCGCCCAACTCGCAAAAGAAGTAGCGCAACAATTCTCGACCAAAGACAAGCCAAGATTCGTGGCCGGATCCATGGGTCCAACCACAAAATTGCCCTCGCTCGGCCACATTGGTTGGGATGCGATGTTGACATCGTACGAAGAGCAAGCGTCCGCGCTGATCGAAGGCGGAGTCGATGTTCTTCTGATCGAAACCTGCCAGGATCTGTTGCAGGCAAAGATTGCCACGGTAGCCGTGCTCGAGGCGATGCGCAAAGCGGGAAAGCGCCTGCCCGTACAGGTGCAAGTCACGCTGCAGGAATCCGGAACCATGCTGCTAGGCACCGAGATCGGTGCGGCGCTGACGGCGCTTGAGCCCTACGACGTCGACATCATCGGCCTGAACTGTGCCACCGGCCCGGTGGAAATGAATGAGGCGGTCCGCTATCTCGGCCTGAACTCCACCAAGCACATTTCAATTTTGCCGAATGCCGGCCTGCCGCAGAACGTAGGCGGGCACGCAGTCTACAAGCTCGCTCCGAAAGACTTGGCCGACTTTCACAAACATTTCGTAAAAGACTACGGAGTAAGAATCGTAGGCGGATGTTGCGGCACAACTCCCGAACATCTGAAAGCGGTTGTCGATGCGGTGGCGGGCGTAGAGCCCGCCCAGCGCGATGTAAAGCCCGTAGGCGCTGCGTCCAGCGCCTACACCTCAGTCCCGCTCGATCTGGAGCCGAAGCCATTGATCGTAGCGGAAGAGATGAACACCACCACGCGCGTCGATCACTTCCGCAAGCTGGTGCAAGCCAAAAAGTACGACGACATTCTGACGCTGGCAAAAAAACTGGCCAACGAAGGCTCGCACATGCTCGATCTGTGCTGCGCCATCGTAGGCGAAGACGAAAAAGGATACATCTCCGCCATCCTGGAAAAAATCGCAACCCGAGTGCCCGCGCCGATCCTGATCGACAGCACCGAAGCCGACGTGGTGGAAGAGGCGCTGAAGCGCATCCCCGGCAAGGCCATCATTAATTCGATCAATCTCGAAGACGGCGAGAAGCGCACCTCGAAAGTGCTGCCGATGGCCAAGCGCTACGGCGCCGGAGTAATCGCGCTGACCATCGACGAAGAAGGCATGGCGCTCACCGCCGACAAGAAAGTAGCGATAGCGCATCGCATCTTCGACTTGGCAACGCAAAGGTACGGCATCCGTCCGGTGGACTTGCTCTTCGATACCCTGACCCTCCCAATCTCGACTGGCCAGGAAGAATACCGCTCAGCAGGAATGGAGACCCTGAAAGCAGTGAAACGCATCCACGAGGAACTGCCGGAAGTGAAGACCGTGCTAGGCGTAAGCAACATCAGCTTCGGCCTCGACGCGTATCCACGCCGCGTTCTGAACTCGGTATTTCTGCACGAGGCGGTAGAGAATGGCCTCGACGTAGCCATCGTCAACTACACAAAGATTTATCCGCTCTACAAAATTCCGGCGGAAGAAGTGGATCTCGCCCGCAAGCTGATTTATCAGGACCGCTCCAACGGCGATCCGCTGCAGGTCTACATGCAGCATTTCACCGGCATGAAGGGCAAGGCGCAGGCCCAGACCACCGCGCACATCGATACCCTCTCGATTGAGGACAAGCTGAAGTACGCCATCATCAACGGCGAGAAATCGGTAGGCGAGGGGAAAACCAAGCGCAGCCTGGAAGAATTGCTGGATGAAGCATTAGTACCCTACACGCCGCTAGACCTGATCAACACCGTCCTGCTCGATGGCATGAAGACGGTAGGCGACCTCTTCGGAGCCCGCAAGATGCAGTTGCCGTCCGTGCTCGATTCCGCGGGAGTAATGAAGGCAGCGGTCGTCTATCTGGAGCCGAAGATGGAAAAGAAAACCGGCTCGCAGCAGAAAGGCACCATCGTGCTGGCCACGGTGAAAGGCGATGTGCACGACATCGGAAAGAACCTGGTCGACATCATCCTATCCAACAACGGCTACAAGGTCGTGAACCTGGGCATCAAGCAGGCGGGCGACGTGATCATCCGTTCAGCGCAGGAGCACAGCGCCGATGCCATCGGCCTGAGCGGCCTGCTGGTCAAGTCGACGCTGGAGATGAAGTACGTGATCCAGGAACTGGAACGCCAGAAGCTCGAATTCCCGGTGATCTGCGGAGGCGCGGCCCTCACCCGTAAGTATGTGGAAGATGATCTTCGCCGCGAATATTCGAATGCCGTCTTCTACGGAGAAGACGCCTTCGCCGGTCTGCACGTAATGGAGGATCTGGCGTCAGCAGACGGCAAGCGCGAGGCGCGTCTGCAGGACGGCCGAACCGTAAAAGAATATGCGAAAGCTGCAGCAGTAGATGAAGAAACAGGCCCAGTGTTTTCCGCGCGCAGCGCGGTGGTGACGGATGCGCCGAATATTCCCGAGCCTCCGTTCTGGGGCGTGCGCGTAGTGAAAGACTACGACCTGCGTGAGATTTTCAATTACATCAACGACACCGCGCTGTTTAAGAACCAGTGGCAGCTGAAGACCGCGTCGCAAGAGGATTACGCGCGTCTGGTGGAGGAGAAGTACCGTCCAATCAAAAAGAAGCTGGAAGAAGACGTGATAGCCGCAGGCTGGTTCGAACCGAAAGTAGTCTACGGATACTTCCCAGCGCAGGGCGATGGCAACGACGTAGTAGTCTACGACCCAACCCAGTGGAGCGACGGGCGTCCTCGCCCGTCCACCACGGGCTCCGTCTCGCAACCAAAAGAACTCCTCCGCTTCACCTTCCCCCGCCAGAAGGAAGGCCGACGCCTGTGCATCTCCGACTTCTTCGCCGCGCCGTCGTCGGGCAAGATGGATGTCCTGGGCCTGTCGCTGGTGACAATCGGCCCGAAGGCGTCGGTCGAGACGCAGCGTCTCTTCGAAGGCGGAGAATACACCCGCTACCTCTATCTCCACGGCCTAAGCGTGGAGACAGCAGAAGCGCTAGCCGAATTCCTTCATAAGAAGATGCGCGAAGAGTTAGGCATAGCCGCCGAGGACTCGCCGCACATCCGCGATCTCTTCCATCAGAAGTATCGCGGCTCGCGCTATTCCTTCGGCTATCCGGCATGTCCGCACTTGGAGGACCAGACAAAACTGTTCACGCTGCTGAAGCCGGAAGAGAACGTAGGCGTGCGCCTGACATCAGGCTTCCTGCTGGAGCCGGAGCAGAGTACGTCGGCGATTGTGGTGCATCATCCGGCGGCGAAGTATTTTGTGGTGTAAGGGTGATCCAGTTGCCGACGCAGGGGGGCGGGACCGGACTTTAGCCTCCACCTTTCTTCGCTAGCAGCGCTTTGATTGCGTCCGGAAGCGTGAATACGGAATCCTGCACATCATCGAAGCTTATGGAGGTGGTGGTTTCCACCTGCGTGCCTGCCGCGCTTTTGTGGGTAGCCCGCGTCGGCCTCAGCCCTCCGCCAAAATCTTTATAGTCGGAGAACACTTCACGCTCGTCTCCCGGACCACCCCGCCATTTCGAATTGAATCGGTACCCCACCAGAAGTCCGGTAGTGGTGTCGTAGAAATGTTCGTTGACTATTCCCCACTTGTTTGTTCCCTTCAAGTGATAGCATGTATGACCTTCGAAGTCGGTCACCTCCACGACTTCCATGGAGCTGAAATAGTCCAGGATGCGGGCGGGATAGTACATGTCGGCGTCGCGTGCTTTCGATTTGATCTCGGCGCCTTCCGAGAGCCCGGGGCCATCCTTGGGGTCGAGTTGCCACGCAACCGTGCCATCGAATCCTTCCTGATAGCGGCTTCCGTCCGGCAGAGTTATCTGGTAGAGCATCTTGCCGCCCTTGTAGTACGCGATGCGATCCAGACTCATGCCTTCGCCAGGGCCGGTAAGAAACTTTCCCCGGATCGTCATCGATTTGGCTTTGAAGATGGCTTCGTGGCCCCCCATGGCGCTGACATAGTGATCCATCACTTGTTGGACGGAGGGCAACGGTGTCGCTTTGGGTGATTCCTGACTGGAGAGGACAGACCCGCCTAACGCCAGCAATACGGCGAACCTGGCAACGACAACGACGTTGGGTAGTAAGTTGCGGAACTTCATATTTCCTCCTCTGGACGGGAGAAATGCACAGGGCCGATTATCCCGTTGGACGTGAAAAGGTGGCGTTCGTTAGCTTGTCCGACTCTCCGTTGCTGGTGAAGCAGCATCGCATTCCGGGTGCCCCAGCCTTCGTTCTTGAAGGGTGGATTCCGCGGCTGTCTCTACCCTTGGGACGCCTCGCTGAGCGTCGCTTGCAAAGAGCACAAGGAGCGGCCATCCTTATTTCCAGGAAAGGAAAGAGGCTCTCGAATGCATTACCTATTGTTCTACGAGGTTGGTGAAGACTACGTCGCCAGGCGCGCGCAATTTCGCGATGCGCATTTGGAAAAGGCCTGGCAGGCAAGCGAGCGCGGCGAACTGGTATTGGGCGGCGCGTTGTCGAATCCAGTCGACGGGGCCGTATTGCTGTTCAAAGGCGACTCGCCCGAGGTCGCCGAGAAGTTTGCCCAGGCTGATCCCTATGTGATCAGCGGGGCCGTGAAGCGATGGCATGTGCGGGAATGGAAGACAGTCGCGGGAGAGGACTCCGCGACGCCCATCCGGTCGAGTACCGCTTCATCTCCAGATAAAGATCAAAATAAAGATATTGCCAACACCATGATCCTGCGCATGTGGCGCGCCCGCGCGACCGTCGAGAAATCCGGCGACTACATTGAGCACGCCACAAGAAAGGTCTTCCCGGCACTCGGTGCGATCGAAGGGCATCGCGGAGCCTACCTGCTCCAACGCGCAGTTGACGGCGCGGTTGAATTTGTCGTGCTCACGCTGTGGGAGTCGATGCAAGCCGTCCGCAGGTTCGCCGGTGTGAAGCCCGAGAAGGCCGTGGTGGAACCGGAAGCGCGAGCGGCTCTGACCGACTTCGATGAGTCTGCAACGCACTTCAAGGTCGTTCATCGTACGGATTCTGGCACAAGCAGCTAGTGCGCCCCTTTGCGGGTGCCACGCACGCTAGCGAGTATCTCAACCAGCCCGCGCGCCCCGCGCTTTCGCGCGCACGGTCCGCGTTGCTTTGCCGGTGCCTAGCGCCGCACGCACCATGTACCCTGATCGCGTCATGCCGGCCGCTTCAGCCAAAGCATCGATTTTTTCAATCTGGCTTTCCCGGGCCGTGATGTTAACCCGCACCGTTGCATCGGGAGCGTCTACGCTCACCATGAATGCAACGGCGCCGTGCTTGGCTGCGTCTTCCGCGACATGGTCGAGCTTCGATGGCTCCGGCACTTCGTCTCCGTCTTCGATCATGCCCTGGATATGGAACGCCAGCGCCTCTGCCGCCATCCGGCTCGCTTCATCGAGGTTCTTTCCGGCCGTAATGCATCCCGGAAAGTCAGGAAAACTCACGCCGTAATCCGAATCCCTGTCCTTATGAAGATAGGCGATATATTCCATGGCTTCCCTCCTTTGCCGCTTTGCTCGACGGGATCACTCCGGTCTGATTCACCTCAGTTTGATCCCCGCCTGCTTCTCAATGCTTCTAAGCGTGCCGATCGGTATGTCCCGGTTCGGGTGGGGCACCGTCACCCTCCCCTTTTTTGCCGGATGTTTGAATTGCTTGTGGCTCCCGACCTGATTCGCCTCATACCAGCCGTCTTTCTGCAGGCGCTTTATGATGTCCCGGCTGTGCACGTTTTGGTTTCACGCTATATGCTAAAAATAATACACACGTTATACACACAAATCAAGAAAAAAATACTCATTCATACACACTGGACAAGGCTCACCTCGCCCTGAACCATGGCTGGCGAACGCAGCATCCGCGGGTGAGGAAAATTATCTTCTACTTTTTGCCGCTGGGGTCGTCGGCCGGATTGATGTAATTGAACTTCACCGGCGACATGCCGTGGATCTGAATCACCGTCGCGCCCGAGGCCATGGCGTAGTGATGCATGCTCGGGTCCAGATAAGCGAAGCTGCCCGCCGCGAAGCTCATCATTTTGGTGGCGTCGAATTGATCGCCCATCCCTACTTTCAATGTGCCGGAGAGCACCGTCACATTCTCCCGGTTGGGATGGGTGTGGGGTGCGACCTTGTAACCATCGGGCATCTTGAGACGAATCGTGAAATCGCCGGAAGTAGCCATGGGATCGCCTTCCAGGACGGCTAGTTGCGCGCCGGGCGGTAGAAAGGCAGGTGCAGGTCCGTATTTGACTTGATCGGGCGTGAAAGCATTCTGCGCGGGTGTCGACTGCGCTGCAAAGAGCACAGCCATGCTGAGACCAAGCGCGAGAGCAAGAGCGAGAGAAGAGAGTTTCATCGAACCACCTCCTGATTGACGGCCAGCATGATAGCAGGATTTTCTGCTAATGCCATCTGTCGAAGCGAAGGTGAGAGGGACGGCTAGGAACTTTCTTCGGCGTACTCGGAGGACGCGCCAGACGGTGTGCGCGAGCTCAACCTGGAGTGCACTCGAACGATCAGCAGTCCGACCAGCACCGCACTGACCAGCATCACCACCCGGATGTAGAGGCCGGCGTGAAACGTCTGGTCGCCGGCGGCGGTTCGGACCAGGCCCGAGGTGGCGCTCACGCTGCAGAATCCGAAATAGAATTTCTCCATCCATCCCCGGGAAATGACGAGCAGCCACAAAAGAATGGAGGAGACGATGGCGAAGATTCCGCAGAGAATCCACGTGCCCCGAGACACCGTGGACGCCACCCAGATGCCGGTGGCGGGATTAGCGGCCATCATCTGCCGCACCGCAATCAGCAGGAACACGACGGAGTGCACCAGCGCGACGATGGCGCGTTTGCGGTTGGTGAGAATGGAAAATCCGTCCATAGCTGAGCCTAATGTACCGGAAGTGGCGGACACTAGGCTGTGATCCAGATCACGCGAATCGTAAGCTCTGCTGGGCCGGTGGTTTGTGTCGCACCGGCAGGAGGCATCGAACAGTGGTCTGCCAGGCTGCACCGGAACCCCGAGTGAAGCCGAGGGTGGAGTCGAAGGAAGTGTCCGATGCGCACGAACGACACGTACCTGTCGTAACACTAAGGACGCGCTTGTTTTCTTTGACAGGGCGTCGGCGGTTGGGGAAAATTACAAATATCCGTGCGTGTCCGGGAAAACATCATCCACAACTTTGAAAGAGAAAAACTCTGAGAGGAAAAATTATGAAAAAAGCGATTGCAGTTGCCGTTGCTACTGGGTGTCTGTCATTCGTTGCCGGGATCGCGGTTGCCGATCGGGTTCATGACTGGCACGATCTCGACGCGGTCCACAACCACGTGGTAGAAGCCATCCATGAGTTGGACCACGCCCGCGCCGCCAACCATTATGATATGCAAGGGCATGGTGCGAAGGCGGAAGAGCATCTGCACATGGCCGAGCACGAGCTGCACGACGCGATCGAGACGATCCGGGCAGAGCGCTAGAGCGATCAGTTGTCAGGTATCTGAAATCGGCCATCACGCCGTCAGGTTGGACAATTACTGACGGCGAATGGCCGTTGCTCTTTTTTGCGGCGATCTAGTCTCAGGCTTCCACCGAGACCGGCATTTGCGCCAGCAGTGTGCTCGACTGGGTTCCGCCACCGAGGGCGAACTGTTGCAGTTCCTGCTGCAGGGTAGCGTAGGCCTGTTGAGCGCCGGCGAGGTTGCTGGAGGTCAGGCTCTGGCCAACCTGGTTCAGATCCTGGAGCAGAGAATTCTGGCTGCTCGAGTCCGAGCTTCCCCCTCCACCGCCGAAATGGTCGCGATGATGGAAGTGGCTGTTCGTGAGCTTGGCCTGGCTCTGCAGATCTTGGACGGTGGATAAATCCTTTTGTGCGGCGGATAGGTTGCCAGACTGGAGATCGCTGGCCAGTTGGTTAAAGGACTGTGCGACGGGGATGGCCGTGGTGGTGGAGCTTGATGCAGAAGTGGGTGCGGATTGCTGGAAAGCCTTCTGCAAGGTGGCGAAGTCGGATTGCGCGGCGGAGACATTGCCAGACTGCAGATCCTGGCTGAGCTTTTGCATGTCCTGCTGGTACGGAGAGCTCACGGAGCCGATCTGGTTCTGAAGGAAGCTGCTGCTTAGAATCCCGGAGACGGACATTGGTACACCTCGATGTGAAAGTTGAAGAAGCGTTCGGCGGGAGAATCGCAAGTGGAAGACGAATCTGGTGACAGATGAATCTAGCGACAGAATTAGACTAGCGAACGACTAATGCTGCTACCGGCGAAGTTTCCCGTGAACCCGATGGTGTAGAAGCACGCGCGACTCCATTCAAGCGTGGGATGCTGCGAAAGAAATGTTGCCGCATTTTGTGTGGGTTGCGGGCAATGGCGTTCCGCGAGAGAGCGTCGGGCGCGGCCAGTGGGCAAAGTGTGCAGGTTGGGGCGCAGGCAAGAGTTGCCGCGGGTGTGGGGACGGGCGCACGCCCGTCCAGGCCCTGCCCCAGCATGGCAGCCCGCCGCCGCGGTCACCACACTATGAAATCTTGAAACGAAATTCAGAAACAGTACACTTGTCGGCATGGCGAGAAATTTCAAAGATTTGACGGAGCGCGAAATCCTGGCACTTGCGGTTTCACTGGAAGAAGAAGATGGCCGCGTGTATGCGGATTTCGCCGACGGGCTGCGTGAGACGTATCCGGCGACGGCCAAGCTCTTCGATGACATGGGAGCGGAAGAGTCGGAGCATCGGGCGTCGCTGATCGCGACCTATCGGGCGCGCTTCGGGGAACACATTCCGCTGATCCGCCGTCAGGACGTGAAGGGTTTTCTGCAGCGGCGGCCGTTCTGGCTGTCGCGTCCCTTGAAGATTTCCGACGTGCGCAAGCAGGCCGAGCTCATGGAACTGGAGACGCGCCAGTTTTATCAGAAGGCGGTCGGGCAGGTGACGGATGCGGGCATCCGGAAGTTGCTGGGCGATCTGGAGGAGATCGAGCGCAAGCATCAGGTGGCGGCGGAGGCGATGTCGGAAAGCATTACGCCGACGGTGAAGAAGACTGAGGAGGAAGCGCAGCGGCGTCTGTTTGTTCTACAGATCGTGCAGCCCGGGCTGGCGGGGCTGATGGACGGATCGGTGTCGACCCTGGCCCCCGTGTTTGCGGCGGCGTTTGCCACCAGAAATAGCCATGATGCGTTTCTGGTGGGCCTCGCCGCATCGATCGGAGCAGGAATCTCGATGGCCTTTGCCGAGGCGCTGTCGGATGATGGATCGTTGACCGGGCGCGGGCGTCCCGTGCTGCGCGGCGCAGTGACCGGATTGATGACGGCGGCGGGTGGGATTGGCCATACCCTTCCCTTCTTGCTGACCAATTTTCATGCCGCGTTTATCGCGGCGGTGATTATCGTAGCGATGGAACTGGCGACCATTGCGTGGATTCGGAACCGCTACATGGATACTCCGCTGCTGTCGGCGGCGTTTCAGGTGGTGGTGGGCGGAGTGTTGGTGTTTGCGGTCGGGATTTGGATTGGGAGCTCGTGAAGGGAAATGCTAGTTGGGTAATTTGCAATTTGATAATTTGTGGGCTGGCAACCCAAAATGTCGCAGGGACCGTTGGACCTGCGCCTTAGCCCACAAAATAGGGAGAGCATCGTGGCCGCAAGAATTCTCATGGCTCTTTGTGCGAGCATTGTCTTTACGCTTGGAGTCGTCCACCTCGTCTATACGTTATGGGGGCCAATGCTCACGCCCCGTGACCCCGCGCTGCAAGTCAGCATGAGCCAGATTTCACCTGTCATTACAAAAGAAACCACAATGTGGCGGGCTTGGGTGGGCTTCAATGCCAGCCACAGCATGGGACTTATTTTGTTCGGCTTAGTTTTCGGTTTTCTCGCCTTGGCTCACGGCCAACTCCTCTTTCAGTCACCGTTCCTGCTCCTTGTCGGGTTGGTCTTGCTTGGTGGCTTTGTGGTGCTCTGCAAGGTTTATTTTTTCAGTGCGCCTCTCACCGGCATCAGCATCTCCCTGGCCTGCTATGTCGCCAGCATTGCGCTGTCGCGGCTTAACAACGCGCCGCTGACGTGAGCGGGCGATGTCACTCATTAAGAATTGGCCGGGTCCGGGTCAATGAGTGAAATCGCGATTTTTCGCCCACCGCCGGATAGTTTCCCGGTTAGCCAACCATCCGGCTAGAACCCAGCGCGAGAGTAATGAAATCCGCCGCATTGGCAACAATGTTAGCCAAGATTACCAACCCATTTGGCCCATCCGCTTAAGGATAATCGCGCTGTAGTTATTCATGCGCTCGGGTCGTCGCTTCAGAGGAGCCGGCAGAATTGCAGCGAGCCGTGCCGCCTGTTGCCGGCCGATATTCCGGGCTGCGGTTTCGTCGTAGTAACGACACGCCGA
>Ga0074044_10002298_pt1 | contig 16737 bp, 11 predicted proteins | sample BogForMeECP23OM1_FD_94443 | JGI IMG/M metagenome (GOLD analysis project Ga0074044, IMG submission 94443) | Bog forest soil microbial communities from Calvert Island, British Columbia, Canada - Bog Forest MetaG ECP23OM1 | ecosystem: Environmental > Terrestrial > Soil > Wetlands ...
GAGCTTGGCGGGCAGGACCAGCTCGGCCGGCGCCGCTTGCCAGCGGACCACGTCGGTGACCCCGCCAAGGCGAAGGATGGCGTCGCCGTGGTGCTCAATGAGCCACTTGGCGCTCTTGTCCTTGTCCTTCTCCCGGGTCGGTTCGGGCATGGTCCACTCCGCTCCCGAGTCACGGGCGCGTCGTCCGTCGCGGCGATGTCCGCCCTGAACTCGTCTGGGCGATCTCGACCATGATACCTGATCTGAGCCGCCGAGTAGAGGAAAGTCCGACCGTCCTCGTGATGAGTGATCCAGCCTTTCTCCTCCATCCGTTCCAGGAGCGTGCGCACCGTGTCAGATAGCGACTTCTTGGTGAAAACCACATGAATTATTGCTTCTTGGACCATTGACCTCTTGAAACCAGGAATAAGGCTGGTTAAGGTCGAAATTGCGGGGTGGGTGTGCGTTCAGCGCACCAAATTGTTACGTCCGATCGGATCGCGAATCTCGAATGGCCACTCGCTCCTGAAAGGCACCCCCCCGGGCGTCGATCGTGGGCCGTTCAATTGGCGGGCGTCGCAGTTCGGCTATTGAGGCGCGGCATTCGTTCCCTTCAGTCACCGTAGGGAGGTCGGGTCCATGGACAACGCGGTCCAAGCGGCGGAGGGGCGGGTCGTCGTTGAGCCCTTCTCTTATGTTCCGCCCCCTGGCTACGCCGACGTGACCAATTACGCCTACCGCGGCGAGAGCGAAGTGCCACGTCTGAAGGTGCACTACGTCGCGTCGCTCGATGGGGTTGGCGGCCTCGACGCGGCCCTCGCCGACTACCAGCGGCAGGTGGAGCGGTTCCTGAAGGCACACGTGGAGTCGGTCTCCCCCGCGCCGGAGCCTCGGGGCGAGTTGGCGATCCGGACGCTCGTTTTCACATTCCCCGGCACTGGGCCGAAGGACCCCTACCCGAGTTACCGCGAGTGGTGCGGGTTCGGCAGATTCCCCTCCGGGGCGGGGGTCCAGGTCGAGTATGTGACCTCGGCGGGCGACGTTGAAGGCTCGCGCATTTACGAGACTGTGATCTCCGGGGTGCGTCTCGCCGGGACTGTCGCTCCCGGGACCAAGCCCGCGCCGGGCTATGTGTACCGCTCAGCGGGTGCCGCGATGCTCCCGGTGCCGGTCGCACTCAAGCCCCCCGCCAGCCGACACTACGTTTTCGAGACCGGGGCGAGCAAGTCGCGCCTCACGCTCCGGTTCGCGGAGGACATCGGGCGAGCCCGTTTCATGATCGGGCAGCACCTGGAATCACTGGGGGCCGATAGGGGCGGTGCGGCGGACGTTGGCCCCGGTCCGAGCCGGGTGGTCACGGTAACGGCCCGGAGCGGGTCGAACGGCGAGATCACCGAGTCGGTCGGCCACTCGACCAAGGCCGTGGGCGGTGGGTTCGTGGTCATCACGGGCCAGGCGACCCCCGACCTGCACGACAAGCTGATAACCGACCTCGACCGGCTGGCCGATGGCACGGGCCAGGGTTGGCGGTGAAAGAGTCTGGTGGATCGCCCCTGGCCTTGGCGGCGTGAGGGGCGGGGAGGCGCGTCGATGGCCGATAACATCCCGATCGTGTTCCTGCCCGGCATCATGGGTTCACGTTTGCATTTTCTAAATAGTGACAAGTACTGGGACCCTGACGACGTCTTGCGGATGAGCGAGTGGGTGCCGGCCCTGCTGAGGACGCCCGAGAAGCTCCGACAGCAGATGAATTTCCTTGAGCCGGCCGAGGTGGTGAGCGACGACCCGAACGACCGCGGCTGGTCGGGGCTGCCGGATTCGTACTACAAGGACTTCCTCACGAAGCTCCAGGCGAGGTTCCCGCAGGCCCCGGTTTACGCGGTCGGTTACGACTGGCGGCAGGACAACTGGAGCACGGCCGACGTCTTTCTCGCCAAGGTCCGCGAGATTCTGGCCACCGAAGGCGCCACTCAGGTGCAGGTGATTACGCACAGCATGGGAGGCATGGTCTTCCGCGCCGCCCTTGAGAAATCAAGGCTCTCCGGCGACGCCTTGACGGACCGCGTCAAGGGCGTCGTGCACGTGTTTCAGCCAGTCTTCGGGGCGGTCGTGCTCTACCGACGGTTCTTCACGGGGGTGCAGGTGCCGGGTCTCGATGGGGAGGTGACGCTCCACGACATTACCGGTTCCCTTGGCAACCTCGCTTTCGAGTGGATCCTCGGGGACAACCCGGTTGACTTCATCGGCAAGGCCAGCGGGATGCCGGGTGCCATGCAACTGTTGCCGACCGATCAGTACCCCCCACCTCCCTGGAACGGCTCAATCAACAGTAGCGCTGAGTCCCTCCACGACTTCTACCTCACCACCACGTATCCTCCCGGCCTTTTCGCTGGCGGGCTGTCGGACGTGGTGAAGGCCGATTTACGCGAGCGGTTATCGGAGACGGCCCAGTTCGACGCACGTGTCCGTGGGGTTTTCCACCCGCGGTCGTGGGCGGTCACCGGTAGCGGCGTCAAGACCGATACGCAGATCTCCTTTAATGGGGTCAAGCCGGTGCCAGTCCAGGACCCGGACGGGGGGGACGGGACCGTCCCCTTGCCGAGCGCCTCGGGGCTCCCCCTTGGCGAGGTTGGCCCGTTCGACCCTGGCGAACTCCCCGACGGCCGCCGCCAGTTTTTAGTTACGGGGGTCTTCCACGCCAATGCGTTTGCCAACGGCGCGCGGAACGTGCAAGACGTGGTCATGGCCATCGTCGCGGTCGTCTGACGTTCACGACACGGTCAGCCTCACTCTGGGATGTCAGACGACCGGTCGGGAAAAGAGGGCCGGTTGGGGAAGGCGGAAACGGAAAATGTGTCGGGAACCGACTGCAGGCAGCTTGATGAATGAAAGCTGTTTTCGGTTACCGACACCTTTTCCACGCCCGTGTCGGGAGCAATCGCCCCTGCCCCCCTTCCCGATCTCAGCGGGCCGGCACGAACTGGGACAGAAGCAAGGTGTAGACGGCCTGATAGTAGATGGCCGGCTCGGTAACCTCCCAGGACGATTCGTTGGCGTAGCGCCGGGCGTTCCAGGCGGCGTTCCAGTCGCGGTACGCCTTCATGGCGGGCTCGCCGTGGGGCGGGGAAATCCAATCCACGGAGAAGAACTTGTTGGGGCCGCCAACCAGGTAGCCGGGCGGAGGGCCATAGCGGCTGGTCTTGCCGTCGTAGAGCGGCGAGCCGTCGTGGAACCACTGGTGGTAAATCTCGCTGACGCACCGATGGGCGCCGGCGTGGGTCATGTTGCTCAGGAAGCAGAGCGACAGAGGATTGCGGCCGTGGATGAAATGGAGATAACCGGCCATCTCCTCGCGGTAGGTCGTGTGATGTTCACGGTTCAAGCCCAGCTCGATCGTCATCAAGAGGATCCGGCCCCAGCGACCCTTGACGGAGTTGCTGCCCCAGCAGTAGTGACCTTCGTAGTGATAGGCCAGGTAAGGGTCGTCCGGGCCCCCCGTTGCCTGCCGGATGGCCTCAGCGGAGTGTGACAGGGCTTCCTTGAAAGGCTCCGTCACGGCCGGGCTTGCCCCCTTGGTCGTTGCGTAGATGAACAGGCCCTGGGTCAGAGCCAGGTGATTGAGTGGGTCAACCTGTTTCCAGTCCTTGAAGGGGTGCATGCCGTTCTCCGCGGTCGCGGCGATGTCGGGCGCCCAGCGATCGACATAGGCCTTGAACCCCGGTGCGCCGAACGTCTTGAACAGCTCGGCGGCGGCATAGACGCGGGCACGGCGATCGGCGTTCGCGTTGCTGCCGGCCGGCGTGGCCGCAAGCTTCGAATCGCCGTCGGTTCCGTCGGAGGGATCCATCTCGCTATGTGTTTCGAGGTACGCCCAGGCCCGGCGCGCGGCTTCGCGAAGCCGGCCGGCGTAGCCAGGGAAAGTCGAGTCGAAATGGCCGTAAACCCGGGCCGCATGGGCGAGGCTGGCCGCGGCGTCGGCGGTTGCCCACGTGGTCTTGGCGGTATAGAACCGCGGTTGCGTGTCGCCGCAGGGCGGGCCGGAGCCGTTGTCGTAGCTGCGCCCAGCCACCCGATTGAAGACGCCGCCGTCGCCGTCCTGCATCTTCAGCAGCCAGTCCAGCTCCCACTTCGTCTCGTCGAGCAGGTCGGGAACGCCGTTGCCGCTTTCGGGGATGTTCGTATCGTCACCGAACGCACGCGGATTCAGCTCGTAGGCCCAGAGCAGGTCGAAGAGGGTGGCCTCCAGGTAGGGCACGTACTTGTTCAAGTCACCCGCGTCGAACCAGCCGCCGAGCATGTCGCGAGGCCGGCCCTGCGCCTTGCCGCCCTGAGTATACCGGGCAGCGCGGTCCTGGTCCCTCCCCAGATGACCGCCGGGATGATGCCAGACGCCGCCGTTCTTCTCGGTGATCGGGGTTCCACTCCGCTGGTAGTAGAAGACCCGCACCGAGTCGCGGAGGACCGGCATGTACACGTCCCCGCCGATCCGGAACGAGAACGAGCGGACGCGGTTGGTGGGATCGAAGAGGTAATAGGCGCCCGGCGTCCGCAGGTCGCTGAAAACCGCATACCAGACGCGGTCTCCGGCCAGCTCGCTGACCCCGCCCGAGTTCCAAGGCTTCGTCGCGCCGCGATAAGCCACGGTGCCGTCAGCCTCGCGACGGATCTCGAAGGCCGTCCCGGGCCGGTAGGTGTGGCCGGCATTCTGCCCCTTGACCGGATCAGCGAGAATCGCCACCTTACCAGCCCGCGGCAGCCACCCGAATTGGTCGATCGCGATCTGGGGCGTGACAACGTCGTCATCGCCGTGGGCCGTGTCGGCAACACTGAACAGGTAGCAAACCGCCGCCATGCAGCTTGCCAGCCGCAAGGCGTGATTCCCCTTGTCCATCGTTCGCAACTCATTCACCGCACGCACGGGCATCTCCTTTCGTGCACTTCGCACTCCGCGGAAGGCTGAACCGCGAAATCCTGTTGCGAGTTGAACGATGAGTGCAGCCCGGTTCATTTTACATTGCCGCAGGGAGCGGCTCGATGCTTCACAGCGGAAGACCGTAATCGACATCTGGAAACGGAGACGTCCACGGGGGCACAATGGATTCATGAATTGCGGCGAAATGCTCGAACAGCCTGGCTCGACGTCTTGATCATGATCCGAAAGCTCGCACTCAGGACGCTGACGCTGCTCGTTCTCGTGGTCCTGGCCCTCGGGGTTCTGCGGACGAAGACCGGGCTGCGGCTTCCTCGCATCGCCCGATGGGGGACCAGTCGGACAATCCCGACGCGGCCGGCCGGGACCAGGGTCCTGGTGGATCCTGCCACGGTCTGGGTCGATGACGGCGACACGATCCGGATCACGTGGCCCGACGCCCCGCGCGAGACGGTCCGGATCCTGGGCATCGACGCTCCCGAGATCGGGCACAAGAGCGACCCGACCGCCGCGGACCAGCCGTACGGTCGCGAGTCGCTCGCGTTCGCCCGCCGGCACCTCCTCGGGGCCAGCCGCCTGGAGCTGCTCAGAGCCACCCACCACGACCGCTTCCTCAGAACGCTGGGTTACTTATTCGTGGATGGGGTGAATTACTCGACGCTGGCGGTCGAGAACCATATGGCCGAGTGCACAATTGACCGCTTCGGCGATTCCGGCTTCCCCCGCGAGGCGGCCGAGGTTCGCGCTGCCGAGCGACGCGCCGGCCCCCCGCCGTTTGAGTCCCCGGCGCGATTCCGCGAGAGGGCGACGCCAGACCAACAGGCCCCCACGATCCTTCGCTGATCGGTGGATCATCTCCAGTACTGGTCGTTCTCGTAGTCCGGTCGGTCCCTGAGGTTCATGTCGATTCCTTCTGAACCGTAGACCAGCATCTTGAACGTCTGGTAGGGCAACGGCGCGAGGAACCGGATCCGGATCGCGCACTTGCCAAGGAATGGCTTGACGGCCGAGACCACGATGCCGTCGATCACCGGAGTGGTAACGTCGCCCAAGGCCTTGAGCCAGACTCTTTCGCCTGGCTGCACCCGAGGGCCGCGACGAGACTTGACCAGGCAACCCTGCATCGAGACGTTCTCGAGCTCGACGGAATGGTCCACTTGAGAACCGGATTCAATCAAGGAAAGGATCACGGCCTTGGTCGCCGCGGGATAACGACAGGCAAGGCGCCGGTCCATCGCGGAGCTTATCGTCGGCGCGCCGTTTCTCCCGCGTCTTCGTCCTGAATGACTCATGGCCGCTTTCCTGTGGACCGACGCCTTCCGCCCGACGTGGTTCCCGCCTCAACCTTGATCCAGGAACCCTCGGTTCGGTCGCATCGTGCTCGCCAAAGAACCCTAAGCCGGGAATCGGACCTTGTCAAAAGGTCAGGGCTTCGATCAGCGCCGGGCCACGGGAATTGACGGCTGACGGTGAAAGGGGAGTGGCGATCTGCCTGGTGGCTCGGGGAGGGCGGATCAGAAAGGGAAAATGGCAGATGGCAAATGGCAGATGGCAGATGGCAGATGGCAAATGGCGGAGGGCGGAGGGCGGAGGGCGGAGGGCGAGTTGAGCTGACATTCTCACAGGGTCCGTCCCGGGTGATGATTGTTTTCCACGCGGGCATCAGCAGGTCAGACCCGCGACATCACCAGGGAGGCATTCTGGCCACCGAAGCCGAAGCTATTGGAGATCGCCTTGTGCAGGGGGATCTCCCTGGCGGTGTTGGGGACGTAGTCGAGGTCGCATGCCGGATCGGGCGTAGCCAGATTGATGGTCGGAGGGACCACTCCACGCTCGAGCGACAGCGCGGTCGCGGCGGCCTCCACGGCTCCCGAGGCACCGATCAGGTGGCCGATCATCGACTTCTGGGAACTGATCGGAATCGACGTGGCGCGGTGCCCGAAGACGCGCTTGACCGCGACGGTTTCCATCAGGTCGTTGAGCCTTGTGCTGGTGCCGTGAGCGTTGATGTAATCGATCTCGGAGGCGTCGATGCGGGCCTCGCGCAAGGCCGCCGTCATGGACAGCGCAGCGCCCTTGCCTTCGGGCTCGGGACGGGTGATGCCGGAGGCATCAAAAGACGAGCCATAGCCGGTGATCTCGGCGTAGATTCGAGCTCCCCGCCGCTTGGCCCGGCGGTAGCTTTCCAGGACCAGGACCGCGGCGCCCTCGCCGAGAACGAAGCCGTCACGATCGGCATCGAACGGGCGTGACACTTCCGACGGCGGGCGAACCGAAGAGCTGACAACCTTCATGGCCGAGTAGGCCACCAGGAGCTGAGGATCGAGCCTGCTGTCGCACCCGCCGGCCAGCATGACATCCGCATCACCACGAGCGATCAGCCGGAACGCTTCGCCCACGGCCTGGGTCCCCGCGGCGCAGGCGGTGACGATCGTGTTATTTGGCCCCATCGCGTGATGGAGGATCGAGATGTGGGCCGCAGCCATGTTGGGCAAATGCTGTAGCAGCCAGAGCGGGAAGATCGACTCCGAGCGAGCCTGAGCGAACCGCGCTGGATCGAAACTGCCACTGGCGTCCACGCTGCGAAGGATCGGAGTCACCAGCTCACCAACATCCATCGGGGTGATTCCCGTCCCCATGCACACGCCGAACCGCCCCGGGTCGAGCTGCTCCGTACGGAGGCCGGAATCCTCGACCGCCATGGCAGCGGCACCCACGGCGAACCTCACCGCGCGGCTCATCAGCTTCGCGTTCTTGCGATACTCTCCCAGGTAGGGAAAGACATCGAAGTCCCGAATCTCGCCGGCGATCTTGATCGCCAGCCCCGTAGTGTCGAAGCTCTCGATGTAACCGACACCAGAACGCCCCTCCAGGATCGCCTCGCAGAACTCGCGGCGGCCAATCCCGTTGGGAGCGACCACACCTATTCCGGTCACGACGACGCGGCACATGTTGCTCTCCCACCCTCGTTCGTTGCGTTATCTGGAGTGCAGCGTGGGATTCCCGATCCTTGATTCTGTCTTTCCCTTTTTTCTGGCGTTACACTGGGCTCGATCCTTCCACTTGGGTAACAATGCCGACCCCGAGATCGCCAGGCTCGAATCGAAAGATTCCCGAACCTGAAAGACTCCCCGGGGTCTTTCCTCGTTGACCGCCCGTCTCGTGGACGCGAACCATGCGGCTCCTTGATCCCCGGGCCCTGGCAGACAACAAGTGTCACGGCTTGCCCTGATAGCATAATTTAGCATGCCCTGGAGGGACGTGCAAATAATTTGCAGGATCTGGGAGGAATAAGTGATATCGGCAAACTAAGAACGGCCACTGTAACTCAACGAGAGCACCTGGTGCGAGTTTGCCGGCTGATCTCCATACCCTGAACTCCACAGGTTGAGCGATTTATGTGCCATGAAACCGTCGGCAAAGATCCTGGATTGATTCTTGGGTTAAGCTTGGATGGGAAAAGCCGGCAATAGGGCGAAGATGGGCCCATGTGTACATCGGCCAGCAGGGTGCGGTCGCTTCGTATCTCATCGGCAACGATGGGAGCTTCCTAAGGGAAATAAGAGCCACTGAAAGGATCTGACATGCCACTTGAGCTTGCAGCGCGGTCTGGATTGATTGAGCCGTCGGCAACGCAGGCCATGGGGGCGGAAGCCAAGCGATTGAAGTCACAAGGTTTAGAGATCCTGGACTTCGCGCTGGGCGAGCCCGATTTTGACACCCCCGCGAACGTCCAGGAAGCGGCAATCAAGGCGATGAGATCGGGGAAGACCCATTACACGCCCCCCGCCGGCATTGCTGAATTACGGCAGGCCGTGGCCGACCACTACACGCGGCATCACGGAGTGACGACGGAGATGTCGCAGGTCGTGATCTCCAATGGGGCGAAGCATTCCATTCACAATGCGCTGATGGCGGTGTGCGGGCCGGGTGACGAGGTGATCATCCCGGCTCCTTACTGGGTCAGCTATGCCGATCTGGTGAAGCTCACCGGCGCGACCCCGGTGGTGATCACGACCACGGAGGCCTCGGGCTTCAAGCTGTCTCCCAAGCAGTTTCTGGGGGCAGTCACGGCGCGGACCCGGCTGCTGATGATCAACAGCCCCTCCAATCCCACGGGGGTCGTGTACGACCGTTCCGAACTGGAAGCCCTGGCCGACGCCGTGCTGCAAACAGACGTCGGCGTTCTCTCCGACGAGATCTATGAGCAACTGACTTATGACGATGCCCGGCCGACCTGCTTTGCGACCTTGCGGCCTGGCTTGCAGGACCGCACGATCACGGTTTCGGGCGTCAGCAAGAGCTACGCCATGACCGGATGGAGAATTGGCTGGACGGTGGCGCCGGCCTCGGTATCCAAGTTCATGGGGGACTTGCAGAGCCAGGAGACGAGCAACCCGTGTTCGATCAGCCAGTGGGCCGCCCTCGAGGCCATCACCGGTCCGCAGGATTCGGTCCTTGCGATGAAGGCCCAGTTCGCCCGCCGCCGTGACCATGTCCTGGAGCGGATCACGAAACTGCCCGGCGTGACATGCACACCACCGGGCGGGGCCTTCTATGCCTTCATGAATGTCTCGGACCACTTCGGGCGGACGCTGGGCGACCGATACGTGGTCGATTCCACCTCGTTCTGCATGGCGGCTCTGAGCTCGGCCAAGGTCGCGCTGGTGATGGGCTCGGCGTTCGGGGCTGAGGGTTATGCACGGATGTCGTTCGCGACCGATCTCGCCACCATCGACAAGGGTTTCGACGCCCTCGAGCGGTTGCTCGCAAGTTGAGCCCGGAAACTGCCGATAGGAAGAACTGAAGCATTCCGCCGTGAGATCGCGCTTGTCCATTCCGGCAAGATGGGCTAAGGTGAGCGTCCCTTCGTGAAATCATCTCCGTTTTCGTTCCGCGAACCGGCTTTGTTCTCACGACCTGCGCAAGGCCAGTGATACCTGCCGTGCCGCCGAAGGGAGCTTTTTCCGTGCGTCGGTTTTCCGGCCTCAAGGGGTCTCGGCCATGAAGGTTGCGCCACGTCTGCTGCTCGCGATGCTGGCAACCCTGGCTACCTTGAGCGCAGCCGGATGTCGAACGGCCAGCATGGGATCGATCGCCCACAACCGTCCTCCGGAGGTCCGATCTCAGGCCACATTCGACCTTGAGGGGTTTGTCGCGGAGCACAACCAGAACGCCGAGCGAATTCAGAGTCTCGAGGCCAAGCCGGCAATCACGGTGACGATGGGCCCGCAGGGTGATGCCAAGAGCGGGGCTGTGGTCGGCCGTCTGGCCGTGGAGCGGCCGCGCAATTTCAAGCTCGAGCTGTCCCACTCCATGTCAACGATCGCCGACATCGGTTCGAACGACGAACGGTTCTGGTTCTGGTTCCAGAACAGGAAGGACAAGTCGGTCTATTACTGTGACTACACGGAGCTGAGCTCGACCTCGCTGGCCGTCACCTATCAACCCGACTGGATCGTGGAGGCGATGGGGCTGAAAGGGATCACGCCCGACGAGGCAGCCCAGATCAAGACGCGCCCCGGAACACAGCCCGGAACGACCGTCCTGACATTCGCACCCACCAAGGCGGGTGGCCAGACCTATTCCCGGGTCATGGTTGTCTCGGACAGCACCCGCAAGGTCAACGAGTTCCGGGTCATCTCGAGCGACGGCAAGGCCACGATCGCCCATGCGACGATCAAGAAATACCGTGATCTTCCCGTGGGCCGTACGGCATCGGAAGACGGCTCATCGGCGGAACGATCAACCTGCTCGCTGCCAGAGAACATCGTGCTCGAGTGGAAACGGGAGTTGCTCTCGCTCGACGTCGTTCTGAAGGACGCGAAGGTCAACCAGTTCGACACCAGCAAGCGGACGGCCCTGTTCGTGCAACCAGCCGTTTCCGGCTACACCCCGGTGAACCTGGCCGAAGTGGCCAGGCAGAAGGACGCAGCAAGCTCGACGGCTGTCCGCCAGACAATTCCCGTGCCCGAGACGCCGAACCGCGTTCGCCTCAATCCCCCCTTGCAGATCCGCGGCGAGGACGCGGCCGCGAACACGCCGCGACGACAGGACCAGGTCCGTCCCAAGAGCCCCATGCTCCTGCCCGTCCTTGATCTCGACGTGGTTGACGCCCCCGTGCCAACGCCGCCAGGTACGCCGGCCGACCGTAGCAGCACGGCTCTGGTGAGCAACCCGGGCGGCTCGCTGGAGCGATGACCGCGGAGAGCTGTGCACGCTTCGGATCGCAAGCATCACGCTCACTCAATCCATGTCATTGAAATGCGTCGTCATGGATTGCCGCAGCGGCGCAAGCGGACTCACATCGCGGTCCGGTGTGCGGCGGTATTCCGCAGCCGTTTCCTGGCCTTGGAGAGAATCGGACCGACCGAGGCCTCGGGAATTCCCAGCCGCTTGCCGATTTCACGGTAGTTCATGAACTGGAGGTGATAAAGCCGAACGACCTCGGCCTCACGCTCGGGAAGCTCCTCGAGTATCCGATCGACCTCTTCCGCGTTGGCGATGGCCTCGACCTCGCCCGAGGCGTCACTGACGTTCTCGCGATGGGCGCTGGCGTGGCTGAGCTCGGCCTCACGCTGCCGCTTCACCATCTCCTTGACGCAGGTTCGTCGGGCAATCACCGTCAAGTAGGTCGGCAATGAGCTGACGCCCTTGTACCGCCGCAGGATCTCGTAGTCGTCGTCGACGATCCTCAGCAGGATCTCGGCCGCGATGTCTTCCATGTCGGCCTGCGAGACGACCCGGCTGCGGGACTGTGCTACGTGCTGGATGACATGGTAGATTAATCCCACGTAACGGTCCACGAAGTCGTTCCAGGCACCAGGCTCGCGCCCCAGACACCGGTCGATCAGTTTGCGATCAATTTCGCTCAGAGGCACGGCGATGCCTCCTGTACTGGAGGGTCTCAGGGCAGGTCGGATCACATCGTACACATGCAAGGCCACAGAATCGCTACAATTGTAGCATGACCAACCCGACAGGCAATCTGCGGCAAGGATCCTTTCCCCGGCCTGGGAGGAACTTTCCGAAGGGATGGAAAGATCGGCAAGATCGCGATGTTCGTAACGGCAGCACTCAGAGGCAATTCCGATTCCTGCCTGATCGGGTTCGGGGTACAATCGAGCGGGGTTGTGAACCGATAGCTTGTCCGTAGGTTCGTCGAAAACGAAGATCAGCGGTGGACAGGGCATCCGCTCGATCCTGGGCGTGATCACCTCCGGACCGGGTTTTTCGATCCCGGCCATGCGATCGATGCCGGGTGGCACCCGGCCCCACCGCTGCCGATTCCCATGACCTCTCTTGTCGAGGATTATTCCCTGCTTTTGGGAATCTCGGAAGCGGGTTGGTTCCTCGAGGAGGGTTGACCTTGAACGAGTCCAGAGCGATCCCGAAAATCGTCATCGCTGACGATAACACGCAGAACGTGGAGCTGCTCGAAGCGTATCTCAACGATTTCGACTGCGTGCTCCGTACGGCGAATGACGGTGAGGAAACGCTCCGCGTGGTCGAGGAGTTTCAGCCCGATCTCCTCCTCCTGGACATCATGATGCCACGGCTTTCGGGCTTCGAGGTGTGCCGCAAGATCCGGTCCAACCCGGCCACCAAGGACATCCTGATCCTGATGGTCACCGCGCTCAACGAAGCCGCGGATTTCGAGCGTGGCGTGCAGGCCGGGACCGACGACTTCTTGACCAAGCCCGTCAACAAGATCGAGCTCTTGTGCCGGATCCGCAGCCTCCTGCGGGTCCGCCACCTCAAGAACCAGCTTGAGCGCACGCTGGCCTATCTGGCGGAGTTCGAGGCCGCCAGCCGGGCATCCGCCTCGACCGGAAGTCCGTGAGTCGCCCACCGAGCATCGAGAGGGATTACTAATCAGTGACAAGATTGGAATCTTGTCCCAGTGCGCCTGTAATTGCATCGAATCAGCAGGGTGAAAGTCCCCGCCGGAGTGTTCTGGCACTCCGTAACCGAAGGTAACTGCGTCGCCGCGAGGCGGGGTGGAGAGCAACCGGAGGTGAACGGCGCGCAGGTCACCTCCGTAGTAACTTCCGGACCAAACTTGAGCGGCATCCGCGTCTTGATGGGCAGGAAGTATACGGCCGCGGCAATCGGCCGGACGTCGGTGAGTTTGGCCATGGGGTGATTTCAGTCCTGTGCGCGCGCGACCAGGCCGCGAGAATCGATGTCGCCTGCCCGATCCGGCACGGCCGCCGAAACCTTGGGCCCCGACCTGAGAGGACGAAGCTCGATGCAGCGGAGGTCCAAAAGCGCGTTCTTGGGCGCGGCGGCCGGGCGGACTTCGAGCCGGTTCGTCGTCCCCGACAGGTCCAGGTCGCCGATCTTGTTCCATGAGAAGTGGTCCCAGGTCCCGGTGCCCTCGACCTGGTGCTGAATCCGCTGAGTGCCCAGGTGGATCTCGAGCAGGTTTCCGGCCGCGTCGTTGGCGCAGGCCCAGTCGAGCCATACGGCGTACTTGCCCGGCCTGGCCACCTCGAACCTCCAGACGGCTCGATCGTTGGCGGCCATCCAGTAGCCCAGATCGTTGTGAGCCGTCTCGAAGATCAGGCGGTCGCCGTAGATCTCGGCATCGGCGGCGCTCAGGGTAATCGTGCCGTCCGGGCCGGGCTTGACCAGACGGGGACGATTGCCCTTGAACGTCTTGGGGGGCGGGTCGATGCCTTCAATAAAGGCGATCAGGTCGGCCATGTCGCGCAGAGTCAAGTACTTCTCCAGGCCCTCGGGCTGGAACGACCGGCCGGACGCCGTCATCTCCTCGATGTCCCTGCGCAGCACGACGTCCTCCTTGCCTTCCTCGCGGCGCAGGGTCACCGAGCTGGCCGTCTCGCTGGCGATCAGGCCGGTGAACAGGCGGCCATCGTTCGTCGCCACGGTGAAGCTTGCGTAGCGAGGCTCGAAGGCCCGGTTGGGGTCGAGGATGGAGATCAACAGCGTCTCCGGGTTCTTTTCCGTCAGTGCTCCGAGAATGGGACCGACCTCGACGCCCAGGTCGCCCAACCGATGGCAAGTGGCGCAGACCCTCGTGAAAACGGCTTTCCCGGCGGCAGGATCTCCCTTCAGACAGAGCGCCGGCCGGTAGTCATCGATCACCTTCTGCCGCGACTGCTCCAGGTGAGAGAAGGCGGTCTGAGCCCGCCGCCGCGTTTCCGGGTCGCGATGCGCCAGCAGCATGCTGCGCTGGGCCGAACTGATCCCACCGGGTGCGACTCGCGCGGCCTCGATCGCCGCGAGCAGCGACAAGGTCCAGGCCCTCCGGCTGAGCAGGATGTCGACGATCGAGCATCGGAGGTCAGGCGAGTAGGTCTTCCAGCCCGCGAGCAGCCGTTCGGGCACCTGCGGAATGGCCAGGCGCCCAAGTGCCGCGATGGCCGCACGCGAAATGGCGATGGGAACGCGGGGCGAGAGTAGATCGAACAGCAGTGCGCAATCTTCGTCCAGGGTGGCTGCGGAGAATCGGACCAGGTCGACGGCAAGAATACGATCCGCTTGCGAGGCCGAGTCGTCGCGAGCCAGCCGGCGCGCGGCGTCCAGTATCCCATTCAGTTGGTGCTCGCGCGCCAGGTCGATCGGCTGCCTGGACCGGGCTGAACCCGCGAGCAAACCCCGCAGCGCGGCGTATTGCCAGGAGGCGTAAGAACCCCCCTTCCCTGTCGGCTTGCCGATCGCCCCGATCAGAGAATCGATTGCCGGCCGGTCGCAACTCGAACCCGCCAGTACGACCAGCGGCTCGACAACGGCAAGAGGTGGTGGCTCGACTCCGGCGCGAAACAACTCGACGAGCAGAGTCGTCACGTGGGGCAAGGCCGAGCTGAGCACCGCCGCGCGTATCCATGGGTCATACGGGTCGCGGCGAAGGATCCGCGCCAGGGCCGACCCCGCCCGGGCATCGCCCCAGTTACCCAGCGAAAGAGCGAGCTGAAGCCTGACCCGGGCATCGGGATCGTCGACCGCCCGGATCATGGCCGCGGCGAGCCGGGGAGCAGCCTTGAGCAGGCTTTCGCCGGCCTTGATCACGCCGCGGCGAACCAGGGGATGAGGATCGGCCAGCGCGGCCAGCGCGGTCGCCTCGTCAAGGCCGCCCAGAACCGCCAGCGTCGAGATGGCCTGGACCCGGGTCTGGGGCCGCTTCGTGGTTCGGGCGAGTTCGCGCAAGGGCTCGATGGCCGAGCGGTCGTTCCTGTGCTGGAGCAGCCGCTGGGCCGTGTCGCGCTGCCAGCCGCTTGGGGAGTCGAGGGCCGCGACCAGGCCGGACGCATCGAGGCGATCCAGCCGGGGGATCGGCCGCGGGCGGCGATCCACCGGATAAATCCGATAGATCCGTCCCTCCTGGCTACCGGCGCGGAGATCGATTCGCTGCTGCACGGCTGCCGGGATCCGCTCGGGGTGCTCGATGACCGCGCGGTACATGTCGGCCACCCAGAGTGCTCCGTCGGGCCCGGTCTTCAACTGCGTGGGCCGAAACCAGTTGTCGCTCGAGGCCAGGAACTCGCGGTCGGCCTCGCCTGGGGCCCGAACACCGCGATAAGTTGCCCCGTTCGGCTTCAGAATCATCCGGTGCACCAGGTTATGCACCGGCTCGCTGACGAACAGGCTGGTGGCAAACTCGGGACCGAAGAGGTCGTCACGATAAGGTGTCGGGCTGTTGGCCGAGGTCACGTGGCCAGCCGCGGCCGGGTCGTTGAAGCGGGTTAAAATGCGGCTGATGGGATAAAGCCTGGTGTCGGGCTCCAGCGGTTGTTTAGGATCGGGCGCGGCGTAGTACGGGTTGCGCTTCAGGTCCGACTCACTGAGGACGTAGTGCCAACCCCAGGTCGGGTTGTTGTTGCCGAACCAGTTGCCCCAGTCGTCGCGATGCCGACCGTACTGCGTCTGGCCGCTCTCGGCCTCGAACTCGCCCGTGTCGGGCTGGAACCGGAAGTCGCGGCCCTGGATGTCGACGATCTTGCCCGTCTTGACCGAGCGAATCGTGCCCCCACTGTCGCCGTTTGCCCCGTAGACCCAACCGTCGAGCCCGAGGTCGAAGCCGTTGAGGCGGTGCTGCTGGTTCCCCTGGCCAAACCCGGTGAAGAGGATCTCGCGATGGTCGGCCTTGCCGTCGCCGTCGCGGTCCTCGGCGTAGAAGATGTCAGGGGCCGCGGCGACAAGCACTCCGCTTCGCCAGGCCAGCACGCCGGTGAGAAACGGCAGGCCGTCCAGGAACGTGGTCGCTTTGTCGTAGACTCCATCACCGTTGGTGTCTTCCAGGAACCGCACGATGCCCCCGGGCTTGCCCTTGCCATCGACTCCGAGCGGATAATCCCTCATCTCCACCACCCAGAGCTTGCCGTCGGCCCCCCAGTCCAGCGCGATCGGGTCCTGCACCAGCGGTTCGCACGCGGCAATCTCGACCTTGAAGCCCGGCGGCACGCGAAAAGTGCTCAGCGACTCTTGCGGGGTCATCCCTCGCGGCAAATCGTTCTTCGCCTGGGAGACCACGCTCTTGCCGTCCGGCGGAGCCGCCCACGCCACGGCGGGCAACACCAGCAAAAGTCCGAACCCAGCCAGCATGAATTGATGCCGCCACATGATGTGCGTCCTGGAGATGTGCGTCGATTCACCCTCGTATTTCAAGGTGTTCGGTTTCCGACTTGTTGGCAAGAGGCCAGTGGCGTAGGATCGAAGAACGTTTGAGCGAGTATCATGAGAACCTCGGTGTGCATCGGTCTTGATCGTCCATGAAGCCGACGTTGATCCTGGCCAGCGCCTCGCCCCGACGTCGGCAATTGCTCGCGGAGGCGGGCTATGCGTTCGAGGTGGATCCCTCGGAC
>Ga0074044_10002299_pt1 | contig 16730 bp, 17 predicted proteins | sample BogForMeECP23OM1_FD_94443 | JGI IMG/M metagenome (GOLD analysis project Ga0074044, IMG submission 94443) | Bog forest soil microbial communities from Calvert Island, British Columbia, Canada - Bog Forest MetaG ECP23OM1 | ecosystem: Environmental > Terrestrial > Soil > Wetlands ...
CTGAAGAACTAGCTCACGACTACTTATGGCGCATCCATCAAGATACACCACGCAAAGGACTCGTTACAATATTCAACCGATCACACTACGAAGACGTACTTGTTGTACGCGTTCATAACCTGGTTCCAAAAGAAGTATGGTCCAAACGTTACGACGAGATCAACAATTTCGAAAAGGAACTCGTCGACAATGATACGCATATCCTCAAATTCTATTTGCACATCGATAAGACGGAACAGCTTTCTCGATTCAAACAACGCTTAGATGACCCGAAACGGCACTGGAAGATCAGCGAATCAGATTACACAGAACGCGAACATTGGAACGACTACCAGAAAGCCTACGAAGAAACCATCAGCAAATGCAGCACCAATCACGCACCATGGTACATTATCCCCTCCAACCACAAATGGTTCCGGAATCTCGCAGTGTCCCAGATTCTCGTGGACACTCTCGAATCACTCAACATGAAATTCCCCGCACCAACAGTAAACATCGAAGACATCAGAAAGAAGTACCACGCCGCAAAAGAAGAGATGAAGAAGGACAAGTAGTTCACATCGGCGTGAGACTGTCAGCGACGGTCCTCACGACATTAGATCCTTCTATTTTTCGAGTGCCTTAGCTAGGCTTTTTGCGAAGACGTCGAAGAACTTCTGAAGCTCCTCTCTTACGATTTCCCAACTCTTCCAACCATAAATTGCCACAACAACGACTGCGAGGATCGGTAATATCACAGCTGCTACACCGATGCCAGGGATGATGATGAGAACAGGCGCAATCAGTACAAGCAGGATAAGCAAGGAAACGACTTGTCCAAGATCAGCGAGCGCATCTCTAAGTTGCTTCTTAGCGGCAACAGAGATGCGTTTCCTTTTCGCGACTGCATAGTTTGCGAACGCGTCAGACAATCCCTTCAGATCGTGATAGATACGAACCTCGATTACAAAGGCAATGATTAGTGCGCCGATGCCGACGAGCATACCGCTCGCAAGTCCCACCCCTGGAACTACGTAGCTTGTCACGTAGGCTACAGGCATGACCAAGTAGAGGACGAAGATTACGGCTAATATTGTTACGAAATCTGTGAGTATCCGAGGTAGACGGTCACGGATTTCAGCGCCGAAACTCTTCGGCATCCATTTTGCCTACTTCTTCGCCTTCTTCTCTGACTCTTCGACTACGGAAGCCACTTTCTCCGTTACTTTGTCGACACCCTTCGCTATCTCATCATAAATGAGTCGAGCCCCGTCGTAGAGGAAGATGATCACAAGCGCAAGAAGGATTACAGGTATTGCTGCTGCAAGCGAGATACCGATCCCTGGTATAAGGACGACGAATGGAGTGAGAATGTAAAAGAGTATGATGATGACGACTACATAGAGGAAATCTCGCACAACTTTTCGGATTAGGTTCTGATGAGACTCTTCCAGCCCCGGTACGGCGCGTGAGAACATATGCGAACTCACATGAGCCATAGCGGCGGCATCACGGAGAACACGGATTACGAGTACCGCAAGGATCACAGCGAATATTACAGCAACTGCAAGACCAGCCGAGAGACCGGCTACGGGTACACTAACGCCAATAACACTCACGATTGGAAGTACTATGTACGCGACTACTAGAGTTACGAGGATTGCCACGAAATCGAGAACAAGACGGGGAAGCCTTTGCCTTAATTCTCCCGATAACGGCTTAACGTCAGGAGACGTCTTACTATCGGCCAAAAAAGATCAAATAAATGACGGTCTGTGAACCAATAAGGATTACTGTATCCGTTCCGGTGAAGCCCAGTCCTAGATAGAAAAAGGAAAGGGTGCTCAGGAACGCGTAAAATCTGCTTTCCTGAGGCTTCAGATCTGCGTATTACTTGGTGTGCGCGCCGAAGGCTTCGTTCAGTTTCGCTTCTTGCTCACTGGATAGAGAGCTGCGAATAACTGTCGGATGAAGTGGAGTGAGCGCCTGAACCACTTTGTCGACCGTAACGTTGGCGGCTAGGATAGCGAGAGCCGAAGTTCCCGGCTTCACCGTGTCTTCAATCTGCTTCAAGAAATCTTTGGTAACGCCATAGTGCATAAAGTGGCCGGCGATAGCACCTGATACTGCTCCGACAGCAACTCCGAAGAATGGCATGAAAAATAGAAGGCCGAGGATCAGTCCCCAGAAAGCTCCACCCATCGCTCCGATACCTGTCAGGTTGCGAATATTCTTCATCTTAACCTTGCCATCCGTATGGCGAACAACTTCAACCGCATCAACAAGATTGAGTACGTATTGATTGTTCAGTTCTACCAGTTTCTGTCTTCCCTGATCTGCTCCATTTTCACCGTCAAACGCAAGTACGACCATATCAGTCAAACTATATTTTCTCAAGTTGAGCTATATGGGTCGATGCATATTACACTTCCGTAAGGATTCAATGACACCCAAAATTAGATAAATGTTCATCATTGGGGTCGGCGTCCATCCACTTTGCAACTTCAGTCGTCACTGCCACAAATTAGAATAAGGTGCACTCACATTTTCTGCTCATAACGAAGTGGAGGTGTTTTTTGTGGGTTATACATTAAAATGCGCTGATGTTGGAGTACCTGCCTGTTCATGGCAAGGGAGCGGCAACACAATGGAAGAACTTATGACGAAAGCTGCTCAGCACGCGAAAGAAGCACATGGAATGACGACTATACCTCCCGACATGGCCGCCAAAGTCAAAGCAGCAGTCAAACAATCATAAACAAGATAGAACATTCATCAATAATATTCCCTTTTTTTCTCGAGAGCTACCGAAAGGATTGGTGATCTTCCGATTCATTTTTGTGAGACCGGTTGAGTTTGTTGAGCCGCCTCTAGCGTTTCGCGTAGTCGGTATGCAGTTGCTAACATGACCAGCGCCATCATTGCGACCCAAATTAGAACTATAACTCTGACTTGCCAATCCACTGGTCCATAAATTAAAACCGCGATTCCCCCTAAAACTTCTATGACGCCTAATGTGAGAGATGATTGTGCTAGCAATCTGTGACCAAGGTTTGGCATAATGCGCACTCCGCCCTGAATCTGAAACAGCCCGATGATGATCGCGATCGGCCCGAATAGGTACCCGCCCACATCTCCTAGAGATAGAGAGAAGAGTTTGAGAATGAGGGTGGACACCGTGAACAGCAAAAGGATGATGCCGCCGATAAGACTGATAAAAGCTGGCACCTTCTCTCTCTTATCTTTAGGAGAATCACCCCGCTCATCATACTTGAGACTAAAGAGACCGTTCGCGATAAAGAATAACGAAATGCAAATCCGTCCCGTTAACGGACTATTCGGCAGGACTAGAAGGATGCACAGCAGCACTCCGGAACAGCCGCGGGTTAAATATCCAACCCAGGGTTTCTTGGCCATCCTGTACCCACCCTATATCAAGCTTCAGCGGGTTATTAGAGAGATGTCCTAATTAGAATATTTTCTTCCAGTCGTTCTTCATGCTAACCACGACCCAACTGGCGCCCGGAGCCAGTTGAAGCGCCTTCTCGGTTCCGGCGCCGTATGCGTACTCGCGCTCGGCGTCGTCGTGGTGAACTAGCAGAGCAAAAGACAACCCTTCATGCCCCTTAGCATATTTGAGCATGTGAATGTCCCCGTCAGAGTTGCCGGCAGCAAAGATCGGCCTGCGACCAATGGCGCGGTGAATATGAGGCGGCTTGCCCTGACCGTCATCAATGGGTTGTTCAATTTCCTTGTTCCGCACGATCTGTGCGACACCATTTTTGTCTTCGGCGTACTTGAATGTGATACTACTGCCTATAGTCCTGGAGCGCGAGATGCCGTAAATCTCTTCGCTTACCGCGCGTATGAAGTCGCGTCCGCCACCGGACGTAATCCACACACCAAAGTCGTTATTCTGCAAATAATCGAGCAGTTGCACCATTGGTTTGTAGGTGAGCTGCTTGTACGGCACCTTGAAACGATCATGTTGTACGTTGGTCAGAAACTCCTTCGCGTCCGCTTCAAATTCGCCAGTAGGGATATCGGCAAACGCTTCAGCCATGCCGCTGGCGACAGTGAAGAAACCGGTAGAATCACCCTTCACATAATCTGCTGCTACCTTACCCAGCCAGACCATATCTTTCTCGTAAACCGCCTTGAACGGCTGACGATCACGCACCTCAGGCTTCGCCGCAGCCATCCTACCAATCCCACGCAAACCGTGCACAAGCTGAATGTACATCGGTTTCTCACACCACAACGTGCCATCATTGTCAAACGTTGCAATACGCTCGACGGGGGATACGTAGTGCGGATCGGATTTGTTGGTCACGGCCTGTACGAAATCAAGTATAGCCTTCTTCTGCGGCGTTTCATTCCATAATGATAATTCCGTAGACATGATCTTCAAAATAGTGACATTGATGTCGGGGTTCTATAAGAGAGACGGTTCATTGGCGGAGCACATAAACGACTGATTGCATAGCAGAGCCTAACTGAAAAGAATTAGTTGTGGATTCAATAAGATTCGATTTGAATTATGTTCTCAAGTCCTCTCTTTTCCCGTCGTATTTTGTGATGAAGTTCCAATCTATCTAAGATGCGGCTTAGGGCGTACTCGGATATACCTACTGATTCAGCCAGCTCCTTCTGATTGACGCTATGAGTCTCGAGAAATTGCATGACCTTTAAGGCTTGGAGTCGAGACTGATCAGATTTCGGAAAGATCTCACTTAACTCTTCTTCGATGTCTGAAAATAATTGCTTCTCTGACACACTTTTTTTGACGTCGTCTTCTGTAATTTTAGTTGCGCTGTCACGATTTTCGAGGGTCATATAGATGTACTTGATGAAACGTCTGAATATTCCTCGGCTCATTCGAGCCAGAAGGAATAGACTTTCTTCGGTGAACGGAAAAATCCCGTGATGTATCTTTTTGTAGCCTTCCACTAGTTCCGATGGCTTGAAGGGTTCTAATGTGATGACTTCCATTTTTCCGAACAGGAAATGATCACGGAACATCTCTTTCTGCAGAAAAATGACGAAGTTGGCTTCGCTGAGCTCGGCGAGGAGGTTTCTCCAGAGCGTCTGAATAGTTTCGAGATCGTTGACCATTAACCGCCGGTCGGTTCTGCTGTAGTCGGGCATATCGATAAGAATGGTCGAAGCAGACTGCAGGAAAGTTTGCACCGCATTCGACCTGGCTTGTCGAACTCGAGCCTTCCCGAGATGAAGTTCCATCGCCGCGACACTCAGCTCTGGGCGATAGCAAAGGCGCGCAGGTTTGAATACGAGTAAGGACTTTAGCGCTTCCTTGTAGGCACTCCCAAACGACGGAATGATTGTTATCGAGCTGGGCGGAGGGCTAATTCCACTTAGGAAGTCTCTCATTTCTCCCCAATTAAAAGCCACAAGCTCAAATGAGCTTCGGAATGTCTCCGTCTCAACCTTCTTACTTTCAAGTTTGGCAAGAAGGTTAGCATAGTGTGCGGCATACGGAGTCAGATAAGCGAGCTTCAAGGCCTCCATTGCTGAGGTCTTTCCGACGCCCTGAACGCCGATAACTGCGATCAGTCTTCGTCGAGAAGATCTGAGAAGCCTATGAAGTCGGGGGACGTTTTTCGGCCAAACATAATATAATGGAATCCAAGTAAAATATCGCTCCTCCGCTGTCATTGCAGAAGACCATTCTCGAATCTCCTCTAGTTTATTCTCAGAGCTCGCTGGAGTAGTAGATGGTTCTTGGCTTGACATTTCCAATGCGAACACCTTGATATGAACGTCTAAACCCGTAAGTTGCAGTATACGACAGTAAACTCGAAACTAACATAAGCATGCGTGGGTACAATCGCATCCAGAGAGACGTGAATGAAACTAATTCAAAATGGACCTGAATAATGCCTGACGGCTTTCACGCAGAGATGATTCCGATGTGTCTATGTCTTTCGGGTTGCACACATCACAGTTCAATTTCACTCTCCCGCACCATGGTACCCACACACACACACAATGAACGACGGTCCTAGACACAAAACCTCAGCCGCCAAGTTTGTGAAGCTCTTGTAGTGTTTTTTCGATAAGTTTGCTCTGAGCGGTTAGCATAGCGATGGCGTCCATTATCTCCTCGATGACTCTGCGACCCGCCTCCTTGTTCATCCTACCATTAGAATAGACCCAGTTGTGAGTCCCGCCTTGGGGTGCCCCGGCTGGTAGTAGCTTATCTAGTGATTCACTCACAGTGAGATGACCCCAGCCGCCATGTGCAAGAGAATTCCTTAACGTCTTCAGATCCTTGAGTTTCTTCATCGAATCTTGAGGTATGACATTTAGATATTCCAGAATTACCATTCGATTCAACCGACGTTCAGCAGGAAGAATGATCTGACTAAGTTTCAATTCGAGAGCCAGGTATGCGGAAAGAACAGAGAGTTCACTTTGTTGCTCTATAAAATCCGTCGAACGCATTAGAAATAGCAGTGTACGTTCGTCTATTTCATGGAGTTGTGTAAGAATTGTTTTACAGATCGCAGGATCGAACGTATCAAAACTGCCTGATGCATCACCTATAGACAATTGTCCTGGCCCTACAGGTTTGCCATCCTCTTTCAAAGATACCCGCCGAAGCGTGAATTGGCGCATTTGACACGGACTTACTCGATTTCGCTGGATGCTTCCGCGTCGCATAGCTATCTGAGCCAGGAGTTCCAATGATCCGAGATTTGTAATCGCATCGCAAGTTATCTTTACACTACCATCATTCACCCATTCTATTTTGGATGAGTTATCATTGAAGTCAAAAGGGTAGAAAGGGCCATGGGGGTCGCTTTTGATGCTGCTAGCTAATTTTCCGTCCAAGTTGATCTCGTATATACCTTCGATCAATGCATCTCATTGTATTGAGAGACCGCATTGAGATTTTTAGTTTGCTTGGGTCACAAGAATCCGGCCGGTTGTTCAGTAGAATCTTCGCGGTTGTGGTATATTGTTCTGATCCGAACGTTCGGAACTTCGAATAGCTTGTTCCATAGGTCAAGGACAGCCCTTAGTCGAGCGCGATTCAAGCTAACCCGCTGCACACACACGAATCTTTCACGCACCGGGCGCTCTGACAAAACAGTCAGCCGTAAAGGTCTCTGCTGCTTTTAGAACATCACATAAGGTATCTGCAAGCCATTTACGTCTTGAATTAGTAGTGTGCTCATCTAACTGAATGTTAAGTCCCCACACAGCTTCGCCGTGATGCTCGCCGCCTACGAAAATCGTACGAGGAGGTGCAGATCGATGAGAAATGAGGTTTCGCATGGTCTTCCATTCCTGATAATTTTCTGATCCTATCGATTGCTGCAGAATTGAACTAATACTCTCAGACGCAAAGGCGCTTCCGAACTTATCAGCGGTCATTTCTGGATTAATCTTTCTTTTGTCTTCAGGTGTCGCGATAGGAAAAGTTCGAACATCCAGCATCGAGCCGACAGCAAATAAAGCATAACAGGTGCTTTCAATAACCGACATGCCACTAACGAAGAAGCAGAATAGCTCCCGTTCTTGGATGTAAATTTCATGCGACTTACTAAATTTTTCAGGCCGTTTCATGGCTTCGGTGAAAGCTACATCGTGCTCTGCACACGAACAGAATCTGTAAGCAACCGCGTTCCAAGCACATCCAAACTCACGCCAAGACTCAGGATGCCAAGACTCTGGATGATTATCAGCCTCTCGAGCTAGAACGATAGACTTTATGATATTTTCGTATGGTGTTACCGAAAAATCCTCCGGCATTTCAATATCTACCACCCGGGTTCGCATGCACAAGAACTCCTTTGTTTCTTGTTCTACTGGTCGAGCATTTAATTTAGATTGGCTGAGTAACAGAGATGATATTTGGGCCGACTTTGACGGAATGATATTTGTGGAGTGCAAGAACTGGTCGCGCCGGGTTGGCGCTGACGAAATTAGAAATTTCAAAGGAAAGCTTGAAAACAACGGTATTCACGCTGGGATTCTGGTCGCAGTTAATGGAGTAATGGGTGAAGGATCAAATGGGGCTTACCGAATGGGTGATTGAGTTCTCGAAAATTGGGAAGCACGATAATGCTGTGGGACGTTAAATGCCCTGCAAGATTTGTGGCACTGAGTTAGTGTTTGTTGGTCAATGGCCTGGATCTCCAAAGTGTCCAAAATGCGATAGCCTGAGGATTCTAGACCGATCCTCTGCACTACAAATATCCAGGGAACGTCTCGAATACCTGGACCAACTCTTCGTTCAGAGCATGAGGAAATTCAATAGAGACCAATTGATCGGGCACATCGTATGGGCACGTGAGAAGTACGCTCGTTCATTCTGCGAAGAGTATCAATTCCTCGAAATGTCCATGTTTGTTAGCTACAGTCACCTAATTCGCAGGCTGATGGCCGAAAGAGACTTTTCTAATCTGGTGGTTGCAAACGACCAATCGACTGAACAACTGATTGATCTCTATTCAACATATCTTGGGCATCGCAATGAAGACATTTATCTACAAAATGGATTCGCAGAACTAATGGCAAAGAGTCCGTTTGATTTCTCAACACTAACGCTCAAACAGAAACTTTCGAACTTCGTGAGCGTTTGTAACGAGAAGTTCTTACCTATTCACGAAACTTATGCCAATAATGAAATTTACGATGAAGCTGCAGCAAAACGAAAGTTCGAGGAATACTCTAAAGAACGAGAAGTTATGATGAAGAGCTCGAAAAGAACATCATCGGTGCCATACTCTCCTCAAGCTTTCATCCACCAAAACTTTCCCATCTTGAACTCCCTCTATTGCGGACTTCGTAAAAATGAGATATATGCAGAACAAACTTTTGACTTCGCGAGCTACAAGAAAGCCTCAATCAGTCCTTCTAAGCTGATGGACCTGGTAAATGCATTCCCGATATTCACAGACAAGCCGACGATCGTTGAAGGTGCATTATTGCGAGTGGAGATGGACAAGATCTTCGACGGGAATCTAATCGAAATTGAGAAGGCATTAGTATTCAATCAAAATAACCAAGAAACTTTTCCATTACTGGTAGAACTAAATGACCAAGTGCTGATTCCGCACCGGACAGCTTATCTAGTGTTTGCCTTCCTGCATCCATTTCTGCATAAAGATCTCTTTAATGCTGAAACTGAAAGAAGAAGCAAAGAACTCGAAGCCAACAAGACCAAGCTAGCTTTCGAGAATGCCGGCTTCAAATATTATCCGAATCTAATCGACAAGAAGAAGGCTACATTGGAGATAGACGGAATAGCCATCGTTGGACGAACGATGTATGTTGTGGAAGTTAAGGCCTGGGGTATGAAGACATTCTTCGAGCACAAAGAAGGGCAGCAGAGGTTGGAAAGAGATCTGCGTGGGGTTGTTGATGGATACAAGTATAGTACTATCGATGGACAACCACGAACAGAACGAATAGTTAGTTTACAGGAGAAGATTCAGTTCGTCGAACGAAATATGGAGATCTGGGGACTCGATCCTCGGGACTACGATAGTTTCAAGGGGATAATAGTGATCAAGGATTATCCACCGATCAATGAATACAAGGGCGTCAGAATAGTCTCTGCGCAAGAGATCACCAAATTTTCGTGGTCTTAAGTGGAAAAGGGAAGAAGGGTGTTTCGAAAACAAATTGACTCTTATACTGGCAGCTCCAGCAAGAAGGATTCTAGTCTTTCTTTTGTAGGTTAGCCAATAAAGGGTCAATTATTTTGAAAATCTCGTTTCCTTTATGCTCTAAATTGGAAAAGTTTTCTGCATTCTCCGCTGGGCGTAAAGCGAAGTCGATATTGAATGATCTGAATAGTCCGATTCTTTGAATGACGGTTTTCGTCTCGGCAATAATGCTGCTGTCAATCTCGCTTTCATGGTCCGACACTATCCTGAGCATGTCTTCGCCATCTTCGCCAAATTTCGTTTTGATCTCCTTTATTGTTTCAGGATTCCACTTTTTATCCGGACCGTTATCTAGGTAATTTTGCCATCTCGTTTTCATTCGCTTCAATACTGATGAAAGCTGCTTCAGAGCATCATCCGTTGGCTCCTGCTCCTTGGATGTTCTAGGGAACGTCGTCGTAAATCCTTGATCATCAAGCATGACTGAAATTTGACGTGCTAATTCGTGTTTTGTCGAATACTCAACTTGTTGATAGGCTGATGAATCAAGACCTGCAGAGAGAAGCTCCTGATCAGTACGCGAAGTGCCTTTCAAATGCGCAATGATGATTGATAGTTTAGCGTCCGACTTGTTTCGTTCGAACGCTAACATAGTCTCCCTCTTCACTTCCGGACTAAGCCTAATAGAGCTCAGAATCGTAATGAAAGTGTTGCAAGATTCGATGACGTGATTAATTTTATCCCTCCATCCTTGATTCAACTTTGTGTAGCCAGCGATATCCTTCGCGGCGACGAAACTCGATATGTTACGTTTTTCGAGGGTTAGTTTCAAATGCTCGGCCAAGTCCAATCCTGTTGCGTCATCGTAGGCTATGAACACACGGAATTTCTTATCCGAGGACGACGAACTCATAATTCTGTTATCGTAGTCCGATTTCTTCGTGTCGAGAGCGAGAGAATCTGGTTGAACTTGCTTAGGTCTGAATGGTTGTGAAGGTCCGTGGAATCTGAATTTTTGACCTTTGTAATCGCGTTTTTTCTTTCGATTAAGGATGTAACGGATTATCGACGCTACGAAGGCGAGAATTGTCACCACTGCGGCTAGGACTGAAACTATTTCAAACAGAGTTTGGCTCGAAAACCATGCAGATGAAATTGAAGTGGTTTGTGTGCTTGTACTGAGAGATTGTGAGCTTTGTTCCGCGCTACTCACGTTGAAAGTTGTAGTAGCGAAATCATCAGTATAACCAGTTACCGTAACATAATATATTCCAGATGTCGCGGTGCCATTAATGGTGAATCGACTAACCGCCAACTGACCTGAGGAGGTAATAGTGCAGGTTAATGCCGTAACAATGTTGACTGGAGCACTCAACGCCGTACATGGAGCAGCTGAATCATCGGTATTGAAACCACTTCCAGTCATAGTCACTGTCGTACCACCATGACCATTGTTAGGCTCTAGAGTAAGAGTAGGACCAGTCACCGTAAAAACTGCGGAAGCAAAATCGCCAGTACTTCCCGTAACCGTGACAACATACGCACCAGGGGTTACGGGATATGTAACCCAAAAGCTTGATTCGCGAACTATCTGACCACTAGTATTGATGTGACATAACGTAAGGCCGACTATGCTACTTGGACTACTTACAACATCCGAGCATGGAAGACCACGATCACCCGAATTGAAACCACTACCATTCATAGTCACAATCGTACCACTAGGACCACTGTTAGGCGTTAGAGTAAGAATGGGACCAGTCACGGTGAATGTTGCGGAAGCAGCATCTCCAGTATAACCTGTAACCGTAACAAAATATGCACCAGGCATTACGGGACTGATAACAGTGAACACTGATCCGGAAACTAACTTTCCACTGGAATCGATATTACATGAAGGAAGGAGGACGATGTTACTTGGAATACTCGCAACACTCGAGCATGGAAGACCACCATCACTCGAATTGAAACCACTACCATTCATAGTCACAATCGTACCACTAGGACCATTGTTCGGCGTTAAAACAAGAGACGGCGTTAATGTCGCCCTCACTTCGGGAGCTGCGAACGTTAGCATTGCTCCTGTAATCAATGACGCCATCAAAAGCGCAATTAATTGATGACCGTATCGTTTCTTCAATCCAACAGAATCTCCACTACGACCGAGCTAAAACAAGATTAGCTGCTCCGAATCTCAATCTTCTCTCTCATTTTACGATTAATTCTAAACGATCGTTCGTCTCGAGCGTGCTTTCGAAGATAATGCAATGTGCTCTTGCAGACACCGAGTTTGTGCGCATCTCCCTGTGTCAACGAAAGAATGCGCTTACGAACAGCGAGATTATCTGCCCTCTCAAGAATAGGTGAGGGCTCAATGAAATCAATTTCTCGAGATCTGCCGCTAAGAAACCGGCTTAACTCTATTGCCTTCTGTCCAATTACAGTATCCCACTTCAAGGCTTGACCTTTGTATTTGGCACCGGAATTGAATCGTTCGCGCAGGAGATTAAGGAATCGTGTCTTAGCTTCCACGTCGAATCGGTAACGATAATCATCTCCGGTAAAGTAGAAGTGAGGTAAATCCAACGCGCCAGACTCAAACGCTTGCATGACTGTCAAATCGACGAGCCAGCGAAATAGTTCCTGCAAATCATAAACTAACGATTCTTTAGTTTGATAGTCACTGAAATCATGCAAGAAACCAACCGAAGGCTCCAAACCAACAGAGTTGATTGCTCGACGGCATTCGCCAGCCAAGACTCCAAAACCGTAGTTTAAGGCCAGGTTGACGCAATCGGACGCGTTGTTTTGATGGCTTGAAGTCATACGACCGTGGAAGTCAAAACATTCCGGAATCCCTCGCGAGTATACCTCCCAATAGCGCCTTGCCACAAGGCCTTCAACGGAACGAATTTCCCCAACCGTGCGAGCATTACCAAGACCCAGCGCGTCTTTCTTCACTAATCTAACTTCGCGGTCAATATCGTAACGTTCCGCGAGCCAATCTAGAACCTGCAAACTTCGCGCAATCTTCGCCTGAACAATCGCTTTAGCAATCTTGAATTTCACTTTCGGATTCACGGCCGCTTTGAATTGGGCAGCACGCAAATCAGCCTTAATCGGCATCGGAGGAAGGATGCTCGATATCACTGTGCCATCGAAATTTATAACGAAAACAGGAATTTTGTTTCTCGAAAGCCAATGTAACCCTCGAAGGGAAATGTAGCCACTATGCCCGTCAATTAGGATGCTGCTATATGGGAACCTTCTAGGCCTAAATCTCATTGTCGAAGATTGCTTTTCATCCTCTCTCCCGTTGCTGATTACGAGCTCAGAACGTGACTTCAAATCCTGAACGGTAATCCTGACGCCCCAACCGCCAAGAGCGAGTAAATTCATCGGATCCGTCCTCCGACCAAGAGCTTCTTGCGAAAAGCGTTAGTCTCTTCCTGAAGTTCTGCCAATTGCTTCCTGAATAGATCGGGTTGTTCGTCAATTTGGCTTCGTAACTCGTTTAGTCGCTTCAATTCCTCTTTGACATCTTTTATTTCGTTCGCATACAAAATGGGGTATCGCTTGTACTCAAGGTACTTCTTGATGAACGACTTGAAATCGTTAATGACAGGCTCAAGTAGGATTCCCTGTCTTTTCTCGATACTTTCTAGCAGTACAGGAACCATTGTTACCCCTATCGCCGGAACCAGTTTTTCTATGAAGTCCCTGGACGAGACCTTCATTTCAACAAGCTGAGTTAGTTTTTCGTAGAATTGGCGCGGGCCTCGCAGTTCGGGAGGAGTCAAACCGCTCAGCATATTTTCGGCATTTCTGGTCCACTTGTAAATGGTTAAACCTCTGCCCCTTTCAACCTCCAAAACACCCTCTTTTTCAAATCTACGCAGATGTGGATAGCAGGTTGACCCCAAACCAGTGCCTGTTTCTATTTCCTTAGAGCGAGCTTGTCTCCGGTCTTGTCTATTTATGAAGTCGAGGATCTTGCGCTCGCTTTCTTTCTTAAGAGAACCCGGCGAACGAGACATCACTATGATCTCATAGCTCCTATGAGGTAAGTCCTAGATAAATCCTATGATTTACTCATGAACGAGGTATGAATAATTGGTTAGATTTCCCGTAACCGTAAACTCGCAATCGAGCATCTACATTCCCGGACCGGTAAGAGAAGAATTCGGAACAAAGAGCCTGGAACTTCTTGCGGACTCGAAAGCCGCTCTTCTCTATCCGACGGACATCGACCTAGAGCAGGTTCTCCGATCCGTGCGGATCTTAGAACTTGATCTCAAACACTTAGTTGACCTTCAGAAAGATGCGGCTTCCGAACTCCAACCTCGGAGGAGGTGTTGATGATGACGAAATTGCGACGTACACATACCCCCGTGTATGTACGTCACAAACCTCAGCCTGTGCTAGATGTCACTAACCGGATCCTGAACATTACCTGTGCCACTGCAGCCATCGAGACCCTACAAGTGAAAGAGCAACTCAAAACGCAACCAATCAGGCCCCAGCTCAATGTGGTTCTTCAGTCCAAGCCCGGCGCGCTGAAGACCACGATTTTGGACCAGATTGGAAGCGCCTACAACGTCACACCCTACTCATATGTAACACATGCTGCGATGATTGGGTCGATAGACAGAGCTACAGGCCAAGTCATTCCAGGGGTGGTGTGGGAGGCACGAAAGAAACCGCTTCTTTTGGACGAGTTCAGGTCTGGTGAAAGGGGCGACGCTGGAGCAATCGACGTACTCCTCGGCGTGCTTGAATCTGGACACTATAAGAGAAGGATTGCAGTACCGTGTCAGACCTTCGAGAACATAGACGGCTTACTCTACTACCGCTTTAGAAACGGCGAGATTGAAGTCCAAACCCGCTTCCCAACGATTATAGCTACGATGCGAAATCTGGACATGTCACGAAGTGACAAAGTCAGAGCTCTTCTAACCCGGTGTATACCCATACGCTATGACCTACCGGACGAAGTTGTAGACGCTGCCCTGCAAGGTTCACAACTCTACTATCCTAACAAGCTCAATGCACCCAGTAATGTGGTAATCAAGCAGCGAGACTACCAGATAATAATTCGAGTAGCCAGCGAAATCAGAGCCACTAATCGGCAATTCAGAGAAAACTATACACGCGCAGTGGGAGACCTATGTCGCATATTCGCTGTTCTTGGTACTCATGACTTGGAATTGTATCGTTTAGTCTGTTACCTGGAAGCAGGCTATCACATCGGGGAAGCCATTCGATTGTCCAAGGGAGAGCAGGAACATACCCATGAGGCCTAGAATCATTCGTATGTCTTTGCTAACGGGAACATGGTACGACCAAACTGATCAGGAAGCCAAGAGCTTCGAGGCCCACTTGACAGCGTCACTACGCGGTGACATTGAGACAAATCGACGGAGACTCGCAAAAATTGCTGTTCCTTTCTTTCAAAAGGCCCACCATCAACAATATGGAAGAAAAATCGCTCCGGAAAAAATACGTATCCGACTCGAGCGTCCGGAACCGGCGTTAGTTGCAAGCTCAGAAGTTGAAGTTCAACTGCGCGAAATAAGCTACTGTGGTAAAATTCATCATGCTAAACGATTTCATTCAACGATTCTCAGGCTGAGGAAGCCTAGGCGACCAACTAAAGCAAGGCGCAGGAAGGCTAGGCGAGCGAGAAAGATAGTCAGACGCGAGAGCAGGAAGGGTCGACGTTCCACAAGGTGAACGTTCTAAAGGTCGATAAGGACTGCTTCGTAAATCCTAACTGGTTAAAGGATTACGTAGAAGTAGCCAAAGCCATTTGCAGGATGCATAATGTTCAGCTTTTCTCAATACTTAAGGTGAATAGTCAGAGGAAAGGATTTCATCTTTACTTTCACATTAGGCCAGTTGAAGATTGGCTTGCTCTTCGAATGCAATTCCTGTTAGGCGATGACGCGCAGAGGGTAAGCATGAATCGCGCACGCCTCCGTTCCGGTTTGACAGCGTGGAATAAGCTTTGGTGGTATCGTCACCGTCGATTCCGAACAATCTACCAGCATCAGAGTTCCGGAAGATCGAAATGAAAGTGGATGTCGTAGCAACCGACGCAGGTTACTGGAAGCTAGACTAATGAAAGCTTCCAAGCCTCCTCCTTTTTTGCGCGCTCTTACTTGTAATTAACAATGAACGATCCTAATATGGACACGGCGTTGCAATGGGCAGATCAGCTCGGCCCACCATGCGAGTTACCGCTGTCACTACTACTATCTGTGGATAAGCGAGCAATACTAGTGAACGTAATCAACAACAACCTAGCGCCAGCTGGCGACCTCTTGAACATGCTCTCCAATGAAGAGAAAGAAAGGCGTCTAAGAGTAATCGCTGGTGCGAGCAAGGAATTCCTTCCCGATATGGTGGATGAATCGGCACGATTGAATCTCTGTCTTAGACTCTGGTCGGGCTGTCTCATGGCCGCCAAAACCATTGCAACGCATACATTGAGTGGGCCGAATGTGCCGGACTCACGAGAACGTATCTTTAGCTACAAGATCGATCGGATCGCAGCGAATGATCCAACTTATTTAGCGGGAGTGGAGGCAGCAGCTGCATTCAAGCGACTAAAGTCAGAGAAATACTCTTTCAATGGAGTACCAAGAAACTCACCCGTGAGAAGATACGGATGAGCAGCACGCGATTTTACTTCTTGGATCGAATCACATCTAAACGAAAATGTGATGTCAGCCAATGAACCTTCAGAAAGTGTCGGAGTGGCAATTCCAGCATAGTATTTCGCAATTTGAGAGAGTATCAGCTCCGCCCGCATTTTCAGATACTACGTGATGTGTTTCCCAAGCTCCTCGCCCTTCGCGGCCGCGATTCTCCCATGTTAGCCTCACTCCGCATGGAACCCTATGCGTATGAGTTATTCTTCTGCATTCACAGCACGCCTCAGCTCTTCTCCAGGCTTGTGCAATAACGGAGTCAGGGAAACTTCCCATGAATTGAAGGGCAGCAATGTCTCTAAAAGACCTATCATGGATGCTTGAGTTAATCTCTGTAACGACTCAGTCTTATTTGCAATCCGGAAGATTCGCCGCAGTTCAAGCAGTATGAGGAGAA
>Ga0074044_10002301_pt1 | contig 16729 bp, 12 predicted proteins | sample BogForMeECP23OM1_FD_94443 | JGI IMG/M metagenome (GOLD analysis project Ga0074044, IMG submission 94443) | Bog forest soil microbial communities from Calvert Island, British Columbia, Canada - Bog Forest MetaG ECP23OM1 | ecosystem: Environmental > Terrestrial > Soil > Wetlands ...
GAGGATAACCGGGCCGCTCACTCGGCCAATTGTTGCTTTTGTTAAGGCGACATCTTCTGCCGTTGAATTGAGACCGTATTGCGCCGCGATACACTCGTGCCCCTCAGCCTGCAGTGGGCCGATTAATTTGCTAAAGCAGGAGCCATCGGCCCAAAGCCCGTGGCAGAAGACAACGCTTGGTTTTGCTGACATCGATTTCATTTGTGCTCTCCTTGATTGTTTCATACATTTCTCTTGGATAGAGCTGGACAACCGGGAACAGGTCGCGGGTCAAGTTTAGGCTTTTGATCGACTGCCCTTTTGCGGAATTTTGCTGTTTTTTTTTGTTTTTTGCCCCCAAATAAGCGGCAAGCCTGCCAGCAAGGTGTCTGAATTCGGAAATTGGGAAATGCGTATCAATCTTCTGGACGCATTGTCGCGTGATGCCGTCGCCATCTTCCTGGACTTGTTCCGACGAACTGCTGGAATGTGCGCGTGAACGCTGCCTGATCGCTAAATCCAGATTGAACCGCGACCTCGAGCAGCGACATGTTCGTCTGGATTATCAATTCCTTGGCGTGCTCAACGCGATGTTGAAGCAACCATTGGTAAGCGGAAATCCCGAATGACGTTTTAAATGAGCGGGCAAAATGACTCGTGGAAAGTCCACATTCTCTTGCGATTTCAGAAAGCCGAATGCGGCCATGTATGCTCTCATGAAGAATTTCCGACGCGCGTCGTTTCTGCCATGGCGCCAGGCCGCCCTTTGAAGGCCGCGCGGCTTTCTGGAGCACGCCGTAACGCTGGATGAGGTGAGCTCCGAGGATGAGACTAAACTGATCGAGGGCAAGCGCGGAGGGAGCATCTTTCCGCCCAAGGAAGGGCAGGATGCTCTTGGTGATCTGAGCCACAACCAGGTCATCTTCGAGCACCGCCAAGCGATAGTCATCTACGCGGTCAAAACCGAGGTCTTCGGCAATGTCATCAAGTCCCTTACGAGGAACAGAATAGTGAACGTAATCGAAGGCACAACCTGCCCAGCACATTGGCTGTGCGGCGAAATCGATGACGTTGGAACGAAACGGGCGAACCAGTGATGTAGGAATAAGCTTATCTGACGCCCACACCTCATAGCTCGACGACGGCAGAGACTTAAGGGAGATCGATATCAGCAGCGCGGGGACGGGCGATATTCTTGTGATTCGCTCGGGGAGCCCAGCCGGTGACTGGAGCCGAGTGATCGTAAAAGTGCCGGGAGTACGGAATCGCGATGGAACGGAGGATTTCCCGTCTAATTGAATGAATGTTGCGACAGGAGCCTCAGGCGGCACCTGCGGAATCTTAACTGGCCTCGGCGAGGCGTTCTTGTCCATTGCAACCTCTGCCACGACGATCTGTCGGGCATAGGATGACAGATTTCGCTTAGGATTGCGAGGCTGCCCCTCCTACCCCTCTTTCAAAGGTTCGGGCCGCCTTAACGTGGTAGCATGCGCAACAACCAAAAAAAGCCCCACCGTTCATGCCCATCTCGCCAATGCCTACTTTCGTATTGGCCGATACGTTAGTCCAATAGACTCGTCGCCCCGCTTCTGGCCTAATTGATGTGTCGCTGACGGAAGCAATTTGTGAGCCGCAGTTGCCGCACTTCACAAATAACACTCAGCGGACACCGAATCGAAATTGTAGTCATTCATTTTGGAGCAACTATGACCGAGACATCCACGAACGCCGTAGAAATCGACCAAAAGAGCTACGAGATGCCCCCGAAAGTGGGGATCAGTGTCGCGTGTTTTCTCACCGTCGCCGACCTCGAACGATCGGCTCGCTACTACGAAAAGGTCTTTGGCGCCCGCATTCTGACCATGGGTGACGGCAATGCACCTCCGTACCTTCAGCTTGCGAATATCTGGATGATTCTGAACGTTGGCGGCGGGCCGACTCCGGATAAGCCGACGGTAACGCTCAGCGTCCCCGACCCGAATCACATCAACAGCTTTATGAATTTCCGCGTGGCGGACATTCATGCGTGTTATGAACTATGGAAGAGTCGAGGAGCGGAGTTCATCACGCCGCCGATCCCCAAGTACGGCGAGATACGCTGCTACATCCGCGACCCTGACGGCTATATCATCGAAGTCGGACAGAGCACCGACCTCACTTACGGTTAATCCCCGGTTAACGCTCGGCCCGTACGGGATGCGGATTTAAACGCTTGGTGCTGGCCCTCGGGATCGTTTTCGAAGCTGTTTATGGCTGCTGGCCTCGTAATCTCAGTGGGCCATTCACGCTTTCAGCGTCCGGCGTATGTCACCGTTGCGCGGATTATGGCTGATATCCGTCGCTCCGCCACCGTTTGAATAGAGTCAACTGCTGAGCGTTCCAGTAAGGGCCTCCCGGTGGCATCGACTGTCGAACTAGGCTGTCCTCGACAGCCTGCGCATTGCCGTGATCGCCTGAAGGGTCGGACATATAGGTGTAGTCATCGAGCAAAATCTTATGTTTGCTCATGTGTTCGATGTCAATCGGTCTGAACATCGGTAAGATGTCTCGCACGAATGAGACTGGCATATTTGCTCCTCCTATTTAGCTATGTTTCCTTCGTGTACGCGTAGATCAAATGCCGCACCACCGGCTCGCCGGCAAGATAACTGTAGATTCGCCCTTCCAGTTCACGGTCGGCCTGGGTTTGCCGCTGGTGTTGGCGCAGGTGCTCTGCCCAAGAATTCACCAGGAATATTTCCAAATAGCGATTCGCAACTTCGGTATCGCGAAAGGTCCCCCACCGATAGGCGCCATCACGACGTCGCACGCGACCGTATTCCTGCATCGCTGCAATAAATTCTGTTGTCTGCTTCGAAATTACAGCGTATTCGATTGTAACCAATACCGGTCCTTGCGCAAGATCGGCGCCAACCTGCTCAATGACGACGGGCAAGTGCCAATGGTTCCAAGGACTCAGATCCGCGGTCGAATCAGGAAGTTTTGCGAAGGCCGCGACCGCTGTGGTCGCGATGGTCGCGATCCCAGCATAGACCAGCGCCGTTCGAACCGATGTTCGTTGTGCGAACGCACCCCAAACCACGGTCCCGAAAGCATAACTTCCCTGATACACCAAGATGAAGATAGCCAGGACTCGTGCTCTTACCCAATCGGGCGCCAGGGTCTGGACGAGAGCGTTAATGAGGGATATGAAGATGACCCACGCGGCACCGCCGATCAACATGACCGCAGCGAGTGTGCTCAACCGGTGTAAGCCACCGATCGCCACCATCACCGATCCCAATATCACTACACCAGCGGATACGACGGTCTCCGTCGACCACTTTTCACGGGCCGACTGCATTGCAAAAGCCCCGGCGATCGCACCGAACCCAAAACATCCGAGCAACAGCCCATAACCGATTGCGGTCTTGTTCACGCTTCGAGCCACGGCTGGCAGCAAAGCAAAGAGCGCACTGGAGGAGAACATGACTACGCCGGTTCGGAGCAAGACAATCAGGATCGCGGGCGAGTGGCGCACGTAGCGGATGGCAGCGACTGTGGCTCCCGAAAACGACTCCGCCGGAGCGTCCCTCTTGCGAACCGGCCTTTTCCACCTGGCGACAACAAGAATGACACCCAAAAATGATACGAAGTTTGCTACAAATGCTGTGGCGACACCGGCGGCGGCTATGATAAAGCCCGCGAGTGCCGGCCCAACCGCTCGCGCGAGATTGAATTCGATCCCGTTAAGCGCAGACGCGGCAGCAAGGTCTTCCTTGGGTACCAATTCCGGGAGAATTGCACGCCATGTCGGAGTTTCGAACGCATCTCCGGCGGAGAGCGCAAACGTTAATACCAACAGCAGCCAGGGAGACATGAAACCAGCGATGGTGAAGACGGCGAGAATGAGGGCGACGCCCATCATCCATGACTCAGTGGCCAGAACCAATTTGCGGCGGTCAAAGATGTCGCCGGCGGAGCCTGCAGGAAGGGCAAGCAGAAAATATGGTAGCGAAGCAGCGGTCTGGGTGAGGGCGACGTAAATTGGCCCGGCTCCGAGTGACACCATCAACCATGCAGCCCCGACGTTCTGCATGAAAGTGCCGATATCAGAAACCACATCTGCGACCAACAAATTGCGGAAGGTCGACACACGCAGGGGCCGCCACACACTCGATGAGCCGGGCACCCTCAAGTTTTTGTCAACGGTATCCGTCAACCGGCCGTGTCTCCTTGCCGCTGTCCGGCGGACGCTGGCGCGAGATGTATGCGCTCCGAGCGTCAGAGCCGAATGCCAACAAGTCTACACAGAGCGTGTGGGCAGCGTCCCGATGCTTTTCAAACCGCTCTTTACCTGATCGCATTGCTATATTGTCCTATGGCGCGGCGGCTCGAAATCAGTTGCACTTTTCGGTGCGTGAAACTTTCGGAACGGTAAGGACGATCTTGGGATGACAATGAACACACAAGCCACTCCATCGCCCGAACCAGATCGCCCGCAATCCAGCCCGGCGCAGGCACGAAGCGGTGGCTGGCTTCGTCTGTTTCAAGGGATAAGGCCGGTGACTCGGGCCGGCACGGCCCGGGATGCCTTGGCGGGATTCCAACTGGCGGCGATGAACATCCCGCAGGCGCTGGGCTACACGAAGATTGCCGGCATGCCAGTGGTTACGGGGTTTTACACGCTGTTGCTTCCGTTGCTGGTATTTGCCGTGTTCGGTTCCTCGCGCTACCTGGTGGTCGCCGCCGATTCGGCAACCGCATCTATCCTTGCCGGGAAGCTTGCGACGATGGCTCCCATCGCAAGCGCGAGATATGTGGCGCTGGCATCGACGGCCGCTCTGCTCACTGCCGGATTTCTGCTGCTGGCGCGAGTCCTCAAGCTCGGATTCCTGGCCGATTTTTTATCGCAAACCGTGCTGACAGGATTTCTCATGGGAGTTGGATTTCAGGTGGGCATCGCGGTGCTGGGAGGGATGGTCGGCCTCGAAGTGCACTCCAATCGGACGGTTGGACAGCTCCTTGATATCTTCCGCAGCCTGCCCAGGATTCACCCGCCGACCGTGGCCATCTCGGCGGTGGTCGTGACAGGCGTCTTTGCTTTCAGCCGATTTGCTCGCAAGGTCCCGGGTTCTCTGCTCGCGGTCGCCGGCGCAATTACCGCGAGCGCAAACTGGGATTTCGCGGGTCACGGAATCGCCGTGATCGGGCCGGTCGTTGGGGGGCTTCCTCATTTAGCGGTGCCGGACGTGCACTGGAAGGACGTCGTACCCCTGCTGGGCGTTTCCGTCTCCTGCTTTGTGATGGTCCTTGCGCAAAGCGCGGCTACCGCTCGTTTCTACGCTGGGCGCCACCATCAGCACCTGGACGAAAGCGTAGACCTGGTCGGGCTGTCTGCGGCCAACGCTGCGGCAGGCTTGAGTGGGACGTTTGTGGTGGACGGAAGCCCTACTCAAACCGCGATGGTGGAAAGCTCCGGCGGTCAGAGCCAACTGGCCCAGGTGGCTACCGCCATAGCGGTCGCGTTCGTTCTGCTCTTTCTGACCAAGCCTCTGCAATTCCTGCCACGTTGCGTGCTGGGAGCCATCGTATTTTGCATTGCTGTCCGTCTAATCGACATGCGTGGCTTGCGCAACATTCGACGCGAGAGTCCCGGAGAATTTGTTCTGGCCGTGGTTACCGCGGCCGTTGTTGTGCTGGTGGGAGTCGAGCAGGGCATTCTATTAGCCATGGTGCTGTCGCTGCTCCGGATTGTGCGGCACAGCTATCGTCCTCACACCGGAGTTTTGGTTGTGAGCCAACATGATGCGTGGCAGTTGGTGCCAGCCGTTCCCGGTGCGGTAACGGAGCCAGGTTTGGTGATCTATAGTTTTGGAGCAGCGCTCTTCTACGCGAATGCCAGCCTGTTTGCAGCGCAGATCCGCTGCCTGGTGGGACCAAATCCTTCACCGGTGCGCTGGCTGGCCGTCGATGCGGAAGCGATCACGAATGTGGATTACACGGCGGCCCGGACGGTACGTCAGCTTCACAAGGAACTAGCCGACGGCGGAGTTGTCTTGGTGTTCGCGCGAGCGTCGCTCTCTCTGAAGGCGGACCTGGACCGGCATCGGTTGACTGAAGTCATCGGCCCGGCGCGGTTTTTCGACCGCCTTCACGATGCGGCGGCCGCATTCGCAGAACTTAAAGATCCACGAGCAAGGACGTACTCGTGATCGCTTGCAGAGGCCTTGGGAATGGCGCTGTAACGCTCTGCTTGAAGCGGCGAGCCTCCACCCCTATCCGCACGGAAGTGGGCCTATTCGAGGGTGACAGCCTTGACGAGATTGCGCGGACGGTCGACATCGAGGCCACGCTTGGCGGCGACGTAGTAGGCGAACAACTGTAAAGGGACAATCTCAAGAATGGGCGATAGCAGCTCGGGCGCTTCAGGAATGAATATGGTGTGATTCGCCAACCGGGGCACGATGGTATCGCATTCGGTCGCCAGGACAATCAAGGTTGCGCCTTGTTTCTTGAATCCTTCCATATTGCTGAGACTTTTCTCGTAGCGCAACACGGAACCGGGATCGTCATGATCGCAGGTGGCGATCATGACGAGCGGCAAGCGGAAATCGATCATTGCATTCGGGCCGTGCTTGGCTTCTCCGGTGGGGTAACCCTCGGCGTGTATGTAGGAAACCTCTTTCAGCTTGAGAGCACCATCCATGGCGACGGGATAGTGGATGGCGCGACCCAGGAACATGAAATCGTCGACGCGATAGTACAGTTCCGCCAGTTTTTCGATTTGATCGGAGAGAGCTAAGACCGCTTCCGTCTTGTGTGGTATTGCGAGGAGTTCGCCGATGTAGTACTGAACCCGTACCTGCGAAACATTTTCCTTGATTTCACCGAGGTAGAGCGCAAACAGAAACAAACATGCCATCTGGGCGGTAAATGCCTTGGTCGAGGCGACACTGATTTCAGGGCCGGCGTCAGTGTAAATAAAACCATCGGCCTCGCGCGCAATGGTTGAGCCTTCGACATTGGAAATAGCGATGGTCCGCGACCCCCTGGCCTTGGCCTGGCGCTGTGCCGCAGTCGTGTCGGCCGTTTCACCTGACTGAGTGATAAAGATACTGAGTTCGCCCCGGCCAATCACCGGGTCGCTGTATTCGAACTCGCTCGCGTAATCGACATCGACCGGAACTCCGGCCAGTTCCTTCATCATGTACTGTCCGGCCATCCCGGCATGACGGCTGGTACCGGAGGCGACAATGTTAATCCGGCGCAAAGCGCGGAGTTCGTCGCGCGAGATATGGATCTCGTCCAGGCGAACCTGGCCGGAGGCGAGTGAGACGCGAGATTCAAGGGCTCGCCGCAGGGCATCGGGCTGTTCGAAAATCTCGCGAATGAGGTGATGCGGAAATTTGCGGGGCTCGATCATCCCTCTCCTTCATCTCGAAGACGTATCATGGCGCCAACAGGATTTCAGCAATAAAACCAGTATAAAAACGTTTCAATAGACCCTAACTCGTCCGTGAGCAAGATTGTAGCAGCCTTTGAGGCTGCACCGGCTAAGGGCGACGCTCAAACGTTAACGGCTTCCGCACGGTTCGCATCCTGTTCTTCTACTCTCTGGGTCGGGGAACTTGTGGCCTTTCGCTCACACCTGCTACTCTCACCCTTCAACTCAGAATGAAAACCACAAGATCGATCTTTCTCGCGTGTCTCGTTTTCTTACCGCCGGCTGCCGGTGCTCAGGTCAACGACGGCGTACGTGCGCTCAAACTACTGCCGGCGCCGAAAGAAGCGCGGGTGTCCGAAGGCAAATTTGTGGTCACGCGGGAGACCACGATTCTTATCAGCAATTCCGAAGACCGAACCGCGGCTGAGACTCTGGAAGAGGAGATTCAAGACCGGATCGGCCTGAAGCTGCCAATCAAGACAGCGAATGGCACGCCAAGAACGGTGGGGCAAATCTCTGTTGGCCGCCTGACCGACCGGGGGTTGCGATCATATCTCGAATCGCAGAAAGTGAAGGCGGGTGGCGAATCTGGTAGCGGCGGTCCTGAAGAACCTGGGTTTGAGAAACAGGGTTACGTGATCCGAGCGACGGATTCCGGAGTGCTGGTTGCCGGGTGCGCGGCGCAGGGCGTTTTCTATGGGGTGCAGACGCTTCGTCAGTTATTGCACACGGAGGGCAGTGGAGCGAAGACGCTTGCGATTCCGGCGGTGACGATCCGCGACTGGCCAAGCATGGATTGGCGGGGGGTAAGCGACGACATCAGCCGCGGTCCCATCCCCACGCTGGAATACTTGAAGGCGCAGATCCGGACACTGGCCGAGTACAAGATCAATCTGCTGGGGTTCAACCTGGAGCACGTTTTCGACTTCCAGACGCAGCCGCTGGTTTCTGTGCGGGAATCTGCTTTGACTCCAGGGGAGATCAAGGAACTGGTGGAATACGCCGGCAAGTACTACATCACCCTCTTGCCGGAGCAGCAAACCTTCGGCCATCTTCATCAGTTTCTGAGGTACGAAATTTATTCGGATCTAGCGGAAACGCCTCACGGGCACGTGCTGACTCCAACCCAATCGAAGTCTTACGACTTCATTCGCCAGATTTATGGCGAGGTGGTTCCGCTGTTTCCGGGGCCGTTCTTCCACATCGGGGCCGACGAAACCCTGGAATTGGGCAGCGGGCAAACAAAAGGTCTGGCGGCCCGGCAGGGCCTTGGCCGCGTCTACGTTGAGCACCTGCAAAAAGTGTTTACGATCATGCAGCCTTATCACAAACAACTCATGTTTTGGGGGGATATCGCGGTCAAGTATCCCGAGATCCTTACGATTCTGCCGAAGGAGATGATCGCCGTTCCCTGGGAGTACACAGCGAAGCCGAGCTACGAAAATATTATTACTCCCTATACCGACGCGGGGCTGCGAGTTGTTGTCGCGCCCGGAGCGGGCAACTGGGGAACGATCTGGCCGGATCTGGACAGCGCGTTCGTGAACATAAGGAATTTTGTTCGCGACGGGCAAAAGCATCAGGCTATGGGAGTGCTCAACACAACCTGGAACGACGACGGTGAATCCCTGCTCGACATGACATGGCCGGGTTTGGTCTTCGGCGCAGTTGCCGGTTGGCAGGCAGGCGAGTCAAGCCTTGACGATTTCAAGAATAGTTATGACTGGGCCTTTTACCGAAATAACGACAGAACGTTTGCCGAGGTGATCGAGAATCTTGACCGCTCTCACACGCTGCTGGCTGGGGTGAAACTGGATGAGGCGAGCCACGAACTCTTCTGGTCCGATCCATTCACCGAGGCCGGCTCGAACACGGCGGCGAAGGCGCTGCCTGTGACCCACGATCTGCGGGTGGCAGCGGAACACGCGGCTGAATCGCTCATGCTGAACCGAAATAAGGCGCAAGTCCATCGCAATACTCTCGACGACATGCTGCTGGCCGCCTGGCATCTGGATACTCTGGGGTTGAAGTTCCAATTCACATCGGAAGCCAGCCGGTTTTACTGGGACGCTTACCAGAATCAGGCGGACCCGGTTCGCGTGCAAAGCGATCTGGACGCAATTATTGACATCAACGGGCGACTGGAGAGCCTGCGCGACTCGATCACACAATTGCGCAAGATGTACGGGGAGGGTTGGGCGCGCGAGAACAATGCTTACTGGCTGGAAAACGTTCTGGTTCGCTACGAGAATCTTGCGCTGGAGGTACAGGCGAAAATTGTCGCTGTCCAAGGTGCCGAACGTCAGTACGGGGCGATCAAGACACTACCCGCTCCCGAGCAGCTGGGATTCTTCCTGAAATAGGTACTCACCTTTCACGCAGAAACCTCAGAATGCAGTAAAATGCCCTATTGAATCGAATTAATAAGCGGTCAACGTGAAGGCGGCCCGATGGACCGATTCGGTCTACTCTTTTCGCCTTTTCACCCAAGGATGCTTCCCGAATGAGACTTTTGCGGACCTGGTTGGTTTTCGCTGCGCTGGCAGTGGGCTTGATTGCAGTTGGCGATGCTCAGACTGCTTTTCCGGCTCCTGCGACAGCGATTCCGTTGCGGGATGGGTGGGCGCTGCAATCTTCCCAAAAGGTGACGGTCGCGGGAGCAACCATCTCCAGCAGTACATTCAAAGCCGAGAACTGGCTTCACGCGGATGTGCCGACGACGGTAGTGGCGGCGCAGGTCAAGGCTGGACTGCTACCTGATCCCTTCTACGGTATGAACCTGCGGCAGTATCCGGGTGTCAGCTACCCGATTGGGGCCAATTTTTCGAACCTTCCCATGCCCGCTAATAGTCCCTATGCGGTGTCGTGGTGGTACCGCAAAGAGTTCACCCTGCCCGAAGCCATAGCGCAGAAGACAGTGTGGCTGAATTTTCGGGGGATCAATTATCGCGCCAACATTTTTCTGAATGGGAAGCGGATCGCTGATTCGAAGGACGTGGCCGGTGCGTGGCGGACCTATGAATTCAATGTCAGTTCCGCGGTGAAGGCAGGAGCGAATGTGCTGGCGGTGCAGGTATGGGCTCCAACGGAAAAGAACCTGGCCATCACTTTCGTCGACTGGAATCCTGCGCCACCGGACAAGAATATGGGGCTTTGGCGGGATGTCTACCTCACGACCAGTGGACCAGTTGCGCTGAGAAATCCGGCAGTGCTTTCGCGGATTGATTCACCGGCCGGCGAACCCGCCGCCAAGGCGGCGCACCTGACGGTGACGACGCGGTTGAAGAATGCCAGCGATCACTCGATCAAAGGAATCTTGAAGGGCAGCATCGAAGACGTTGAGTTTGCCCAACCTGTGGAACTAGCGGCAGGAGGGGAAAAAGAAGTCGTGTTTTCGCCCGACCAGTATCCGCAGCTCAATTTGAACCATCCGCGATTGTGGTGGCCGGCGCAGATGGGCATACCCAACCTCTACGAATTGAAGCTTTCGTTCGAGGTGAACGGCGGGATTTCGGACTGGTCGCAAACGAAGTTCGGCATTCGTGAAATCACATCGGAAGTGTCCGAGGAGGCGCCCGGTCATTTCAAACGGCTGTTCAAGGTCAATGGAAAGAACATCCTGATTCGCGGGGGCGGATGGACGCCTGACATGATGCTGCGCGAGACTCCGGAGCGGCTCGCAGACGAATTCCGCTATGTTCGCGACATGGGGCTGAATACGCTGCGACTGGAAGGCAAACTTGAGACCGAAGAATTCTTTGAGATGGCCGACCAGCAAGGCATCCTGGTGATGGCGGGGTGGTGCTGCTGCGATTTCTGGGAGCAGTGGGGAAAATGGAAGCTGCAGGATTTCGAGATTGCGAAGGCATCTTTGCGGGACCAGATGTATCGGCTGCGAGGCCATGCGAGCATGCTGGCGTGGTTGAATGGCAGCGATAATCCGCCTCCTCCAAATGTGGAAAGAATGTATCTGAAGGTTGAGTCTGATTTGCGCTGGCCGAATCCGGTTATTTCTTCCGCCATGGGGACGGTGAGCAAAGTGACGGGCAGCACGGGCGTGAAGATGAGCGGGCCTTATGAATATGTGGCACCTTCGTATTGGGAGACGGATCCTCGTCTTCCGCGGGAAGACAAGTTGTGCAACGCGGGAGGCTGTGGGGGGGCGTATGGCTTCAACAGCGAGGCCAGCATGGGGCCGGCGGTACCTCCGATGGAGAGCATCGAACGCATGGTCCCGAGCGATCATCTCTGGCCAGTGGACAAATACTGGAATTTTCATGCGGGTGGCGAGCAATTCAAGAACTTGCGGGTCTTTACCGACGCGCTGAATGCGCGTTACGGAAAGGCCGACAGCGCCGCTGATTTCACATATAAGTCGCAACTCATGGCCTACGAAGGGGTGCGCGCCATGTTCGAGGCTTACGGCCGCAACAAGTACACTTCGACGGGCATCATCCAGTGGATGCTGAATAACGCGTGGCCATCGATGATCTGGCATCTTTACGATTATTATTTGCGTCCCGGTGGCGGATATTTTGGCGCGAAGAAAGCGCTACAGCCGCTCGACCCGGTCTACGGATACGACGATCATTCGGTATGGCTGGTGAGCAGCCAGTATGTGGATGCCAAGGGGCTGAAACTGGCGGCACGGATTTTCAATCAGGATGGAGTGCAGAAGTGTTTGAAAGACGTTGCGGTGGATGCAGTTGCGGATAGCACCACGAAGGTGTTTGAGCTTCCGGCGATTGAAGGATTGTCGACCGCATACTTTCTTGATCTGCGTGTTACCGATGCGGCGGGCAAATTGATGGGATCGAATTTCTACTGGCTCTCGACGAAGCGGGAGACGCTGGACTGGACAAAATCGACCTGGTATACGACTCCGACCACGTCGTATGCGGACTACACTTCGCTCGCACAATTGCCAAAGGTAAAGCTGAATGTATCGAGCCGCAGCGAAGTGCGGGGCGAAGATGCGGTAACTCGCGTGACCGTGGAAAACCCCAATAAGAGCCTGGCGTTTTTCGTGCGTCTGAAGCTTGCTCGGAGCAAAGGCGGCGAGGAGGTCCTGCCGGTGGTGTGGCAGGACAATTACATCTCTCTATTGCCCGGTGAAACGCGAGTGATCACAGCTAGCTATCATGCCAGCAGTCTGGACGGGGCGACGCCGGAAATCGAAATCAGCGGCTGGAATGTGGAGTGAGCAAGGGCAGAGGTATGAGGTGAGAGGTCAGATTGCAGAGGTGAAAACCCTGATATTCAAATGGGTGCGGGATGCCGTTGGTGTTACTTCCGCAATCTGAACTCGTACCTCGAACCGATGACCTCCTAGTCCTCCGCGGGCAGATCGAAGTTGACCAGGTCTCCGCGAAAGCCGCGGGTTTTCCAGGCGCCGAAGGCGATGCCTACCGCCATCCAGATGGTGCCGGCGATTTTGGCAGGATTGCTGAGGCTGGCCCAAAGCAAGAGACAGATCAGGAAGCCGAGGACCGGTGGCAGGATAAACGACGCCGTCCTTTTTCGATCACGCACAACGTAGCGCATGAAGGCGGCGGCATTGACGCCCATGAAAGCGATGAGCGCGCCAAAATTGAGCATCTCGGCTCCGAGACCGTAACTCATCACAAACGCGCCAATCAGCGCGATTGCGCCCACAAACAACACGTTATTCCGCGGCACGCGATGCTTGGCATCGATGGCTCCGAAAAAAGACTTGGGCAGAGCATTGCTTCTTCCCATTCCGTAGAGCAGGCGAGCAGCGCCAATCTGCGCGCCCATGCCTGATCCAAAGTTGGCTACCAGCAGGGTGAATCCGATGATGCCGAACATGGGCTTCCAGGCGCGGGCGGCGACATGAACGAAGGCCGTGTCGATATCGGGAAAGGGCTGCGAAGCGGGCCAGATCAACTGCGCGGCGTAGACCTCAAAGGCCGACAGGATGCCGATTACGAGGCAGGTCAGAACCGTTGCCAGGAGAATATTGCGACGTGGATTGTCCGCTTCCTCCGAGAGTGTAGAGATGCCGTCGAAGCCGATGTAGGTGAGTACGGCGATCGACGTTCCTCCGAGGACTGCCTTCGTGTTCCACATGGCTGGATCGTAAAAGGGACGGGTATAAAAATCCGTTCCATCGTGCGGATGGCCGAAGATGTAACGCGCTGCGACCACAAAGAAAATCGCAATCACCACGCCCATTCCCGCCGCCAAGGCTGAATTGACCCGAGCCGAGGTTTTTACTCCCTGGACATTCAGTAGAGTGAACACCAGCGCAAAGAAGATCGCCCACGCCCAGTACGGCACGCCCGGAGCGAAAACATGGGCCTGCTGACTGCACCAGATGGTGCAGATGATGGGATTAAGAATGTAGTCCATCACCATGCTCCAGCCGGTAACGTAGCCGAGCGCGGGATTGATTTCCTGGCCGACATAGGTGAAGGCTGAGCCGGCGCTGGGGTAGGCGCGGGCCATGCGTCCATAACTGATGGCGGTGAACAACATCGCGACCATGGCGATCAGGATGGTGGTCACTACATGGCCGCGTCCGCGATCGCTAAGTACGCCAAAGACCGACATCGGCGCGACGGGCTGAATCACGATCACTCCGTAGAGAATGAGATCCCAAAGGGTGAGCGAGCGCCGGAGGCGAGGGGCGTCGGGAGGTGAGGTGGACATAGAGCTCATTTACTCTCTCAAAACAAAGCCCCATTATCCAGCAGAGATAACGGGGCTCCAGGAGAATCGGTTGTGCTCACTGAGCAAGGAGAAGCTAACTGCTCGGTGACAAGGGCAAAGAATCAACCCGCATTCTATACGGTAGAAGTATCCTGTCAACAACAAAACTCCTTTATTAAAACGATTCTCGCGGAACTTGGCGCGGTCTTTTCCTTGATAGATGAATTCAGCACTGTGCGTTTTGGGCCGGGTGTTCAGAAGGCGAGGGATGCGGGCGCCGGCAATGCGACCGTGCCGGTAATTCCCTGCCCTTCGGTGATGACGTAGATCTTGTCGGCGGCCACGTCTTTGAAGTTTTCCGTCGTTCCGGTTGGCCAACGCACTTCGACCGAGTCGATGGTTGCAGCCGCTGCCAAGCCAAAATGCAACCGCAAGTCGTTTTGAGAAAGGTAACTGCCCCCGCTACGCACCTCGTCGAACTGTGTCATCCCTCCGGCATGGATGGTGACGCGGGCGCCGATGGCGGCACGGTTGCTCTTTGTCCCCACCAGGCGGAAAAGCACGCGGTGGTTCGCGATTCTGTGGGTGTTGAGCAGCAGCGACGGTGGTTCGCCGACATTGAGCACAACGATGTCGATGTTGCCGTTGTTGGCGATGTCGCCGAACGCCGCACCGCGACGAGATTTCAGAGGCATGTCGGCTAATCCTGCCGCCTTCGAAACTTCATCGAAGGTTCCATTGCGCAGGTTTCGATGCAAGAGCATGGGCTCGGCGTAGGCGGCGCTTCCCTGCACGGTATCCATTTGCGGGTAGACATGACCGTTAGCGACGAAGAGGTCGAGCCAGCCATCGTTGTCCATGTCGAAAAACGTTGTGCCCCACCCGACCAGCGGCAAACTAGGGTGGCCGAGACCTGATTGCATAGCAACGTCGCTGAATACTTGCTTACCCTCATTGCGATAAAGTGTGTTGGGCTGGTCGGCGAACTCGGTGATGAACATCGAAAGGCGTTCGCTGTGATCGTAGTCGCCCCAGGTTACGCCCATGGAGCCAAGCGCTTGACCCTGGCCGTTCAAAGCGATGCCGCCGACCATTGCTTCGTCGGTGAAAGTGCCGTTGTGATTGTTGTGATAAAGATGGTTGGGAGTGGCGTCATCGGCGACGAACAGATCGGGCCAGCCATCGTTATCGTAGTCGCCCCAGGTCGCGCCCAGTCCATAATATCTGTCGGGGTCGTCGACACCGGCTTTCTTTGAGACTTCTTCGAATGTGCCGTCGCCGCGATTGTGGTAGAGCAAATCGGTCTCGCCCTCCATGCCCCAGGGCCCGCACTGCACCGGTGCGCCTTTGAACTGGCAGAACCTGGTCGAGCCAAAGGCGGGCAGGTTGTTCATATCGACGTGGACATAGCGTGAGACGAATAAATCGACGTTGCCGTCGCGGTCGTAGTCAGCCCAAGCTGCGCCCGTGGAGAAGCCACCGCCGCGGACTCCGGCCTTGTCGGTCACGTCTTCGAAGGTGCAATTCCCCTTGTTGCGGTAGAGTGCGTTACCGCCGTAGCCGGTGACGAAGAGATCAAGGTTGCCATCGTTGTCGAAGTCGGCGACGGCAACGCCCATGCCCCAACCCTTTCGCGTGAGACCGGCCTTCTCGGTGATATCGGTGAACTTGAGGTTTGCATCCTGATGCCAAAGGGTGACGAGCAGATCGCCGCCACTTTGCTTATAGCGATCGACGGTCGAGCCGTTGACCATGACGATATCGAGTTTGCCGTCGTTGTCGCAGTCGAAAAGGCCAATGCCGCCACTCATGGATTCGATGACGTAATACTTTTCAGCTGACGAGATGTGCGACGTGGTCAGCCCGGCCTGGGCGGCGACGTCGCGAAAGATGGGAACGGGAGAGGTGAGCTTCGGAGGCGCTGACTTTTTCTCTATACGTTCGGAAGAGATCTTGGCACGGGGCCCCGTCGGGCTCGGCGGCGCGGACTGAGCTGAAAGTATGCCAGTGAAGGCGATCAACAAAATGGTGTTCTGGCACGCCCGCATGCATCGTGATTATAGCGCGCGTCGCGGCTACGGCGCCGAGGCAGAACAGAGCGTCAGCGCTGAATGTCAAACAGAAAATCCTGGCCCGTTCATGGAGCCAGGATTCTTGTTTGCCGTGTGATGATCTTCGATGGTCGTTAGAAGATAAATTTCATCCCGAGTTGGAGAATACGCGGAAAGTGCGCGACATTCGGGCGGAGCAGTTGAGGCTGACTGGGCAGGCAGTTTACGGGGTCGCCCGCAGAATTATTGTTGCCGTAGCAACTAATCACGCTGTCAGAGTTGCCCACACCAGAGTTGGCGCCGGCCGAGCCTCCGTCACCACCCAGCCAGCTAAATTCCGTGTGGTTGAAGACGTTGAAGGCTTCGGCGCGGAACTCAAAATACTTGCTCTCGGTGACGGCAAACTGCTTGATTAAGGCCATGTCGAAGTTCGTGCGAAACGGATTGTGCAGTATGTTTCGGCCGGCGTCGCCATAGGTCAGGCCCTGGGGCGCCACAAAGACCGCTGGATTGTAGAGAAGAGGCCCATAGCCCGGCGCCGACGTATTCAGGACGCCATTTTTGGGGTTTCCGACGATATCCGGATAGGACTGACCGCCCA
>Ga0074044_10002302_pt1 | contig 16729 bp, 12 predicted proteins | sample BogForMeECP23OM1_FD_94443 | JGI IMG/M metagenome (GOLD analysis project Ga0074044, IMG submission 94443) | Bog forest soil microbial communities from Calvert Island, British Columbia, Canada - Bog Forest MetaG ECP23OM1 | ecosystem: Environmental > Terrestrial > Soil > Wetlands ...
CCGGGAACTCCTCAGAACCGGAACAGATGGCGGCGGCCTGTGCCGACGCCTTCCGTAGCCCAGAACTCCATGCGATCTTTCGCTTCTTGCAACGATTAGCAACCCGCCGTCGGATTGAGCTAGGAATTGCGGCCATGTCTCGCCGTTCGTAGTGCCGGCTGCCTTAGCGGTCTTCCACTGGTAGCCCAGAGCTGGCATTGTCACATTCGAGAGAATTACTTGCCCCAGCATCTTATCGCCTGAATCTCGCTGTCCAAGAATCAATGGCTTAGCGCGATCGAACCGTCTCGGATGACGACGCGCTCGACGGCGGCCTCGATCAGCCGACGGCCGCGTGACTTCCGCCAGTCAAAACAAATATCTCACAATCTACTCGATTTGGAATATTCGTTCCATTGCAAGTGTTGCGGGGCGGATGCGATGCGGGGTGGAGTCATGGGCGACGGAGCGACTGTTGAGCCGCCGGAGAATTTCGAGGCGCTGAAGGACCGACTGGTCGAGATCGAGCCTTCTTTGCCGAAACGGCTGCGCCAGGCGGCGGCCTACGCGCTCGAACACCCCGACGAATTCGCCCTCGGCACCGCATCGGGCATCGCCCGCAGCGCCGACGTCCAGGCCTCCACGCTCGTACGCTTCGCCCAGACGCTCGGCTTCGGCGGCTTCTCCGACTTGCAAGAAGTGTTCCGCTCTCACCTGCGCCATCGTTGGCCCGACTATTCCCAACGGCTCAAGGCCTTGCACGAGAGCGCCCGCGACAGCGGCGATCCGATCAATCTCTTGATGGGCTTCGCCGACTCGGCCGCGTCCTCGATCGCCAGACTGCGCGAAGCCGTCGACAGGCGCGATCTCGACAAGGCGATCGATCTGCTCGCGCAAGCGAAGACGATCTATTGTCTCGGCCAGCGGCGGGCCTTCGGCGTCGCGCATTACCTGAGCTACGCCCTCGCCCAGCTCGGGCTTTCCGCATGCCTGATCGACAACGTCGGGGGCCTTGGGCCGGAGCAGCTCGCCCGCGCCGGCGCCGAGGACGCGCTGATCGCGATCAGCTTCGCTCCCTATTCGCCCCTGACCGTCGACCTCGCCAAGCGCGCGCGCCGGGCGAAAACCCCGACCGTCGTCTTCACCGACAGCGCGCTCTCTCCGCTCGCGGGCCTCGCCGACGTCCGGTTCGAGATCGTCGAAAGCGATTTTGGCTCGTTCCGCTCGCTCGCGGCGACCTTCTGCCTGGCGATGACGCTTGCGGTGGCGGTGGCCGAGCGGCGAGCCGCGGGCGGCTAGGCGGGCCCCGCGCAGTTTTAGAAGCGAACGAGAGATTTCAACGGACTAGGCGCCAAAAACTGCACCTTTTCGAACGTTTCGCGCCGCCAGATATTTACGTACCTTGTACGCTCGTTATCGCCGCCTCTCGCCGCAAACCGGTCGGAATCGCGTTCCATCATCCAAGCTCATGAACGTGGCGCTGTCAGGCTCGGCGGGCCTGTCGGCTTCGCGCCCGGACCAACGACGAGCGGCCAAAAACGAACATTGCCGCCCGTTGATTTGCAAGGGCTGTCGGGGCGGGCTACGAATCAGGTCGCATCGCTCTCGGGGATCGGCGCCAGGTGCTCATGCAACAGCCTCTTTCCTCGGCCGGCAAAGGCCGCCGCTTCGGTCAGGCCGTCCTGGCGGCGATTTCCGCGCTTGCGCTCGCGGGGTGCAACGCCAAAAACGCCTATATGCCGCCGCCGCCGCCCAAAGTGGTCGTGGCGCAGCCGGTTCAGAAGCCGGTGACATTGTATCTCGAGTTGACGGGCAACACCGCGCCGTTCCAGCAGGTGAGTCTTGTCGCGCGCGTCCAGGGCTATCTTGAATCGATCGATTATAAGGACGGCGCAGCGGTAACGAAAGGAACGCAACTGTTCGGTATCGAGCGCGACACCTATCAGGCGCAGCTCGACCAGGCGAAAGCCGCGCTCACCACCGCGGAGGCGCAGCAAGTCTATAATCAGGCCGAATATGAACGGCAGTCGACGCTGGGCAGGCAGGACTTTTCCAGCAAGGCCACGGTCCAGCAGTGGAAATCCAATGTCGACCAGTCGGGCGGCTCCATCCTCAACGCGAAGGCCCAGATCGAGCTCGCCAACATCAACCTCGGCTATACAAGCGTCCTCGCCCCTTTCGACGGCGTCGTCACCAATCATCTCGTCGATCTCGGCGCGCTGGTCGGCGTTTCGGGACCGACCAACCTCGCAACCATCATCCGGACCGATCCGCTCTACGTCTATTTCACCATGAGCGAGCCGCAAATTTTGGCGATCCAACGAAACCTTGCCGAGCATGGCGTCAGCTTGCGCACGACAGAGCTATCGGACGTCCCGGTCGAGATCGGGCTGCAAGGCGAAGACGGCTATCCTCACAAAGGACATCTCGACTACGCTTCGCCCCAGGTCGACACGGCGACTGGCACGCTGACGGCGCGCGCCCTGTTCGACAATAAGGATCGCGCCCTGCTGCCCGGCCTTTTCGTGCGGGTTCGGACGCCGATCGCGCAGCGGGACAAGGCGCTACTGACCCGAGACGACGCCATCGGGACGAGTCAGGAGGGCAGCTACGTGCTGGTCGTCGGTCCCGACAACGTCGTTCAGCGAAAGATCGTGAAGATGGGCGACCGGCAGGGCCAGCTTCGAATCATCGAGTCCGGACTCGACCCCGGCGACTGGGTGGTGACGGAGGGAATTCAGCGAGCTTTTCCGGGGGCGAAGGTCGATCCGCAAAAGGGCGCGATGGCGGCGCTTGCGGCCGATCCGTCCGGCCCCGCAAAGCCGAGCGTCCCCGACCCGGCGTCGAAATGATGACCGGGAGCGAACGCGCATGATCTCGCGCTTCTTCATCGACCGGCCGGTGCTCGCGAACGTGCTTGCGTTGTTCTTTGTCCTGATCGGCCTGGTTGCCCTCATCCAATTGCCGACCTCGCAATATCCCAATGTCGTTCCGCCGACAGTGCAGGTGACGACGCGCTATCCCGGCGCCAGCGCCAAGACCCTCGTCGACACCGTGGCCCTGCCGCTCGAGCAGAATATCAACGGCGTCGAGAACATGCTCTACATGCAGTCGACGAACGCGGACGACGGCACGTATACGCTGGTCGTGACGTTCGCGATCGGCACGGATCCCGACGAGGCGGAGATCCTTGTGCAGAACCGTGTCTCGGCCGCCATTTCCTCTCTGCCGCAGGAAGTGCAGGTCCAGGGCGTGACGACCGCGAAAAAGTCGACCTCGATTCTCGAATATGTCGCGCTGGTTTCGCCCGACGGCCGTTTCGACAGCCTGTTCCTGTCGAACTACGCCGTCATCAACGTGCAGGACGAACTTCGTCGCCTCAACGGCGTCGGCGACGTGACGGTGCTGGGCGCCGGACAATACGCCATGCGCATATGGATGAACCCGGACCTGCTTCAGTCGCGGGGCCTGACGCAGCAGGACGTCATCAACGTCATACAGCAGCAAAGCCAGGAAGTCGCCGCCGGCCAAGTCGGCGCTCCGCCGGCGCCGAAAGGCCAGGATTTTCAATATACGCTGAACCTCAAAGGCCGCCTCGACGATCCCGCCGAATTCGAAAACATCGTCGTCAAGGTCGATTCCGCCAATGGCGGACGCATCACCAGAATCCGCGACATTGGCCGGGCCGAGCTCGGCGCCCAAACCTACAGCGTATCGTTCAATCTCGACGGCCGACCGGCCACCGGGATCGCCATCTCCCTCTTGCCGGGCGCCAACGCAATCGCGGTCGCCAACGAGGTGAAGGCGAAAATGGACGAGCTCGCCAAGAGCTTCCCGGAGGGCCTCAACTACGTGACGCCCTACGACACCACGAAATTCGTCAGGGCCGCGATCAGCGAAGTCTACCGGACGCTGTTCGAGGCCCTCATTCTGGTGCTCATCGTCATTATGGTATTCCTTCAGGATTGGCGGGCCATGCTGGTGCCGGCGACCACGGTGCCGGTGACGATCATCGGCGCCTTCGCCGCAATGGCCGCGCTGGGTTTTTCGATCAATCTCCCAACGCTGTTTGCGCTAATACTTGCGATCGGGATCGTCGTCGACGACGCCATCGTCATCGTCGAAGGCGTCTCGCGATATGTCGAGCAAGGCATCCCCGGCCGCGAGGCGGCTGGCAGGGCGATGGACGAGCTCACCGGTCCGGTGATCGGCATCACTCTGGTGCTGATGTCGGTTTTCATCCCCGCCGCTTTCCTTCCGGGACTGACCGGACAGATCTACCGGCAATTCGCCCTGGTCATCGCGGCCACCGCCTTCATTAGCGCCATCAACGCCATGACCTTGAAGCCCACGCAAAGCGCGCTGTGGCTGAGGCCGCCGACTCCGGGTGAGCGGCGCAACCTCTTCTTTCGCGGCTTCAACGCCGTCTACGGCGCCGCCGAGCGCGCCTATGCGAGGCTTATGGGCGTGATGACGCGCCGCAGCGGCGCCATGGTGGTCCTCGCGCTCGTTCTCGTCGGCGGCGCAATCTGGGGACTGACTCGCGTGCCGACCGCGTTCCTACCCACTGAGGACCAAGGCTATCTGATCGTCCCCGCACAGCTGCCCGACGGCGCCTCCAAGGAGCGCACGGATGCGGTGATGCAGAAGATTTCAAAGATTGCCGGGGATGTGCCGGGCGTCGAACATGTGGTCGCCGTCAGCGGCATCTCGATCTTCGACAACCTGGCGAGGCTCGCCAATGCGGGCGTCGCATTTGTCGTCCTGAAGGACTGGGACGTGCGCCTTAAAGAGCAGGGGCAGGACGTCCGCTCGATCGCCCTGCGCCTCAACGGCGCCCTGCAAGGCGTGCCGGAAGCTATCGCATTCGCGCTCCCTCCGCCGCCGATCCAGGGCATCGGCAACGTCGGCGGCTTCACCATGCAGGCCGAAATCAAGAACGGCGATTTCGACTACGCGCTGTTGCAGAGCCTGACCAACACCGTGGTAAGCGACGCGAACGCGCAATCCGCTCTGCAAAGGGTCGTCACCACCTACCGGGCGGGCGCGCCGCAGTTCACGGTCGTCGTCGACCGCATCAAGGCCGAGACCCTCGGCATCACAGTCGGACAGCTGTTCTCCGCCCTTTCGGGCTATGTCGGATCGAACTATGTGGCCCAGTTCAACAAGTTCGGACACGTTTTCCAGATCTATACGCAGGCTGAGCCCCAATTTCGCGCGAGCGCCGACGATATCCGCAACCTCAAGGTCAAGGCGGGCGACGGAACCATGACGCCGATCGGAACGGTGGTCGATGTCAAAGAGGTCCAAGGCCCGCCGCTGATCAGCCTGTACAATCTCTATCCGTCGTCGACGATCATCGGCGGCGCGGCGCCCGGTTTCAGTTCCGGCCAGGCGCTCGACATCATGGACCAGATCGGCGCGCAGGCGCTGCCGAAGGGAACGGGTTACGAATGGACCGCAATGTCCTTTCAGGAGAAAGAGGTCGGCTCGCAGATTTACTTCGTCTTCGGCCTCGCGCTGCTGCTCGTCTATTTCGTCCTGGCCGGCCAGTACGAGAGCTGGATCCTGCCGTTCGCGGTGATCCTGGCGGTGCCGCTGGCCCTGCTCGGAACCGTCGGCGCGCTGACCTACTTGGGCGCCACCAACGTTGTCGCCAGCCAGAGCGGCGTCGCCGCCACCAATCTCTACACCCAGATCGGCCTCATTCTCCTGATTGCGCTCGGCGCCAAAAACGCGATCCTGATCGTCGAACACGCGCGTCAGCAACGGGCCGCCGGCAAGGAGATCCTCGATGCGGCGGTCGAGGCGGCGCGGCTGAGGTTCCGGCCGATCATCATGACCTCGTTCGCCTTCATCCTCGGCGTGCTGCCGCTCGTCCTCGCCACCGGCGCCGGCGCCTCGGCGCGCAAGTCGATCGGGATCGCGGTCTTCTTCGGCATGATCTCCTCGACCTGCCTGACGGTGGTGTTCGTCCCCTCGTTCTATGTGGTGTTGCAGCGTTTGGAGGAATGGAGGAAACGCCGCGCCGCGCGGAAAGACGCGCGGGCACCCGGTCTGCCGGAAACCGCGGCCCCGACGTCTTCGACGTAGAGCATTGGAATCGGCAACGCCGCCTCACTCCGCCGGCGCGCGCCTCGCCGCGAAGACGACCTTCGGCACCAGCGCCGCAGTCAGCGCGACCAGCGCGGCGACGGCGAACATCGAGGCGAAGGTGACGTGGAGCGAGCCTTCGAGCGCGCGTCTCAGCGCGGCGTCCGCCGCCGCGCCGCCTTGGAGAAGCCGCCGAAGCTCGTCGGAGGTCACGGCGCCCAGGCCGGAGCGCATGAGGCCCATGTTGAGCACGGCGCCGAACACGGTCGCGCCGAAGGTGCTCCCGAGGGTGCGGGCGAAGAGGTAGGAGGCGGTGACGCTGCCCCGCTCCGACCACTCGACGATCTCCTGGATCAGCACGATCGAGGCGCTGCTCGAAAGCCCCATGCCGAAGCCGACGATCGCGGAACCGACGCCCGCGACGAAGGGCGGGGTCTCGGGCTTCAGAAAGACGAAGACGAGCGCGCCGAGCGGGATCAGCGCCGAGCCCGCCCGCACGATCGTCCGGATGCCGAACCGGCTCCAGAGCCGCGGCGAAAGCGTCGCGCCGATCGGCCAGCCGAGCACCATCGCGGATAGCGCAAACCCGGCGATAATCGGCGGCTTCTGCATGACGCCCTGGACGAAGACCGGCAGGAAGGTGGTGAGCCCGATCATCGTCATGCCGGCGAAAAGCGATGAGGCGTTGACTGCGGCGATCGGCCTCCTGCCCCAGAGCTCGAGCGAGATCATCGGCTCGGGCGAGCGGCGCTCCTGGACGACGAAGGCGACGACGGCGGCGGCGGCGATCGTCGTGATGACGGCGATCTCGGTCCGGCTTGCGGTCGAGAGCGCGGTCAGGTCCGCCATCACCGCGGCTATGGCGACGGTGAAGACGCCGGCGCTCAAATGGTCGATCCGCCCGCGCGCCTCCGATTTCTTCTCGTGCAGGAAGAACCAGAAGCCGGCCGAGGCGAGTAGGCCGATCGGCAGGTTCATCCAGAAGATCCAGGCCCAGGACCAGAACTGGATGATCAGGCCGCCGACAAGCGGGCCGATCACGGCCGAGAGCGCCCATACGCTCGCGAGCCAGCCCTGGATCTTGCCGCGTTCGTGGACGGAATAGAGGTCGCCGACGATGGTCATCGCGACCGGCTGGACGGCGCCCGCGCCCACGCCCTGCACGAGGCGGAAGACGATCAGGGACGGCATCGAACAGGCGAAGCCGCAGAGGATCGAGCCGACAAGAAAGATCCCGATTCCGGACAGGATGACCGACTTGCGGCCCCTGAGGTCCGAGAGCTTGCCGAACACGACGGTGGTGGCGGTCTGGGTCAAGAGGAACGCCGCGAACACCCAGCTGTAAAGCTGGAGGCCGCCGAGCTGGGCGACGATCTGCGGCATGGCGGTCGAGACGATCGTCGCCTCGATGGCGATCATGAAATTCGCCGCGATCACGGAGGCGAGCACGAGCGGGCGGTGGGTTGTTAGCGCTGTCATGAGCCCGCTTCATAGGGGAGCGAGCGAGCAGGGCCAATCACGATTAGGAGATGAGGCGATGACCGGCTACGGCCGGGTCTCGACGTCCGTCGCGCGCAACCGGCGATCCAAGGTCAACAACGGCTCGCCGGCCGCCTTCGCATAGGCGTAGTGGAAGCAGTCGAAATTGCTGAGCGCGCGTTTCCCGACGCCGTGCTCGTCGGCGACGACGATTGCATGGGCGAGAATTCCGCGCGGCGAGGGAGGTTCGCGCAGGGCTATGTCGCGCGCCTCCAGCCACTCGACGACCGCGCCCTCGGCCTCCGGGAAGCGGCAGTTGAGCTGGTCGGGGCGGGAGAGGACGATGATCGCCCCCACGCCGCAAGGGGCGAAGTCCACGCCGCGCCGGCGCCGGCCAGCGCTTCCTCGCAAGTTGAGGCGTCTTCGTCGCCGGCCATGATCGAGACGATGGCGCAGGCGTCGATGAACATTCAATCCTCGCCGAGAAGGTCATGGTCGAGGTCGCGTTAGGCCTCCGGCAGAACCGGACGGCGCAGCTTGGGGAAGCTCAATCCGCGACGCGCAAGAATCTTTCGCGCGGTTTCCTGCGCTGACTCGCACCTCGTTCGCGCTGCGATCGCCTCGCGCAAAACGACGACGACCGCTTCGGTGATGGTCGTGTCCTCAAGCTTCGCCAGTCGCTTCGCGAGCGCATCGGCTTCGGGATTGCGGATGCTGAGCGTCATGTATGGCGTATTGACATGATAGGCTATACGGCGGGCAAAAACAAGCGGCCGCATGAGGTTGCCGGAATGGAGAAAGACATGGCTGTGAAACGCATCGTGGCGAACATCGGCGCTTCGAACATCGAGGCCGCCAATTCGTTCTATGGCGGCGTTCTCGGGATGGACGTCGTCATGGATCTCGGCTGGATTGTGACCTTCGCGGCCGATGCGCCCTCGACCCCACAAGTGAGCGTCGCGACCGAAGGCGGCTCCGGGACCGCCGTGCCCGATCTCTCGATCGAGGTCGATAACCTCGATGATGTCTATCGGAACGTGCGGCGCGGGGGCGTCGCCGTCGAATACGGCCCGGCCTCCGAACCCTGGGGCGCGCGGCTCGTTCGGCCGTCTCGTCAATATCCTCAGCCACGACTGATCTGGAAGGTTGACGGCGCGCCCATGGTCGGCGCGGAATCGGCCAGGCGTTTCCACCATCGCCGCCGTTCCTTGTCGCCCGATTATACGCTACGCTAACGCGAACAAGGAGACGCGCAATGCAGCTTCGTCGTCTCGGCCGAACCGACCTGTCGATCGCGCCGATGGTTCTCGGAGGGAACGTATTCGGCTGGACAGCCGACAACGCAGCGTCGTTTGCGGTGCTCGACCGCTTCGCTGCGGCCGACCTCAACGCCATCGACACCGCGGACTCCTATTCGGCCTGGGCGCCGGGCAACAAGGGCGGCGAATCCGAGACGATCATCGGCGAGTGGATGAAGGCGCGCGGCTCCCGCAGCCGCATGATCGTCGTCACCAAGGTGGGTTCGCCCATGGGCAAGGACAAGGAGGGCCTTTCGGCCCGCTATATCGAGGAGGCGGTCGAGGCGTCCTTGAGGCGTCTGAAGACCGACGTCATCGATCTCTACCTGTCGCATTTTCCCGATATGGCGACGCCGTTTTCCGAAACGCTCGGCGCCTACCAGCGGCTTATGGAAAAGGGCAAGATCCGCTGGTGCGGCGCCTCGAATCTCACGGTCACGCTGCTCGAAGAGGCGATCGCGGTCGCCAAGGCGCACGGCCTGCCGCGCTACGAGGTGCTCCAGCCGGAATACAATCTCGTCGACCGGGCCGGCTTCGAGGGCGGACTCGCGGACATCTGCCGGCGCGAGGAAATCGGCGTCATCACCTATTTCAGCCTGGCGAAGGGCTTTCTGTCGGGCAAGTACCGCAGCGAGGCGGATCTGACCAAGAGCCCGCGCGGCGGCGGGGTGAAGGGCTATCTGAACCCGCGCGGCTTTCGCATTCTCGACGCGCTCGATGCAGTGGCTGCGCGCCACAACGCCAAACCCGCGGAGGTCGCGCTCGCCTGGCTCATCGCGAAACCCGGCGTGACCGCGCCGATCGCCAGCGCCACGTCGCCCGCGCAGGTCGACAGCCTCGTCCGCGCGACCCAGCTTTCGCTGTCGGAGGCGGACATGGCGGCGCTGAACGAGGCGAGCGCCGGCTAGCGCCTGTCGGACTGGGTCCGCCTCTGGCCGCTGACATATCGATATTATTGCAGTTTTCTCTTATGGGAACTGCAAGTATATCAATGAGTTGACGTTGAAATCTGACAGGACGCTAGAGCCCCGTCGTCGGCGAGCCAGGTCGCCGCCGAGATCGGTTAGAAATTCTTACCGATAGCACCCTCGCCCCGGAGCGCGAAGCCGGTTTCCCGCTTCGCGGTCTCGTCCCTGGCCTCTCCCTGTCATGTGGCGAAACAGGGAGAATATCTCCCTGTTCCCTTGCTCATCCCCGGCGTCGGCGACTTCGCTTAAGCTACTGAATAAAAACAAAATTCTACCAAAGTCAAAGAGGCGGCGCGGGCGGATTGCGCCTGTTAGCAGGGAGAAACAGGGAGAATTTCCTTTTTGGCGAAAGTGCGAGAGGCGAGCAGAGCGCAACGGATCGTCAAGAGTTCCTCGCTCCCGGCCTCGCCATGCGGGGCGGTTCAGGGACCTAAGCCGCCCTCTTGCCGAAAATCATGTCTGCCGCCTTCTCGCCGATCATCGCCGAGGGCCCCTGGGTATTGCCGCTGACGAGGAGCGGCATGATCGAGGCGTCGGCGACCCGCAGACCCTCGACGCCCCGCACCCTCAGCGTCGGGTCGACCACCGAGCGCTCGTCCCCGCCCATTCGGCACGTGCCGACCGGATGATAGATCGTGTCGGCGCGCTCGCGGATGAGCTGGCGCAGCGCCGCCGCGTCGTCGCGCCCGGTCCCGTAGATATAGCGGCCGCCGTAGGAGGCGAGCGCCGGCTGGGCGAGAATGGTCTGAACGATCTGGGCCCCGCGAACCAGCGTCTCGAGATCGTCCGGCTCGGCCAAAAAGTTCGGATCGATGAGCGGCGGCGTCGCGACGTCCGGGCCGGCGAGCCGAACGCTGCCTCGGCTCTTCGGCCTGAGACCGCACACATGCAGCGACAGGCCGGTGGTGAAGTGGAGCTTGCGGTTATGGTCGTCGACGATGCCGATGCAGAAATGGAGCTGCAGGTCAGGCCGATCAACGTCCGGCCTGCTCCTGATGAAGCCGCCCGCTTCCGCCGCGTTCGACGTGAAGAGTCCGCGGCCGTGGCGCAAGAATTCATAGACGTCGGCGCCTCCTCGAAGCACCGTCGGAATAGTCAGGCCGAACAGGCCCGGCCCCTTGGCGCGAAGACTCGCGATATAGTCGCAGTGATCCTGCAGATTGGCGCCGACCTCGGGCGCGTCGACGACGACCTCGATGCCGAAGCCTTTCAGCTGTTCGGCGGGCCCGACGCCCGAGACCATGAGAAGCTGGGGCGAGCCGAAGGCGCCGCAGGAGACGACGATCTCGCGCCGCGCGTAGAGCCGCTTTTCCACGGCCCCGCGCTGATAGGCGACGCCAACGGCCCGGCGTCCCTCGAACAGGATTTTCCGCACCTGGCAGTCGGAGATGATCGCCAGATTGGGAGCGGCCGAGGCTTGCAGATAGGCGCGGGCGGCGTTGTAGCGCCGTCCGTTCTTCTGGAACACCTGATAGGGTCCGACGCCTTCCTGCGTCTCGCCGTTGAAGTCGTCGTTGCGTCGCAATCCCGCGTGTACGGCGGCCTCGACGAACGCCTCGACCGCGGGATTGCGATAGCTGAGATCGCTGACATGCAACGGTCCGCCGGCGCCGTGCAGGGCGTCGGCGCCGCGCGCATTGTCTTCCGAGCGCTTGAAGTAGGGAAGAACGTCGGCCCACCCCCAGCCCTTGCAGCCGAGCGCCGCCCAGGAATCGTAGTCCTGCGGTTGGCCGCGCGTGTAGACCATCGCATTGATGAGGCTCGAGCCGCCCAAGCCCCGCCCGCGCGGCTGATAGCCCTTGCGCCCGCCAAAGCCGGGCTGTGGAACCGTTTCGTAGGCGTAGTTGCGGCGGGAGCGAAACGGCACCAGCGCGGCGATGCCGAGCGGCACGTCGGAGAGAAGCGAGGCCTTTGCCGGCCCCGCTTCGATCAACGCGACGCTCTTCTCGCCCGAGGATTGCGCTAGGCGGGCGGCGACGGCGCAGCCGGCCGGTCCCGCCCCGACGACGACATAGTCGAATGTCGGGCGTTCGCCGCGATCGATGAGCTCCGAAGTCCTGGTCATGGGTCCTTCCCTCGCCCGGCGGATTGGCGCAGCGCCTCGCGCCGTGCTCGCGTCACTCGCCTTTCGGCTCGACCTTCTCGCGCAGCTCACGGCGCAAGATCTTTCCGATCGGCGTGCGCGGCAGCGATTCGCGGAACTCCACGTGGCGCGGCGTCTTGTATCCGGTCAGATACTGCCGGCAGTGGGCGATGATCTCCGCGTCGGTCAGCTTTTCGTCCTTGCGCACGACGACGATCTTCACCGCCTCGCCCGACTTCACGTCCGGCACGCCGACCGCGCCGACCTCGTGCACGCCGGGATGGGTCATCACCACGTCTTCGATCTCGTTCGGATAGACGTTGAAGCCGGAGACGATGATCATGTCCTTCTGCCGGTCGACGATATAGACATAGCCGCGGTCGTCGACGCGGGCGATGTCGCCGGTGCGCAGATAGGCGTCATCGGTCATCACCTTGGCCGTCTCGTCGGGCCTGTTCCAGTAGCCGGCCATCGCCTGCGGGCCCTTGACGCAGAGCTCGCCCGGCTCGCCGAGCGGCGCGTCGCGCCCCTCCATGTCGCGAATCGCGATGTCGGTCGACGGCATCGGCAAGCCGATCGACCCGGTGTAGTCCGCGATGGCCAGGGGGTTGATGGTCACGATCGGCGAAGTCTCGGTCAGACCGTAGCCTTCGATGAGCGGCTTGCCGGTCACCTGTTTCCAACGCTCGGCGACCGCGCGCTGAACCGCCATGCCGCCGGCGACGGCGAGATGGAGGCGCGAGAAATCCAGCCGCAGGAAGTCGGCGTCGGCAAGCAGCGCATTGAACAGGGTGTTGACGCCCGTGATGACGGTGAACGGCGTCCGCTGCAAGGCCCTGACGAAGCCCTTGACGTCGCGCGGATTGGGAATGAGCAGATTGTTCGCGCCGACCATCAGCGGCACGAAGCAGTTCACCGTCAGGGCGAATACGTGATAGAGCGGCAGCGCCGTCACGAACGTCTCGGACGTTCCGAGCGACCCGCCGACCCAGGCGTGCACCTGCTGCAGGTTGGCGATCATGTTGCGGTGGGTGAGCATGGCCGCCTTGGGCACGCCGGTGGTGCCGCCGGTATATTGCAGAAACGCAAGGTCGTCCGGCTGGACCGGCGGGAACTCGATCGTCTGCAGCCGGCCGAGCGCCAGCGCGCGGTTGAAGCGCACCGCCTGCGGCAGTCGCCACGGCGGGACGGCGCGGCGAACATGGCGCAGCACGAAATTGGTCAAAAGGCTGCGAGGGCCGCCGAGGAGATCGCCCGCGCCGCTGATGAGGACGACGCGCAGCCGGGTTCCGTCGATTGCCTTCTCCAGCGTCTGGGCGAAGTTCTCCAGCACCACGATCGCTTCGGCGCCGGAATCGTCGAGCTGATGATGCAGCTCGCGCGGCGAGTAGAGCGGATTGCAATTGACGACCACGTAGCCGGCGCGCAGCGCTCCGAACAGCGCGACCGGATACTGCAGCAGGTTCGGCATCATCAGCGCGACGCGCGCGCCGCGCGGCAGGCGCGCGACGTTCTGCAGATAGCTCGCGAACGCCCGCGACAGGCGATCGAGCTCGCCGTACGACATCGTCGCGCCCATGCAAATGTAGGCGGTTCGATCGCGATAGCGCTCGACATTCGCGGCGAAGAAGTCGCCGATCGAGGCGTAGGCGGTCGGATTGATGTCGGCCGGGACGCCCTCGGGATAGGACTTCAGCCAAATCCGTTCCATCTCACTCTCTTTTCGCCCTCAAAGGTGCAAGCCCCGCAGCAATTGCGCGAAGGCGATCTGGTCCGCGCTCAGGGCGACTTCGCCTTCCTTGCCGCCGGTCGCGGCCGCGCTCTCCGGGAACATGCGGAACGTCGTATTGAGAATGATCCGGCCGAAGTTCGGCGCAACCGCCCGCACCGCCTGGCCGAAACGGCCGAGAGGGGTCGCCACCCGCGCCGGGCGGTGAATGATTGCCTCCACGACCAGACCGGCCGCCTCCTCGGGACCGAGCAGCGGCACATGCTCGTAGAACTTGGTCGGCGCGGTCATCTCGGTGCGCACCAGGGGCATATTGACGTTGGTGAAAGCGACGCCGCGATCGAGAAACTCGCTCGCCGCGGAATCCGACCAGCCCTCCAGCGCCGCCTTCGAAGCGACGTAGGCCGAGAAGCGCGGCTGGGTCGTTATCGCGGCGATCGACGAGATGTTGACGACGTGGCCGGAACGTCGCTCCGCCATGCCCGGCAGGAAGCCCATCGTGAGTTGCACGGCCGCGAGATAGTTCAGTCGCATCAGCCGCTCGAAGTCGTGCAGGCGGTCGTAAGAGTTCTCGATCGCGCGACGGATCGAGCGCCCCGCGTTGTTGACCAGAATGTCGATCCCGCCGTGTTCGCCGATGATCCGCTGAATGAACGCGGCGCACTGCGCCGGATCCGAGATGTCGGCGCTGTAGGTCTCGACCTCGAGGCCCTGCGCGGAGAATTCCTCGCGCGTCCGATCGAGCTTTTCCGCGTCTCGCGCCACGATCAGCGTCTTCGCGCCGGCCTGGGCGAGCCTCCGCGAGATCGCCTTGCCGATGCCGGCCGAGCCGCCGGTCACCAGCACGCGCTTGCCCGCGACCGCGCCGCGCAGCGACCGGTCGACAAACAGGTCCGGATCGAGATGTCGCTCCCAGTAGTCCCACAGACGCCCAGCGTAGTCCTCGAACGGCGGGACCGCGATGCCAGCCGGACGCAGGAGCTTCTGCGTCTCGCGGCTGTCGAAGCGGGTCGGGTAATTGACGAACATGAAGACGTCGTCTGGCAGCCCGAGCTCCTTCATGATCATTTTGCGCATGCGACGGAACGGCGTCAGCGCCATCAGCCCGTGCCTCAACGCCGGCGGCGCAAGGCCGAACAGAGCGGCGTTGACTTTGACCGTGAGGGCCGGCCCATGCGCGGCCTTGGTGAGCGCGTTCAGCAAGTCGCCGACGCGCAGAGGATTGGGGTCAGTGAGGTGGAAGGTGCGGCCGTCGAGCCCGTCGAGATGGGCGAGATGATCCATCGCCGCAATGACGAAGTTGACCGGCACGACATTGATCCGGCCGCCCTCGATGCCGATCATCGGAACCCAGGAGGGCACGACGTCGCGCAGCTTCTGGATCAGCTTGAAGAAGTAGTAGGGACCGTCGATCTTGTCGATCTCGCCGGTCCTCGAGTCGCCGACGACGATCCCCGGGCGATAGATCCGCCAGGCGATTTCCTTGTCCGCCCGCACCAAGCCCTCGCCCTCGTGCTTGGAGGAGTAATAGGGATGCTCGAGCCCGCGCGCCTCCTCGAACATGTCCTCGTGGAACACGCCGTCGTACAGGCCGGCCGCCGCGATCGAGCTCATGTGATGGAAGCAGCCCGCCTTGACCGTCTTGGCGAAGGCGAGGGCGTTGGCGACGCCCGCGACATTGGCGGTCACCACCTGCGCCGGAGGGGCCTTGAGGTCGTAGACCGCCGCCAGATGGAAGAAATGATCGATCTTGCCCTCGAGCTTGCCAGCGTCGCTCGCCGAGACGCCGAGATCGGGCTTGGAAATATCGCCTTCGATCAAGCTTACGCGCTCGGCGGCGGCGCCCCAGAACTCCTTCAGGCCCGCGACCAGCTCCGCCGTCGGTTGATAGACGAGGAGGTAGACAGGCTCCCCATCGCGCTCCAAGAGCCGCCTGACCAAGCGCTTGCCGATAAACCCCGTTCCCCCCGTCAAGAACGCGCTCATGAGGCTTTCCTTTCCCTCGCTTCGTCATTTAGAATGATCCGCCTAGAACATTGGGCGGCGAATTCTAAAATCCTATGCTTTGATGCGGGCGATGGAAAGGCGGATTGGCCGCCGAGACGAAAAACGAGGATGGTTATGCCAAAGAGACTGAAGGAACTCGCCGCTGAAGCGACGGAAAACCAGGTCCTAGCGCAGGCACGAGACTTGGCTGTGAAAGTCAGGGAATCGGCCAATCAGATCTGGCTCGCGGGTCTCGGAGCGTTCTCCAAGGCCCAGCAGGAGGGCGTCAAAATGTTCGACGAGCTCGTCGCCGAAGGCGAGAAGGTTCAGGAGCGGACCAAGGGCGCCGCCGATGAGCGGCTGGCCGGGATGAAAGAGAAGGCGACCGAGACCTGGGACAAGCTCGAGAAGGTGTTCGAGGACCGGGTGGGGCGCGCGCTGCACGTCTTGAACGTTCCTACCCGCAAGGACATCGACGTCCTGTCGAAGCGGGTCCACGAGCTGACAACGATCACCAAGAAGCTATCGGAGGAGGAAGAGACCCACGGCCACGGCCGGGCGCACAGGGCGAAAGCCGAGTAAGTCCGCCGCAATCCGCTCTGAAGACACGAGCGAGGCCTAAGGTTCGGGGAGTGATCCAATGAACGGGCGGCGTCCGAACGGAAAAGTGGGGATCGCCCTCGCAGGAGGCGGTCCCCTTGGCGCCATCTATGAGATTGGCGCGCTGGTCGCGCTGGAGAAGGCGCTGAAAAGCCTGACGCTGACGGACCTTGACGTCTACGTCGGCGTGAGTTCCGGGGCGTTCCTCGCGGCGGGCCTCGCCAACGGGATCGCCCCGAGCGAAATGCATGCGATGTTCATACTCGACCGGTCGCACCACGACCCGTTCGAGCCTGATATTTTGTTGCGTCCGGCTTTCGGTGAATTCGCGCGCCGGCTGATGCGGCTGCCCGAACTCATGCAGGCGGCCGCATTCGCGTATTTCGGGGAGCCGTTCACGGTCGGGCTCGTCGAATCGTTTATGAGGCTTACGCGCGGCCTGCCGAACGGCCTGTTCGACAACGGCGCGTTCGCCGCATATTACGCGCGCCGGTTCAGCGAGCCCGGCCGCACC